>Ga0209800_10000393_pt1 | contig 72763 bp, 67 predicted proteins | sample Higcelweek8metaG_FD_187174 | JGI IMG/M metagenome (GOLD analysis project Ga0209800, IMG submission 187174) | Freshwater pond sediment microbial communities from the University of Edinburgh, under environmental carbon perturbations - High... | ecosystem: Environmental > Aquatic > Freshwater >... | reverse complement strand
CCTCTTTAAGAGGTATAGTAAGTAAAAGGCTTGCAATGCCCGCCTTTTAGGCGAGCAAGTAAAATAGCCCTTATAGGGCTAATAGCAAACCACCACTTGAAGTGGTGGTCATGACTTTCCTTTCATTTAGACAAATCAAAACCACCAGTTTTACGGATTGTTTTGATTAATATATAATTCCGCCCCATTCTATAACTGTAAAGCCTTTTCGCTCTATCGGATTAATGTTTGGTGTTATTATATCTTGCTCTCTATACTCTTCAAAAACAAACCATATTCTATATACTGTTGATGGTTTAGGTTCAATTTTGATAGGCATTGCATAATCAACTCTTTCTGTTAATTGTGGATACATAATATAATTTTTGTGTTTATCTAACTTATTACACCAAAATTCGTTAAAATCAGCTATCTCTTTTTCATTTAATCCATAAGTACTTAAGATACTTTCAAAATTTTCTTTTCTTGCGTCCTTATCTATAAAAAAGCCTTCATTAGTTTCAAAAAATGATTTATTTGTTAGCGATTCATAAAATAAATAATCATGTTTTTTATTAGACTCGTCTATTAAATTTCCATTTGGATATGCTTTTACTTTCCATTCATTTTTATAATTAGGAATAACCTTAGTTAACAATTCCGGATAGTCAAAAGTAAGCTTAACATCCAATTCACTTTCTGGGTAAATATATATATTAGGCTTATAGCATGAAACATCATTTGGAGTTTTTATAGCATTATTTATTTGATTTAACCTTCTCTTTTTTAGTCTAACCTCTTCAAGATATTCTTTTGCATCTCCACCAAACAAATGTATTGCCATTGCATTAAATAATTCCATAGTTCCATCTGCGACCTCTAAAACTCTTCCACCCGTTTTATTCATATAGTTAACAAATGTTTGACTTCCTACAGCATCTTTAGCTAATCCAAATATTTTAGAAGGTATTTTTGCTACATGCCCTACGACTGGAACCATTTCTAAAGTACTAGAAATTATAGATGCTCCTTTTAGTGTTCTTTCAATAAAATCAATTGATGCATGTTTATGTTGAACATCATTATAGGTATAAATATCCTTTCCTATACTAATAACTCCTAACACAGTTCCTACAGCCCCAAGTGCTTTACCAGCTTTTGATAAATAATTAGATTTTGCCAATTGCTCTGCACTTTTAGTCAATTGATTATTAACAGCTCTAATTGAATTTCCATTATTAATTAATTTTAAGCCTAGATTTGAATGCTCCAAAGCTTTTTCCAATGCATGAAGTTCTTTTATACCTATATTTTTTGTTCCTATTTCAATAATTATACCGTCTATTGTAGTAGTTCCATCCCCAAAAATCTCTTTAGCAATATAAGTTAAGTTTGGCTCTTTAGGATCTGCTTTAAAACTCTCTAAATATTCTATTATACTTTGTTTTCTTTCTAAAGTTAAATCAGTTGCATAAACAGGAATTAATGAATGAATTAAAAAAACTAAAACAATAATAATAGAAAATAACTTTTTAATTTTCATAATCATCACTTCCAGTCTCCTTTATTTTTTTAACATACCATGCTATATATGATTTAAATTCATCATCTACATTTCTATCCATTGATTCCGCAAAAAATTCTAAAGCCTCATGATTTCTTCCTGTTTCATATGCTATTACCCCTAGGTAATAAGGTGTATCTGAATCTTTTGGTTCTCTCTCATAATATCTTAATAAAAAATATTCAGCTTTATTAAAATCTTTATTATCCAAATATGCAACTCCGGCTTTTTTTTGAACATAATTCCAATCCAAATGATAATTTGCTGCTTCTATATAAAGTTGATTTAAATCTTTTAAATTTTTTTCAACCATATATAAGTTTTCCATTAACAAATAATAATCATAAGTTTTTTTATCACTTAAATTTGAAATGTATTTTTTTGCTTCTGCAGTATTGTTATTTGCAATATGCGTAAGTGCTTTAAGTATATTTATATTATCATTATTGCCATATATAGTTTCAATTTTATTAATTTCTTCAAAAGCTTTTTCAAACTTTTCATCTTCAATCAAATTATGCACTTTTATAATTCCATCATTTAAAGCAAAAACACCATTTTCGGCTTTTTCAATTCGAACTAAAAATGAAATGCAAAAAACAGATAAAATACCTACTATTTTTATTATATTTATAACTACTTTAGACATTTTATTTTTTAAAATAAAATTAAATAAAATTATTAAAAAAGCAATTATTATAATTAAAATTGATAAAATCTTTTGAGAACCAAATAGTGTTAAACCTAGTAGGGCATTTAACATCATTAACAATAATATTAATTTCATCATAAACTACACCTACTTTCCTAATTCTCTTGTAACACTATTCATCAGCATATCATTATGTGCAGCAACTCCATAAAAATCTTCACCATGATCAGAATATGGTAACAATTCTTTTACTTTTAAGCAACAGATGTATGCATTTTCATAATCTGCCAATGCATCATAAGTATAGGCCAATGCATACCATACAGTAGATTTTGTATCATCTATATTTATTGATTGCTTGTATTGTTCAACTGCCTTTTTATATTCTTTTTGAGCATAATAAATACTGCCTTTTAAATAATAAGCCTGAGATAACCCATCCTTTTCTTTAATGACTTTATCTATGCTATTTATAGCTTTTTCATAATCTCTTGAATAAAAATTATTATATACTGCTTCAATATAATTATACAAAAATTTATTTTTTTCAACCATATTCAATTGTTTTTCGTCTAATTTTTCTGGATAAACTTTATAACTATAGTTAGTATAACTGGAATCGCTTATAGTCAAATACTGGATATAAGAATACAAATAACTCTCTATTTCGCTAATGTTTTCTTCACTTTTTAACAGTATCTCTGTTAATCTAGATGCATAATTTATAGATTCTGTTAGTTTATTTATCTTTAAGGAATTAAGTGCAGATAAATATAACGCATATTCACTTTCAGGGTTTTCATTTAAAACTTCTTTTAAAACATCATTAAACTTATCATATTCTTCGAGTTTATTATAACAATCAGCAATTTGTAATAATACGTTATAATCTCCTCCATATTCAACTGCTTCTTGATAATACTTTATTGCAATTTCATAATTATAACAACTGTAAATCGAATTACCAATATTAATTTTTTCTTTTAAAATATCATTTTTATTTTCTTTTTTATCAACTTGCTTCATAAATAACTGATCAAACCTTATTGCTGCTTTTACGGTTTCTTCATAATGAGAGGCTCCATCATATAAATATATACTTCCTATTGAATATGCTAAATACTGATACATAATATTTTCTGGATTTTTTTTAGAATCCTCAAGTAAACTAAGTATTATTCCGTCTGTAATTTTACCTTCCTTTATTATATTAGTGATGTTTTCATAAACATTATATGCTTCCAAAAAATCCTCGTATTTTTTTAAAACAGGAATCAATTTTGATGATTCTTTTTTTATATTTTCTTCAGTTAGTATTTCATTAACAAAATCACCATTTGATATACATAATTGTAATAACTCTTTTCTCCTATTTTTTTGTTCTTTTGTTAAAGTACTTTCCTTCTCAATTTTATTATAAACATCAAGTAAAGATAAATACCAATCTATATCTGCACCTTGGTTTATTGCATAATTTTCAAAAGCATTATAATCTTTTGAATTAAGTAATTGAAAATAAATCAACTGTTTATTGGACGGATTTTGATTTTTCAATTCTTCTAAATTCATTAAATCTTTAACTTTCTCATCGCTCGCCATATATTTCCACATAGATATTTGAGTATTTGCTTCATCAAAATAATTTAATGCTAAAGGTATATCACCAACAGCTAAGAACATTTGCCCTTTAATTATTTTTTCTTCTATATTTTTTTGAACAGAAACGACAGTATTTTGAGATTTGCTATCAATTTTAATAAAGATACCAGCAGAAATTAAAATAACAAATGAAAAAGCTAATGAAATCAATGAGATAATTCTTTGTTTATTTTTAACTCCTTCCTTATTACCGTTTTTCTCGATATATTTCTTTGTAATTTTGATAAATGTATCAATTATTATTTTTAATAAAAAAGCATTTATAGAGACAATTAAAAGTTGTAACGCAACATTTGTTGTAAAAGAAAGTCTATAAATAAATGAAGTTTTATCAATTAAAATATTTATAATTTCTGGTAATAATAAAATTAATACCATTAATAATAAACATTTTATATACCTTATTGGCTTAGTAAATAAAATCAGAAAACATTTGAAGATATTTTTTAATTTTATATTTTCAGAATTTGCAGTGGTGGATTCAAAAAATAAAACTAATATTACATTTGTAAATAAAAAAAATGACATAGAAACAATAATATAATACAGTATATAATTTTGATTTAAACTAAGTATAAATTTTTCAGAAAACTGATTTATTCCAATTTCAAATAAAACTATAAGTGCGATTATCCAAGACATATTTTTTAATGCAATTATCAAATTTGTTATTGAAATTTTTTTTATATTTTCATTATAAAAAAAGTTAAGAGATAAAACAAATAAAATTGAACCAATAATTATTCCTGCTATATCTAAAATTAAAACTATACTATGACTTATAGGTTGATTTTGTGACGTCATAATTAGTGATTTAAAAAAATATGGTACAGTATAAACAAATAATAAAGAAATAATTAACAAGTTAAAACCTAGATTTCTATTAATATACATTTTTAACTTAGTTATTAACTTTTGCTTGTTTTCTGAATCCTCTTTAAATTCAGGTTTATTTTCTTCATACTCTTTTTTTGTGTTTTCCTCAGTAGAACAACGTTGACATGTACCTGTTTCATCATTTATTTCTTCTCCACAATTCTCACATACCATAAAAAACGCCTCCTTGCATTGTTGATTTTGTATAATTTAGTTGATTTATTATCTACATTATAATACGTTTAGTCAATAATGTCAATGTATTATAGATATTTTTCCAAAAATAAAATGCATCTATTTATAAATAGATGCATTTTATTAAATTATTTATTTCTTACTATTTTCTTTTTTTTGTTTGTCTTCAAAATTACAAATAATATTATTGAAGCAATAAGAATTAATGGTTTTAATAAAACAGTCTTAATTTCGTTCTTCATCATTTTAACCTTCCAATTTTAATAAAATTGTTCTACGAATAAGTTTTAATCACCTACTATTATTCCAAAATCTTCACATAATCTTTTTAAACCATTTTTAAACCCTTGTCCAATCGCCGCAATTTTCCAACTATCTTTGTATCTATAAAATTCCGCCATTATAATTGTAGTTTCAGATGTTAATCCATTTACAACATATCGGTATATTTCCTTTTTATTGCTTATAACTGACAAACAAGGTTCTTGAACATTCAAAAAAGTACCTTGTTTTGATTCAATATATATTGAATATGCAATTACAACTTTATTTATATACTCAGGTATGTAATTGAAATTCACTAATATGTCTTTTTCTGTGTTTTCATTTGAAGAATTTAATAATTTTACACTTTTGCATTCAGAGATTTCATTTCCAAAAAAAATCAAATCACTATCTTTTATTGTTTTATTATTTTCATCAATTAAAAAAACATATGGATCTAAATCTAAAGGTTTTGTAAGCTTTTTATATCCAACACGTACTTTTATAACATCATTAATAATATTTGAAATACTTAGTCTTTCTCCCCTATTTAACAGCTTTACATCTAAACTTGAAAAATCATTTTCTTCTATTTTATTTTTTTGCTTGTCATTTATCGGAGTTGTAGTAAATATTTTAATTATTTCTTCACTCATATAATATTGACTTTCATCAATGTTATTATAGATATAAAGTTCTTTATTTTTTAATGGTGAAATTGATGAAACTGATTTTCCTTTTATATATATTCTTCTATTAAAATTAGATTTTATAAGAATTTCTCCATATAAAAATAATCCATTTTTTATTTTACCTGTTGTAATAGTAATTGTATTTTTCCCTCTATTAATTAACTCAGGATTTATTGCTATATCTTTAATTTCTGTATGTAAAGAAGCAGGTACAGGAGAGTAAATTTCAAATACAAAAGTATTTTCATCATTTTCACAAAACTCTCCTAAATCAAGTTCATTTGGGAAATGCCATTTTTCTTCTTCAAACTTAATACCTTTTACATCACCAATTACCTCTACTTCTTCAAAAACAGTATCATCAAATGAAGAAATTAAAACTGGCTCATTTCTATTTTTAGATAAAGATTCTATTCTAATATTTTTTAAAATAACATCTTTAGAATTAATAACTAAGACTGGTGATGATTCAGCCCATAAAGTAGCTTTGTTACCGTTAATTACACAAGGTTTTTCTATTACTAATGGACCTTTATGTTCGCCTATAGGAATTTCAATATTTGAGCCGTTCGTCTCTATTAATTCATTTAAATTTAACATATATAATCCAACCTATACATTTACACCAAAACTTTTACACAAAGCTTCTAATCCACCTTGATATCCTGAAGCTACAGCATTGAATTTCCAATCGCTGCCGTTTTTGTATATTTCACAAACAACAATGGCAGTCTCAACTGAAAAATCTTCAACAAGGTCAAATCTTAAAACCTCTTCACCTATAGCGTCACTATCTGTAGCCATTTTTGCTACCCTTACATATGAATTTGATACTTGTCCAAAGTTTTGTTTTCTATTTATTGCATCGTGAATTGTAACTGTTATAGCAATTTTGGATACATTTGAAGGTATTTTTGTGAAATCAATAGTTATGATTTCATCATCACCATCGCCATCACCTGTTAAATTATCTCCAGTATGAACTACTGCATCATTTCTACTAACTAAATTATTATAGAATATAAAATCATCATCACTTTGAACTTTTCCGTTTTCTCCTAACAAGAAAGCAGCAGCGTCTAAGTCAAAATCAAAACCACCATCATATTTTTTTGTGTCCCAACCAAGACCTATTAAAGCTTTTACTATACCCTTGTCTAAACTAACTCTTTGTCCTTTTGATAAATTTACAGGCATTTTAATCACTCCTAATTTTATTTAATAATTATAAAGTTTTTATAGTTACTATTAAGCCATATGTATAATGCAAAGATGTTTTACCAAAGGTCCAGGGCGACCCGAAAGTCCGGTCGACTCCGCAGAGTCGAAACTCTTGCAAAATCGCAAACTTTACCTTTAGTGGCTGAATAGTAACTTTTTATACATATCTTTGTATTAGCTGCGAAACTCCACCATCATTTGTACCATCACCAACAGCGTTAAATTTCCATTCTCCACCGTGTCTATATATTTCACCGAAAACCATAGCTGTTTTTCCTGCATAATCATCAGTTAAGTTAAATCTACATAACTCTTGATTATTATCTGCATTTAATATTCTAATAAATGCATTATTAATCATACCAAAATGTTGTTTTCTCTCATATGCTTGATAAATAGTTACAGAAAAAACTATTTTTTGATACACTGCTGGTAAATCGGATAAGAAAACTGTTATTTGCTCATTATCACCATCTCCTGCACCTGTAAGGTTATCTCCATGATGAACAACACATCCACTATGGTGTCTTAAATTATTATAAAAAACAACATCTTGTTTATCGCCTATTTTATCATTTTCTCTCAGTAAAAGTGCTTGTGCATCACAATCAATGTCTTGAACTCTACTAAATAATCCACCTTTTTTCTGTGCCTCATCCCAACCAAGAGCAACTATAACTTTTTTTAACCCTGCATTACCTTTTGTTAAGTCTACCTTTTGTCCCTTTTGTAAGTTAACTGCCATTTAAAATTCCCTCCTAAGTTAATTATTTTTTTGAAAAAATAGATTTTCTTATCAAATCAATAGGTATAATAGTGATTGACATTACCACAACAACAATCCATTCTACTGCGTTTAATCCGTAACAATTCAACACACTACCACCAAGATAAGTCATTAAAATTTGAACTACAAAAATAAGCACTATGATTTTCCAGAAACCTTTGTTTCCCTTTATATTATCAAATAAGTTTATTTTATCTGTTCTTGCATTAAAAGCGTTAAACATAGCTGCAAATATAAAGAAAGTAAAATATCCTGTTAATAAATATTTATCTTCTCTTTCAAAAAATGTTTCTTTAATAAAAGGAACATTTAGAAAAATCATACTAAGTGCAAATATCCATAGGCTTCCGGTAAAAATACTACTCCACATATATTTACTAACAATATTTTCTTTTCGGCTTTTTGGTTTTTCCTTCATAAATCTCTTAAGTGCAGGTTCTCCTCCAAATGCCAAGGCAGCAAGAGTATCCATAACTAAGTTAACCCACAAAATTTGAATAACTGAAAGTGGATTATCCATACCTAAAAGCGGGCATACAAATGAAACTAAAACAGCAGCAACATTTATAGTCAACTGGAAAATAATAAACTTTCTTATACTGTTAAAAATAGTTCTTCCATAAAGAATAGCTTTATCAATGGAGCTGAAATTATCATCAAGAATTACAATATCACTTGCCTCTTTCGCAACTTCAGTACCTCCACCCATTGCAAATCCAACATCTGCTTTCTTTAAAGCTGGAGAATCATTTACACCATCACCTGTCATACCTACAACTAATTCTTTTTCTTGTGCTATTCTTACTAGTCTACTCTTATCTGTAGGCAATGCACGAGCTATTACTCTTAAATTAGATAATTTTGCTTTAATTTCATCATCGGATAATTTTTGTAACTCATCTGAAGTCAATACAATATCAGATTCTTTTTGTAATAAATTTGATTCTTTTGCAATAGCAACAGCTGTATCTTTTCTATCACCTGTAATCATAACAACCTGAACGCCAGCATCTTGAACTTCCTTTATTGCAATTATAGATTCAGGCCTTACCTCATCACGAATTCCCAATACGCCTATAAGTGTCCATTCACCTTCTGGTAAACTTTCTTCCCCCAAAGGTTCTTCTGCAACAGCCAAAGCTAAAACTCTAATTGCTCTGCTAGCAAGTTGATTTATTTTTTCATCTAATTTTTCATGATTATTAAAAGGCTTCTTTTCACCATTTTCATCAAAATAATACTTACATTTTGTAAGCATTTTTTCTGGAGCACCCTTTATAAATGTATAGTTATATGCACCTTTAACTTGTGTAGCTGAATATTTATTTGTACTATTAAAAGGGATTGAATGAACTTTTTGCAATTTTATACTACAAATTTCAGAAGCAACAAATCCTAATACGGCTTTTTCTGTAGCATTTCCACCAATAATTTTTTTAATATCACAATCATCAGTTATAATTGCATTTGTGTTGTTTGTTATAGATGCAGTAATGATATTACTTAACTCACCTTTTATATCAGATGATTTTAAATATTCGTTTAAAGAACCATCAACAAAATTAACTACTTCTAACTTTCCTTTTGTTATAGTTCCAGTTTTATCACTAAACAGTATATTTAAACTTCCAGCTGTCTCAATACCTGAAATTTTTCTTACCAATACATTATCTTTTAGCATTTTACCCATATTCATAGCAGAAACTAAAGCTATCATTAGTGGCAATCCTTCTGGAACTGCCATAACTATAATTATAACAGCAAGTATAACAGCATCTAGCAAGTCTGCTAGTATACTGGCAAAACCAAGATCAAAATATTTAGAAAATCCTGCTTCAGACATTCTTTGAATCATAAGTGCAACAGCAATTGCTATACCACCAATATATCCAAACTTACTTATTCCTCCAGCTAAGTTTGAAAGTTTTACTTTTAAAGGACTTTCTCTATCATCATCTTGTTGTAATTCTTTTGCTATTTGTCCATAAACTGATTTATCACCAACAGTAGTTACCTCCATAATTGCATTTCCTGTAACTACAACAGATCCTCTAAATACTTTATAATTATTTAAAAAATCCATAGCTTCACCTTGATCAGAATAGTCAGAAGGCATAACTATTTTTTTTGCTTCCTTAGCTTCACCATTTAAAACTGATTGATCAACCTTTATATCGCCATCAATAATCTTACCATCTGCTGGTATCTTATCACCTGATTGTAATAAAATCGCATCTCCAACTACTATATCATCAATTGGAACTTCTGTAATAGTGTTATTTCTATAAATTTTGCAAGTTATTCTGGATGCTTCCTCTTGAAGCTTTTGAAATGCATTTTCATTTCTGTATTCAGAAAAAGTAGAAACAAAGGTAGCGAGTACTATAGCTACTGCGATTCCAAGTGGCTCATACCATTCAACTTCACTATGTTCTAAAACACCTACCTTACTTAAAATAAAAATCAAAACATTTATTAATAAAGCTACACAAAGTATCTTTATCATTGGGTCACCAAAATTACCTTTTAGTTTATCCCAAAAAGTTTCTTTTTCTAATTCACTTAACCTATTATCTCCATATTTTGCTTTAGATTCTTCAACCTGCTTATCACTTAGACCAAATTTGCTCATACATTTTCTCCTTTTATATATTTTTTCATAGATACTTCAATTAATAAACCATTTGTATCATTTGAAATTTTCAACATTAGATTTTCTTTAAGAACTATTGCATACCCTATAGGTATAATATTACCTGTACTTGTATATAAACCCTTGATTTTTTGATTAACCAAAATATATCTGTTATCTTTTTTTGTAATATAGGCCTGTACTGTTCTATCACTTGACTTTTCATCTGGAAAAATCCCACTGTACAAATGCCATTTACAAAGTGGCGTATTATGCTCAGCTATTATTTCACTAGCATCATACCAGTATCCATTTTGTCCTCGTCTTCTTGCCTTTAATTTTAATTTAATTATGTAGTCATTTTTTATAGTAGTTTTACAAAAAGGGCAAGTAGGATTTTCAACATCATGTAAAACAAAAAATTTTTGATCACAATAAGGATTGCTACATGAATGTATCAAATCCCATGTTTTTATTAAACCTCTTTCCCATTCAATTGCGGCAGGACGTAATTCAGGGTTATGTAATCCGTCTACAAAAGCACGCATAAACAGATTCTCTAAATATGGTCCCAAATCCTTTATTGTTATTTTAAGTTCCAAAGGTCTGTTTGAGGTATCATTTGGATTTTCAATAAATGTTGCCATTTTACCCAAACATAAATGATCATCTTCTTCTGAATTATTAGAATATATTTTTGGTCCTATAAGAGGATGTCTAAAAAGTAAATATTCATATATAAGAACAGCCATAGAGTGTAAATCAGTATACACAGAAGGGTATATTCGATTTTTTCTATCTAAACCCATAGTGGCCAAAACTTCAGGTGCTATATATCCACGAGTTCCTATAACTTCAGGTGGAAAACGTCCAGGTACAACTAACGAGTCAATATCTATTATAACACAATCTCCACTTTTCGGATCAATCAATACATTGTTACAAGATAAATCAGAATGTGCCAAGCCTGCTTGATGCATTCTTCGGATTGAACGTGAAAGAAGTATGGACAATTGAAGCATTGAACGAAAATCACCTAATTCATTGGAATTTAAATATTTTCTATTTTTATTTGTAAACCAATTGCTTTTTTTGTCTTTACCTTTTAGATTAATTAATTGTGATGCATAATCATCAAAAAAATAATGTTTTGGATAAGTAGGACAAACTATTCCAAATTCCGGTTTAACAACAATTCCAACAGGCCAACAAAATCTCTTAGAAAAATATGATGATGTTTTTTCATCATTTCCATTTGCACCGCCATCTTCTTGAGATAAAGTAGGATTGTACTTGCTTATTATTGCATCAATTCGATCTTTGGTTTCTTGATTTACATCTGAAGGATCATTAAAAAACTGAACTACATATTTTTTGTCAGGTGTAAAATATGTATATTTCATTCCACCCCTTGGAGGATTAACACTTTCTACATATTCAATGATATTACCATTTGACAATAATGCCTTAGCTACTTTGTCCATCAACAATTACCCCATTGCTTTTATTTGTATATATAACCAATGTCCTATCATCAAAAGAACCTCGCTCTGTATAATTATCAAGCCATTTTATCAACCTATTTTCAATATCTTTATCTTTTATAGAATCCTTTAAAGCAAATGATGCAAATTTTAAAATGGATTTGTTATTCCAAACATTTTCTATTGATGTTTTTAATTTTTCCATTATTTTATTTGTATATTGAATTGGTATGCTTTCATTTTTATTATTAACCCAAGGATAATATAGTGGTTCTGGTATGTTTTGAGCTATATCATTTTCAAGTTCTTCATCATTATTTATTTCAATAAGATTATTCACAACTAAATCCATATATAATCTTAAGGCTTGTGGCGAACTAGGAAAATAATCATCTGCCACACCATCTGTCATAATAAATATTTCTGAAACTGGTTTTCTTAATATTTTTGTCTTAGTCATTAAAACTTCTTTTTTCTTCATTTTTTCTGAAGTTAAAAAGTCAGTTTCCCCTGAAAATTCTCCTGAATCAATATTTCCCAGAACATTTATACAACTTTCATAATTAGCATATTTGTTTATTGCTACTATCATTCCATCGCCTATTTGGAAAGAAACTATTAACTTTTCTTCTTTTTCATCTACTAATATAGGAATAATAATAGCTAACAAAAGTGTACCAGAAAAATCCTTAAATTGCATATCTCTATCAATGAGTTTTAAATAATCATATTTTGCTTTTCTCTCTTCAAATGCTTTTTCCACAGCTTCATAAGCAACTATAACTGCATTTTGAATTATATTTGCTAAAATAGAACAAGATGATACAAATTCTTCACTTTTTATATTTGAAGACAAATTTTTTAAAAATGTTTCTTCTTTTAAGTTTTTATTAATATTATCTTTTATATAATTTACAGATGATTTACATGATTCCATAGCACCAATTCGTGAAAATTTTTTGGAACCTGCACCATCTGCAACTGCGACAATAGATATTTTCCCTATATTTTCTATTTCAAACCAATCATCACAATTTGAACCGTCATGTTTATGTTTTTTACCTCTAACCCTAGCCCCAAAAACAATGTTATTTTCTAATGAAATCTTTTTTGAAATATACTCTTCAAAAGGCTCAGGTTCATCTGTTGGAACAGGATTGTATTTCCACATAGATGCGGTATGTTTTAAAACATCATTAGATAATTCACTATTATCAATATTTTTATTAACCATCTGATTTTTTTGTTCAATATCTTTATAGGTAAGTGTTTTAGGTTCAATAGTAACATTAATACCCTTATCTTCTTTTAAAGAATTTTGTTCATTCATTGCTTATCCTCCATGTTTTATTTATGGAACAATCACAAACCCTTGTGGAGGAGGCGGTAACTCTATAGCACCACCTGGCTTTGCATCAACACTTTTAGACGACATTTTTATAGAACCAGAAACCCAAGCAAAGAATTGAGCTAAATCTCCTGCTGACAAGTTGTTCATCATAAGAACGTTGTTTGTTATTTTTTTTAAAACTGTTGTATCTGCCTGTGCACCAGCAGCACAAGCTATGATATTTGCAGGTTGTTCAACCATTATTTGATTTGCAGCTTGTTCCCAATCATCTGTAGGAACTCCATCAGTAAGAAGAAAAACTAGTGGTTTCCAATCGCCTTTATGTTCTAAACTAGACTTACGAACCTCTATTTTTATACATTCTGATAATAATCTTAAAGCAGCACCTAAAGATGTAATTCCATTTGCAGCAATAACCGGTTCTTTAAAATTCATTAATTCAGTTAAAGGACATATTTGTCTTGCAACACTATCAAAAGTAATTACTGATAAATAAGCCGTTTCTAGAGCTTGTGGATCACTTCTCAATTCCATTAACAAAGCCTTTACACCTTGTTTTACAGCTTCAATTGGTTCTCCGGCCATAGAACCAGAAGTGTCTAATAGTAAATACACTGGCAATCTTCTTGTAAAATCAGACATTTTGATTTCTCCATTCTATAATAGAATTATATTTAAACTTAATATTTATAATTAATTTAAATATCCAATAAGTACAATTCAATTTATCTATATTGTACACATTTTTAATTATATAATATATTCAAAAGTTTGTCAATGATTTGACTTTTGAAAAAATATAAATTCAAGAAATTATGTTATAATTCATCACCAAATTTTTACGATAAAAAATTATATATGAGGAATTTTTTTAGAAAGTATAGACTTTTTTTCAAAATTATTATATAATTATTTTACTATAAAATTTTGAAAGGATAGTAACAATGAGTATAATTTTATTTTTAATGTTTTTATCTGTTTTGGGACTAAATATAGCAAAATATTTATCTGTATCTTTGGCTACAAGAATATTTAAAGCAACATCTAGTTTTTTATTTATAACTCTTGGATTTTCAGCAGCAAAAAAAGGAGAGTTTGCAAATAAAAAATATAAAAATTTAATTTTAATAGGATTTGTTTTTGCTTTTTTTGGCGACGTTTTCATGGCTTTTAAAGGATTAGCACCTATAATTTTTTATTTAAGTGTTATAAGTTTTGCAATAACACATATATTTTATTCTTCGGCTTTTATAGCATTGAGAAAAGTCTCAATTAAAGATATGGTTTTATCATTAATAATTTCATCTATACCTATAATATTTATTTTTAGTAATAAAAATATAAAGTTAGGATCCAAAGCACCAGTAATAATATTTTATGCTATTATTATTGGATTTATGTTATCAAAATCATTTTCACTTTTAACTTATTTTAAAGAAAACAAGGGCTTTATTTTTAAAACTTTCTTAGGGACTATTTTATTTTTTGTAAGTGATTTTATGCTACTATTTATTTTGTTTGACAAAACAACACCAGAATATATAAATCACATAGAAATAACAGTGTATTATATAGCTCAATGTATATTAGCTTTAAGTTTTACAAGCAAATTGAATATTTCTGAAAAAAAATAAAAATAAATCCTGCAATTTTTTTAATTGCAGGATTTTTTTATTTAATTAATATTTGATTTTGCTTCTATGTCTGCAAGTGCGTCTTTTCTTGATAGATTAATTCTTCCTTGTTGATCTATTTCCATAATTTTAACAACTATTTCTTCACCAATAGAAACAATATCTTCTACCTTTTCTACTCTTGCTTTATCCAATTTTGAAATATGAACTAAGCCATCTTTTCCAGGTGCAATTTCTACGAAAGCACCAAATTGCATAATTCTTACTACTTTACCCTTGTAAATAGCACCTACTTCTGGATCTAATGCAATTGTTTTTACAACTTGTAAAGCTTTATTTGTCATTTCCAAATCAATACCTGAAATAAATACATTTCCTTCTTCAGAAATATCAATCTTTACATTATACTCAGCTGAAATTTTTTGTATTACTTTTCCACCTTGACCTATAACTTCTCTAATTTTGTCTGTTGGAATTTTTGTTTGAAGCATTTTGGGTGCATATTTATTTACAGTTTCTCTATATGATGGAATCGATTTTAGCATTATTTCATCTAATATGTATAATCTTGCTTTACGAGTTTTTTCAAAAGCTTCTTCAATGATTTCCATAGTTAAACCATCAACTTTAATATCCACTTGTATTGCTGTAATACCAGTATGTGTTCCACCAACCTTAAAATCCATATCTCCAAAGAAATCTTCAAGACCTTGAATATCAACCATAGTTTTAAATTTATCACTATCTGGCATAGTTATAAGTCCACATGAAATACCAGCTACTGGAGCTTTTATTGGAACACCAGCATCCATCAAAGCTAAAGTTGAACCACAAATAGAACCTTGTGAAGTTGAACCATTTGATGACAAAACTTCTGATACTAGTCTTATCGCATATGGAAAATCACTTACTGGAGGTATAACTGGTTCTAAAGCTCTTTCAGCCAAAGCTCCATGTCCTATTTCTCTTCTTCCTGGTCCTCTACTTGGTCTAGTTTCTCCAACAGAATATGAAGGGAAATTATAATGATGCATATATCTTTTCTTTTCTTCTTCATCTAATCCATCAATTCTTTGTGAATCACTTACAGGACCTAAAGTAGCTATAGTCAATACTTGCGTTTGTCCTCTTGTAAAAATACCAGAACCATGAACTCTAGGTAGCACTCCTACTTCAGCTGCCAAAGGACGAAGTTCATCTATTCCTCTTCCGTCAACTCTCTTACCTTCGTAAAGCCAGTTTCTTACTATATATTTTTGTAATTTATAAATACATTCATCAATCATTGAAATTTTATCTGAATATTTTTCATCAAAATTTGAATGTATTTCATCTTTTATTGGTTGTAAACGTTCTTCACGTATATTTTTATCATCAGTATCTAAAGCAAGTTTTATCTTTTCTTCTGACAACTCTTTAATGGCTTCAAATAATTCTTTGTCAACACTTTGAGATTCAAAAGTGAATTTTTGTTTACCAATTTCTTTTTGAATACCAGCTATAAAATTAACCATTTTTTTGATTTCTTCATGACCAAATCTTATCGCCTCAAGCATTTTTTCATCTGGAACTTCATTTGCACCAGCTTCGATCATTACTATTTTTTCCATAGAAGCTGCCAAAGTTAGATTTAAGTCATTTTTTGCTCTTTGGTCTAAAGTTGGATTTAAAACCAATTCTCCTTCAACTAAACCAACACTCACTCCAGCTATAGGTCCGTTCCAAGGAATATCTGATATTGAAATAGCTATAGAAGCTGCAACCATAGCAGCAATTTCAGGTGAATTATCAGGATCTACCGCTAAAACTGTCATTACTACAGATACATCATTTCTCATATCACTAGGGAAAAGTGGTCTAATTGGTCTATCTACAACTCTAGATGCTAAAATTGCTTTTTCAGTTGGTTTTCCTTCTCTTTTCATAAAAGATCCTGGTATTTTACCAACTGCATATAATCTTTCTTCATAATCTACTGAAAGAGGGAAAAAATCAATTCCTTCTCTTGGTTTCGCACTTGCTGTTACATTTGCCATAACAACAGTTTCTCCATATCTAACCCAACATGAACCATTGGAAAGTTCACATGTTTTGCCTGTTTCAACTATAAAAGGTCTGCCAGCGAAAGTTGTTTCAAATACTTTGTAATTATTAAACATAAAATTCCTCCATTTTGATAAATTATTTCTGGCAGCAGGCTTAGCATTAAATAAAATAATATTGGTGAATTACTACAAAATATTATTTTATTTAGTGCTAAAAGCTACCGCCAACATTAAACATTTAATTAAATTAAAAGGCAGAAAAAAATTCTGCCTTTTAAAATGAATTTTACTTACGGATACCTAATTTTGCGATAATCGCACGATATCTTTCAACGTCTTTCTTCATAAGATAGTTTAGAAGATTACGTCTGTGTCCTACCATTTTTAAAAGACCTCTTCTTGAGTGATGATCTTTTTTGTGAAGCTTTAAGTGACCTGTTAGATCGTTAATTCTCTTAGTTAAGATAGCAATCTGAACTTCTGGAGAACCAGTATCATTTTCATGAGTTTTGTTAGCTTCGATAACCGCATTTTTTTCTTCTTTTAATAACATGATTTCACCTCTTTAAATATTTAGACTATAAACATAGAATAAGGTAGGTAAAATTCCGAAATCGGCTTTATCCTTAAACCAAGTAAATAGCACAATTAAAATTATATCATAAAATTATTTTTTTGTAAATACATATTGTAAAAATTTTATTTAATAATTTTACCACGTGATTTTTTCTTTGACTGTACAGGTTTTTCACTGCCGCCTTTATCTTGAAATAGCTTTTCTTCATTTTCATCATTTTGTAATTCACCTGGTACAGGTTGACCTATTTTATCATAATAAGGTTTTATAACATATTTCATTATTATAGGATATATGTTGAATGCAATAATGAAACCTATAAAAGACAAAGGAAAAAAAGGCAGAAATAATATGAATAAAAAATTAATAAAAACTAAAAAAATAGGAACTACGATAAAAAAAACAGATAAAATCAAAATCACTATGTTTATTTTTAGAGACATAAATGATAAAAAAAATGAATTTTTAATTATATTTTTTATAGATAAATCTGTACTTAAAATCATTAGATAGATATAAAAATTCATAATTAGAAAAGTAATTCCTATGCTTAATGTTATTGCAAAAGGAATATACCATATGTCGCCACTTTGTTTAGCTATTAATGGATAAATGTAAAAACCTAACCCTACGCTTCCAAAAATAAACAAATCAAGTATTCCAATTATAAAAGACTGCTTAAAATTTTTCTTAAATGCATCTAAAAAATCTGAAAATATAAAAGTTGGTTTCTCTATCGAAAAATTTCTTAAAATTTTCATCATTGCTGTAGTAGCTGGTCCAATAGTTACTATTGGAATACAGAAAATTAAATATAATAAATTCAAAAAGAATATTTGCCATATTTTATTAAAAAGTATTTGAAAAAAAATAAATATTCTTTTTTTCTTTGGTGCATTTTTAGGAATACCTGCTCCAGCACTCTCATAATCACCAATACCGAAAAAACCTGCCAAACTAACACTCCTCGTATTTTTTTATTTTGAAAGTTCGTATGCTCTTTTTGTACAACTATTACAAGCTTTATCTATTAACTCTAAAAAATTTCCGCTATATAATTCATTTAAACCTGCAATTGTTGTACCTCCTTTTGAAGATACCATGTATATTAATTGTTCTATAGAATAACCTGACTCTAAAATCATTTTTGCTGAACCTATTAGTGTTTGTGCAAATAAAACCTTTGCAACTTCACTATCTATTTCATTTTTTTCAGCATAATCTATAAAACCCTTTGCAAAGAGATATGTAAACGCAGGACTACTACCATTGATAGCAATTATTTCACGCATTTTTTCATTTGGCAATACAGCTATTTTACCACATGATTTAAAAATCGAACAAACAAAGTCAAATTCATCATCTGTTGTTGGTTCTACCTTTGACATTGCTGTTGCACCTTCACCTAGTAACAAAGGTGTATTTGGCATAACTAAAACAGATTTTAGTTTTTCATTTGAAACATTTGATTTCAAAAATTCGCCTGAAATACCTGCTGCTATTGAAATAATTACAGTATCTTCAGTTATATCATGTTTTATTTTCTCTAAAACTTCCGTAAAGCTTTGTGGCTTTACAGCTAAGATTACGTACTTACAACTTGAAACAACTTCATTTTCACTTTTAGCTATATTAACTTCCAATGATGATGCTTTTTCCAAAGACGCCTCACTTACATCATATGCAAATATATCAACATCCATTTTGCTATTTTTTATTCCTTTCATAATAGCAAAGCCCATATTACCCGCACCAATAAATCCTACTTTGTTCATTTGTACACCTCTTTAAATTTTTATAAAAATCATTATTTTAATTATAAATTAAAATACAATAATAATCAAGGTTTAATACAGATTAAATATTTATTTTTTAATCTCTTTTTATTTACATTCAATTTTACATAACAAAACTTTTTCAAAATCAATAACTAATTTAATTTGAAATAAGCTTTTTTTCAATAATTTTAATTGCTTCTATAGCATCCCAACAAAAACGCTTTTCTGAAATTTTATCTACAAAACCAGCTCTAGCCATTGTAGCTTTAACTCTAGGTTGAACACCACAAAATAACAAAATAATATTTTTCTTTTTGCAGTAATCATATATTGCATCTAACTCCCCTATAGCTGAATCATCAATTATAGGCACACCACGCATTGAAAAAACAATGGCATTATTTTTTTTCAATTCTTTTAATACTGCAGGTAACTTTTCCTGTGTACCGAAAAACAAAGGGCCAGTTAAATAAACTAATTTTGTTTTTTCATGATTTGCTTCTGTAATCACCCCAGCTTGTTCTAATTTTTCTGTATCAACATCACTTATTTCAACAGTTAACTCACTACTTTTTAAAATAAAAATAAACATAGAGAAAATAACCCCTATTAAAATAGCAATTGTTAAATCAAAAACAACTGTTGATATCATGGTAAGGATAAACTGCCTTGATGATAATTTTAATTTTTTATTAAATATATTTTTTATCTCATGCCATTCATTCATTTTCCATGCTGTCATAACCAGAACTCCTGCAAGTGCAGATAAAGGAATGTGAGACATAATTGGTCCAAGTAAAAACATAGTTAAAATCAAAAACAAAGAATGAATAATACTAACTAATCTAGTTTTCCCACCCGACTTTATAGCAACACTAGTACGTGCAATTGCTGCTGTGGCCGGAACGCCTCCAAAAAACGGTATTATTATATTCCCTATTCCCTGTGCAACTAATTCCCTCTTTGAATCTAATTTTTCGTTTTTAGATTTCCCTGCTGAAGCACCACAGAGTAAACTTTCAATCATTCCAAGAGCAGCAATACTAAACGCAGGTGAAAGCATATCTTTTATTTTATCTAACTCTATAGAAGATAAAATAAATCTATTTTCCGGAAATAATGTTTTTGGAATTTCTCCAACTTCTTTAACATCAAATTTAAAAATAAGTTGGACTACTAATGTAATAATTATTGCTGCAAGAGAAGCAGGTAATTTTTCATTTAATTTTTTAGGATAAAAAATCATAATAAGTAAAACCATTACTCCAAACATAATCGCATACATATTGGGATTAAATCCTAATTTGCCATATGATAGAATTTTTTGTATAGCTGATTCACCTTCAGATTTTATACCAAAAAAATTATCTATTTGTCCTAAAGCAATAATTATTGCAATACCAGATGTAAATCCTGTAATAACAGCAGTTGGTATAAATGAAACCAATTTACCAACTTTAAAAACTGCTGCTAAAATAAGTATAATTCCCGATATTAAACCTGCAAAAAAAACACCTTGTATTCCAAACTTAGCTGAAATAGCTAGAAGAATTGCTGTCATAGCACCAGTAGGACCAGAAATTTGATATGAACCTCCAGATAATAGCCCGATTACTAAACCAGCAATAATTGCTGTAATCAATCCTGCTGCCGCATCTGCTCCAGAACTTACACCAAAAGCTAAAGCCAAAGGTAGGGCAACAGCAGCTACGGTTAGTCCAGCCATAAAATCAGAAGAAAAGAACTTAAAGTTATAACCTTTAAATTCTTTTCTTAAATCTGACAAATATTTTTTTACCATTTTAACATCCCTTTTTTTAATAATTTATCTATTTTAAATGCAACTTAAACGCATAAAAAAATTATATCACTATATTCAACTTTTTTCAATAAAAAATAATTTTTTTATTTTTTCCATTTTTTATTATTGCAATACACTGTATGTTGTGTTATAATCATGATACAAACACAATATACACAAGGAGGAATTTTATATGATTAATGTAAATGTCAAAAATGGTGAAATACCACAAAAAGAAATTGATGCTTATATAGCAAATGGATTGAAAAAATATCCAAATAGAAAAATTTCAGATATTGAAATAGAGCTAGATGGTGATTATGTAAATTTACAATATCACTTTGAAAAAGTACCATTTCAACGTATAAGAAGAATTACTGGTTATTTAGTTGGTGATTTAAGTAGATTTAATAATGCAAAATTGTCAGAAGTTAACCAAAGATTAAAACATGACAACTGCTAATAAAAACTTATTCATATCTTATTAATTTATTTTTATCTACTAGTGTTGCATCAAATCTATAATGTGATGTTATTTCTCTAGATATAAGAACATCTTCTTCTCTTTGTTCTTGACCTGAATTATGGATTAAGTATGGTATTCCATCTTTATTTATTGTATCTGAAACTATACCAATATGGGCATCATTTTCATATATAACAATGTCACCAGGCATCCACTGATCATACTTAAAAGGGTCTATAGTTAATGAAATAGCATATCTATCAAAATAAACTTTTAAATGCTCTACTCTTCTAAAATCAATATTATAATCAGCTTTATTGTTTTTGAGTGGATAGAGTGATGAATTTTCTACAATATCATTGTGAACCATATCTCTCAGTGAATACCCAGCATTTTTAAAAGCTCTCCATATTACATCTGTACAAACACCTATATTATCTGGTGGATAACCACTTTCCCAATAAACATTATTATAAAATGGTTTATTTATTGCGTCTAATTTTGCACCATTTAAAATGTCTATATAATCCTCTATCTCGTTTTGATTAAAATCGAAACCATTTATTTCTCTAAAAAAATTCATCTTTTCAGTAATATATTTTTCTTCTGGTTTTTCTATTTCAAAAATTTTATTTTCTATATTTAATAATCTAGCATAAAATATTCCAGAAAATATAGTTGAAATAGAAATCGCTGAAAATATAGCTTTATCAAATAAATTAATTTTCTTTTTCATAAAATACCTACATTATCTATGATTTTTAAATCTATAATTTATCATTAAATATTAATATTTTAAATAATAACACAAAGTAACTAATTAGTCAATTTAGAATTCAATCTTTATTATATTTATTATAAAATTGTTATTTTATATAATTAGTACTTGATATTTTAAATTAATTGTGCTATAATGTAAACATACTAAAAATATAGATAATATATCTATATCACAAAAGGAGGATTTAATTATGAATATTATTATTTCTGCAAAAAAAATGACTATACCACAATCTTTTCATGAATATGCAAAAGAAAAGCTAACTTTCAAACTTGGAAAATTTTTTGGAGATGAAGCAAAAGTAAAACTTACTATTTCTGAATTTAAGAATTTGATTATTATTGAATTAACTGTTACATATAACAACATGATTTATAGATCAGAACAAACGGCTGAGCATAAAAATGATGCTTTAGATTCAGCCATTGATAAAATCATAAGACAAATTCGTAAAAACAAAACAAAAATTGAAAAGAAGCTTAAAGATAATGCTTTCAAAGAAACATATGTTGATAAGGTTGATGATGTTTCTAACTATCAAATTATCAAACACAAAAAATTCGAATTACGTGCAATGAATTTAGATGAGGCTATTTTACAAATGAATATGATAGGACATAACTTCTTTATGTTCTTAGATGCAAGCACAGGAAACACACATGTTGTATACAAACGTAATGACGGAAATTATGCAGTACTTGAACCTGAAAGAGATTAATCTTTTTATAATAAAAACAGCTAATATTTTATATATTAGCTGTTTTTCATTTATTCAGAAGTGATTTTTACATAGAACTTTCTGTTTCTAGGTCCATCAAATTCGCAAAAATATATTCCTTGCCATGTACCTAAAATTAAATTACCTTTATCTATTATAACCGTTAATGATGAACCTAAGCAACTAGATTTTAAATGAGCTGAAGAGTTGCCTTCTGCATGTAAAAACTCTTTTCTATCTGGAAAAGCTTTGTTTAAGCCTAATAACATATCTGTAACCACGTCTGGATCTGCATTTTCATTTATAGTCAAACCTGCAGTTGTATGAGGACAAAATACTGTACATAAACCGTTTTTAATTCCACTTTCACTAACCGCCTCATAAACCTTTTTTGTAATATTATAAAAATTTTCACGTTGTGTATTTAAAGTATATAATCTTAACATAATACCCTCCAAAATCATCTAAATAATTGCATCAAATATCCATATCCTTCTTTTTCCAATTCAGTCTTAGGGATAAAACGTAAAGCAGAACTATTTATACAATATCTTAATCCACCCTTTTCATATGGTCCATCTTCAAAAACATGTCCTAAATGAGCATCACCAACACGACTTTTTACTTCAGTTCGTAACATACCATAATTATAGTCCACGTGTTCCTTAATAACATTTGGGTCTATTGGTTTATAAAAACTTGGCCACCCACTACCAGAATCGAATTTATCATTTGATGAAAAAAGGGGTTCTCCTGTAGTAATATCAACATAAATACCTTCTTCAAAATGGTGAAAATATTCATTTTGAAATGAAGGTTCAGTAGCAGATTTTTGAGTTACATTATACTGTGTTTCTTCTAAAATTTCCTTTAATGTCTCATCATCAAGTTTTGTATATAATTCTGGGTTTACAATAGCATTTTGAGATTTTTGAAATTTTTCTGCACCAATATGGCAATATCCATAAGGGTTTTTTTCTAAATATTTTTGATGATATTCTTCTGCTTTAAAATAACTTTCAAGTGATTTTATCTCTATTGCAATAGGCTCATTATATTTTTTTTGTAAATTTGTAATAGAATTTTCTATTACAAATTTATCATTTTCATCTACATAATAAATACCTGTTCTATACTGAATACCTGTATCTCCACCTTGCCTATTTAACAAAACAGGGTTTATAGATTTATAAAACAAGTAGAGTAAAAAATTCAAAGAAATAATGTCTTTATTGTATTCAACTTTTACTACTTCTGCATGACCTGAACCACTACAAACCTCATCATAAGTGGGGTTTTCTGTTTTACCATTTGCATAACCCACCTCAGTTGAAATAACTCCATTTATTAAAGAAATATACTTTTCCGTACCCCAAAAACATCCACCAGCAAGATAAATAACAGACATAATTCGCCTCCTAATTTTTTTTAGCCTTTTAAAGTTACTATTCAGCCATATGTATAGGGCAGAGATATTTTACCGAAGGGTCCAGGACGACCAGAAAGCCCGGTTGACTCCGCAGAGTCGAAACCCTTGCCAAACAGTAAACTATAGCTTTAGAGGCTGAATAGTAACATTTTAACTCCACTTTGCCCATTCTTCGGGATTATATCCCACAGTAGCATTTTCCCCATTTCTAACAATAGGGGTTTTGTATAACTTTGGATTTTCAATAAGTTTATCGGGCATAGCATCTTTTAATAAATATTTGATGTCAAAATAATCTTTTGATTTCTCATCAATAATTTTTTCGATATCACCTAAAGCTTGGATTATGCTTTTTTGTTCACCTTTACTCAATCCCTTGTCTAAAATATCTATTAATTGATATTTTATGCCCCTTTCTTTAAAATATCTTTCTGCCTTTTTAGTTTCAAAACATTTTGTTTTCCCAAATATTTGAACATTCATAATAAATCCCACCTATATAAAAATTAAGTTTTTATAAGTTAATTTTCAGCTGCTAAAGGTAAAGTTTGCGATTTTGTAGGAGTTTCGACTCAACAGAGTCGACTGGGTTTCCAGTCACCCTAGATCTAGCAAATATCTCTGACTTACACATACATCTAAACATAGCCTTTATAACTCTCTTGTTACGTTATTTAGCCATTTCATTTTTTTGTATTTAGCTATGACAAAAGGTATTTTTATTACTTCATCACTCATTAATATGATGTACACTATAGGCACACTTAGTTTAAATACAAATGCCGCCAAAAATCCTAATAAAATAGAACATCCCCATAAAGTAGTAAGGTCTATAATTAATGCAAATTTCACATCTCCGCCTGCCCTAAATAAACCAACAATTAATGTCGCATTTATTGCTTGACAAAAAACAAAATAAGACATAACTAACATCATGTTTGACATATACGATTTTGCTGTATCCGATAAATCAAAAAAATCTAATGCAAAAATTCTAACCACTAAAACTGATAAAGTACCAATAAATCCAGCACATAAGCATAAATATATACATTTTTTAGAGTATTTTTTTGCATTTTCATAATCTTTCTCACCTATGGTTTTCCCTATAATAATCGATGTTGAAGAAGCAATACCAAAACCTATTACAGTAGCAAGTTGTCTTGTTATTTGTGAAATTGAGTTTGCTGATGCTGCAGCCTTTCCTAAATGGCCTATTATTGCCGCATTTGCAGCAGTTCCTGTTCCCCATAAAAGCTCATTTATAGTTACTGGAAATGAATATTTAACAAAATCCTTAAAAATAACCTTATCTTTTACACTAAATATATTTCTCAATTTTATTTTAATAACATCATTTATCTTTGCTGAATGGAATAAAACTATCAATAATTCAATGATTCTTGATATTAAAGTAGCTATAGCAGCTCCTCTTATTCCCATTGGTTCAAAACCTAATTTTCCAAATATGAGTATATAATTTAAAATAATATTTATAATAAATGAATTAAAATAAATAACTGTCGCTACAACTACTTTTTCTACACTTCTGGATATGTTTAAATATACCATAGTTATAGAAAAAAACAAATATGAAATAGATACTATTTTTATATATTTTACACCTTCATTTATTACATCCTGTTCTGACGTAAAAATACTCATTACTTTAAAAGGAAAAGCCCAAATAATTATTACAAAAATTAATGCAATTAAAAAAGATGTACGTAAAGACATACCTAATATTTTTTCAATTGTTTTTTTATCACCTTTACCCCAATATTGTGAGGTTAAAATAGCTGCACCTGAAGTTAATCCAAATAAAATGAGCATAAGTACAAATTGTACTTGACCTGCCAATGATGATGCCGCCAAAACAGTTTCCCCTACTTTTTCCAACATTATAACATCTGAAGATGAAACTGCAACATTTATTAAATTTTGAATTATCATAGGTAGCATCAATGTAAGAACCATTTGATAAAAACCCTTTTTATTTAATTCCATAAAACCTCTATTCTTAAAGATTTATTTCTTTATATTTTTATAAAAGTTACATATATTATTTAATTTGCAAATTGTACATTTGGGATTTCTTGCTTTACAAATTTCTCTGCCAAAATCAACTAATCTATGGCAAAAATCCGATGATTCTTCTGGAGGTAAAACATCTCTTAAATCATCTTCAACTTTTTTGGGGTTTTCATTTTCTGTAAGTCCCAATCTTCCAGTTATTCTTATACAATGAGTATCTGTAACAATAGCAGGTTCTCCCCATATGTCACCCATTATTAAATTTGCAGTTTTTCGTCCTATTCCTGAAAGTGATATTAAATCAGTCATATTGTTTGGAATTTCACCATTAAATTTTTCTATAAGAGTATTGGCCATTTCTATTATACTTTTTGCTTTTGTTCTATAAAACCCACAAGATTTAATATCATTTTCCAGCACGTTAATATCAGCATTTGCAAAGTCCTGTATAGAAGTATATTTTTTGAACAGATCTTTTGTTATAATATTAACTCTTGCGTCAGTACATTGAGCAGATAACCTTGTTGCAATAAGTAATTCATATGGTTTACTATACACTAACGAGCATTTTGCTATAGGGTAAATTTCTTTTAAAACTTCAATCGATTTCAACGCTATTTCTTTTTTTTTCATAATAAGTTTTTGCCTCCATGAGCACAATAATATCTTGTGGTAAATTTAATGTTTTCATAGCTTGGTTATAACTTGCAAGCCAATACTTAGATATTTCTGTATTGAGTACTCTTATTTCTTGATTTTTGAATTCTGCCATAAAATAAACATTGTACTTTTTTATTTTATTTTTATCCACTTTTGTATATGTAGACTTGAAATCGTTATCTATATGAACCAACAAACCCGTTTCTTCATATACCTCTCTTTTTGCAGTTTCCTCTTCACTTTCACCATATTCTATATGACCTTTTGGAAATCCAATATGTCCACTATCTTTATTTTTTACTATTAAAAACTTAAGTTCATCTTCTTCAATTTTATAAACAACTATTCCACACGTTTTTTCATATAAACACACATAATCTGATTCAAAAAATCTTTCTTGAAACTTAACTAATTCTCTAATTTGTGGTTCATAAAATTGTTGTTTTTTAGGTGCTACAACTAACTTTATATCACTTTGATCTTTTCTAATTATTAGAGCAATTATTGTACCTAAAAACTGCTCCACATCTTCGCCGACACCTAATATATATGTCCCTTTTAGAGTGTTATCACTTGTAAATATATCCTCAATATAACCGTAGTTGACTGTATATGTAGTATTTTTATACCTAGTCATTCGGGTTCCCAACTTACGATCAACAACAACATTAACATTTTTACCTAACAATCTGTTGTAATCTATATTGTCCATCTTATCATTCGCTTTCTAAAAATATTTTTATAAACATCTTTTAAATGAATTTAATTTTAAAATTTATGAGGATTAATTTATTATTTAGTCATTTAAATTGTAAAATACAATAATCGATAATTCCTTTTAAAAAACAACGCCATTATTCTTTGTCGAACATTAAATACATATTAATTATAACATTATTGTACAATATATTCAACATTTATTTTAAGGTTTAAATTAATTTATAAAAATAAAAATTATTATCGTACAAAAAAGATACAATAATAATTTTTATTTTTATAGTTTATATACCAAAATCGCCTCTATCAACAACAAGTTCATATCCTATTTTCTTAATTCTGTTTTCTAGACAATATTTGCATTCAGCTGCTTCTTCTCCAGTACAAATTTTATTATCATATAGTAAATACTTTTCTCGGACTCTTACAGGTGATAAATTTGGCATTAGAACATTTGCACCAGCCAGTATACCCTTTTCCCTACCCATTTTATCAACAGTGCCAAGTGCTGTTGTAGCTGGAATAAGTGCATTTGGATTCATTAACCTTACCAAAGCTAATATAACTAATGTCAAATCAACTGAACCAGAAGCTTCATCCTTAAAAATAGTATCCTTATGTGGAATAAATGGACCTAATCCTATCATTTGAGGAGAAAACTTTTTAATAAATAAAATATCTTCAACTATATTCTCTATTTTTTGATATGGTGAACCAACCATAAAACCAGTACCCACTTGAAATCCTATTTCTTTTAAATTATATAAGCATTGTACCCTATTTTGAATATTTAAACTTTCTGGATGTAATTTTTGATAATGTTCAGAATTTATAGTTTCATGTCTTAATAAAAATCTATTTGCACCTGCATCAAAGTATTTCTGATAAGTTTCTTTAGTACGTTCTCCTAAAGAAAGAGTAATGGCACAATCTTCATAATTTTTTCTAATAGAACTTATTATATCTACCATAATTTCATCTGTATAATAATTATCTTCCCCCCCTTGGAGTACAAAAGTTCTCATTCCTAAATCATATCCATTTTTACAGCAACTCAATATATCTTCTTTAGTTAGTCTGTATCTGTCAACATTCTTGTTCCCACTTCTTATTCCACAATAGAAGCAATTGTTTTTACAATAATTAGTAAATTCAATAAGTCCTCTAACATACACTTTTTTCCCAAAAATAGATGTACTTACTTTTTGTGCTTTTTCAAAAAGATATTCGGATGTTTCAAAACTTATATTATTTAATACTATTGATAAATCTTCGTAATTTGAATTATGTTCTTTATATATTTTATCTATTATATCTTTTATATTTTTCAATTTAGTCACCTCAACATTCTTTGTTTTTAACTTGTCTATTTAAATCTTCTAAAGTATAGTTGTCCACATAAGTATTTACTGTATTGTAAAGACCTTTCCAAAATGATAGAGTTAAGCATTCTGTGCTTCTTGAACATTTATTTTCCTCATCTTGTAAGCAAGACACTGGAGCTAAATCGCCTTCAGTGATTCTTAAAATATCCCCCACAGTATATTCAGATGGAGACTTTGCAAGCTTATATCCACCTTGAGAACCTCGTAAACTTTTTAAATACCCAACTTTGCATAACAAAGTAATAATTTGCTCTAAATATTTTATTGATATATCTTGTCTTTGTGCAATTTCCTTTAAAGAAATAAATTTATCCTGTTCATTATTTGACAAATCAAGCATTAATCTAAGTGCATATCTACCTTTTGTTGAAATTTTCATCTATTTCACCTCCATATTTATATTATTATTATACCATAGGTTATGTAGGATATCAATGTTTATTTTTGTTATAATTTTTTTAAATAATATCAATATAATACAGAAATCAATCAAAATTAAACAAGTTATTAATTTTTAAATATGCTATTATATACATGATGATGCATAAATCAAATTTATTCACGCTCCCCTAAAACTATACTATATACTATGAAAAAATAAAAGAATTTGCTTTTGCAAATTCTTTTATTTTTGTTTCTTTATAAACTGTTTTGGTGAACAATGAAATTGTTTCTTAAATATATGATAAAAATGACTTAAATTATTAAAACCACACATATAGCTTATTTCTGTTATATTTTCATGATTATTAAGCATCAGCTCTATTGAATAGTCCATTCTTTTTTTATTAATAAATTCTGTTGGAGTCATATTTAAATATTTTCTAAAAATTCTATTTAAATGTTCTTGAGATATATGTGCTAGTTCTATCATTTTTGGAAGACCTAAAATGAAATTTTCTTTTAGATTCATTTCTGCAATTAAATCGGAAAACCATTTAGGCATTGTTTCTAAGTTTAAATCAATGTCAAATTCTTTTTTATTATTTACTTTTAAAAATTTCAAAGCATACACAACATTATTATTCCATTGCTTATATATGTCATCTATTATAGTTTTAGAATCTCTAAATTTTACAACAGAGTATCCAAAAAAATCTGAATTAAAATTTAAAGGTGTGAAAAAATAATTTGATGGATTTTCAGAATTTTCAAAAATGGCAGGTAACATAGTATCCATATCAAAAACTATATATTTTTTAACTTCATTAAATTCGTTTTTATCTAGCATAAGTATCATCTTATCTGAATTGTATTTTTTAGAAGCTGTATTAAAATAATCATATTTCAAACACAAAAAATACCTATTATAGTTATTTATAAGATAGGTCATACAGTCAATAGCATAAATAATATCATTAACTTCACAAGATGTTATTAACCTTTCTGTCATATTACTTGTTTCTATCATAAAAGTATATTTTTGTTTTACTTGCATTTGAAGTTTTATTTTATTTATAAATTCTAAATCTATTTTATTACATCCACAGGTATTATTTATTATTAATTTACCATTTAAATCAATAATTTTTTCACATTGCTCATTGTTTATTAATTTTAACAACGACTTCACACATTCAGTTCCAAATTCGGTAATAGGCAACTCATAAGTAGTTAGTACATTTGTATTGAAAAATGAATCATTGATTAAATCAAACCCAGTCACAACTATGTCTTTTGGTACGTTAATATTGTTTTTTTCTAGTTCTTCTATCAATGCAGTAGCCATGACATCACTTGCACAAACAACAGCTTCAGGAAAATCAATTTCTTTATTTACTATTTTTCGAGCTAATTCCAAAGGATACTCTTTCCAAAAGTCGCCATAAAAAACATAATTTTCATCTGTATGCAAATTATGTTTTTTCATAGAATTTATATAGCCTTTAGATCTATCTTGTGCATATTTATTTTCTTTTTGTCCAGTTAAACAATAAATCTTCTTTAAATTATGCACTTCAATAATGTGATCAACTAACTCTTCAAAATGTTTTTCACTATTTAGATAAAAATTATTAATATTTTTTTTATTATAATCTTGTGAACCAATAGTTAAAATAGGAACTTTGCATTTTTGATTTAGTATATTTAAAATATTTTTTTTAATTCTATCACACCAAAAAGAAATATCCACAAAAATAACACCATCAATATGCTCAAAATTTAAATAATTATAAATCTCTTCTTGTCCTTTTTGATGCTCTGTTTCATCTTCTCGTTCTGAAAAAATAGAAAAAATAACCGAGTCACAATCATTTTCGTTTAACTCACTTAATAAACCCTCTATTAAATTCGCATAGTTATCATTAATTTTAGAAAAAATAATAGCTATTAATTTGCGTTTTTTCAAATTTTCACATCCTTATAAATGATATAAAGTTAATTTAATTATACTTCATTTAATAAAATTAATCAATAACTATATTTTAATTAAAAATTTGTTTGTATAAAATATTAAATAATAGAAAATTCACAAAAAAATCCTATTTGACTTAATTATATATTTAATATATAATTAATAATATTTAAAACTACCCTATAAAAAATATTCATTTGTACGTATTAGTATATATAAATTAATATTAATTTTTTTTATAAAGAGGTGAAATTTATGCCAATTACAAATATTGAAAATTCAAATTCTGAAGAACTAATTGAAAGAATAAAAAATGGAGAAAACAATTTAAGAGAGAAAATAATACAAATTTACCAAAATTACATTATATCTTTTGTCAGTAAAATGATTGGTAAACCAGCAAAATCAAGTGATGAATATAGCATTGCTTTGCAAGCTTTTAATGAAGCTATAGACAGTTTTGATATGTCTTATAATGTTAAATTCATAAATTTTTCTAGTATGGTCATAAACAGACGTGTTATTGACTATATAAGAAAAAACAAAAAATACAAATCAGAATATCCATTTACATATTTTGAAGCTAATGAAAATGAGAATTTTGTTGAAAACATTACTTCTTCACAACCATCAATCTTCACTGAAAAAATGGAAATACAAGAGGAAATTGATATTTTTAAAAGTCAATTAAAAGTATTTGGAATATCTCTTGAAGATTTAGTAAAACTAGCCCCTAAGCATTTAGACTCTAAAAAAATGTGTATAAGTATTGCAAAATATTTGTGCACGGATATTAATTTATCTACTAAAATTAACACGGATAAAAAGTTACCTATAGTTGAAATAGTCAATCACTTTAATATAAGTAGAAAAACTGTGGAAAAAAATCGAAAATATATCGTTGCTTTATTTTTGATTTTAAAAAGTGACATGGATACCATAAAAGGTTATATCGGATTTTTATCAGAGGGAGGTGGAAAATAATGATTTATGCAGGAACAGTATTGGAGATTTCAGGAGACAAAACATATGTATTTACAATAGATTGTGAAATGACAACAATAAAAACAAAAGACGAATATTTTGTTGGAAAACAAATTTCATTTGTAAAAAAAGATAAATTAAAAGATAAAAAGGGAGGTAAGATTTTTATGTCCAAAAATATAAAATATATATCAACAATTGCTGCTGTATTGGTTGTTGTATTAACGGTAGCTTTCACTCATAAACTTGATATTTTTAATAAAGGAACGAAACATATACCTATTGCAGTAATTTCTATAGATATAAATCCGAGTATAGAAATAGAGATAAATAACAAGGACGAAGTTATTAAAACTAAATCATTTAATGATGATGCCAAGAATGTACTTAGTAAGCTTGATTTAGAATACCTAAACACCGAAAAAGCAATTCAGCAAATTATAGATACTTCGAAAAATCTTGGTTATATTGAAAATACACAAAAACCAATTTTTATTACTTCCGCTTTAAAAAATGTTGATAATAAAAAAGAAACAATAGAAAATATCAATAAATTATTTAACAAATTAACATCAGAAAGTAAATACAATATTATATCACTTGTTATTGATAATTCATCTATTTTATTTTCATCACAAAACAATAAAATATCTATTGGAAGAGAAATTATAAATCGATATGCATCAAACATTAAACAAGACATTTCTGCTAACGATATAAAAAATATGGATATTTTAGAGTTATTAAACAAGCTAGAACTTATTGATGAAAAAGGTAATCTAAAAAAAGAAATACTTCAAGAAGTTATAAATAAGGAAATTATAATCACAACAAAAAATACAGATTTAACTTCTAATAAAATAACTACAAAAAAAGAAGAAATAAAAAAAGAATTCAAACCTGAATTAAACATATCTACAAGATCAAATTCAATTATTTTTAAATGGACACCAATAGAAAATACAAGCATAAAGTATAAAGATGTTTCTTATGAAAACTTTAAGTATTATAAAATTGTAGCTTCAGAAAGTGTTGAAAATCCAAAATACCCAGATAACGGTTATATTCATTTTGTTGACAATCATAAGACTTCAGAATGGACTTTCAATCCTTTTATTGACGAGTATAATAAAGAACCAGAATTAAATACAAACAACTCTTACTTCTTTAGTATTACTTATGTATTTGAAAATGGAAGCTTTACTAGTAATTCAAGTAAATTAAAAATCGAAAAATCCGCACTAGAAATAAACACCATCTCAGAAGATGAAAAATCAAAATCAGAACAAGAAGAAAAATATCCAATTTTAGATCCTAGTATTTCTTCTAATATAAATGGCAATACAATTTCATTTAATTGGGCAAAAGCGATGAATAATAATGTAAGAAATTCAAATGTAAATTATACTAACTTTAAATATTATAAGATTGTTGCCTCTGAAACAAACTCTTCTCCTTCTTATCCAAATGACGGATATGTTTATTATACATCAGATATAAATTCTACTAGCTGGGATTTAAATCCACACGAAGATAACTACAATAAATCTCCTCAACTTATTCCTGGGAAGACGTATTATTTTGCTATTACGTATGTTTTTGACAATGGATCTATTTCATCAAATAGCATAACTATGATGATACCAAAAACTCAATCTCAAACACAAGCCACACAAACTCAACCCACTAAAAACGAACCTACTTTCTCCCCTTCAATTTCAGTAAGTTCAGATGATAAAAACTTGTATTTCTCATGGAATAGCACAAATGGTAGTACATCTTATTTTAATGGTGTAAAATATACAGATTTTAAATATTACAAGATTGTTGCTTCGGAAAGTAATCCAAATCCACAATATCCTGAAGATGGTTACCTATCATATTTTGAAGATATAAATACAACTAGTTGGAGAGTAAGTACAAATGACAGTTACAATAAATCTCCTGAGCTAGTTGCAGGTAAAACATATTATTTAAGTGTAACATATGTATTTTCAAATGGTAAAGTTTCTTCAAATTCAGTAAAGTATACTATGCCGGGTGTTCAAATAACACAACCACCTGTAACAAATGACACGAACGATTTAAAGTTATCTGTTAATGTGGATAATCAAAATATAAATTTTGCTTGGACACCAATAAGCGAAAATCAAGCAAATGGATTTAATTATTATAAAGTTGTTGTTTCAACCAATAATTCTAGCCCAAAATATCCTGAAGATGGTTATTTATCTTATTTCACTTCATATGATACAAGTACATGGTCTTTAAATCATATGACTGATGACTATAATAAATCTCCAAAACTAGTATCAGGTCAAACATACTACTGTAGCATAACATATGTTTATAATGACCGTAAAGAATATGGTGAAACAGTAACTTTCCAAGCACCATAAAAAAATAAAAAATTCGCCTCATAATAAATGAGGCGAATTTTTTATTTTTTTAAAATTAAACTAAAGAAACGTTTGAAGCTTTTGTTTTACCTGAACGAGCATCACGTTCTATATCAAAGCTAACTTTTTGTCCTATTTCAAGACTCTTGTCTCCACTTGATATTGATGTGAAATGAACGAATATATCATCCCCACCGTTATCATTTGCTATAAAACCGAAACCTTTTTCTGAATTGAACCATTTAATTGTACCTGAATACATATATATGTACCTCCTAATAATATTTTCGTATAAATTATATAAAACAAAAGCACGTTTATAAATTATCATTTTAAAATAAACGATAATTTATAAACGTGCCCAAATCATCTAAATAATTAAAATACAATATCATTTTACACTATTTTCAGTAAAAAGTCAAGTATTTTATTAAAATTTCATTGTCAACGCAATTCTTTTTCTATTTATGTCCACATCCAAAACTTTTACTTTTACAACTTCCCCAACCTTAACTGCTTCAAGAGGATGTTTGATATAACGGTTACAGAGTTGGGAAATGTGTACTAAGCCATCTTCATGTACTCCAATATCAACAAAAGCACCAAAGTCAATAACATTCCTTACTGTTCCAACTAATTCCATTCCGGGTTTCAAATCTTTAATTTCCATTATATCACCGCTTCTTAAAAGTGGTGGTGGTAATTCATCTCTTAAATCTCTACCTGGTTTTTTTAATTCAGAAACAATATCTCTAAGTGTAGGCACTCCTACTCCAATAGAATTTGAAATTGCTTCGTATCCTAAATCTTTAACTTTTATTTCTATATCTGAAGTTTTTCCTGTATTTAAATCTAAAATATCAAAGTTACATTTTTTTAATAATTCCATAGCATATTCATAGCTTTCTGGATGAACTGATGTATTATCCAGAGGATTTTTACCATTTCTTACTCTTAAGAACCCTGCACATTGTTCAAATGCTTTTTTACCTAATTTAGGGACCTTAAGCAATGTTTTTCTATCATTAAACTGTCCATTTTCTTCTCTATATAAAACAATATTTTTTGCAACAGAAGCGTTTATGCCTGCAATATATGATAAAAGCGAATGAGAAGCAGTATTAAGGTCAACACCTACAGAGTTAACACAATCCTCTACCACACCACCTAAAGCTTCATCCATTCTGTTTTTAGGCATATCATGTTGATATTGCCCTACACCAATTGCCTTAGGGTCTATTTTAACCAACTCAGCAAGTGGATCTTGTAATCTTCTAGCTATAGAAACTGCACTTCTTAAAGAAACATCATACTCTGGGAATTCCTCAGCCGCTAGTTTAGAAGCCGAATACACAGAAGCTCCTGCTTCACTTACAACCATATAATTAACTTTGAAATCAAGAGTTTTAATTATATCAGCAACTACCATTTCGCTTTCTCTAGATGCTGTACCGTTTCCAATTGCTATTGTAGTTACATGATACTTTAAAATTATGTTTTTAAGTTTTTCTATTTCATTAACGTTTTTTCCTATAGTTATGTATGCTACATCTGTATACATAACTTTACTGGTACTATCTAAAACTGCAATTTTACAACCTGTTCTATATCCTGGATCTAAACCAAGTGTAATATTATTTTTCACTGGAGGCTGTAGTAAAAGTTGTCTTAGATTTTCAGCAAAAACTTTTATTGCTTGTTCAGCAGCGGCTTCTGTGAGTTCAGCTCTAATTTCCCTTTCTATGGATGGGAATATAAGCCTTTTAAAACTATCTTCTGCTGCCATTTGAATATATTGAGTAGATAAACTATTTCCATTTGCATACTTACTTGATACTAAGTTTTTAGGCATATCATCTGCCGATGTTATTGATACCTTTAAAATATTTTCTTTTTCTCCTCTATCCATAGCTAAAATTCTATGATGTGCAGATTTGATTATGGATTCTGCAAAATCATAGTAGTTTAAATAAATAGAATCTTTATCTAAACTCTCATCTGTAACTTTAGAGTGAATTGTACCATTTTTCTTGTAATACATTCTTAATGATTTTCTTAATTCTGCATCGTCTGATATATCTTCTGCTATTATATCCATTGCCCCTTGTAAAGCAGCTTCAGAACTTAAAACTTCTTTTTCTTCGGATACAAAATTCTCAGATTCTTTAATGGGATCTACATTTAGATTTTGCTCCATTAATATTTTTGCTAAAGCTTCTAGACCCCTTTCTCTAGCAATACTAGCCTTAGTTTTTCTTTTAGGCTTAAAAGGCCTGTATATATCCTCTATTTCCACTAGAGTTTTTGACTCAAAAATTTTTTTAATAAGTTCATCGTCTAGCTTACCTTGTGAATCAATTAAATTTTTAACTTCTTCTTTTCTTTTTTCTAAATTTCTCAAATAATTTAATCTATCAAATATTTCACGTAAAACCTGGTCATCTAAGGAACCTGTTCTTTCTTTTCTGTATCGAGCTATAAAAGGTATTGTCATACCTTCGTCTATTAACTCAATAGTATTGTCTATTTGTTCTTGTCTTAATTTAAATTCTTGCGATAAAATTTTATTGATTTCCATATTTTCTCCTTATTCGTCTGATAAAATAGCCCATTCATCAAATTTTTCGTTTATTTTATTTTTTATATTATCTATTTCTAGACAAAAGTCATTCATCAAATTATAATCACTATATACGTTTTCTTTTGTTATTTCCACTTGAAGTTCATCTAGTTTTGATTGTAAAGATTCTATTTCAATTTCTAAATTTTTTATTTGTGTTCTTTTTTGTGCTTCTTTATTTCTTTGTTCTTTACTTTTATAAACTTTTGTATTTTTTTCTTGCAATTGCTCTTTTACTTTTTGTTGCTTTATTTCATCAATTTTTTCTTGTAACTGTTGTTCTCTTTGTTTTTGGATTTGAATATAATAATCAAAATTACCATTGAATATTTCCAAATCTTCTTTTGTAATCTCCATTATTTTCGTAGATAATTTATTTAATAAATATCTGTCATGTGAAACATAAATTATTGTACCTGTATAATTAATTAAAGCTTCTTCAAGAATTTCTTTAGTGGCTAAATCAAGATGATTTGTCGGTTCGTCTAAAATGAGTACATTCCCACGTTCTAACATCATTAAAGCGAAACATAACTTTGCTCTTTCGCCACCACTTACAACGGAAATCTTTTTAAAAACATTTTCTCCTGTAAGTCTTACTTTACCTAAAAGACTTCTAATTTCTAAATCAGTCATAAGTGAATATCTTGAATGAATTTCTTCCATCAATGTATTATCAGGATTTAAATTAGCACTTTCCTGTTCAAAATAAGAAATCTTGACATTTCCACCCCAAGATAACCTTCCGTTAAATGGATGTTTGTTTTGAATTATTTTCAAGAGTGTCGATTTACCTATTCCATTTTCACCAATAATAGCAATTTTATCTCCTCTTCTTATTTCAAAGGAAATATTATCTTTTAAGACTTTTTTGTTTTCACCTATACCTACCGAAATATCTATATTTTTAACTTTTAATATTTCTGAATGAGGTTCTATAGTATAATTAAAATCTATTATGCTATTTTTATTTTTCAATATTGGTTTTTCTATTCGATCTATTTTTTCTAGTGCTTTTACTCTACTTTTTGCACTTTTTGAAGTGGATGCTCTAACTAAATTTTTCGCCACATATTCTTCCATTTTAGCTATTTCTTTTTGTTGTAATTCATACTCTTTTTGTTGTCTGTTAACTGATTCTTCTTTTAAAATTAAATACTTACTATAATTGCCCTTATATCTTGTTATTTCTCCTCTTTCAATCTCGCAAATATTTGTAACTATCTTATCAAGAAAATATCTATCATGTGATACAATTAAGAGTGCACCCTTATAATCTTTTAAGTAATCCTCTAACCATAATACTGTTTTAAAATCCAAATGGTTTGTAGGTTCATCAAGTATAAGCAAATTTGGATTTTCAAGAAGAAGTTTTGCAATAGAGAGCCTGGTTTTCTCCCCTCCACTAAAACTAGTTATCTTTCTTTCAAACTTATTTTCGTCAAAACCCAATCCATTTAAAATTGTTTTTATTTTTACATTTATATTATATCCATCATTTGCTTCAAAATAAGACGATAATTTTGCATATTCATCGCTTAATTTATGAAACAAATCATTTTTTTCGGACATAAGCTTTTCAAGTTCTTTCATCCTATTTAGAGTATCAAATAAACTTGAAAAAACATTTTTCATTTCTGTTATAACTGTATTTTCATTTTCCAAATCATTTATTTGCTCTAAATATCCTATTGTAGTTTTACCAGAATACGAAATTATACCCTCATCATCTACCAGTTTATCAGGCAATTCTTTCCCTGTTAATATCTTCAATAGGGTTGTTTTCCCACAACCATTTATCCCTATTAAGCCTATTCTATCATTTTCATCTATAGATAAGTTTATATTATTTAAAACTTGATTGCCGTTATAGTACTTATTTATTTTACTCATGCTTACCAGCATATTATTTCCCGCCATTCTATACTTATAAATATTTTATAGTTTTTTAAGTCAACAAAATTAATTATATCATAATTTCAAACTAAAATCAACAAAAGTTAATTTTTACAAATAGAACCCCACTCATAAAAGTGGGGTTCTATTTGTAAAAATTATTCTACTGGATTATAAACAGTACCTATAAATAAAGTAGAGTTGTTTCTGTCAGTTACATAATATATAAATGGTTTGTTTAACTCTAAATTAACTTTTAATTCTGGTTCTGGAGGCAAAGAAGTTGTAGCCATAGCAATCATTGTATATGCCGCAGCCGAACATCCTTCTTCATCTATTTTTAAAGTAGCTTCTTGAACTATATCCGATATATAAATATCAGGCAATGCGCTTGTTTCTTTTAAAACATATCTGAAATCTGCTACTCTAGGAGTTATTGCATCTTTTATACCTAAATTACTTGCTGTTTCTAATAAATCAAATTTACTCTTTATATCATATTTAGGAACAGAATAAGTTACTTCGGCTGTCTTATATGCATCCTGATTTGAAAGAATACCTTTTAACATTTCTTGATCTTTTAAAATTTCCTCAACTGAAGAACTTTCACTTGGTAATACAAAAGTCATTTTATATCCTTTTTCCATTTCTAAGTATGCTTTTGTATAATTTTCATTTACAACTGCTTTTCCCTGTTTAATAAATTTTTTCATAAAATCAACTTCTACTGCTGAACCATCTTCTTTGTAGAAAGAATCTTTTTTTGTTTCAGTGAATTTTTGTACCCATTTATTCTCAAAATTTATTGTATTAACAAGTCTCAAAACCTCATCTGAAGTTGTTTTTACTTCTATATCTTTTATTTTTCCACCTGTATTTTCAGTAATCCAACTTGCAATTTTAGGTCCAGTAGCTTCATCACCAAAGTCCTCAGCAAAAGAAGAAGCATAGTAGTAATTTGCAAGATTATCTATAGTTTCTTGATTATAGACCATTCCATTTGTATTATTAAACCAAACAGAATTTGCAAATAAACAATATTCCCTGTCATTATCTATATATGAACCTTTAAATATATTTGTGTTATTTTTTCTTAACATTTCTAAATCGGTTGCATGAAGTGCATTTAGTAGTTCTGTTTTTGTATTTCCGTTAGAAAATTCAGTAACTGCCGAAAGTGCCATATAATAACTAATTGGCGAATAAACTGAATTCTTGCCTATTTGATCTTCAGTAAGTAAAACGTTAGATGTAGAAGAAGATACAAAGTCAACAAGTCCAGATACCTCTTCATTTATATAAGTTCCATTACTATTTAAATTTTTTAGATCTGGATTAGCCAATGCAGTTTTTGAAGCAGAAACAGTTGCGTTAGGTTCATCCTTTAAAACAGTATTTATTAATCCTACCATATCTAAAATGTTTAATTCACCATCCATATTCATATCTGCAATTTTTTCATTCTTAGGTTCTAAAGCTTCTAGATTTAAGAAAAACTTTTTGAATTTAAGTAAATCAACAACAGTATTTTTCCCATTTACATCCAAATCACCCATCAACATAAATGAAATATCATTATTTAATGCATATCTTTCTGCTTCCGAACCAACATATCCAACTATAGTAAAATCCTCTGCTAAATTTAGAAAAGCATCTTCTTTTATTGTTTTAATTGAATTTGGAATAAATATTTTATTTAACTTACTACAGTTTTCAAAAGCAAAACTTTGAATTATTTCAATACCCTCACCAACTTTTACCTCTAACAAAGTGTTGTTATCTAAAAACGAATTTGAATTTATAGATTTAACAGACTTATTTCCAAAAATACTTTCAATTGATAAATACTGATCTTCGCCAGTGTATCCTGCCACATTAGTTTCATCTGGAAACATATAGTTCTCTGAATAAGTAAAACCATTAACATCCACTGCACTTATAGTTCCTTGATTTTTTGCAAAAATAGTTCCAAATGATGAAATCGCAAGAACTATTGAAGCAACAGTTGCTAAATGCTTTTTAAACGAAATTTTCTCCATAAAAAAACCTCCAATTTTATTTTTTAATATCATTTATGTTACAATTCAGCCATATTTATAAGGCAGAGATATTTTGCCGAAGGTCTAGGGTGAAAAGAAAGCCCTGTCTACTCCTACAAAATCGTAAACTTTACTTTTTAACGGCTGAATAGTAATCTTTTATATTATAAGTATATTACTTTATTTTAATAAAATCAATATAAATATAATCTATTATTAAGATTTATTTCAAAATTAAATCTATATATCTAAATTTTTATATAAATTTGAAATAATAAGCATTTTTTATTCAACTGGATTATAAACAGTGCCAATAAATAAAGTAGAATTATTTCTATCAGTTACATAATAAATAAATGGCCTGTTTAAAACTAAATCTAATTTTAGTTCTGGTGAAGTAGGTAAAGCATTTTCTGATAAAGTAATGATTGTATATGCAGCTGCTGCACATCCATCTTCATCTATTTTTAAAGTTGCTTCTTGAATAGCATCTGACATAAATATTCCTTTTGAACGTTCTGGATCTTCAGAAACATATTTAAAGTTAGCAAAATTCCCATCTATCGCATCATAAATACCTAAACTGTTTGCTGTTTTAATCAAGTCAAATTTACTGTCTATATCGAATTTTGGTACATGATATGTTATTTCAGCTTTTTGAGATTTATCATTAGATGTAAGTATATTTTTTAACATTTCTTCATCTTTTAAAATTTCTTCAACTGAAAAATTTTCATTTGGCAAAACAAAAGTCATTTTACATCCTTTTTGCATTTCTAAAGAAGCTTTTGTATATTTATCATTTATAACTGCATCACCTTCAATAACATGATTTTCCATAAAGTCAGCTTCTATTTTTGATTTATCATCTAAATAAAATATATCCTTTTTTGTATCTACAAATTTATTTATCCATTGATTTTCAAAATTAACAGTATTAACTAACTTTAACACATTTTCTGGGCCTACTTTAACCTCTATATTATCTATTTTTCCTCCAGTATTTTCAGTTATCCATTTTGCAATTTTAGGTCCCGTAGCTTCATTTGAAAAATCCTCAGAAAAAGAAGATACAAAATAGTCATTTGAAAGAATATCAAGAACTTTTTGATTATACTTAATTCCATTTATATTATTTAACCATAAAGAATTCGCAAACAAACAGTATTGCTTATCATTATTTATGTAGGAACCTTTAAAAAGATTTGTATTATTTGTTCTTAACATTTCTAAGTCTGTAGCATGTAAAACATTTAAAAATTCTGACTTTGTATTTCCTTCCGAAAATTCAGTAACTGCTGAAAGTGCCATATAATAGCTTGTTGGTGAATATGCAGAATTTTTGCCTATTTGATCTTCATCAAGTAAAATTTTAGATGTAGATAAAGCTACAAAATCAACTAACCCTGTAATTTCATTTTCAATATAAGTTCCATTTTCAGATAAATTTTTAAAATCCGGTTTAGCCAATGCGGTTTTAGAAACTGAAGGAGTTGCGTTTGGCTTGTCAATTAAAACAGAATTTATCAATCCCACCATATCTAAAATATTTAATTCTCCATCCATGTTCATATCTGAAATTTTTTCTGATTCTTCATCTAATTTTTCTAAGTTAAGGAAATATTTTTTGAATTTCAGTAAATCAACAACAGTTTGTTTCCCGCTTTTATCTATATCCCCCATCAAGATAAATGGTATATTATTTTCTAAGGCATATCTTTGTGCTTCAGAACCAACGTATCCAACTATCGAAAATTCTTTTGCATAATCTATAAAAGCATTCTCTTTGATTTTTTTTATACTTTCTGGAATAAAAATCTTTTTCAACATACTGCAGTTTTTAAAAACAGAACTGTTTATTACTTCAATTCCTTTGCCTATTTTAACTTCTAACAATGTATCATTATCTAAAAAAGCATTTGAAAATATGGATTTAACTGAATTATTATCAACTTTTGCTTCTACTTCCAAATATAAATCCTTACCCTTATAAGATAAAACATTTGTTTCATAAGCAACCTCATAATTTGTTTGATATACTATTCCACTGCTCTCTGATGCATTTAAAATATTTCCTTGAGACCATATCCCTGATGCAGCGGAAATAGCTAAAATAATAGCTGTAATTTTTGCAATTCTTTTTTTCATATAAATACCTCCAAAATTTTATTTGTTAACCTATATCAATAAAACTTTTAAAATAATAAAAAAGCTACAATAAAAATTAAATTTTTATTTATTTCTAAAAAAAGATGTTTTTTTCAAAAATAGAACTATATATTTCAAATTATAGTATTGGATTATATACAACTCCTATAAATAAAACTTTTAAAGAACTCAAAATATCACAAAAAATTATAAATATTTAATTATTGAAAATTCGTTTTACTTTTTAAATTATTTTAAAGATTTATACCAAACATTCATACTTTCTATTTGACCAGAAATATTAGTGTTATTAATGAGTGTCCCACCATAATCATAACCACTTCTTGCAAAAGTTATATTCATCCCAGGTGATTTTGCTCTTGCAATTGTAAAAACAGTTTTAATACCCAGTTTAAATGATTTCTCTTCCATTTTGCCCAATAAGGCGTGTGCAATATTATTGCCCCTATATTCCTCCAAAACAGCAAAATCAGTCATTTCAGCCGCATTGTTTTTAATATCCATTTCAATTGAAGATAGAGCAATTAATTTTGTTTTTTCCCATACACCATAATAAATTACATTTTCATTCATAGTTTTTAAAATATATTCTTCATTATGAATTGGAAAAGGATATGTTTTGAAAATTTTTCGATATAATTCAGTCATACTAGATACATCAGCTATTGTTGCTTTACAACAAATAAATGATGTATCTAATTTAATATTTTTCCCTTTTTGAGCTTTTATTTTAGAAATTTTTATTATATCATCACATTTAAACTTTTCTTCATCAACTTTTCTTTTTTCATTGTAATACTTACATAAAAAAACTGCATCTTCTAAACCATAATAATATTTTGGTATATTTGCTTCAATAACAAATCCATTTTTAATAAACTTAGCAATACTTTTATATGGTAACTTCACAATTATCTTTCCATAATTATTTTGTTTTGCTAATTTTTCTAACTTTTCATAAACAAAATCAATATCAGAGTCACCAATAGATAACAAATATGCCCTATCGTTATTTTTCCCATGATGTATTATAATATCACCATATTTGGTTATTAAATCAAAGATAATAATCACTCCTTATAAATAAATTTATATTCTTAAATATTGCTTATCAATCTTTTGGTGTCAAAGTAATACAGATTGATTTCCTAAAGGTATGCCTGCAAAAGCAAGTTTTTGTAATGCTTTTTTGATGAATTTGTTAATTCCTTTGGATGATTAAAATGCGTATTTATCCATATGGTTTTATGCTTTTTTTAATATTTCAATTATGTATTTTGCATTATGCGTGTGGTTTACATTGAGGCTGAATATTAACTAAAAAAACACTCTAACCCTATATAAATAGAGTTAGAGTGTTTTAAGCTTTCCTGTTATACAGTTCACTTTATACCATAATATAACTTATAGTATAGATTATGACCATTTGATCCTAATCAAACCCCAGTTCTAGTTAGTATTTTTCAGCAAAAATTTCAGTAATAAAGGCAGACTAACTACAACCCACATTAAATCATTAATACGTGAAGTAGCTCGCAAGCCACCTAATCAATTTGCTTACTTCATAAAAAACTATTAAATTTTTATAAAAATAAAAAACATTATTTTAACATTTAAATTTAACAACAAGTTAATCATAACACATAAAATTAACCTTGTCAAGTTTTGATTTTCTATATTTTAACACCACATGGATGAGATGGAATATAATCATAATCAATATTTTGAATAACAGAATGATATAATCTGTATCCTCCTGCAAGATTATAACAATCAAATCCATTTTGTGATAAAATCCTGCACGCAATATAGCTTCTGAGTCCACTTTGACAATTTACATAAATAGTTTTATTTTTATCTAACTCACTTAATCTGCTTCTCAGTTCATCTACTGGAATATGCTTTGTTCCCTCTATATTTCCTAAATCATATTCATACTCCGTTCTAACATCAAGCATAAAGTTATTTTTGTCTTTTGATATATTTTCAACATCATGCCAATGATATTGCTTTACCTTTTCTGTCAAAACGTTTTCTATTACATATCCAGCCATGTTTGTAGGATCCTTTGCGGAAGAAAACGGTGGTGCATATGCAAGTTCAAGCTCAGTTAAATCTTCCGCTGTTAGATTATTTCTAATTGCTTGTGCAAATATATCACATCTTTTATCAACACCATCAAATCCTACAAGTTGTGCTCCTAAAATCCTACCTGTAACTTTTTCAAATAAAATCTTTATACTCATATTGTTTGCACCAGGATAATAACTTGCATGCGACGAAGAAAATAAAAATACCTTTTCAAAATTAAATCCATTATTTTTAGCAGTTTTCTCGTTGATACCTGTTGTGGCTACTGTCATATCAAATATTTTTAAAATCGCTGTTCCCTGTGTCTTTTTGTATTTTTTATTGAAGCCACATATATTATCTGCCGCTATTCTACCCTGTTTGTTTGCAGGTCCGGCCAATGGAATGAAATCAAAAGAATCAGTTACAAAGTTTTTTACTTGTACTGCATCACCAACTGCATATATATTTTCAAAATTAGTTTGCATATGATCATTTACAACAATTGAACCTCTTTTATCCAATTCAATTCCCGAATTTAATAAAAATTTAGTATCAGGCCTTACTCCTACTGACATTATAACAAAATCAACTTCTATTTCCCCATTATTTAAATTTACCTTTACTATGTCATTTAATTCTTTAAATGATTTCACTCCATTATTTAAAATGTAATTTATTCCTTTTGTTTTAATATAATTATGAACATCACAAGCCATATCAAAATCAAGTGGGCCAATTAAATGATTTGCAAGTTCAACTATAGTTACATCAATACCGACATTTTTTAGGTTTTCCGCCATTTCAACACCAATATATCCTCCGCCAACTACAACTGCTTTTTTAGGATTATTTTTTTTAATAAATTCGTCTATTTTATACGTATCAGGAATGTTTCTTAATGTAAATATTTTTTCAGATTTTATACCTTCAATAGGTGGAATTATTGGTTCTGCACCTGGTGAAATTATCAACTTGTCATAACTTTCTTCAAAAATTGTATTTTCCCCTATATTTTTTACTGTAACAGTTTTTTTGTCTTTATTTATTGACAAAACTTCATTTTTAACTCTTACATCTATGTTAAATCTATTAAAAAAACTTTGTGGTGTTTGCAAAGTTAAAGCGGATTTTTGTTTAATTTCACCACCAATGAAATAAGGTAAACCACAGTTTGAATATGAAATATAATCTCCACGTTCTAAAATAATTATTTCTGCATTTTCATCATTTCTTCTTAATCTTGCTGCTGCGGAAGCACCTCCGGCAACACCGCCTACTATTATAACCTTCATAAGCTCCTCCTCTATTTTTGTATTTTTCCAGGCCAATTTAATATGCCACCTATATTAGTTATATTTTCATAACCTAAATCTGATAATCTTTCTGAAGCACTTCTGCTTCTAGCTCCACTATGACAATATACATATATTTCGGCATCCTTTTCAATATTTAAACTTTGAGCTGTCAAAATTATATTTAGCGGAACATTTATACTGTTTGGTATATGTCCAAAATTATACTCTTCATTTGTTCTTACATCTAAAATTAATATGTTTTTATTTTTTTCTATGTTTTTTTGTGCTTCTAGCATAGATAAAGATTTAAATTTATTTTTAAAAATCATAATATCATCTCCTAAATACAATTTTTCTTTATTATTAATACAAGTGCAAAATTTATTAAAAATCTTGCACTTGTATGTGTTTATTCTTCTAGCATTTTTAAAATAGTTTCTTTTGGTTTTACTCCTACTGCCATATTAGTTACTTTACCATTTTTTATTACAATCAAAGTAGGAATACTCATTACTTTAAACTGAGTTGCCAAATCTGGTTCATCATCTATATTTACCTTAGCTACTGAATATTTTTCTGAATTTTCTTCAGAAATTTGATCTACAACTGGTGAAAGCATTCTACATGGTCCACACCATGAAGCCCAAAAATCAATTAAGATTGGTTTTGTTGAATTTTTTACAAAACTATCAAAGTTATCTGAATTTAATGTTGTTACTGACATATAAATTTCCTCCTAAATTTTATATTTATTTTGTTTTTTTACTGTATTTATTATACAACATTTAATTTTATATTTATGTGACTATATCACATAAATATAAAAATTTTTTTAAATAAATAAAGTGATATAGTCACAGATTGTTTAATTAAAATAAGCTAAAATTAAAACATAAATTTCAAAAAAGAGGAGTATTTTAAAAATGAAATCAAAAAGAAAAGCTTTTGTTTTAAATCAAAACTGTGTTGCTTGTGGAACTTGTATTCATGTTTGTCCATTATCTGCAATAAAAATTACAAATGGTATTTACGCAGAAATAAATGAAGAAAAATGTGTGGGATGTGGAAAGTGTAAAATAGCTTGTCCTGCTTCAGTAATAGAAATAAAATTAATAGAACAAAACAAATCTGAATTGGAGGCTTCATAAATGAAAAAAAATAAAAAATGGAACGATTACCTATGGATTTTTTCAATTTTATACTTGATTTTAGGTTTTTTTAATATACTATTTGCATGGCTTGGTCTTATATGTTTTATGATTCCTCTTTTTATTTCTATTTTTAAAGGTAATAAAACATACTGTCACAAATACTGTGGAAGAGGGCAAATGTTTGATTTATTGGGTAACAAACTAAAACTATCTAGAAAACGAGACATACCTTCTTTTATAAAGTCAAATTGGTTTAGATATAGTTTTTTGTCTTTCTTTTTAATTATGTTTGGAAATATGATTTTTTCAACTTTCTTAGTTTTTTCTAATGCAAATACTTTAAAACAGGTTGTCACTCTTTTGTGGACTATAAAATTGCCATGGCAATGGGCATATAATAATGTAGTATCACCTTGGATAGCTCAGTTTGCTTTTGGATTTTATAGTTTAATGCTTACCTCAACTGTATTAGGGTTAATTACTATGGTTATATATAAACCACGTTCATGGTGTGTTTACTGTCCAATGGGAACTATGACTCATTCTATTTGTAAAATAAAAAATAATTAAAAATTAAACCCATTTCAAATTTGAAATGGGTTTAATTTTTAATTTCTTATATATTGCATTAAATCATTTTTATCTGGTGTATACTTAATTGCAATTTCTTTTGTTATTTTGCCTGCATTATATAAACGTGCCAAATCACTATTGAAAGTATGCATACCTAATGATGCACCAGATTGTATTGCTGTTATTAATTGATTAGTTTTACCTTGTCTAACAACGTTTAAAGTTGAGTCTGTACCAACTAAAATTTCATTTATTAATAATATACTAGATAAATCGCTAGATGGAATTAGTTTTTGGCTTATTATAGCTTTTAAAGCATTTGCAAATTTAATTCTAAATTGAGCTTGCCTTTCAAGAGGACATAAATCAATAACTCTATCTATAGTTTGAGCTACATTATTTGAATTTATTGTACCAATAACCATTCTTCCTGATTCTGCAGCGGATACTGCAGCATCAAGAGAATCAAAATCAGTAAATTCTCCTATTGCAAGTATATCAACATCTTCATGAGAAGAAGATGTTATAGCATCATATACTGAGTTAACATCTTTTCCGACTTCTCTTTGATGAACAATTGATTTACCGTTCTCGTATAAATACTCCAAAGGATTTTCAATAGATAAAATATGTGAAATAACTGATTTGTTGTACTTATCTATTATCGAAGCCATTGTAGTAGTTTTTCCACTACCTGATGGTCCAGAAATCAAATAAAATCCTGGTGAAATCAAAGAAAAATCAAATAAAATTTCTGGAATGTTTATTTCCTTTAATTCCATAAGCTCACTTTTTAGTAATCTAATAATAGCAGCTAACTTTCCCCTATGTTTAAAAATATTAACTCTATGTCTATATCCATCACTACTCGAAAAAGTAAAATCCAAATCAATATTTCTATCTAGTTCCATCTTTTGCTTTTCGTCAATTAATGATAAGATAAGTTTTTCTACATCCTCGCTTTTTAAAAGCAATCCACTATCAACTAAATTACCATTTAACCTCAAGACAGTTGAAGCACCAACTGTGAGATGAACATCTGTACATCCCATTTCTCTCGCCCCATAAAGTAATTTTTCTAAAGTAATTTCTTTTACGTCCATGAAAAAGCCTCCATTTTATATTTATTAATAAATTTTTATATTGTGTTTACCCTTAAATTATTCATACAAAAAAACATGTTAAAATAAGTACAAATTTTATGTTTTATTACTTAAAAAACGTTAATATTGAGCCGTATTTGTAAGACTTAAATACACATACCGAAGGTCTATGGCGATCGGAAAGCCTGGTCGACTCCGCAGAGTCGAAACTCTAAAACATCGCAACCTTTACCTTTAGCAACTGCATATTGTTACTATTCAGCCATATGTATATGGCTGAGATGTTTTACCGAAGGTCCAGGGCGACCGGAAAGCCTGGTCGACTCCGCAGAGTCGAAACTCCTACAAAATCGTAACCTTTACCTTTATTGGCTTAATAGCAACTGAATATTAACTAAAAATAATAAAAACTCATTGAATATTTGACAATTTGATTTTAATATATTATAATAGTTTGTATGTAAATAAAATTTAAATCCGCTCGACAGGAGTTGAACCTGCGACAAATACGGTCGGAGCGTATTGCTCTATCCTCTGAGCTACGAGCGGTCGAAATTATACGTTAGTTTCATTATATCAAATATTTTATATATATTCAAGGTTTTAATTAAACTTATAAAAAATTAATCAGGAGAAATCAAATGGAAGAATCAATTTATATAGTATTAACACAAACTGGAACAAATATAGCTAAATTTATAAGATTTTTCACAAAAAAACCATATAATCATGCCTCTATTTCCAGAAACCCAGATTTAAGTGAAATGTATAGTTTTTGTAGAAATTATACAAGAACACCATTGCCTGCTACTTTTAATAAAGAAAATGTTGGCAAGGGAGTTTTAGGCCTTTTTAGTTATATACCTTGCGAAATATATGAAGTAAAAATGACTCCAGATCAAAAAGAAAAATCAAATATAATTTTAAATCATTTTATTGATAATAGAAAAACATATTCTTTTAACGTTTTGGGGTTTTGGTCCATTCCTTTAAACCTGCATCTAGTAAGAAAAAATAAATTTGTATGTTCTCAATTTGTCGCATATGTTCTACATAAATCAGGTATTAAATTAAAAAAACCAGTTAATCTTTATTCACCCGATGATTTAAGACATTTACCTGAAGCTGCTCTACTTTACAAAGGTGAATTAAATAACTATCATAAAAGTATTTCTAAACCTATATCTTATGAGTCGAATATTCTTTCGGTTTTTAAACTCCCTCAAGTATAATTTAAGGATGAAATATATTTTGAAAACAAAAAAATTATTTAAAATTTTCGTACTATCCATACCAATTATATCTATAATGGTTTTATTTGTATTATCTACAATCGGAATTATATTAATTCATAAATTTAATATAATTTGTCCTTTCAATTTATTGACTGGACATTTTTGCCCAGGTTGTGGCAGCACAAGAAGCATATCCGCCATTTTAGAACTAAATTTTTTATTATCTTTACGAAATAATCCATTATATATTTTCTTAATTTTTTTCTCCGTTATTGCATATATCGAATTATTAACATTCACTTTTTTTAATCATAAAAAGCTAATTCCAAGAACAAATTCTTTTTATTATAAACTGACTTTTTTATTTTTGTTTTACTATTTAATAAGAAATTTCATCCCTGTTTTAATGCCAATCTAAAAATAAAGTCCCTTACTTTTAAAAGTAAGGGACTTTATTTTTATGGGTAATATTATTTGTTAAAATACTCATCAATAGCTTTAATTAATTCATCCTTTTGTTCATCAGTATACATTTCATCAATTTGCTTCCATTCTTCAGGTAATGTTCCGTCTTCATAATACTGATCTACGATTGGACCAAAGTATTCTGGACCTAAGGATTTTAATTTGAATAAACCCGCAACTACAACTCCTGAAATTAAAGTAGATAAAATACCTAAAATCAAACCAATAATAGCTGCTGGCTTTGCTCCTTGTTTTTTAATCAAAGCTACTATTGCTAATATAATAGCTATAATACCTATAACCGGTACAAAACAACATAACAAAGAAATAATGCCCACTACCAAAGCTGCTATTGCCAAACCTTTTTTTGGTGAAGAATATCCATAATCGCTCATTTTCATAACCTCTTTCTTTAAAATTTATTTAATTATCAATGTATATCATTTATATTATATGGTGTTTTTTGATATACACAATAATTCAACCAATTTGAATACATTAGATTTGCATGTCCACTCCATAAAAATTTAGGCGTCTTTGCTATGTCATTATTAGGAAAATAATTATATGGAATTTCAATGTTTAACCCTTTTTCTTTATCTCTAAAATATTCATTTGCGAGTGTTTCTCTATCGTATTCTAGATGGCCAGTAATAAAATACTGTCTTCCATCTTTACTTCCAACAATGTTTACTCCTGACATACTGGATAAACTTAAAACTTCAATTTTATTCACTTTATCAATATCTTCTTTTTTAACTTCTGTATTTCTTGAATGTGGAACTAAGAAACATTCATCAAAACCTTTAAGCAAATGACAGTTTCCTGTTAAAATCTTATGAGGGAATACACCAAACATCTTTTTTTCTAAAGAATACTTTGGTATTCCATAATGATAATATAAACCTGCTTGTGCACCCCAACATATATGCAAAGTAGAACAAACATGAGTTTTAGTCCATTCCATTATTTTGCATATTTCGTTCCAATAATCAATTTCTTCAAAATCCAAATGTTCAATTGGTGCACCAGTAATAATAAAACCATCATATTTTTGATTCTTAATTTTATCAAAAGTAGTATAAAATGTGTTCAAATGACTTATTGAAGTGTTTTTAGATATATGTGAATCAAAATGTATAAAGTCCACATCCACTTGAAGTGGGGTATTACTCAACAACCTTAAAATTTGTGTTTCTGTTTCGATTTTTTTTGGCATCAAATTCAAAATTGCTACTTTTAATGGGCGAATATCTTGATGTTCAGCAATATCTGAAGGCATAACAAAAATATTTTCATCTAAAAGCGTTTTATAAGCGGGTAATTCTTGAGAAATTCTAATAGGCAATTATATCCTCTCCTAAAAGGTGAAAATCGGGCGAACAAAATGCTCGCCCATATTTTTACTCTATAATAGTGAAAATTAAATCAATTTATACTGGATGAACCTTTTTTTCCATATCAGCATGAGCGCCATCTATGCCAAATTTTTTATTTCTTCTTTGTTCAAAAAATTTAACTGCAACTTGCCCAAATTGTGCATATGTTAATACATCTTCTTCTTGTTCAATCCATTCTGCACACTCTTCACGAAGTTTATCAAGTTCTGGTTTTAACAGATCTGCTGGGCGACAATCAATAGCTTTTTCATCGCCAATAATTTTCTTTCTAAATTCAGGGTCAATTGGTACAGGAGTCTTTCCATATTCCCCTTTAACTATTCCCTTAAATTCTTTAGTAACAGTTTTGTATCTTTCTCCCATTATAACATTAAATACAGCTTGTGTTCCAACAATTTGTGAAGTAGGAGTAACTAAAGGAGGATAACCTGAATCTTTTCTACATCTAGGAACTTCTTCCAAAACATCTTTTAGTTGATCTTCTTTACCAGCTTGTTTTAATTGTGACAATAAGTTTGAAAGCATACCACCTGGTACTTGATAAACTAATGCATTTGAATCTACTGCAAGCATCTGAGGATCTAATAATCCAGAATCTATATACTTTTTACGTAATATCATAAAATATTCTCTTATTTCATTTAGTAAAAGTAAGTCTAAACCTGTATCATATTCAGTACCTTTTAACGCTGCAACTATTGATTCAGTTGGTGCATGAGAAGTACCTAAAGCTAAAGGTGACATAGCTGTATCCACAACATCTACCCCTGACTCTATACCTTTCAATATACACATTGATGCAAAACCAGATGTATAGTGTGTATGTAATTGAATTGGAATTTTAACAGCAGATTTCAAAGCTTTAACAAGTTTTTCTGTTTCATATGGAGTAATCAATGCAGCCATGTCTTTTATACAAATAGAATCTGCACCAACAGCTTCTATTTGTTTAGCATAATCTACATAATAATCTGTTGTAAAAACTTCACCTAAAGTATATGAAATAGCTACTTGAGTGTCAGCACCTTCTTTTTTAGCTGCTAAAATAGCTGTTTTTAAATTTCTAATGTCATTTAAAGCATCAAAAATTCTTATTATATCTATACCGTTTGCTACTGATTTTTGTACAAAATATTGTAAAACATCGTCTGCATAATGACGATATCCTAGCATGTTTTGACCTCTAAAAAGCATTTGTAGTTTTGTTTTTGGTAAATGTTTTTTTAGAGTTCTTAATCTTTCCCATGGGTCTTCATTTAAGAAACGTATACATGAGTCAAAAGTTGCTCCACCCCAACACTCTATAGAATGGTACCCTACTTTATCCATTTTATCAAGTATAGGCAACATTTCTTCAATAGTCATTCTAGTTGCAATTAAGGACTGGTGTGCATCACGAAGTACCGTTTCAGTAATACCAATTTTTTTAGCCATTTAGCAAACCGCCTTTCTTATTGAATTGTTGCTAGTGTATCAGATGAATTTACAGTATCGTTCTTTTTAACAAGTACACTTGTTACTTTTCCATCGCATGGTGCAACGATATCATTTTCCATCTTCATAGCTTCTAATACTATAATAGGTTGTCCTTTAGTTACAGAATCTCCAACTGCAACTTTAACGTCTAAAATAGTACCTGGCATAGGTGCAGTGATTTTTGTTCCTGAACCAGCGGCTGCTACCGGAGTAGGTGCTGGTGTAGCAACAGGTGCAGGTTGTTGTGCTACTATTGGTGCTGCATTAGCAACTACCGGAGTTCCTTCTGCCAATTCTTCTACTGCAACATCATAAGCTTTTCCGTTTACAGTTATATTAAATCTTTTCATAATTATTAACCACCTATCTAAAATATACAATTAAACTAATAAAAAATCTTTTTATATTACAAAGGAATATTGTTATGCTTTTTAGGTAACTTAGTAACTCTTTTACTAGAAAGCATGTCTAAAACAGCTATTAATTTTGATTTTAAGTCTTCCTTACTAACTATTTCATCAATACAATTTTTTTCAGCTGCACTTAATGCAGAAGCAACTGTTTTTGAATATTCTTCTGCTAATTCATTTCTCTTAGATGTTAAATCAGAAGCACCTTTTAACTTATCATGCCATAAAAATTCAACCGCTGCCAATGGTGACAATGGTGAAATAATTGCATTTTCAAACGCAAAAGAAAAATCAGTATTTATATTTTTCCCTGCTAAACTTACAAATGCGGGACCATATGCTTTTCCAGTTATTACAGAAATTTTTACAGTAGTCGATTCTGAATATGTGCTAGAAAGTTTCGTCATATTTCTAATGCTTCCTGCAACCTCAGAAACTGAATCATTATCAAATCCTTCAGTATCAATAAATGTTATTACAGGAATAGAAAAAGCATCACATGTTCTCATAAATCGAGCAAGTTTTGTACAGTCTTCAGATGTTAGTCTTTCTGTAGACTTATTTGTTGCTGCCATACCAACAGTTGACCCACCAATAGTAGTAAGTGCAGTAAAAGATGATTTCCCAAAATCACTATACAGTTCTAATACAGAATCTAAATCTGCAACATTTGAAACAATACTTTCTAGTGAATCATTTATTTGTGTTTGACTGTTTTCATATTCGTAAACAGGAACTGCTGTTAAATTATTTTCAGGCATTAATCTTAAAATACTTTTTACAGTTGAAATTGCTTTTTCATCATTTTCACAAACTACAGAAGCTACTCCATTTGAAGCAGCAGCTTTTGAAGTGCCAACCCCATTAATTTTAGAATCAAAAGGAGGTGCCATAAAAAACTCACTGTCTTTTGTCATAACAACAAAATCAGCTGTACAAGCTAATAAAGCAGCACTTCCAGCACATGTTCCTGCTACAACAGATATTTGAGGAACAACTCCAGAAATTAAAGAAGAAGCGTTTATCATTTCACTATATGCTGTCATTGAATCAACAGTGCCATCAACATACGCTCCGTTTGAATCATGTATACCTACTATAGGTTTACCTGTTTTTGCTGCCAATGAATACAATTTTGCGATTTTTGATGAATGAGCTAGTCCAACAGCGCCACTATTCACAGTTTTATCTTGTGAAAATGCATAAACAAGCTCACCATTTACATAACCATAAGCAGTTATTACACCTGTTAAACTATCTTTTTCTTTTGTAAATGAATTTATTTCTGTAAATTCACCGTCGTCAAAAAGAAAAGACAATCTTTTATAAGCTACGATATCTAATTTTCTTTCAATTTGCATATGATTTCCCTTCCTAACACTTTCAATTAAGTATAAGCATACTTATGCACAAAAACATTTCCTAGTTTCTTCTTAGAAATAAATAAAGGTAATTACTATAATTTGAGGAATAAATTACTCAAAAAAATTAATCCAACATAATTTTATCATATCATATTTTTATTTTTTTTGCAAGTATTTATTTTGTTTCTTTACATTTTTCGCATTTATTTAAAAAATTATTAATTGAATTAATTTCATTTTGATTATTGTTAATATAATTTAATTTTGCAAAAAGATTATCCTCTTGTTTTTTAGATAAATACTTTGCTTTATCAATACCTTTTAATAAAGATTTAAATAATATAGCACGTAAAATACCATCACATAAATATAAATCGTTATTGTATTCACAATGATATAAATATACATATTCATCATCTAAACCATAAAGTGCGTAGCCTATGATTTTTTCTTTATCATAGGCTTCTACTGCTTTGAAATTTTTTTCTGAAATTAAATTTTCATATTTTTCAGGACTTAAACATTCTTTTATTTCCAACATACTATCATCACCTATTTTCTTTTCCAATAGCATTTCTTATAGCTCTTAATTCTTCTGGAGTCAATTCTCTATATGCACCCGGTTTTAGCATTCCAAGTTTTATAGGACCTATAATTGTTCGTTTTAATCTTGCTACTTCAAGTCCAACAGCTTCACACATTTTTCTTACTTGTCTATTACGGCCTTCTTTAATAGTCATTTGAAGTACTACTCTTTGATTTTCTTTTGTTACAACATTTATTATAGCTGGCAATGTTTTTTTACCGTCTATTTCAACACCCTCGGACATTTTAGTTAGTTGCTCATCTGATATATCTGGTCTTACTGTAACTCTATAAGTTTTAGAGATATGTCTACTAGGATGCATTATGTTGTTTGCGAAAGCACCATCATTTGTAAACAACAAAAGACCTTCAGAGTTTTTATCTAACCTACCTACAGGATATAATCTTTCATTAATATCTGATAATAAATCCATAACACATTTTCTGTCCAACTCATCAGAAACAGTTGTAACATAACCTCTTGGTTTATTAAGCATCAAATAAATGTAACTTTTCTTTCTTTCAATATTAAGTTTTTCTCCATCAACAACGACATTATCTTTATATTCTGCTTTATCCCCTAAACTGGCAAGATGTCCGTTTATTTTAACTTTTTTACTTTTAATTAGTTCTTCTGCTTTTCTTCTAGAACAATATCCTGCTTCTGCTATTAGTTTTTGAATTCTTACTTTTGCCATTTTTATTCCTCATTTTTCATTTAATTTTTTTTATTTGAATTATTGTTATTTTTACTGAAAATATCTGACAATTTATTCGCTATTTCTGGAATGCTATTTATTATAGCTACCTCTTTAGGTGCTGACATTTGCAATAACTTTATTTCACCATTATTTATAGTTATAAAAGCAACTGGTTGTACAGAAACCCCACCGCCAGATCCACCACCAAACAATTCCTTTTCCTTAGTTGTAGGTAAATCAGAACCTCCAGATGCAAAACCTAAAGACAATTTGGAAACAGGAATTATGGTAATCCCATCTGGCAAACTTATTGGTTTACCAATAATAGTATCTACATCAACCATTTCTTTTAATTTTTCTAATGTAATTCCCATTAAATCTTTTATAGGATGTTCATTCATGTTATTAACCTCTCTTTTTTAAATTTTTAAAAATATACCTTACCAATATGTTTATTGAAGCAAAAATAATTACACCTGTTTTTAATTTTAAATTAAAACTAAAATCATAATTACTTTTTTTTTCGTTATATCCTGGAATTATATATATACTTTTTTTCTTTACGGTTATATTTTTATCTAAATATAAAAGAATATTGTATATAAGGGAATTTATCTTTCCAAAATTCATTGCACATTCATATGCATCTTCGCTTGAAACTTTTATATTAATGTACAAATCCTTTAATCTTATTTTTTTTATTAAATACTTAAATGCCTTTCCACTAGAGTCTAAAAGCATTTTTATCATTATAATTTTTTCTTGTAAATCTTTTTTTTTGTCATTTTTAATTATTTTTTTTAAATTTTTATTTTTTATTTTTTTATTTTTTATTTGTTTTTTATCATCAAATACATTTTCTTTTTTACTTTCCTGATTTTTATCAGAATAATTTTTTACCTCATTTTTAATTTCAAAAGAATCCAGTTTATGCTTAACTTTTTTTACTGTTTTAATTTTTTTGCTTTTTAAAATTTTATTTTTAGGGATAATATTAAAAAATAAAATTTTAATATTATATTTAAAGTCTTCATCAATATAAGTTACATAAATAACCACACTAAGATTAAAAAGAATTATAAACAATAAAGCGATAAATATTAAAATTTTAATTAACATCCTTTTTCCCTTTCATTTATTTAAATGTTATTGGCTTCACCTTCATTAAATAAAGTCAACTCTTTTTCATTATTATTTATAGGTGGGAGATCATGAATAGAGCCTAATCCAAAACAACGCAAAAAATTATTATTGGTAACATAAATAATAGGTTTACCTGGAACATCTAGTCTTCCAGATTCCTCAATCAAACCTCTTTCAATTAATTTATTTACTATTGAGGTACTATCTACTCCTCTTATATTTTCTATAAAACTCCTTGTAACAGGCTGATTATAAGCTATGATAGATAAAACTTCCATTGCCGCATTTGACAATGGTGAATTTTTATTCTTCTCAAATAAGGTTTTTATATATTCCGAATATTCTTTTCTTGTACATAACTGAAATGTATTTTCTAAATTTATAACTTTTAATGAGCTATTGATTTTTTCATATCTATCATTAAGCAAGTCGATTAATTTATGAATAATATCTTTTTCTAATCCACTTACTTCTGATAATTTTTGAACGCTAACGGGTTCACCCGATGCAAATAATAAAGCTTCTAAAATGGAAATATTTTTTTCAAAATTCATTTATAAAACTTGCCTTTCTAGAAAATAATTTAATAAGTTACAATTTAACAACATATATAATGAAGATCTAAAGCGAGCGGTCAATGTCGTCAACTTGGTGGAAAAATTAAAGTTTTAATCAATTTTTTTCAAAAAATCGTAGGTTTCCAAAGAGCAACGTCCTTGGTCGCTTTCCGCAGAAAGCGAAATCCTTATGCTTAAGAGATTTTTGCTTCTTTTTGCGATAGAAAAAGAAGCGGTGTTTGAGGCAAAGCCTCATAAATTGCCTCAGCAATTTTCTTAAGTTGATGACATTGGATGACCGAAAAGTCCGGTCGACTCCGCAGAGTCAAAATTCCTGCCAAATAGTTAAATTATCTGTAATGACCAAATAATATCCTCTATACTGCTTTTTCATCAATAAATTTTATTTCTGAATTATCCTCATTTATAAATATACGTCCTGACTTTGACAGTTCTAAAACTGCTAAAAAAGTAGCCACCCTCTCTGATCTATCTGTTACATCCTCATAAAGACTATCCATGTACATGTATCCTGATTTATATATACGCCTTAAAATATGAATTATTTTAGTAGTAACAGAATACATTTTATGTTTAACAATAATTTTAAATTTATCCTGCTTATCATCATTTTTCTCTTTTAGTGTCAAATTAATTCTTTTATACGCTTCTAAAAGTTCTGAAATATCATGCTTGATTTTATATTCAGTTTTAAATTTAATTTTTTCTTGATTCTTTACAAAAATTTCATCACCACAATAATTTTTAGCTAATTTTTTTGAAACAATCTGACATAAAGAATATTCAATAAGAACACCCTGCAGTTCTTTTTTTTCCAATTCCGCCTCTTCAGGAGAAGGTAATAAAGAAAGGGTTTTTATATATATTAGCTTTGCAGCCATTTCAATAAATTCTCCAGCTATTTCTAAATCAAATTTTTTACACTGATCTAAATAACATAAGTACTGTTCTAATAATTTAGAAATTTCTATATCGTATATGTCCAACTTATGTTTTGAAATAAGATGAAGCATAAGTTCTAAAGGCCCCTCAAAAACTTCTAGTTTAAAAGATATTTTATCCATATTTTTCACCACTAACTAAAAATTATATCAATAAATCCAGTGATAAAATTAAGAAATTTTATCATAGATATAATTAAATAATTCATTCCATTTTGAAAAAATGGCATTCTTATTGCAAATATAAGTGCTAAAAATATTATATTTTCATATTTCATTATTTTAAAATAAGTTTCTTCTTTTAAAAATAAAGTTGAAATCCTAGAACCATCTAGAGGTGGAATTGGCAATAAATTAAAAACAGCTAAACCTATGTTTAAACTAACAATATAATAGAAAACATCCAAAAAGCTTTCTAAATCGATACTATTCCCCATTATATAGAATACAAGTTTGTATACAATCAAAGCAATTAAAGCCATAATAATATTTGAAAGTGGTCCTGCTGCTGCTGATAATGCCATACCTACTTTTCTATTTTTGAAATTATTAGGATTTATAGGAACCGGTTTAGCCCATCCAAATCCCATTATTAACATGGCTATTGCACCTATCCAATCTATATGCACAAATGGGTTTATAGTCAATCTACCTTGATTTTTTGCTGTATCATCACCAAGTTTATTTGCCGCCCATGCATGTGCAAATTCATGTACAGGAAAAGCGGTGAATAAAACTAAAGCTTTTATCATTACATTGACTAAATCTTCTTTTGAAATGCCTTCAACCATTTTATTTCTCCTATCACATATCAAATATTACACTAATAACCAAATTAAAAGTGTTTTTATTTATCTACTATTAAATATTTTACTTCAATTTATAAAAAAATGCAAGCTTAAATACATATATATTTTTTTGTTACGATGATATTCGTTAATATTCTGACAAAGATATTTGCCAAATGTCCAGGGCGACCGGAAAGCACGGTCGACTCCGCAGAGTCGAAACTCCTGTAAAACCGTAAACTTTCCCTTTAGATGATTAATAGTAACTCTCAATCTCATATTTATGATATCCAAATATCTTAAAAATTAAACTAATCATATTCACTTCGTTAATCATAAGTTCAGATTTTAAATTTTACATCAATAAATATTTTACTTTAATTTATAAAAAAAAGCAAGTTTTAAATATTTATTGAAAAAACACCTTTAAAAATCATTTTTAAAGGTGTTTTAAGATTAAAAAATATTATTTTTTAAGATCGTTGATATAATTTTTATTGTATATTTCTTCTACAGCATTTATTTTTATAGGTGCACTAAACAAGTACCCTTGAATAAAATCACAACCTATACTTTTAAGTTTAAAATACTGTTCATAGTTCTCAATTCCTTCTGCAGTTATAACTAGATCCAAACTATGAACAAATGAAATCAATGCTTTCATTACCTTTATATCCTTCATGGCTAAAAACCTGTCATTTAGTGTTTTATCTAGCTTAATTTTATCAACTGGAATAAATGTTATATAGTTTAAAGACGAATATCCTGTTCCAAAATCATCAAGTGCAATTTTTACACCTATACGCTTTAAATTATTTAAAAAGTCTATGGTTTCTTCTTTTCTTTCTAACAATACACTTTCTGTAATTTCAACTTCAAGATATTTTGGTTCAACACCTGATTCTTTTATACTTTGCTCTAAAAATTCTAGGTAACCTTTATCTTTTAATTGCTTATTAGAGAAATTTATGGCAATGTTTTTTAATTTTGTCTTATTTTCCTTCCATATTTTCAATTGGTTTATTGCAGTAGTTGTAACCCATCTTCCAATTTCAATTATCATATCAGTATCTTCAGCTATTGGAATAAACTTTGCTGGTGATATTTTCAAATTTTTTATTCTTAATAAGGCTTCAAAGCCCATTACTTCTCCAGTATTAAGATTAACTTGTGGTTGAAATACTAACTCAAAACCATCATATTTTAATGCATCTCTCAGGATATATTCTATTTCATTATTTTCTTTCAATTCATTTTTTAGGCTATCAACATAAAATAAATAGTTATTTTTTCCTTCTTTTTTTACTTTATACATAGCTGTATCTGCGTTCATGATTAATTCATCTATATTGTTAGAATCATTAGGAAATCTAGTTATACCTAAACTAAAACTCAAATAATTTTCTTTTTCATAAACAACAAACGGCTCCTTAAATAAATTATTTATCATTAAAACTATTTCTTTTAAGATTTCAAAATCATTATCACCTAAATAAAGTATTAAAAACTCATCTCCACCTATCCTAGAAACAAAAAAAATCTCATTTACTATAGTTTGTAATCTTTTTGCAACTTCTATAAGAACTCTATCCCCATAAGCATGCCCTAAATTATCGTTTATTAATTTAAAATTATCTAAATCCAGTAAAAAAACTGCACCAGTAAGATTAGAATTTATTTTTTCATTTAATTCATACATAAAACGCATTCTATTGGGTAAATTGGTTAAATAATCATGATTTGCAAGGTACTCTATATATTCTTCTTGTTCTTTCATTTTTGTTACATCGAAAAATATACCATGAATAAATTTTATGTTTCCCTTTAAATCTTTTACCCCCATTCCCCTCATAAGCAACCATTTTACACTTTTATTCTCTTTTAATAAAGGAATTTGTATATTAATTTCTTTTCTTTCCCCTTTTATATAGCTTCTAACTTCATATAAAATTCTCTCTGCATCTTTTGGATAAAATAATTTATCTAGTAGTGCATAAACATTCTCCTCTTTTTTAAATTTATAATTCACCAAATCATAGTAACTCCCTGAGAAATTTATAGTATTATTTTTTAAATTAATTTCCCAAATTGCGGCTTTTGTATTATTTATTGCTGTCTCATACTTTTGATTTAACATAGTAATTTCTTCTACTTGATTTTGAATAATAGAATATTGATTTCTTAATTCCTCTTCAGACGAAGCTAAATTTGCATAAGTAGATATGAGCTTATCATTTGTTTCTTTCAGTTCTTTTTCAATATTTCGTCTTCTTACATTATCAAATAATATATATATTATTATTAAAATCAATACAATAATAAAAATAAGTATATTTGCAAATAACTTAAAGTTATCCTTTATAAAATTTTCTTCTTCATTTATTATTATACTGTTTTCAGGTAAATTTTTTTTATTGATTTTATATCTTTCTAATAAATTATTATCAAAATAATAGTAGTTGGGACTTTTGTCTATCATTTCTATCTTTTCGATAGGAACGCCGCCAAAATAATCCATAACCATCTTAGCAGCTAACTGTCCAGATTTTTCATATGAAATCATTTTACCTCCAACTATACCTTTTCCTAAACCTCCAGCGGAAAATCTGTATACAGGTAAGTTTGTATTTTCAACAAGAAATTCAATGGAATCATCTACATTTTTCATAATTCCATTTTTATCTTTATACAAAGTCATATGTAACAAAACGGTGTCTAAACTCAATTCATTTAATTTATTCGCAAATTCTCCATAAGTATATTTTGAAATATCCAAATCATCAAAAATAATATCTTTAAATTCATCTTTCAAACTATAAAAATTCTTTTTATCTCCTATTCCAGTTACTGAACCATCAACAATTGCAACTACTTTTTTTGTTTTTGGATGTAGCTTAAGTGCTATTTCTATATTATCCTTAATTGATGTCTCATCAATTACGCCTGTTATATATTTGTCTTTTGATGCTTTTACAGCCAATTCTATGTCATTAATACCTAAAAAAATTATTGGTTTTTCTGAAAATAATTCTTCTCTATATTTTAAAGAAAAATTAAGAGCACTATCATCACCAACAATTATAGCATCATATGACGGTAAATTATTTATTTTATATTTTATGTAATCGTAAAATACTTTCTCACTCTCTTTATTATCAAACCTCTTTGTGTCCATGTACTCCATATCTAAAATGACTTTTTCTTTATCAAAAACACTTTTCAAACCTAATTTTTGCTGTGGAACGGAGGCGAAATTTTCAGAGTATGAACTTATGAACAAAACTCTTTTTTTATAAGTTTCTGAATTAACTATAAATTTTATACACATCGAAAATGTTATTATTGAAAGTAATATATATATAGAAATTTTTAAATGTATTTTTCTATTCATTTTTAATCATCACTTCCTTCTGTATATTATAAGTTTTATTGAATTTCTTTTATCATTTAAATTAATTATTAATGTAATCTATATTTAATAAAATCGACATTAACATCATTTACTTAAATCAATTTTAAGTATTTTAAAAAAAATAAATAATAAATAAAAAAAGTCTTGCTTTTTTTTTCAAAGTGTGTTAGAATATTAAAAGTGTTCCTGAAAACTCAATATGTTTTGGCTTTATTTTTATATTTTTATACAATGTATCGAGTTTTCAGCAACGCTAAATAGATTATTATATGACATTATAGAAGGAGGTGCAGCCTAATGGCAAAATGTGAAATTTGCGGAAAGGGTGTAACTTTCGGTATTAAAGTTTCTCACTCACACAGACGCACCAACAGAACTTGGAAACCAAATGTTAAGCGTGTTAAAGCTATTGTAAATGGCACGCCTTGTCGTGTTCACGCATGTACAAGATGTATTCGTTCTAACAAAGTTACTCGTGCTGTCTAAATTGATTGTATACCGAATATTTCAAGACACATTTCATTTGAAATGTGTCTTGTTTTTTGTACATTTATATTTTTTCAGCAATTAAAAACTTTATCTTCTTCCCTTCTTGTGTAAACATATTTTCATGCTCTGTAATGATATTTTCTTTAAAATCACTATTATGTAAATCAAATGACTTGTATACTATTTTAAAACCTGATTCATCAAAATATTCTAATGACTCATTAAATAATTCATCATCATCTGTCTTAAACCATATTTGTGAGTTCAAATTCAAGAAATCACGATATTTAGATAATTGTCTTGAATGAGTAAGTCTTCTTTTTTTATGCTTTGCCTTTTGCCACGGATTACAAAAATTAATATAAATTCTATCTATATTATCGTCTTTTGAAAAAGACATGTTGATTTGTTCAATATTTTTAATCATTAACTTTACATTTTCTACTTTAAATTGTTTTTCTGCATACGCTTGCTCTAGCTTTCTTTTTGCAAGCCCTAACATCTCACTTTTAATATCTACAGCTACAAAATTTATATTTTGATTTTGCAAAGCCTTTTGTGAAATAAATCCACCTTTTCCACATCCCAATTCTAAATGTAATGGGTTGTCATTTACAAACGTCGTCCTCCATTTACCATTTAATTCATCAGGACTCTTAATATAAAAATCACAACTTTCTAATTCTGGTCTTGCCCAAGGTTTCCTTCTAATTCTCATTTGACAAACGCCTTTCACACTAAAAATAATGTATTAAAATTTTTAAAACACAAAAGTATTATATCATATATTAAACTAAAAATCATCTTTTTTTAAAAATTAGTTGACACTTGATATAAATTTGGTATAATATATAATATAGAACAAAAAATTATACTCTCGCATATAACCTTTAGACATATTTTTAAAAAAATGTTTTGATTTAATTACAAACAAGTGGGAGGTTTTTTATGCACAATATCCCTTTTTTCGATACAACTTTATTTAATGCTTTTTACTATTTTATTTTTTGGTCAGTTTTTGGTTGGTGTTTGGAAACAGTAGTCAGAACTATTGAAACTGGTGAATTTGAACCTCGTGGTTTTTTAAACGGACCTATATGCCCTATTTATGGTTTAGGTGTAATTTCAATGATTTTAATCTCTAAACCTATCATCGATAATATAATTTTACTATATTTTGTTTCTGTTATAATTTGTTCTTTATTAGAGCTGACAGTTGGTATATTGTTAGAAAAATTATTTGACGGAAAATGGTGGGATTATTCTACTTATAAGTTTAACTACAAAGGAATAATATCTTTAAAAATATCTTTATTATGGGGTTTAGGTTGCGTTATAGTATTAAAATTTATACATCCTTTTTTAAATAATACTGTAGAACATATTCCACACTCTTTTGGTAATGTTATGGCGATATTTGCCTTTTTAATTATTATAATCGACTTAATCTGTAGTATTCTTGAAGTAATTGAATTAAAAAATAAACTTAAACAGCTTGATAATCTTGCAAAGGTTCTTAGAAAAACTTCAGATACAATAGGTGGTAATATTTCTAAAAAAGTTTTAACTATAAAGGATAATATTGAACCATCTAATATAAAGGAGAATTTTTCATATGAAATTTCAAATATAAAGGAAAAATATGAATATTTAACTGAACAAATAATTAATTCAAAACATATAAGAATTATTCGTTCATTTCCTTATATATCTTCTAATAAATATAACTATGTTCTCAGTTCAATAAAGTACAGATTAAAATTAAGAAAAAATAGAAAAAGTCCATTTTACTTAGAAGAAATAAAATCAGCTGAAAAAACCGATAATATAGGAGAAGTACATGAAAGTTAAAACATATGACATAAAAGTGCCATACGAAAAATCAGGCATCTATGATAATGATTTGTCTGCAAAATTAATAGCATATACACTAGATGTATCTTGGGAAATAGGGAAAAAAATAAGACCTGCTGTTATTATATGTCCTGGAGGAGGTTACGAATATGTTTCAGAACGAGAATCCGAACCTGTAGCTGTTAGGTTTTTATCTTTTGGAATACAAGCATTTGTGTTAAAATATAGTGTTGTTAGAAAACCATTTCCTACTGCACTCTTAGAACTCGCCCAATCTGTAGCTTTTGTACGTGCAAATGCTGAGGCATGGGATATAGATAAAAACAATATAATTATTTGTGGATTTTCAGCTGGTGGGCATTTAGCTGCAAGCCTTGGTGTTCACTGGAATAAAAACTTTGTAAAAGAAACATTAGGCTTTAGTATGGAACATAAACCAAATGGATTAATATTATCATATCCTGTTATAACAGCTGGAAAGCACAAACATGAAGGCTCTATAAAAAATATAGCTGGAGTATCTCCAAAATCCACTCTTTTAGAGATTTTATCTTTGGAGAAACAGGTAGATTATAATACCCCAAAATCTTTCATATGGCATTGTGCAGATGATGATGTGGTTCCAGTAGAAAACACAATTATATTTACTAAATCATTAAGTAAATATAAAATACCTTTCGAATGCCATATATATCCTTATGGTGGTCATGGTTTATCTCTTTCAGATGAAACAACTTCTAGTAATCCAAATTTAATAAATAAAACTTGTGCTGCATGGTTTAACTTAGCAATAAATTGGTTGAAATCTATCGAGTAGGAGGGAAAATTAGATAATTCCCCCGACCTCTCACACCACCGTGCATACGGTTCCGTACACGGCGGTTCCTTAGTTTTCACGAACTTTCAAGAAATAGCCTGTTAGGGTTAAATACCCTAACTTCGCTATTTCTTTGTTTTTGAGTATGGAATTTAATATTATCGTTGCTCTCCATACTCCTTTTCTACAGTTTGCAATTTCATGAACTCGCCATTCTGGAATGTTTCCAAAACTTCTTATCTTATGATATCTTGTTTTGACCTTCTTCCATTGTTTCCAATAAATCGCCCTTATTCTTCTCCTCAGCCATTCATCAATCCTTGTTATGTTTGATTTCATATCTGCTAATTTAAAGTACTGTACCCATCCTCTAATTACTTCGTTAATTTTCTTAATTCTAAATTCATTTCCCCATCCATTACTTCTTGAGGTTATTTCCTTTAGTTTGCTCTTGAGCTTTACAATTGATTTAGGGTGTACTCTTAGTTTACATTTTCCTTTGTATCTGTAAAATGTATATCCTAGAAATTTAACTTTACTAATATAACTTACTACCGTTTTATCTTTGTTTACCTTTAGGAACAGCTTCTTTTCGATAAATGGTATTATGTTTTCTAAACTTCTTAATGCACTTCTCTTACTCCTACAAAATATCATAAGGTCATCTGCATATCTTACAAATCTATGTCCTCTTCTAGTAAGTTCTTTATCTAGTTCATTTAGCATAATGTTGCTAAGAAGGGGGCTTAGCGGTCCACCTTGAGGGACTCCTATATCTGTTCTTTCGAACATTCCTTTTTGCACTACTCCTGCATTCATATACTTATGAATTAAGGATATTACTCTGCCATCTTTAATGGTTCTTGATAATATTTCTATGAGTTTGCTCTGACACACTGTATCAAAGAACTTTTCTAAATCCATATCCACTACATAGCAGTATCCATCATTTACGTTTTCTTGGCATTTCTTAAGTGCTTCGTGAGCACCTCTATTGGGTCTAAAACCATAACTGTTTTCGTAAAACTGCTTTTCATATATCAGTGATAATACTCCTGCTATTGCTTGTTGTATTACTCTGTCTACTACTGTAGGTATTCCTAACTTTCTTACCTTGCCTTTTTCCTCTTTGGGTATTTCTACCCTGCGAACTGGATTGGGTTTGTATTTTCCATCCATTATTGCTTGTATTAATTCGCCTTTGGTCTCTTTCATATGAGTTAACAGTTCATCTACCTGCATTCCATCGATACCTCCAGCTCCTTTGTTTCTCTTGACCTTTAAATACGCATTATTCATATTTCTAGGTTTTAAGATTTCTTCAAGCAACTTGTCCGTTTGAAAATTCGTGATGGTAGTGTTGTTTTCAGTTATCTTACAATCACTAAGCACTCCTACATATTCTTTCTTTTCCGAAGATACCTTTTGTAGGTAGTCTGTATTCAGTTTTCTGCTATTATTGTTTTTGCCAGTAACTTTCATTTACTACTATCCTCCTAAAGTTCAGCCCTTCACAGACAGTCTTACGACCTCCTCCTACTATGGCTTCTGCTGACTTCTCATAGTTCGTTGTTACTACGGATACTACATTTTTGTTAAGTTAATGTTTTAATATCCATCTATGAGACCTCCCCAGGTAAGAACACACTCTTCCACTTCATATATCTGCCACATATACATTAGTTAATTCCGAGTAGTTATTGGACTTCAACTTGTTTAGCAGTCTTATCCTTAACTAATGCCTGATGTGATTTCTATTCGTCAGACCGAAGTTTTGCCTACACCTTCCTTCAGATTTCGCCTCACGACGAACACCCTTGGTGTTCAGCTATATCTTTCCCACTACTAGGGCAGATTAGGGACTTTAACCCTTTAGAGTGTGCCCATGCTGGGCACACTCTAAAAGCACCCCTAAGTTCATTCTTAGGGGTGCTTTTTTAACAAATAGTAGGTGCACTTAGTTTTTCCCATGGTCCTGGAGCAAAATATTGTGGATATTTTTTAATTATTAAATCTATATCACAACGATATCTTGAAAGATGTTTTTCAAGAAGTGCAACTACAGCTTCAGAATTTCTTGACCTAAAAGCTTCTAGCATAGCCCTATGATCACCAACTATTTTCAAGTCTTTAACAGTTGTAAGACTCATATTTCTAATTCTATTTAAATGAATACTCATGGAACTAACCATATAATAAGATTGTTCTTTATTTGCTATAGTATATAGTGACTTATGAAATTCATTATCAAGTTCCATCAATTTATCTCCTGTTGGATTTGTCAAATAAAACTCCTGTAACTTCACATTTTCTTCTATGTTTAACAAATCCTCTTCTGTTGCCATACTGCATGCAAGTTCTGCTACAGCCGTTTCCATAGTACGTCTTATAAAACTAGATTCTATAAGTAAATCATAGTCTATTAGAGCTATTCTGCTTCCTCTTTGAGGATATATCTCAACGATTTTGGTTTTTGATAAATCTAATAATGCTTCATGAACAGGTGTTCGTGAAAGTCCAATTAAATTTGCAATTTCCTGTTCCCCCACAAAAACACCTGGTTCTAATCCTAAACTTATTATATTCTCTTTTATAAGTCTAAAAGCGTATTCTCTATTTGTTTCTTTTGGAATTCTATCAAAAATTACCATTAAATCCCTCCTTGTTTTTATCATATTTTTATAATTACTATATTGTATTTTAACATATTTTCATCTGAATTTCTATAGTATTTACTATAAAAGATATTTTTTTAAAACTTTTTTTACTGCTCCTGTTTCACTTATCATTTCTTTAAACATTTCTATTATTTTATCTGACAAACCTGCTTCACATAAATCAATTCCAAATAGAACTTCATTTGATAAAATATCATAAATATTATAATCCAAGTTATCATTTTTAAATTCTACATTTTTAAGCTTTTCCTTTAAATCAATTAACATAGGATCAGGGCTAAGCGTTATTTTGTTTCCACAATCATCAACACCAATTAAATATCTCAACCATCCTGCTATAACTAGAGGAATTCCAATTAATGATTTTATGTCTAAATTTTTGTGTAATAAATAAGTCTTTAAAGTTTCTCCATATCTTACAGGCATTTTCTGACTTGTATCAGTTGCTATTCTTTGTGGCGTATCTGGCATAAATGGATTGGTTAATCTTTTTTCAATTACTTCTTTTAAAAACTCCTCAGGACTAATTATTTTTGGACTAATAACTACAGGCATACCTTCATCAAATCCAATTTTTTTAATTAGTTTAACCAAAACTTCATCTTGCATTTCATCATATATCGTATTATAATTAAGTAGACATCCAAATATAGCTAAAGCTGTATGTAACGGATTTAAACATGTAGTAACCTTCATTTTTTCGGACATATTTACCGTCTGACGATCTGTCATATATACACCCACATCTTCAAATGGTGGACGACCATTTGGAAATAAATCTTCTATAATTAAATATTCAGAAGTTTCTGCATTTACAAAAGGGGCTATACTGGTATTTTTTTTTGTTAAAATAACATCCATATTTTCAATTCCAAGTTTCTCTAAGTCAACTTGTATTTTTTTTGAGGGATGAGGAGTTATTTTATCAATCATTGTCCATGGAAAAGATAAAGAATCATTTAAATACTTTAAAAATTCTTTTTCTACAAAATTATTGTCGCTCCATTTATCTGCTATAAACAATATGATTTCCCTTAATTTATCACCATTTGCACTACAATTATCCATGCTAACCAAAGCTAATGATTCTCTACATGTTTTATATCTATAATAAAGCATTGCACAAATAAAAGACATTACATGATTTGCATTTTCAGGACCATTTGATATATCTTCATTTACTATATTCAATAATTCTTCATTTATATTTTTAAGATTATAGCCCTTCTCTGTTATTGTAAAACTGACCATTTGAAGAGATTTTTTAGAGAAAATCTCCTTTATTCTATTTTTATTAAATTTAGAGTTTAAACTTATTGCTTCAGTTACACTTGCTATAATTTCGTATGAAATACTCCCTTTTGAATTTAAATTAGCTAAAATAGTAAGATTATCATAATTATTATATATTTTTTCTATTATTTCAAAATCAAAAGTTTCAGCAGCAATAATGCCATAATTCACTAAACCTCTATTTAATAATGTATTTTGTATTTTTGAAATATATCCACGAAATATATTACCTGCACCAAAATGTATCCATTTAGGTGATTGATTTGTATTTTCAACTACTTGGTCTATATTATATTCTGGTAATTTTATGTCTATATTATCCCAGAAAAAACTATTTTTAATTGATTTTTTATTTAATTTTTCCATATACTAATTCCTCGTAAATATAAAGATATTTTTTTCTTGCAAATATACAATATCGCCGGCTTTAAGATAATGTTAAAAACACTAAGCCGACGAATTGTAAAGGAGAAAATGAAAAGATTATTTATTTATATGATGTTATCAAGATAATTTGGTTATGGCTTCCCATAAACCTAATAAATACGTTGCACCCAAAGCCCTATCATATAAACCATATCCAGGACGACCTTTTTCATTCCAAATCATTCTTCCATGATCAGGTCTAATATATCCATCAAAACCAGACTCATGTAATGCTTTTACTACTCCAAACATATCATTATCACCACAACAGGTTGGGTGTGCAGTTTCATGAAAATCAAGATCCGTAATATGTTTTACATTTCTTAAATGAGCAAATGGCACTCTACCTAGAGAAGTAAATTCTGATGCCATTTTTACTATATCATTATTTTTATTAGCACCTAAACTTCCAATGCAAAAGGCTAAGCCGTTTCTTTTACTAGGGTTTAATTCAGACCAAACGCATGAGTTACAAAAAAGAAACAAAGGGTATATACAAAAAATAGAATAAGTGGTATAATAGAAAAAAACAAAAAGGTGAAAAGAAAAATGGAAGAAGTCATGACCACCACTTCAAGTGGTGGTTTGCTATTAGCCCTATAAGGGCTATTTTACTTGCTCGCCTAAAAGGCGGGCATTGCAAGCCTTTTACTTACTATACCTCTTAAA
>Ga0209800_10000387_pt1 | contig 73786 bp, 65 predicted proteins | sample Higcelweek8metaG_FD_187174 | JGI IMG/M metagenome (GOLD analysis project Ga0209800, IMG submission 187174) | Freshwater pond sediment microbial communities from the University of Edinburgh, under environmental carbon perturbations - High... | ecosystem: Environmental > Aquatic > Freshwater >... | reverse complement strand
AAATGCATTCGAACGATTCTTTTTCGAACTTCCTTGTCGTATCTGTACATTCTTTCTTACCTCGTTTCCTAGTATTTTTTATTGTACATACTAGGACAAGGTGTTACAACTTTAGTGTGCCACAACAGAACTCTATTTGATAAGCGGAAAAAAGTTGGTGGTCACTATGAGATGGAAGAACATCATTTTATGATAGCAATTAAGCCATTTGTCGAGCAGGCAACAATTTGGTGGAATGGGCACAATAAGATTCCTGAAAACTGGGAGTTTGATTATGTTTCTGTATTGGAGTTCAAATGCTTTTCTATTGCAGTTTTTGCCTTCAATCTTTTTGAAATTACTGCCTCTCTTCCGGAAAATGACAAATCAATTTTTCGACTCTACACCCCCATATATATAATAACAAAGGACAAATTGGTTCACGATGTTAAGAAGCTATTCCCCAAAATGTCAGAAGATAAAATTGTTTACATCTTAGAAATGTTAACGTATAACAATCATATTGGTGATCCGCTTGATTGCTGTCCGTTTATCAAGTTTGCGGAATTGTATATTACCACGCCGCATATTTTTTCGATGCTCCCTTCCGGTGAAGCTTTAATGCATCATATTCCTAGAAATGATTGTAAATTCTCAAGTTTGACAAATGAAAAAGAATCATTACAGGCAGATAAACTTATTGAACGATTTGAAAAGCTTGGGAATGTTATTTGTAGCAAAAAAGTTCTGTTGCCAAAACCTCATCCAGATATCGATTTACTTGTGTACTGTACAACAAATCATGCGATTTTGTTGCTTGAATTGAAGTGGTTTTCAGGGGTTACCACAATTGGAAAGAGGTGCAATAAAATAAATAGCGATATTGCAAAAGCAGTTGAACAATCCATTGATGTTTCTGATTTCATTAGTACGCTAGACTCTCGAAAAGCAATTGACCTGTTACGAAAAAAGGTCCCGGATAAGAATTCTATTAAAAAAATTCAAGGAATATATCATGCAATTGTTGTGGATGGCGTTCCAGATATGTTTAACGAAAATTTCCCGATATTATCGATGGAAACTTTTTTTAGAGTATTTGACCACGCTAGAAATTTCGAGGAAGTTGTGGAGTATATTGGCTCTGGTCAATTTTTGACAGGCGACAACTATAAAGATATTGCATCATTCTATGAATTGGAATATGCAGGGATCAAATTTGAAATTCCTTGTTTTACTGAGAGTTATCACATTGGTCGCAATGACCCATGTCCGTGTGGAAGCAGAAAAAGTAATGGAACAAGAAGAAGATATAAAGACTGCTGCCATTTGGATTAAAATACATTATGTATTTATATTACGTCTCACTAATTCAGAGCATGGAAATGACATAAAAATACAAAACCTCCTATTCTACCCTCAAAAACATCACTCGTAACTCCTATAAACCAGACATATAAAACCATGATCGCTGCAATCAGCTCATTTCAAGGTTTTCGTTTTGCGGAGATAGATTCAACCTCTCGAAACTCTCAACAGTACACGATTTTCACACAAAAAAAGGAAAATTTGTTATAATTTATAAATATAGGTAATTAAGCATTGTTAATTTTTTTGGGTGAAAAAATGTTTTGTGATTTTTATTGTGATGAGAGCGGTAACACGGGTACAGATTATCTTAATACTAAACAACCAATATTCGTTTATGGTGGTTGGTTAATTTCGTCAGATATTTGTGAGGATTTGAAAGGGAACTTAAATTCAATCCTCTCAAGATATCAATTTGGTGAGTTCAAATCAATTAATATACTGAAAAGAAAAGATGGACTGATTATATATAAAGAAATTATGGAATTGATGTTTTCTAAAGGAGCAGTACCATTCTCAATTATCTGCGAAAAAAGGTATATGCTTGCTGCACATATCGTAGAAACTTTTTTTGATCCTGCATACAATCGTCAACTCAATGATAGAATTACTTATCCGAATAATTTTAAAAAGAGCCTAACTGAAATAATTGCCTGCGATTATGAAATATTGGAAAAATTCTCCCAGGTTATAAAATTGAAGTCGAATGATCTTGAATTCTTCCTCGAAATTAATGATAGATTGTCGAAGATTATGAGGATTCATGGACATTATAAGTTATCTAAATTGATTTCTAATTTATCGAATGAAAATTTGCTGGAAATGTTGGATGAGTTTGAATATTTATCAAATGGTGGTCAGAACCGGAATTGGCTTACATTAACTGTTCCGATATTAGTTATGTTAATGCAAAAAATTGAAGTATTTTCGTCACAGCGGAGTTTGTCTGTGAATTTCTATCACGATTTCATCCGTGGATATAAAGACCCTATTTCTCATATAACAAGAGGTTTTTTGAACAGGAAAAATCAGTCTCTTTTTGTTGGAGAAACAGCATCAATTCTAATAGGTTATCCCAATATCAAAAAACTGGAATTTGTTGATTCCAAATCAGCCATCTTCGTTCAGATGGCTGACCTATGGTGTGGCTTGTTGAATTATTTGTTTGGGAAAGCTGAAAATGATTCTGACCTGAACTCTATTGAAGTTGAATTAGGTAAATATCTACTTAGTTTATCAAGTTTGGAAGTTTGGGATTATACTGCTTCGGAAAATCTGATTTCTAAATTTGTCAAAAAGGTGGCAAACAGAGATATAGTTATTCCTGATCCAGATAGTATAATTCGTAAAGATTGCAAGTATTACTTGAAATAGAGTAATATTCATTTAAGAGGCCGAAGTTAATTAGTAGGCCATATTGCTAATGTGTGGAGGATGAGATGGAGAAAATAGGATCTAGCAAAAGTAAACAGAAAAAAACTCAAACAAAAAACAGCGGCAAAAAGTCAAAAAAACACTTATATACAAAAACGATAATTTTATGCATTTCAGGCTTGTTTATGGGCTACTTTTTGGTATATTGCGCTTTTTTGCTCAATGGACCAATTTATCACGGTGATGGGTTATCAAAATCAGATTGGCTTTCTTTTCTTGGATCTTTTCTCGGATTTGCAAGTACCACTTTCTTGGGCGTTGCTGCAATAAGTCAGAATTTTGAATTTCGTAAATTCGAAAAGAATGAAAGAAAAGAATTAAGAAGTCATGAGATACAACCAATAATAATTATTGAGATGAAAGAAGTTAATACCTCTCTTCCTGGAATTGCGGAAGCGTTTAATTTGTATGATTTAGACACACTTCCCAAACACAACAATTTTGTCTTAAATGTTAAAAATATTGGAAGCTACTGCATTATACACGTATCAATTTTTGATAGCTATTTTACGGAGTATCTTATGCCCAATCAAGAAAAGAGCGTCTACTGTGCATTTAATGACTCACCTGACATCAAAAAATACGGGAGTAAATTAATTTCGGTTGATACCGAATTTTATGAAAAAACAGATTCCGGTTATCCAAAAGAACTGACAATAGGTTATTACGATGTAGACGGATACTCATACTTTCAGAACTTTAGTCAATTTAAAATGGAAGAACGATTATTTTATGTTGGGGCACAAATTGAACCAGCATAATTTTTCGAAGCATTTGGGAAAAAATTTGAATAGCATATTATATTCTGTATACATATTTACTTGATGTTTACATAATTAGTTTGAGGAAAATATTTCTCGAAGACACCAATGTGTGAAATACTATTTATCCGCCCTTGCTATTGCTTATGTCTCAGTTCTCATTCCGGGCACCAAAATGGCACCAAATCACGAAAATCGCCCGTTTTCGCCTCCAAAATCGCCCGGATTTCAATAATAATTCTCAACAGCAAAAAACCTCGTAGCCGCTGCTATCAGCACGCTACGAGGTTCTTGTCTGGCGGAGAGAGAGAGATTCGAACTCTCGGAACGGATTAACGTTCACACGATTTCCAGTCGTGCGCATTAGACCACTCTGCCATCTCTCCATGAAAATTATGAATTGCTCGCTTGTTTGCAAACCTGCCTTGAAATTGTACTGACTTTACGCGTTTTTGTCAATGCATTTTCGCCTTCTGAGAATCGGTTTGATGCTTTTGTGGAGTTCTGTGAAGAATACATGGGATGTCAGGGCTTTATCAAACGCGAAAAGCGTATCATAGGATACGACATTCTTGTTTTCATATTATCATAATTGAAAGTATTAATGTGATGTGCACAACTTTTTTCGAAGAGTTGATGAGATAACAGAATTGACGATAGAAGTGGGGCGGGTTTTTATGGTCGAAAAAAATTATAAAGTGGTCGGGATGGCGTGTTCGGCGTGTTCGGCCGCCGTGCAGAAGACGGTTTCGAATTTGCCTGGTGTGGAAATCGGCGAGGTCAATTTGGCTACGGGTGGTTTGCGTGTTCGTTTTGATGAGAAACAGATGGATTTTCAAAAATTGAAGACAGCGGTTGAAGATGCAGGTTATGGCTTGGTTGACGAGGCTGTGGCAGGAGTAAGGGAAGATCTCTTGGCAGAAGCATCCCGTGAGGTTGTGCATGTGCGTAATCGGTTGATTGTCGCGGCGGCTTTCTCGATACCGATTTTTTACATCGCGATGGCGCATATGTTTCCGATTCTGAATCTCCCGATTCCTTCGTTTATGAGTATGCATTCGCATCCGGTGATTTTCGCTTTGGTGCAGCTGATTCTTTGTATTCCGGTCCTTTTGGCAGGAAGTCGTTTTTATGAAAGAGGATTTCGGGTTCTCGTGAAGGGTTCGCCCAATATGGACACGCTTGTTGCCGTTGGAACGGCAAGTGCTTTCCTATACGGAGTGTATGCTTTTGTGATGATTATCCGCGGCGATGTGCAAATGGCAATGAATTTGTATTTTGAGTCGGCGGCGCTGGTGGTGACACTGGTTATGGTTGGGAAATTTCTTGAGGCGAAGAGTAAGGGAAGGACGTCTGAAGCAATTCAGAAACTTATGGATCTGAAGCCGAAAAAGGCGGTCGTACTTCGTGAAGGAGTGGAGGTTCTGACTCCTATCGAGAACCTGGTCCCTGGAGATCTTGTTTTGGTTCGGCCGGGCGCAGCTATTCCTGCGGATGGGGTGGTTGAAAGTGGATTCTCCTGTGTTAATGAGGCACTGCTTACGGGCGAGAGTCTCCCCGTCGACAAGGAGATTGGAAGCTCAGTCATTGGAGGCAGTATGAATCAGGATGGTCTTCTGACGATTCGTGTGACGAGGACGGGCGAGGACTCGGCTCTTTCACAGATGATCCATATGGTTATGGATGCGCAGGGAAAGAAGGCTCCGATTGCAAGACTGGCAGATCAGATTTCACTGTATTTTGTTCCAGCGGTGTTTGGAATTGCTCTGCTCTCTGCGGGAGCGTGGGCTGTTGCCGGCAAAGATTTTGCTTTTGTCCTGAATATTTTTGTCTGTGTTTTGGTTATTTCTTGTCCTTGTGCTCTAGGGCTTGCTACACCGACTGCCATTATGGTTGGTACGGGAAAGGGAGCCCAGCTTGGGATTCTGATGAAAGGCGGAGAAGTACTTGAGACAACGCATAAGGTTACGACAGTCGTTTTTGATAAGACAGGCACTATTACAGAAGGGAAGCTGGTGCTTACAGATATATATCTTATGAGTAAGTCGGCACTTTCCGAAGAGGATGTTTTGCGGCTCGCCGCTTCAGCGGAAAACGGTTCGGAGCATCCCATCGCGCGAGCAATTGTTGATGCTGCTAAGAATAGAGGAATTGTGTTTCCTGCGCCGACTCGGTTTGAAGCGTTTCCCGGACGCGGAATTCAGGCAGCAATATCCGGACGGGAAATGACTATCGGCAATCAGAAATTCATGGAAGCCAATGAGATAGATATCACAGAATCCGAGGCGGTTTCTCAGCGGTTTTCACTTGCCGGCAAATCAATTTTGTACATTGCCGAGAATGGGGTACTGAGCGCGGTTATGGCGGTTGCTGATATGGTGAAGGCATCCAGTAAAGAAGCTGTTTTGGTCCTTCTGGGGCTTGGCATTAAGCCAGTGATGTTGACTGGAGACAACTATAACACGGCGATGACGATTGCTTCGCAGGTCAATATTGATAATGTGATGTCCGATGTTCTGCCGCAGGATAAAGCAAAGGTAGTTATGCAGCTCATGGATCAAGGTGAAGTTGTGGCGATGGTTGGTGACGGTATCAACGATGCGCCTGCTCTTGCGGCGGCGGATATCGGGATTGCGATCGGCGCAGGTACAGATATTGCCATTGAGTCAGCTGACATTGTGTTGATGAGAGGCGATTTACGGGAAGTTGCGACGGCGATTTTGCTGAGCCGTGCGACAATTCGAAATATCAGACAGAATCTTTTCTGGGCATTCTTCTACAATTTAGTTGGCATTCCGATTGCCGCCGGCGTGCTGTATGCATTCGGAGGGACTCTTTTAAGCCCGATTTTTGCAGGCGCAGCAATGGCATTTAGCTCCGTTTCGGTGGTAATGAATGCACTTCGCTTGAAGCGGTTTCATGTCTGATTGTGTCAAAATTATAGTATGACGGATGGCTCACCAAGGTTAAGCGGAATCAATTTTTGAGAATTGTTACATCAAGATAGGCAGTAGTTATGTATGTCTGCCATCATTACTCGGCATGGAATAGAGAAAATCTATTGTGCCTCAATCCAAATTTTCTTGTGAAAGTGAAGTGCAAATAGGCAAAGAAACAATTGACACGTAGCGTCTAGTAGTATATTATTGTGTTTATTCCTACCAATCATATAAGATAACTAGGAATTAAGAACGGGTATGCACGCATCCTTTTCGAGACAAAAGAAAGAGAGGGTTTCCATATGCGAATGTGTTGTCATATGTATCCATGTTGTCATCAGAATCGATCTACAATGAAAAGGCATTTCGGGAGGTATTGGTATGGGAAACACTCAAAACGCAGGCGAATGCCTGCTGAAATTATTTTCATCTGAAATAATGCACATATTTCTGAACGATGATGACAGGAGAGAAAAGCTTTTGCTTGCCTAACAAGTGAATTCTCGTTTCCCTGTCCTTTTTGTGATTCTGAATTGAGCGAAAGGAACGAAGGCATATGGCAATTGAATTGGAAAACAAAAATCAAGATCGCTTCACGCATCTTGTTAAGGCGCACCCGTGTCTATCTGGGGAAGCACATGCAAAATTCGGAAGAATGCACCTTCCAGTTAGTCACGCTTGCAATATACAGTGTAATTTCTGTGTGCGAAGTCTGAATAAATCCGAAGATCGCCCAGGGGTTGCTGCCAAGATTCTTCGCCCAGAAGAGGCTTCAGATACTGTCAAGAAGGCATTGGAATTGTGCCCTGAAATTCAGGTGATTGGCATTGCGGGCCCCGGAGATGCATTGGCATCACCCTATGCGATCGATACATTTTCAAGAATCCATGCAGATTTTCCTGACAAAATTCTATGTTTATCAACAAATGGATTGAAGCTATATGAGAATGTGGAGAAATTGGTTGCCGTTGGCGTTCAGACGATTTCGGTTACGGTGAATGCAGTTGATCCGGAAATACTGGCAAAGATTGTTGGGAAGGTTTTGTGGGATGGGATTATGTATGAAGGAATAAAAGGAGCAGAAATTCTTCTGGATGCACAGCTTCGGGGTATCCGAAAGGCATCAGAGGCGGGTCTTCTTGTCAAATGCAACGCTGTCCTCATTCCTGACGTCAATGATTTTCACATCAAGGAAATCGCGCGGGTTATCTCTTTTGCGGGTGCATCCAGCCTTAATATCATCCCGCTCATTCCACAAGCAAAATTTGTTGATACAGACGCGCCAACCTGTGTCCTTCTCAATCAAGTTCGAAAAGAGGCAGAGGAGTATCTTCCCGTATTTCGCCACTGCAAACAGTGTAGAGCCGATGCTTGCGGAGTACCTGGAAAGAATATTGAGCTTTCGGCGCTACTGTACGGAATCTCAGTCGAAAGTACTTTTTCACACGGGTAAACCCGCCTGCGAAAACACCGAAGAAAGGGGTGATGAATTATGGGAATTCGAGTTGCAGTAGCAAGCAGTGATGGGATCGTAGTAAATCAGCATTTTGGTAAAGCGGATCATTTCTTGATTTATGAGGAGACAACAGACCAAGTATTTGTCCGTAAAGAAAGAAGAGCTGTCGCTCCGATTTGTCTCGATTGGGCGCATGAAGAGATAAATCTGACCGAGACGGCAAATCTGCTTTCTGACTGTGACTGTGTTCTCGTGAGTAAAATTGGAAGAGAAGCAGATTTGGTTCTGCGATGTAGAAATATACAGTCATTTTTGATTACGGACTATATAGATTCTGCTCTGATTACACTGACAAATTATCTCAGAGAAAACGCTAATAAAATACAAGTATAAGAATGGAGAAAAATCATGGCTAAGAAAATTAAGCAAATCGCAATCTATGGGAAAGGTGGCATAGGGAAATCTACCACAACATCAAACCTGACAGCGGCTCTTTCAAAGGCAGGCTATAAGGTCATGCAGTTTGGATGTGATCCCAAAAGTGACTCGACAAATACGCTCCGTGGCGGTACGTATATCCCTACAGTACTCGATACTCTGCGCGAAAAGAATGTGGTAAAAGCAAGTGATGTCATTTTCGAGGGATTCAATGGAATTTACTGCGTGGAAGCTGGCGGGCCTGCACCGGGCGTCGGTTGCGCGGGTCGTGGGATTATTACTGCCGTACAACTCTTCAAACAACAGAAAGTCTTTGAAGATTTGGATTTAGATTATGTGATTTACGATGTCTTAGGCGATGTGGTATGCGGTGGATTCGCTGTGCCGATTCGCGAGGGGATTGCCGAGCATGTATTTACCGTATCTTCGGCGGACTTCATGGCCGTATATGCCGCAAACAATCTATTTAAAGGAATTAAGAAGTATTCGACTTCTGGCGGAGCACTCTTAGGAGGGGTGATTGCAAACTCCATTAACCTTCCGTATTCCAAAGATATCATTGATGATTTTGTTTTGCAGACAAAGACACAGGTTGTTGAGTATATTCCCCGTTCCGTCACCGTAACGCAAAGTGAGCTTCAAGGGAAAACGACAATTGAGGCGGCGCCAGATTCTGCTCAAGCAAAAGTATATACACAGCTTGCGCAGAAGATTGACGCCCACACGGAATCAAAAGTACCGGAGCCACTTGATTCGCAAGAGCTAAGAGATTGGCATCAAAATGGGCCGATCAGTTGCTTGCACTTGAAACCGGTGAAATCCGTGAAAAAGAGGCTGGTAACCTGTAAGAAGAGTATGTCGTGAAAGTGAGAGAAATGTATGAGCGAAATTAATTTGCATGAACCAGAAGTCTTAATCCGTGAGATACGTCTTGGTTCAATTACCGGTTTCGAAGGGACAGCAGGAGAACTTGTCTCCTGTGCGCACAAAGGCGAGCTACATGATTCTACGAGAAGCTTCAGTCAGTGCATGGGCTGCAGCTCAGGAAATGCCTTCTGCCAATTATCGATGATAACGGACGCTGCGGTAGTTAATCATGCCCCCGTTGGCTGCGCAGGGGATGCATTTGGGTTTAACTTCGTATATCGAGTCGGTCAGCAGGAGAGAAATCTTCCTCCTTCTATTGGACGGTATTTCAGTACAAACCTTGAAGAACGCGATACGGTGTTTGGAGCAGTAGAAAAACTTGCAAATACCGTTCGTGAAGTGTATGCGCGGGTCAATCCGAAAGCCATTTTTATTACCACTTCATGTGCCTCTGGCATTATCGGGGATGATGTTGAAGGAACCGCAAATGAACTTACCAAAGAACTCAAAATTCCAGTTGTCGGCTGTTTCTGCGAAGGATTTAAGTCGCGGATTTGGACAACGGGCTTTGATTCTGCGTATCACTCAATTGTAAGAAGTATTGTGAAGCCGCCTGAGAAGAAAACGAACAAAGTAAATATCATCAATTTCTGGGGAAGTCATATTTTTGAGGAGCTGCTCGAACCCCTTGGCTATGAACCACAATACGTTGTACCCTTTTCAACGATAGCAGAGCTTGAACATATTTCTGAGGCAGCAGCAACCATTCAAATTTGTCCAACGCTTGGAACCTATATTGGCGCAGCTCTTGAGCAGGTATATGGCGTTCCCGAAATTAAATCACCACCGGCATATGGTATTGCTGGAACAGATGCATGGCTTCGTGAAATCGGACAGGTTCTGAATCGCTCGGAAGAAATCGAAAAAGTAATAGAGAAGGAACATGCGCGGATACTTCCTTTGGTTAATGAATATCGCGAGAAACTTAAGGGGAAAACAGCCTATCTGACTGCGGGTGCTGCTCACGGACATGCAATTATCGCACTTCTCCGAGAGCTTGGTCTGGAGGTTAAGGGGGCAGCTATTTTTCACCATGATCCCATCTATGACAATGGTGACCCGACTTCGGATGCGCTGGCTCATGATGTACGGACCTACGGCGACATCAAGAACTATAACGTCTGCAGTAAGCAAGCATATGAATTGGTCAATATACTGAATCGAGTTCGACCAGACCTAATGATAGCGCGTCATGGTGGAATGACTGTCTGGGGGGCAAAACTTGGGGTTCCAACACTTCTGATCGGAGATGAGCAGTTCGGTTTTGGTTACCAAGGCATACTGAACTATGCCGAGCGTATCCTTGAGACACTGGATAACCGGGAATTTGTCACAAATCTTGCAAAGCATAGCAGCATGCCCTACACAAAATGGTGGCTTGAGCAAAGTCCATTTTCATTTCTAGGAGGTAACACACATGTCGACACTTATTGAGCAGCCCAGATACTCTTGCGCACTGGGTGTACAACAAACGGTGGTTGCCATTAAAAGGGCGGTGCCAATTCTGTATTCTGGTCCAGGTTGCAGCATCAAAATTAGCGATCTAATTGGTCAGGGCGAAGGGTATGCTGGTGGAAGTACAATTCCCTGTACCAATTCTGGCGAATCAGAAATCGTATATGGAGGCGAGGATCGCCTTCGAAGTGTTATTGATGGTGCATTTCAAGTCATAGACGCAGATCTTTATGTCGTACTTACTGGTTGTACGTCTGACATAGTCGGTGACGACGTGGGACAGATTACCGCTGACTACCAAGCTGCAGGAAGACCGATCGTCTATGCAGAGACAGGCGGATTTAAGAGTACAAACTATGTAAGTCATGAAGTTGTCGTAAATGCAATTATAGATCAGTATGTACATATTTGGAATCAGGGTGGACACGTGCAGAAAGGATTGGTTAACGTATTTGCTACAGTGCCATATCAGGATCCATATTGGAACGGAAACTTAGAAGAAATAAAAAGGCTCCTTGTCGGACTCGGTCTTAAGGTCAACATTTTGTTTGGACAGCACTCGGGCGGAGTTGAAGAGTGGAAAACCATACCTGATGCAGAGTTTAACATTGTTATAAATGCATGGGTCGGTAAGGGAATTGCCGAAAACCTTAAGGAGAAGTATGGCACTCCATACACACACTTCCCCTATCTTCCGATTGGTGGAATTGAGACAACTTCGTTTCTTAACCAAATAATTGATTTTGCAAATTTTGATGAAATTCAAAAAGCAGCGGCCCTCGCATTTATTGCGGAGGAAGAATCCATATTCTATTCGCATATTGAACGGACAGCAGACTTTATGCTTGAGTTTAGGTATGGAATACCGAGAAGACTGTATTCACTGCTGGATGCAACATATGCACTGGGATTCACCAAGTTTCTGTTGAATGAACTCGGAATAATACCAGAGCACCAGTACATTATTGATAATACACCTGAAGAATTTCAAGAGGAGATATTAAATCGATTTACATCTATATCAGAATTTCGATCTGCAAAAGCGACATTTGAGATTGATGCAGGTAAAGCCTCGGAAGAAATAGCTAAAGACACCGGTAAATCCCGCGCACTTATCTTAGGCTCTGGATGGGAACGGGATTTGGCGCAAAAAATCGGAGCAGATCTTCTCATAGTCAGCGTTCCGGTCAGCTATCGATTGATACTGAATTGTGGATATGCTGGATATCGCGGTGGATTGCGCGCAATCGAGGACATTTTTGATCGTGTTTTAGATACATACAGATAAATTTTATTGGAGGGAGTTGAAATGAATGAGCATACGATTTGCACTTGCAAGTTCGAGCGGAATTACCATTGACGAACATTTTGGCGAAGCATCAACCTTCTATATTTACGACAAAGAGGAAAAGACGGTTGATTTTCGTGAAAAGCGCGTTTGTCGATGTTCAAACGAGCACAGTCAAGAATCTTTTGACAGGAAAATTGAAGTCATTACAGATTGTAAGGCGCTATTTGTCTTCAGGATCGGACAGTATGCGGCACAGCATGTTCTCGAGAAGGGGATTCGTGTGTTTGAAGCTCCCTATCCAGTTGACACTGTGCTTCGGCAAATTGAACTTGGCAAAATCGAGTTTGATTCCGAGAAGAAGGTGGAGGAGAAAAATGATTCAGGAAACGAATGATAAATACACAGACCTTAGGAGAAAACAAAATACGGCACTTATACATGGGGGTGTTGATGGAGATGAGAAAACGGGAGCTGTGAATGTTCCCATATATCAGACAGCAACATTCGAACAAGATTCTCTTGGGCATCACAAAGGGTATGAGTATTCTCGTACAGGAAATCCGACACGGGAAGCTCTTGAGAAGCTGATTGCAGAGCTTGAAGAAGGAACGGATGGGTTTGCTTTTGCATCTGGCATGGCTGCAATTACCACCGTACTGTTTCTGTTTTCTACCGGTGAGAAAGTTCTGATATCAAATAATGTATATGGGGGCACATTTCGAATCCTCGATCAGGTTTTCAAACGTTTTGGGCTCAAATACGGTGTAGTTGATACATCAGATCTACGCGAAGTTGAAGAGAATCTGACATCAGACGTTAAGGCGATTATTGTTGAGACACCAGCAAATCCTCTCCTTACGATCACGGATATTTCGGGAGTATCCGCACTGGCAAAGAGCAAAGGAATTCTTACTATAGTGGACAACACTTTTATGACCCCGTATCTCCAGCAGCCACTTCATCTGGGCGCAGATATTGTCATCCACAGCGCAACCAAATACCTTGCGGGGCATAGTGATGTAATTGCAGGACTTGTCGTGGTCAATCGCGATGATTTGGCAGAAAGAATCCGTTTCCTTCAAAATGCCGCAGGCGGTATCCTCCAACCATGGGATTCCTTTCTGACGATCCGTGGGATCAAAACGCTCGGCGTCAGAATGGAAAGACATCTTGAAGGCGCAGAATATGTCGCTCGCTTCCTTAAAAACCATCCTGCAGTTGATACGCTCCATTTTCCAGGGCTTTCAGATTTTCCTGGATATGAAATTCAGCGGAAACAAGCAGCAGGAGCAGGAGCCATGCTTTCGTTTATTTTGAACGAAAAATATAATGTTGAGCGATTCTTCCAAAATACTGGCGTACTCACTCTGGCCGAGAGTCTTGGTGGCGTGGAATCTCTGATTAATCAACCCGCAAGTATGACACATGCATCTATTCCGGTTAGTCTGAGGGATAAGGTGGGGATAACCGATCGACTGATCCGCATATCCGTTGGTATTGAAGATAAACGAGATATCGTTGCGTCTCTTTCCAACGCATTTGATTTTGCGCGAATGTGAAGTGGGGGAATTGCGATGAAATACGTAGAAGATGTTCGTGAACTGATTGGACACACACCTGTTTTACATATAAGGAATACTGGGATTACGGAGCGTGTCAAGCTTCTTGCTAAATTGGAACTATTCAATCCTGGTGGCTCAGTTAAGGATCGAATGGGTGTTGCTCTGATTATGGATGCACAGGAACGTGGTCTACTTAAGCCGGGCTATACCATTTTGGAGGCGACTGCGGGAAATGCTGGAATCGGAATTGCACTTGCAGCAATTGGTAAAGGGTATCATGTGATCTTCGCTGTTCCGGAGAAGTTTTCTATTGAGAAGCAAATGATTATGAAGGCACTTGGTGCAGAAATTGTCAACACACCGCTTGCGGATGGGATGAAAGGCGCATTCGATAAAGTTGACGAGCTACTCAAAACAATACCCAATTCACTGTGCCTGAGTCAATTCACTAATCCGGCAAATCCGTCCGCGCATTATGAGCAGACAGGCGCGGAGATATATGAGGATCTAGACGGCGAAATTGATTATGTTGTTGCAGGCGCAGGAAGTGGAGGAACGATTACCGGAATACTCCGATACATTAAGGAGAAGAACCCGGCCGTTAAGGGCATACTTGCTGATCCATATGGATCTACCATGGGTGGAGGAGATGCTGGTTGTTATGCGATTGAAGGTATTGGCAACACCTTCATGCCAGAAACCTTTGATGTGTCTTTGATCGATGAAGTCATCAAAATACATGATGACGAGGCTATCGCTGAAGTGCGGTTACTTGCCCTAAGAGAGGGTATTCTGGCAGGCACCTCCTCTGGCGCGGCGCTGGCAGCAGCAAGAAAATTATCCGAAAAAATAGACCATGGAAATATTGTTGTGATTCTTCCTGATCGCGGCGATCGATATTTGAGCAAGAATTTATTCCCGCTGAATGAGGAAATGAAACGGAGTAATCAATATGTTCTTTGAGACTAAACGCATACAATTTGAAGCTGCTGTACTTACTTGAGGCATGGGACACGAATGCTTAGGCATGTGCTGGCTCATTTATTATGTGGAGGGGAAATACATGAGTGAACAACATTTTGATACGATTAAGGTTCGCGGAGGATATAACTCGGCAGATCACAATTATGCTGTAAACGTTCCAATTTACCAAAGTGCAGCATTTGATCTGGGTAGCGTCGAAAGAGGACTTCGTTTGTTTTCTTATGATGAAGTTGGATCAATATACACCCGCGTAGGCAACCCAACTACGGATGTTCTTGAACAGCGTATTGCAGCACTTGATAAGGCTACTGGGGCTGTTGCACTTGCATCGGGTATGGCGGCTATCTCAAACACCATTTTCGCCTTGACTGCTGGGGGCGGAAGAATTTTGGCTTCACCTCGCCTGTATGGAGGCTCGTTTGATAGTTTTACCCAAGTATATCCTGATTTCGGAATAGAAATTGATTTTGTTTCTGACGCAGATGATCCAGCGGCTTATGCTGCTGCAATAAGACCAGATACAAAAGCCATTTTTGTCGAGACAATTAGTAATCCGAATGCTATTGTTGCGGATATTGAAGCACTTGCCGAAGTTGCACATACATACGGAATTCCACTTGTTGTTGACAATACGTTTGCAACACCGTATCTTTTTCGTCCATTTGAGCATGGTGCGGATATTGTGATTTATTCTGCAACAAAGCAACTGAATGGACATGGAAATGTCATTGCAGGAATAATTTTGGAGAATGGAAAATTTGATTGGAGTAACGGGAAATTTCCGAGTTTTGAAAAAAAGCTATACACACTTCGCGATAGAAATGATGAAAACCGAAGCATTCTCGAGGCTTTTCCAGAATTCCCGTTTACGGCACGTATTCGGTCAACCTATTTGAATTATCTGGGTGCGGCACTCGGGCCGTTTGATGCGTATCTTGCACTGATTGGTTTGGAAACGCTCTCTGAAAGAGTGGCAAAGCAAGTTTCCAACGCGGAGAAACTTGTCAAATATCTAGAAACTCGAAGAGAGGTTGTATGGGTATCTCATCCATCTGCGCAAAAGAGTGTATCGAGATGTTTGGCTGCAAAGTATCTGCCTAATGGCGGCGGCTCTGTACTGACCTTTGGGTTCAATGGAACAGACGAGAAGATTGCCAAATTCTTAAATGCTGTCAAAATCTTTAGCTTTCATGCGAATGTCGGGGATTCTCGATCACTGATCATCAATTCCCCTCAAACGACACATGGGGAGTTGACACAGAAGGAGCTAAATCTGGCGGGTATATTGCCTGAGACGATTCGTATTTCTGCGGGACTTGAAGATATTGATGATCTGACAGAGGATCTTACGCAGGCTTTTGCTATTGCATTTGCGTAGAACAAATACTCGTGTGGAAGGAATTGCGAGAGGAGAAAGCCATAGATCGGCTCTTGAGAAGAAGCTCTGATTTGTGCACCATTCTTCATTTGACGGAAGAGGTTATCTGGCGTAAAATTATGTTGATAATGGTGTCGGCGCAAGTCATGATTCGTTGCTGCTTATGGATGGCAATGAGGAGGATTACTATGAAGCTTTTCGTGCGTATCCTGAACCGTTTGCAATCCGTCAGTTATGCGATAATTAGGTTTCCGACGACAATCATACTTCTTTTATTTCTTGCCATAGCTTACAGCATGGATATTGCGCAGACAAATCCTTCTGCGTCCCTTTATATCGCAATAAGGACAATCATTTTCGGTATATTTTTGTCTCTCGCCCTTCATGCGGCGTCTGAGAAACCAAAGCGATGGAAAGGCATGGTTTATCTGCCGTTTCTTCTCATCGTGCCTGCTCTTGCTTTGGTCTATTTCTTCAAGATTTTTTCCTTGCATAAGACGGGAAGTGTGGATGTTCTGCGACTTGTAATCGTATCGTTCACACTTCTCCTGATTTTCCTATGGATTCAAGCGCTGCGGTTTCGCGTTGACTTTGGCGACGTATTTATGGCGCTTTTCAAAGCGATTTTTACGACAGCTTTTTTTGTCGGGATCGCTTGGGGCGGACTGTCGCTGATTCTGACGGCGGTTGATCAGCTTCTGATTCAAGTACCGGAGAATCTCTTTAGTTATCTTTCGGTCTGGTCGTGGTTATTCTTTGCGCCGATACTGCTTATCTCTCTGCTTCCTCTGTGGGATGGCTCAAGACAAGGTGAGGCGGAAAAGCAATCACGTTGTCCGAATTTCCTGAGAATCTTACTGCTGTATGTGGTTATACCGCTCATCATGGTATATTCTGTTGTCCTACTTTTGTATCTTGTGAAATCTTTTTCTGGGAATCAGGATCAGAATCTTCTCGAATCGCTGATTCTAACTTATTGCATTGCCGTAATCGCCGCGTACATTTTGACGGGAAAACTCGAAGGAAAGATTCTCCCTATTTATCGTCTCATTTTCCCCAAAATGATGGGTTTGGTCGCGCTATATCAGGTGGTGGTTTCGGCGTCGCATATACGTGACGAAGGGATCATGTATGGCAGATATTTTGTTCTCGTGTTTTGTGTTTTCTCTGTTGTAGCAGCAGTTTTGATGAGCGTGCTTCCCGTGAAAAGAACGGCGGTTCTTGCCATTGTCCTGACGGGTTTTGCCGCCATCTGTGTTATTCCGCCACTGGATGCATTTTCGGTCAGTGGAATCAGCCAGAGCCGTCTTGCGAGTGAGGTTCTCACTCGCAACAGCATGTTGGTGTCTGGTGAGATTGTACCAAATGATTCGCTTGGGGACTCTGATAATCAAGTGCTTACGGCAGCAATGATGAATTTGTGTGAATTGGGCCAACAGAACCGGATCGATGGATTATCGGATGAATTTACTATGAGTCAATACCGTAAAGTGTTTGGGATTGACGCGGATTACGATGTGGAATCTGAGGGCTATGTATCCAGCTATGTATCCCTTGATACGTCAAAGCCAGTCTCTCTTGATGGATATACGTATGCTTTTCGAATGAATGGCTATTCGAACGGCGATGAGCAGAAGACTGTATCAACTGCGAGTTTTGCGATTTCTGCAGATACCTATAAGATTGTTGTGAGAAATGATTATGATGCGAATCTCTTTTTGGATGTTACGGATTCTTATGGAAATCTCGTGCTTACGGGTAATCTTTCTGATCTGATGACTTCCATACCGATGGGCAGCTCTGATAGTAAAGGTGAAAATATTCTTTCACCAGAAGAGATGACGTTTGACTTGACCTCGGATGAAGTGGCGATTCGCGTTGTATTCTTTTCCGTTTCGAGAGGCAGTTCTACCTATGAAGCTGATATGTTGATCTTGGTTCGTATGACGAAATAGTGGACTTGTGAGTTGGGCGATTTCTCGATAATCTACCCGAATGGCTGTGTGTTTCTGTCGATCCTTTCTGTGCATAATCACAGTTCTTGCAGACAAATATATTTTCCGCCTAATTTCCATTGACAAGTGAATCGAAAGGCATTATATTAAACCTATCGTTTTAGTGGGAATAATGGTAATGAAACGATAGCATAGGTGGACTCCTCGTGGCTGAGAAGGCATGTCCACGTCCAAGCAACAATTTTACGATAAGCCTCGAAGAAGAAGGCTTCAAACGAAAGGACGTGTACCATTATGGCTAATAATTATAAATTTGAGACTCTTCAGGTTCATGCCGGTCAAGAAGTTGACCCCACAACTCATGCACGAGCAGTACCTATTTACCAGACGACCTCGTATGTTTTTGAAAACTCTGATGACGGAGCAGATCTCTTTGGTCTTCGTAAACCGGGAAACATCTATACCCGAATCATGAATCCGACTACGGATGTTTTCGAGAAGCGCGTTGCAGCTCTTGAAGGCGGTGCGGCTGCCTTAGCGGTTGCGTCCGGGTCTGCTGCCACGACCTATGCAATTCAAAACGTTGCCTCATCCGGCGACCATATTGTATCTGCAAGTACGGTATATGGCGGTACGTATAATTTGTTCGCTCATACACTTACGTATCAAGGCATTGTGACTACGTTTGTCGATCCTGATGATGTTGGCAACTTTGAGAAGGCAATTCAGCCAAACACAAAGGCGATTTTTATCGAGTCTCTCGGAAATCCAAACGGTAACATTATCGATATTGACGCGCTCTCTGTCATTGCGCACAGAAATGGCATCCCTCTCATTGTGGATAACACCTTTGCCACACCTTATCTTTTCCGCCCGATTGAGCATGGCGCAGATATTGTTGTTCATTCTGCAACGAAGTTTTTTGGCGGACACGGAACAAGTATCGGTGGTGTTATTGTTGACGCAGGCAAATTTGATTGGGCCGGATCTGGCCGCTTTCCACAGTATACGACGCCAGACGCAAGCTATCATGGACTTATCCCGGTTGAGGGTTTCGGAAATCTCGCTTTCATTTTCCGAGCAAGAGTCATTTTGCTCCGAGATACGGGTGCAACACTGAGTCCATTCAATGCATTTCTATTTCTTCAGGGGCTTGAGACACTTTCGCTTCGCGTCGAGCGCCATAATGAGAATGCCATCAAAATTGCAAGATATCTTGAAGGCAATCCAAATGTTGCGTTCGTTAATCACCCATCCCTTGAATCAAGCCCATACCACGAGCTTGCAAAGAAGTATTTTCCCAAATATGCAGGCTCAATCTTTACTTTTGGTGTGAAGGGCAAAGCGGAGGAAGCGAAGAAATTTGTGGACAGTCTTCCGATTTTCTCCATCTTAGCAAATGTTGCCGATGTTAAGTCTCTTGCGATTCATCCTGCGAGCACGACACACTCGCAACTTTCCGAATCAGAGCTTCGATCTGGAGGCATACTTCCGAATACGATTCGTCTTTCGATCGGGACAGAGCATATTGATGATTTACTTGCTGCACTAGATGAGGCTTTTTCTGCAGTTTACGGTTGATGTATTTGAAACGGATCGATTGATAAGCTCTTCATGAATGCAGACGATGCGGATATCCGAGACGTGCATGTATGGAGAGCCTTTTCATATAATCCAAATGCGAAGGTGATCTATTTTCATTTATGAGCGACCATGCGATAATGAGTGCAAGAATATAAACGATTTCACGTGAAAGGTATTTCATGACGAATAGGAATCCGATACGAGAAGAGGATGTGCTATCCTTTATAAATCGCCAGCTGGAAGAAACGCTTGCGAGCCTTGCCGGGCATAACATTTTGCCGAAAATATACGAAGAAGACCTTGTGGATGTCGTCTCCTTTTTCCTGCATTCGTCTGACGCGGTAGATAAGAGTCCTGCTTTTTTGGCTCTTCGTGATGCGGCACATACCGTGCGCAAAACTGTGTACGGAGATCGAGTCTTTTTTCGCGGATTGATTGAATTTACGAATTATTGCAAAAACGACTGTTATTACTGTGGAATTGGTAGAAATGTGCAAGATGTTCACCGCTATCGCCTGTCTACGGAAGAGATTCTTGCTTGCTTTCGAAACGGCAGGACGCTTGGGTATCATTCCTTTGTTTTGCAGGGGGGTGAGGACCCGTATTTCACGGATGATCGTATGTGTGACATGATAAGGAGTTTACGTAAGGAATTCCCTTCGGATGCAATCACGCTGTCCATTGGAGAGCGATCACATGAGTCATATCAACGAATGTTCGAAGCTGGCGCCGATCGGTATTTGTTGCGTCACGAATCCGCATCTGAAGATCATTATGCGATGCTTCATCCAAGTGATATGTCGCTGTCCAATCGGAAAACGTGCCTGTATGATTTGAAGAGGATTGGTTATCAAGTTGGGGCTGGATTTATGGTTGGTTCTCCTTTCCAGACAGCAGAAAACCTTGCGGAAGACCTTCGTTTTCTTGTTGAATTATCTCCGCAAATGGTTGGGATTGGTCCATTCATTCCTTCTTCGGGCACTCGTTATTCACAGTTTTCTGCTGGCACACTTACGATGACACTCGTCATGATTGCGCTAACAAGACTTCTTCTTCCGACGACCCTCATACCATCTACTACTGCACTTGGCACAATTGATCCGATCGGTAGAGAGAAGGGCTTCTCGTATGGTGCGAATGTTGTGATGCCCAATCTGTCCCCCGTATCCGTACGTGCCGACTATGCATTGTATGACAACAAAATTTGCTTAACGGATGATGCAGGTAAGTGCCAGAAGTGTCTTACAGGCCGAATTTTGCGATCAGGCAATCTTCCTGATTTTTCCCGAGGCGACCACGTTTGTTTTTCAGACGATCGGAGCAAAGAGAAATCGACGAATAATTAAGAGGATGGAAGGGTAAGAAACATGCTGGATCAATTTTCACGGACGCAGCTCCTTCTTGGGCCAGAGGCTATGGGGAAATTAGCAGGGTCATGTGTGGCCGTTTTTGGAATCGGTGGTGTCGGATCCTATGCCGCAGAGGGCCTCGCGCGAAGCGGAATCGGACATCTGGCACTTTTTGACGATGATGCTGTTTGTGTAACCAATATTAACCGGCAGCTCATCGCACTTCGATCAACAGTTGGACGAAAGAAAGTCGAGATTATGAAATCCCGTATCCTTGATATCAATCCGCAAGCCATTGTGGATGCTTTTCCAGTGTTCTATGGAGAAAATAACGCAGACGAATATGATTTATCTTCTTACACATACATCATTGATGCAATTGATACGGTTTCTTCTAAACTTATACTTATCGAACGAGCCAAGTCTCTGGGCATCCCAATTATTAGCTGTATGGGCGCAGGAAATAAGCTCGATCCGACTGCATTTATGGTCGCTGACATCTATAAGACTTCTGTGTGTCCGCTTGCAAAAGTGATGCGCCGAGAGCTGCGTGCCAGAAAGATTGATTCTCTGAAAGTCGTCTACTCCAAAGAAATTCCGGCAGAGCTTTCGGAATCAGACGCGGTTAATTGTAAAAATCACTGCATCTGTCCGCCAGACAGTGAAAGGACTTGTGCTGTCAGACGCAAAATTCCTGGCAGTATTTCCTTTGTTCCGTCTGTTGCCGGGCTGATTCTTGCTGGAGAGGTGATTAAGGATATCACAGGTGCTCGCGTTGTGCTGGGGTAACTTTTGCGAGAAGCCTTTGAGCCCCTGTTTTGTGTAAAAGAATGAGAGGAAATTCTATGGAAACGGAAACGATTCTATCTGATAGCTTTTTTGATATAATAACGAATCGCAATCATACAAATGCAACAAAATATACCTATAGCTATATGGGGGGAGTGCCAGAAGATGTTCTCCCGATGTGGGTTGCAGACATGGATTTCAAATCACCGCCCTGTGTATTACGTGCACTTTCTGCTCAAATTGAACATGGAATCTTCGGGTATTCAGAAGTCTCTGAAGCCTACCTTCAGGCCGTTTCGGGATGGTATAAAAGGCAATATGATTACCCAATTGATGCCAAAGACATAATTGCCACTCCCGGTGTCATTTTTTCTATCAATCTTGCCATTCTTGCATATACGAAACCTGGCGATGGCGTTATGATTCAAAGACCTGTCTATTATCCTTTTTCCCGTATAATTGCAGCGCAGAGCCGAAAGCCGATCAATAGCCCTTTGGTTCATAAGGATGGGATTTATTGCATTGACTTTGATGATTTCGAACGGCAAATCGAAAGAAATGGTGTCAAGCTATTTATCCTTTGCAATCCTCATAACCCGGTCGGCCGTGTGTGGACAAGAGAAGAGCTCGGCCGGATCGGACAGATCTGCAGAAGACATGATGTACTCGTAATTTCGGATGAGATTCATTCAGACTTTGTTCGAGAACCACAACGACACATCGTATTTGCCTCGATTTGTCCGGAGTTTTCGGATATGACCATTACCTGCACATCTCCAACAAAAACGTTTAATATCGCTGGGCTTCAAGTGGCGAATATTTTTATCACAAGCAAGGCTATGCGCAGTAAATTCCAATTAGCCTTCGACAGATCCGGTTGTTCTGAGCCAAACTTGATGGGACTTGTGGCTTGCGAGGCGGCATATAATGGCGGTGACGGTTGGCTTATCGCACTCAAGAAATATCTGCAGGGTAATATCGACCTATTCAAAGAGACTCTTTCTGTGAATTTTCCTGAAGCGAGGCTATCGCCCCCGGAGGCAATGTATCTTCTTTGGGTTGATTTTTCAAAGCTTGGGCTAAAGGAAGAGGTTCTTCGGCGGTATCTTCTCGAATATGCTAAGGTCTGGCTCGACCATGGAACGATGTTTGGGCCTGAAGGGGAAGGCTTTCAGCGATTCAATATTGCTTGCCCAAGGAGCATTTTGAGACAGGCACTTGACCGCCTTGTTGAAATGCGAGTTGCCATCCTCCGAGAACAGCAAAAGAAATTGTAATTTTTTCCCCATTTCTGGACAACGCAGGAGCACATTTTTATCAAACTAAGAATGTCTGCTTGAAAAAGTATTGACAAGAAAGTCAGACAGAGTTACTATGAATCCATACTAAAACAGTATGGATAGTAGGAAACAATAGAAGGAGGATACATATGAGCAGTAAAAAGACAAACTGCGAGGAACGGCGTATCATGCGATGTTGCGTTGCATCCGACCGAATGTGACATAGCCGAATGAATTATGTCGGCTATCGCTTCACCTGTATATAGAGATTCGGTAATTTCTTCGACTGCGTGACAGTCTTACGTTTCTATCAATGAACGGCAGGCATATGCCTGATTATGAATAATTGTTGTCACATCAGATTCGGGCATCAATATCTTATGCCCACTTGAGTACCTCGGACAGTGTGATATACGATGCATGCAGAAGCTAAGTGTTATTCTTTCAGCCGGAATGATTCGTAGCAGGCAATTTATATATATTGAGAAATTCTTGGGACAAATCGTTCGTGTTTTTTACCCGATTGAGTCGGTTGAGATTATTATCGGTTATACTGATCTTGACATATATGGGAGCCGGTCGCATTCCATATCATCTGTCTACCGGAATCGTCAAGCAGAATATGCTTGCGACACTGCAATAGAAACAAATCTGCTTTATAAGCCGAGAAAATACAGAAAACACTCGAAAAGAGTAACCACATGAGGAGGAATGTAACATGGCTAAGATAGCTAAAACTCTCACAGACCTAATTGGAAATACGCCGCTTCTCGAACTATCCCGTTACAACAAAGAAAATGATGTGAAAGGAAAAGTGATAGCAAAACTTGAGTATTTCAATCCGCTTTCATCCGTGAAGGATCGTATTGGATATGCACTCATCAAGGATGGTGAGGAGTCAGGGAAGATCAACAAGGATACGGTTATCATTGAACCGACGAGTGGAAACACGGGCATTGCGCTTGCATTTGTGGCGGCATCCCGTGGTTATAGACTGATCCTTACCATGCCAGAGACGATGAGTATCGAAAGAAGAAGCCTTCTTGCTGCTCTGGGGGCAGAATTGGTACTGACTCCTGGCGCAGATGGGATGCCTGGGGCGATCGCAAAAGCCAAAGAGCTTCTTGCCGAGATTCCGAATTCTTTCCTTCCAAACCAGTTTGAGAATCCTGCAAATCCTGAGATTCACCGCAAAACGACCGCAGAAGAGATTTGGAAGGATACAGACGGGAAGGTCGACATTTTCGTAGCGGGCATTGGTACCGGCGGAACGATAACGGGTGTCGGCGAAGTTCTTAAGGCGAAGAATCCTTCCGTCAAAGTTGTAGCTGTCGAGCCTGCAACATCTCCGGTACTTTCCGAAGGGAGAAAAGGGCCTCATAAGATTCAGGGAATCGGGGCTGGATTTGTTCCGGCAGTACTCAATACAAAGGTGTATGATGAGATTTTTCCTGTTTCGAATGAAGATGCCTTCGCGGCAGCAAAGGCAGTCGCAAAGGCAGAAGGATTGCTTGTTGGCATCTCTTCAGGCGCTGCACTTTTTGCTGCTAAAGAGATAGCAAGACGTCCCGAAAACGACGGGAAAACCATCGTCGTACTTCTTCCTGACACAGGCGAGAGATACCTATCGACCCCTCTTTTTAAGGATTAGTCCATCATTTTTGCACTGCGTTAGCCACTTCCATCTCGCAGAATACCGGAAACGGATCTTACGCTTCCGGTACTTTTGCGTCTGTCCCCCAAAACATGTAATTGACAAGTTTTCGTATAGATGTTTCACTTAGAATCAGATAACATCATCCGCTCCATTCATGAGCGCTATTTTCTTGTGGCAGCACTGCAATTTGTCTCCTGCCCAGAGATTGAAAGGAATCATCTTGCTTAAGGAATCCGCACTGCGATATCTCTCCTATTCACATCCGAAAATCTCTGATGAGATGAACGTTCTTATGGATTCAGTTATTGAAGAGATCCTTCTGATTGCGCAGCCCAGAATCATTCATCGCATTTTTGATTTGAAGAATAAAGACGGACTCCTATCCATTGATGCGGAGCTAGATCTTACTTATGAAGAGCTTCAGAAGCTCTTCTCTGGTTGTGATCGATGTATGCTTATTGCTGGAACGCTTGGCGTTGCTATTGATCGCAAACTGAAGCTCTATATGATAGAAGATATGGCGCGCTATGTTGCGATGGATGCCGCCGCAAGTGCCCTCATTGAAGAGGCCTGCGATAAATATACGGAAGAGCTGCCTTTTGGCAAAATGACCTTCCGATACGGGCCCGGATATGGCAGCGTACCACTTGCCTTGCAGAAACAGCTCCTTCGCATTCTGGATGCGCCGAAGAGAATTGGTCTTTCCATTTCTCCTTCGCTTCTTCTTGAACCGCAAAAATCGATTACAGGAATTGTAGGTGTTGGTATAAGCAGAGAAAAGAAATCCTGCGAAGCCTGCGGACAAATTGACCACTGCTTATATAGGAGGAATCATACCGTATGCTATCAGAGCAAGTGAATTGTTGTAAGAATAAGCAAGATCTACTACGAGCAAAACTGGGAACCGTCCCGCTTATTTTTGACGGCGGAATGGGCTCTCAGCTGAATCTAAAAGGGCTTCGCCCAGGCGAGATAACCGATGAATGCAATCTTTTGCATCCGGATTGGGTGTCCGACATCCAGGCATCATATCTTGAAGCGGGTGCTTCTTGCATTTTGACCAATACGCTTGGAAGCAATCGCTTCCATCTTGCGGACAGCAAATTCACGCTTCGGGAAATCATTGAAGCAGCAATTCAAAATGGCCGTGACGCAATTGACAGGGAAGATACTCGGTGTAGACGGCAGGGTATAGATAAGTCATGCTTCCTTTTCTATGATATAGGTTCCCTTGGGCAACTCATGGAGCCGTCTGGCTCACTTTCGTTTGAAGCGGCTTATGAAGCATTTAAGGAACAGATTCTCATTTTGCGAGATCAGGTGGATGCCATTCTTATTGAGACTGTTTCCGATTTGTATGAGATGAAGGCGGCGGTTCTTGCCGCAAAAGAGAATTCAGATCTCCCGATCTTTTCTTCCATGACTTTTGGCGAAAGCGGTAAAACACTTATGGGTGCGACGCCGACAGCTATGGTTACTTTTCTGGAAGGGATTGGCGTTGATTGCCTTGGCATCAATTGTTCTCTCGGCCCGAAAGAAATGGAGCCTATTGTTGAAGAAATATTGTCTGTTGCCAGGATACCGGTCATTGTTCAGCCGAATGCAGGTTTACCGGTTTTCTCTGGTAATGAGACCATATATAACGTCACTGTTGAGACGTTCTGCGAGTATATATATAAGTTTGTAAAAGCAGGTGTTAGCGTTGTTGGCGGATGCTGTGGAACCACACCAGAATATATACGAGGGATTGCTCAATTGCTTCAAAACGAGAAGCTTGTGCGCCGCTTGAATCCCCCTCGGACGTGTATTTCGAGTGGGAGTGTGTCTGTGACGCTTGGTGAGCAAGTTACGGTCTGCGGAGAACGGCTGAATCCGACCGGAAGGAAGCTTCTCAGGCAAGCCCTACTTGAGAAAAACTATGATGTTCTTCTTCTTGAGGCATCGAGTCAAGAGCAGCGCGGCGCTCACGTTCTGGATGTAAATGTGGGTGTTCCTGGCATTGATGAACCTGCAGTGATGGCAAAAGTGGTTAGAAGCCTTCAGGAAGTGATTCGCATTCCGCTGCAAATTGACAGTTCAAATCCAGAGGCGCTTGAGAGAGCTTGCCGCATATATAACGGGAAACCCTTGATTAATTCGGTCAATGGCAAAAGAGAAGTCATGGAAGCCGTCTTTCCCATTGTGAAAAAATACGGCGGTGTCGTATTAGGTCTGACTCTTGATGAGTCAGGTATTCCTCCGCTTGCAGAGGATCGGCTGACGATTGCCAGAAGAATTGTCGAGACAGCCGAAGCATACGGGATTGATCGATCTGATGTAATCATCGACTGTCTGGTCCTAACGGCGTCTGCACAGCAGAAAGAAGTGGCAGAGACACTTAAGGCTCTGACACTTGTGAAGCGAGAGCTTCGTGTGCATACGGTTCTTGGCTGCAGTAATGTATCTTTCGGACTCCCCAACCGTCCCCTGATCAATAAGACCTTCCTTGCAATGGCCATTTATGCAGGTCTGGATCTTGCCATCATAAATCCCCTCGACGAGGAGCTGATGGCCACAATTGATGCAGCAGAAGTTCTTCTCTACAAAGATGTTGACAGTGTTTTGTACATTGACAGACACGCGTCCGATCAAGTGGATTCTTCGGCACATTTATGTTCTTCGCCCAAGGATAAGCCAATTTCGGCGCCAAATGATTTATCGATACGCGCTTTGGTTGAAGCGGGCATGAAGCAGCAGGTCGTTGGCGCGACGCGCGAAGCCCTCAAACAAAGAGCGGCATTGGACATCATCAATCAGGAGATCATTCCAGGACTTGACGCTGTCGGAAAGGCCTATGAGAGTGGAAAGCTTTTTCTTCCTCAGTTGATTATGTCTGCCGAGACCACAAAAATTGCGTTTGCGACACTTCGGGAGAATATACCAACAGATGAAGAGCAGCAGGTTAAGGGGCCGATTGTCATTGCAACAGTCGAAGGTGATATCCATGATATTGGCAAGAATATCGTTCGGGTTATTCTGGAAAGCTATGGCTTCTTGGTTATTGACCTGGGTAAAGATGTTCCTGCACAGGCAATCGTTGATGCTTATCAGACGTATCAGCCTAGACTTATCGGTCTGTCTGCACTTATGACGACGACAATCCCCTTTATGGAAAAAACAATTGCCGCACTTCATGAGATCGGTGCTGATTGTAAGATTATGGTTGGTGGGGCCGTTCTCTCGCTTGACATAGCAAAGAGTATCCAGGCAGATTTCTACGCAAAAGATGCGATGGGAGCTGTTGAAATTGCGAAGTCTGTTATACCGGATTAACGCAATGCAGATTTAGGCATGAGGAATAACGCGCGGAGAAGAGAATGACACAAAATGGCAAATAATTTCCTTTTCGCGAAATGAATAGCACATATGTTGGCATATAATTGACGAAACTGTGGTGCTGTGATACTATTTTTCTATACGTATAGAAAAATAGGGGGTAGCATATGCAAAACAGCGAATCGAGACTCGGATATATAATGAAGCGCCTTGAAATATCGGGCAAGGAGTTGTCCGATAATTTGTCGATTGACATTACCAGCATCAGCAAATGGCGCACAAATCAGCGCCGCCTTTCCTATAAGAATAAATGCACTCGTGAGATTGCCCGCTATTTGCTGCTCAGCGAGATGGAGGGCAAACGTAAGGTGGTTGATGAGATTTTGCGCGCTTATATGCCGGGTCTCGATTTCAATCATGATGGTCAGGTTGCGGATGCTTTGGCAGTTTGGCTTACAGATGAAGAAGCGGATACGAGGAATGTCAAAGAGAAGAAGAACCTGCCGGATATGGGAGGGTATAATGCTTCGGTTCGCGTGTATACAGGCGATAAGGGAACCGAGGAATCGATCCAGAGTTTCTGGCAAGCTACGTTTTCCGCGAGACCTGGAAAAGAGATTCTGATCGTCGACTTTGGTGACATTGACTATAGCGCTGACAATATCAAGGACGAGAGCATACGATTGATTCACGAAGCCATTCGCTATGGGCATCGCATCAAGATTATTGATGGTGCGGTGGACACCTATCGACCGTACATCAGTATTTTTAGGTGGATGTCTGTATATCTGTCAGAAGCTGTAGAGGTCTGGTACAGGCAGGCTCGGGACAATCGAGAGAACCATTATTCGATCAATTTACTCCCTGATGTGTGTAGTTTGTACTCGATGAGCGTTGATTCTCCGATTCGACAGATCCACTGTATGATGTTTACAGACAAAGAAAGCGTCGACTTCTTTGCCAAGACGGCGCGGACGTCATTTGAGAAGTCGCAGAAGATGATTGAGACCGTTCCGGTGTGTAACATAGGCAAAATGCTGGAGGTTCTTGATACGCATCTAGCGTCCAAGCAATTGACATACATGCTGAATCCGTCGCCGACATTTCGCAGCATGAGTCAAGAGCTGCTTCGAAAAATACTCAGGGAAAATGAGGTTAACGAGGAGTATGTAAGACTGTGTCTTGAAGCAAATCGGAAAACAAGAGAGATCCGAGAACGCTGCAAATACAGGCAGTTGTATGATCTGGGAACCATGGAAGCAAAAGCAAAGGAGTCGTATACGATCGAGCCGGACTTAAGTAAAATCTGTAAAAAAGAGATTCGCATTTCTCGTGAGAATCTAAAACTACATATGGAGACGCTTTCTCAAATCCCGAATTCCGAGAAGTACTCAATGACGCTTACAAATCTGAAGGCGGTTCCGGTTTTGCCGACACATATCAGTATGATTGTTCAGGACGATCGACTGGTGGTTGCTTGGGATGCCGAGAAGTACAATTCCAGAATGTACAGCATGGCCATTCATGTCATTGGCGGATTCTATGAATATATGGAAGAAATGTGGGAGTCGATTCCAGCAATTTGCAAGACAGATGAATGGAGAAGGAAACAATTTAGCAAAATGCTCCAATTGTTGGCGTAATATTGGCGTAGTATTTTGTGTTCTTTGCTATTGACGCAAGATTGGCACTAGTATAGAATGAGGACATCAAACGAAGGAAAACACTTTGGTGTCAAATAATAACAGCGTTGTTATTGAGAGGAATCTCGATGACAGCGCTTTTTTTGTTTCCGGGGAGGTGGATTGTAATTTTAGTATCACATGAAGAGCGAAGTATTTTTGAAGGAATGTGTCAGAAAGTTTTCATTCATAATCAGAAAAAGTGGAAAGGAATAGGTAAGAAATTATGGGTAAGAAATTAGGACTTGGAAGTGCAGTATCTACTGTGGTCGGACTGATCGTTGCCACGAGTTGCCTTGTCTCACTTGGTTCAGGGTTTGGTATGGCGGGAACGGCATTTATTTTGCCGCTCTCAATCGCATTTATTTTGAATATTTTTGTTGCATTTAGTTTTTCTGAACTCAATTCGATCATGCCAAATGTAACGGGAGGATTAAGTCAGTACACATTGGCGGCTTTCGGAAATGGTGTCTCCATTATTTCAACGCTGGCGGCATATGTTGTATGTACTATGCTCGCGGCAAGCGTTGAAGCGGGTATGTTTGGATTGGTTTTGTCTACACTATTTGGAGGCAGTGCGACACTATACAGCCTGCTGCTGATGGCGCTCCTGCTTACCATTAATATTTTGGGGGTTAAGTCATATGCATTCCTTCAGAATCTGACAGTTATTCTTCTGATAGGTTCTATGGCTACTATGGCTGTCTTAAGTTTCTTTACGCTCACGTCAATGCCTACGATTGCGCATGTTGAGACGCCTTCCGTTACGGGTCTTGGAAATGTCGTCGGACTTGCTGCTATTGGCTTCTGGCTCTTCATTGGTGTTGAATTCATTCTTCCGATCAGCGGAGATTTGAAGAACCCCAAAAGAGATGTGCCGCTTTCTATGATTCTGGGTCTGGTCGTTTTATTTATCCTTCAGGTTTTCCTTGGCGTAGGAATGACAAAGTATGTATCTTTGACAGCACTTGCTGGCGATATGCCTCACATGGTCTTCGCCGAATCACTTGTCGGACCATGGGGTAGATACTGGATGGGTGGTGTTACCATCTTAGCTGGTGTCAGCTCACTGAATACAATCGTTTCAAGTTGCTCCTACATTCTCTGCGGTATGGGACAGACAGGTATGGTTCCGAAGGTTTTTGCAAAAACAAACAAGAAGAACTCGCCGTTTGTCGCACTCCTCACGCTTTCCGTCATTTTGATCTGCATCCTGCTTACCGGAATATCTACAACGAAAGACATTCAGGTTCTGATCCTTTCTGCATCTTGCTTCTGGCTTCTCTCCTATATCGTCAGCCATCTGGACGTACTTGTTCTTAGGCGTAAATACCCAAACAGAGAAAGAAGCTTCAAACTCAAACTGTTTGGCATTCCACAGATCGTTGGTTCTTTGGGGAGCATCTATATGGTTTGGAATATATATCCTGAAGATGGAACCGGAACAAGACAGAAGATTTTCACTATATTCGGAATTTTCTTAGCAATCCTAGTCGTGTATGCAATTGCCTGGGTCAAGCTAGTTATGAAGAAGCCCTTCTTCGCGGCTGAGGATATTGACTCAATTATTGAAAAAGATAGAGCCCTAAACGAGCATCACTTAACCGAAGATGAATTAGCGGACAAGGAAGTATCCATCCCTGGTGCAGCCGCAGTTCTCGAATAAGCAAGTTTTCACGAAAACAGAGGTGACATGTATGGCAGTAGATAAGTGGACCGGACTAGAAATTCGCACACAAGATGAGATTGAGAAATTAATCCAGAAGCATGATATCGAGATGATTCGCGTTGAGTTTGTTGATATCCTCGGCATTACAAGAGGCAAGATTATGCCGGCTACGATGCTAGATGAACTGTTTGATTCGGGAAGTGCCTGCGCATCGGCTATCTTTCTCATGTGCTTTGACAACAATGTTGTCACAGAGGAGAGCCTATCAGAGGTTGCCGATGATCTTAAAGTGGTGGTTGATCCTTCAACGTTCATGGTGCTTCCCTACCTTGAGAAGACTGCGGTCATTCAGGGAGATGTATACTACCACGGCAAGCCGATGGCTCATTCGCCAAGGGCATTTCTAAAGAGAATCGTTGACGAGTATCATGCACTTGGGTTGGATCCAATTGCCGCTAGCGAGCTTGAGTTCTTCCTTTTTAACAAAGGCGAGGATGGGCAGCTTAAGCCATACACGAATCAACCCTGCAACTGCTATACGAGTAACTGTCGGACGGACCCGCAGGGCTTCCTTACGAAGCTCACACAGACTTTCAACAAGCTTCATTTCAATGTCTTGTATATGAATCACGAGTACTATCCAGGACAGTTTGAATACAACTGGAAGCATGCGAAGGTCGTCCGCTGTGCAGATGAATCGGCACAGTTCAAGTCAATTACCAAGGACATAGCTGAACTAAACAATATGTTTGTTACTTTCATGGCCAAACCTAAGCCAGCAGAAGGCGGAAGCGGATGTCATTTCCATATTTCATTTAATGATTTGAAGACAGGTGAGAATCTGTTCTATGATCCGAATGGGAAGGATGAGATGGCTGACATTATGAGATGGTTTATTGGCGGACTATGCAAACATGCAGTTGGAATGACCGCATTTCTTGCACCGACTGTAAACTGCTACAAGCGTTATCAGCCAGACTCCTATGCTCCGATTTATGTTGGCTGGGGTTATGACAACCGCACTTCCTACATTCGCGTTCCCCATGAAAGAGGGAAGGCAACACGCGTAGAGGTACGTGCAGCAAGTGCAGCAAGCAATCCATATTTGGCTCTTGGCGCAATCTTGGCAGCGGGTCTGGACGGAATCAAAAACAAGATTGATCCGCCGGAAGTTGTTACCACGGATCTGTACCATGATAAAGAACGTCAAAATCAGATGGTTCCCAGAAGCCTTTTCAGGGCACTGGAACTTCTCAAAAAAGATGATTGGCTCTGTGAGTACATTGGAAAAGAATTACTAAACACGTTTGTTGTACTTAAGACAAATGAGGTAGACCAGTTCGCAAAATATATAACGGACTGGGAGTGGGATACATATTCATATCACGTGTAATTTGGAGGCGATCTTATGTGTGGCATAGCAGGTCTTGTATACAAAAATACAAAACACTTCTCAGCTGATCTACTGGAAATGCTTCAGTGCATCCAGCATAGAGGACCGGATGCCAGCGGAATTGCCCTTTTCGGCGACTCGGAGGACTTAGTCCTCCGAGTCACGATCAAGGCAAAAGAGCTTGAAAATCAAGTCCTCTCAGTCATAAACGAGTTTGGTAAAGTTGTCGGAAATTGCGAATTCTACGCAAGTGGGAACGTATGGTTTGCCGATATTGCTCTTGACGTATCTGAAGATAAGAAAGCGCAACTTCATGCAAGGCTGAACGAAATCAAAGGGGTTACAGTTCACTCTCTGTCACGCAAATTGAAGATTTTCAAGGAAAATGGTCCAATTACAAATCTTACAAATCATCACGTTGTATCTTCCGGCAATGGCGCTGTTCATGGAATAGGACATGTCAGGATGGCGACAGAAAGCGCGGAAGATGTTAACGCGGCTCATCCTTTTTCTTCCCCATTCTTCCCGGATCTCGCGATTGTTCACAACGGTCAATTTACGAATTACTTCAAAATGAGGAGATTTCTTGAATCGAAGGGCTGTATTTTCAAAACAATGAATGATTCCGAAGCGGCCAGTCATCTGATTGCCTACGCTATGAAGGAAAACGATGGCGATCTTGAAGCGGCACTCCAGTTTGCATTAGACGAGATGGACGGCATATTCTGCATACTTGCAGCAACGCCTACGCAAATCGGCTTTGTAAAAGACAAACTTGGCGTCAAACCACTTCTCCTTATAGAAGATGATGAGAAAATCATGATCGGTTCAGAACAGATAGAGTTTTCTTCTCTCGCTGGTGATTCTTTTGCCGAGGAGATGGAGCCCGGGGAGGTCAGAGTATGGAACATATAGATGCTGCAATCATTGAATCATCCAAGCTGAATCTATCCATTTCGAATTTGATGAAGCAAGGTATAAAAGAAATCACGGTAAAAAACGCCCACTCCATGCATAACATGTGTGTCGGCCTCACGGGAGACGCGCTTATCTCGATAACAGATAGCACAGGACTCTACACGGCCAGCTTTCTTGAGGGTCCCAAAGTGGTCATTGAGGGCAATGCCGGCTGGTATGCGGGCGATGACATGATGGATGGTGAACTGATCATAAAAAATAATGCCGGTTGCAATGTCGGCGCATACATCAACGGAGGCACGATTGTAATTTATGGGAGTACGGGAAGTCGTGTCGGATATGGAATGAAGGGCGGAACAATTCTGGTTTGTGGAAATGCTGGCAGATGGGCGGCACAGATGGCAATGGGAGGATCTCTTGTCGTAATTGGGACCGTAGGGAATCTTATCGGCGAATCCATGTACCGAGGTATCGTTTTTACTCAGGATCCAGATGTATCAGCAAAGCTTGGCGGAAATGTTTTCTTGGACTCAATTACAGAGGAAGAAAAGACATATCTGACGGATCTTTTTACGAAATACGGTGTAGACGCGGATCCGGTTCGTTTTTCGGCAATTCGCCCTGCACTTACCGGTAGGCATAAATATGTTCTATTTAAGCCAGAGCTTAACAAGTTCGACAAAAAGAACTATCAACCGACAAAGGAGGTGGAAGTATGAGTGAGGAGAGAATGAAAGAACCTTCAGACAGCGTCAAGGCACTCTGGAACAAAGACACGTTAGCTGAAATCGATTATAAGGCTACATACGGAAAACACAGAATTCGTGGTTGTGCTACACCCAGGCAAATGCCTAATTTTGATGATCTGATGATTCTGCCAGGCCAGCTGACAAGGATGCCGCTCGATACCTATCGGGAAGACTGCGAGACAAGAACGGTACTTGGCAAGCGGTTTGCAAAGAAGCCACTCATTATTGAGACCCCAATCATGATTGCCGGAATGTCGTACGGAGCACTGAGTAAAGAAGCAAAGATTGCACTAGCAAAGGCGTCATCGCTTGTCGGAACAGTCATCAGCAATGGTGAAGGCGGCATTTTGCCAGAGGAGCTTGCGAATTCGTATCGTCAGTCTATTCAGGTTCTTGCAAGTCGCATGGGCTTTACGAAAAGAAATTTGGAATATGCAGATATGCTCGAAGTACTCTATGGAATCGGCGCAAAACCAGGTCTGTCCGGACATCTGATGGGGAGTAAAATCACAGAAGATATCTCGAAAATGCGTCAGATTCCTGTCGGAATTGATCTTCACAGCCATCCAAGAAGCGGCGACGCCTTCGGTGCGGATGACATGGTTATCAAGATGGAGCAGCTTCGCGAGCTTACAAATTGGAATGTTCCTATTTTTGCTAAAATCGCTGCGGGGCGAGTTCGTGAAGACATTAAGATCGCAGTAAAAATCGGTGTTGACGGCATTATATTAGACGGCTGTCAGGCAGGAACGGGTGCAGCACCCGTTATGGCGGCGGATCATCTGGGAATTCCACTGATGCCTGCACTTGTTCAGGCGGTGATGACTCTTGAAGAAATGGGCATGAAGGATGAGATTAGTCTCATTGCCTCAGGTGGAATCAGAAACGGTGCTGACGTGGCAAAAGCTTTGGCTATCGGAGCTGATGCAGTCGCGATCGGTACTGGCGCAATGGTTGCTATGGGCTGCCGCGTATGCATGAAGTGTCATACGGGTCACTGTGCATTTGGAATTGGCACGCAGCATGAGGATGAACGCAAAAACTTAGACGTTGATGCGGCAGCAGAAAGAGTTGCCAACTATATACGTGGCATGACCGCTGAAGCGGTTCTCCTTGCAAAGGCAGCAGGCAAATCGAAGCTCAAAAATCTTGAAAGAGAAGATCTTCGCTCACTATCTCTCGAGACAACGGCTATGACAGGTATTCCTTTGGTCGGAAGCGACTTTGTCTTGGGAAAAGGGTTTGGATTTACGGCAAATAACAATATTTGAGTGAAGTGCAATGATGCGTGCGCTTGTTTTTCGGAGGAATTGAGAAATGATTGCAGACGATATGAGAATGAAGGATCACCCGATATTGGGAGAAATAAGCAAAGGACGACCCGTAGAATTCACTTTTGACGGCAAAACACTTACTGGATATGAAGATGAACCCATTGCTGTCGCACTAAAGGCAGCAGGGCTTATGGTTCATCGATACACGTCCAAACACAGGAAGCCACGCGGCATTTTCTGCGCAATTGGAAGATGTACGGACTGTGTCATGATTGTTGATGGAAGGCCGAACGTCCGCACATGTGTCACGCCACTTCGCGAGGGTATGGACGTCAGAACACAATATGGGGTGGAAGCAAAATGAATAGATATGAGTTTATCGTAATCGGCGCGGGTCCTGCAGGGTTGTCCGGCGCAATTGAGGCAGCAAAAGCTGGTATGAAGGTTCTTGTAATTGACGAGAATCACAGACCCGGCGGACAGCTTTTCAAGCAAATTCATAAATTTTTCGGATCGCGCGAGCATAAGGCCAAAATTAGAGGATTCATGATCGGCGAGAAGCTTCTAGAGGAAGCCACATCTCTTGGGGTTGAGGTTCGTCTCGACACAACGGTAATGGGTATATACAAAAATCGCGAGATTATCTGCACAAAAGATGACAAGATTGAACACATCAAAGGTGATCATATACTTGTTGCGGCAGGTGCGAGCGAAAATATGATTCCCTTTGAAGGCTGGACGCTTCCTGGTGTAATCGGTGCAGGCGCTGCACAGACAATGATGAATCTCCATGGCGTGCGTCCGGGAAATAAGATTCTCATGGTCGGATCGGGAAATGTCGGACTTGTTGTTAGCTACCAGCTTATGCAGGCTGGCTGCGATGTCGTAGCAATTATTGATGCAGCTCCGCGCATTGGCGGTTATGGTGTTCACGCCTCAAAAGTTGCCCGGACAGGAGTTCCGTTTCATCTGTCACATACCGTAGTTAAAGCAAATGGCGACGATCACGTCACTTCGGCAACAATTGGCAAGGTAGATTCTAATTGGAAAATTGTTGAGGGATCACAGAAAACGCTGGAAGTGGATACGATCTGTATTGCAGTGGGTCTGTCGCCGATGTCACAGCTTCTGCGTACGGCTGGCTGTCTGATGGCGGAGGTTCCACAAAAAGGCGGGCTGATTCCTGTCTGTTCAGATTATACGCAGACCTCTCTTCCCGGAATCTATGCCGCGGGAGATGTTGCCGGAATCGAAGAAGCAAGTAGTGCCATGATACAAGGCAGGATTGCCGGAGCGCAGGCGGCTCGAAACAGCGGATATATTTCTGATGAAGAATTTCTTGTTCGGGTTACAGACCTCAAGAAGTCGCTTGGGCAGCTTCGGGAGGGAATGTTCGGACATGAGATGAAGGGTAGAACGGATATCGTCAAGACGGAGGAGGGCTTTACACTTTCGAAGAGTCTGCTTGAAAAAGGATATATTGACGAAAGCGAGTTAGCCTCTTTCCCTGCGGCGGCGGCCTGTGAGAATGAATATGAGGTTCATCCAATTATTGAATGCACACAGAATATTCCCTGCAATCCATGTCAGGACGTATGCAGCAAAGGGTGCATCATTGTCGGCGACAAAATTACGAAGCTACCGATTATCAGCGACACTGCTACGTGTACGGGATGTGCGATGTGTGTTGCTTCTTGCCCGGGACAAGCCATTTTCCTGGTAAAAAAGAGTGAAGATGGAAGTGCCATTATTTCTCTTCCATACGAGTTTCTTCCCATACCACAAAAGGGAGATAAAGGAATGGCTCTTGATCGCAAAGGAGAATCTGTCTGTGAGGCAGAAGTCGTCTTGGTACAAAGTGCAAAAGCGCTGGATCATACCGTTGTTTTGTCCATTATGGTTCCCGCAAAATACGCTGACAAGGCACGTTTTTTTCGAGCAGGAGGTGAGAAGCTATGAAGAATCTACAAGATCGCTCGGTTGATATGGGTGAATTCGTTGCAATGCCAGATGATGATCTGATTATTTGTCGCTGTGAAGAGATAACCAAAGGTGAGATTAGGCGGGCAGTTCACGATGGAATGACCTCACTTATCGAGATTAAGCGCTATTTGCGAAGCGGCATGGGATTGTGTCAGGGTCAGACCTGTGCCAAGCTAGTGCGGGCGGTGGTTGCTGCCGAATGCAAGGCTTCGCCTGCACAGTTTGAATTGGCACAACCGCGTTCTCCGGCACGGCCGATCGAGATGCGCACTTTTGCGAATGAGGAGTGACAAAATATGAATAATTCAGCAGATGTCATAATCATTGGAGGCGGCGTGATCGGATGCTCCACAGCTTACAACCTGGCAAAGCAAGGCGTATCGTGTCTTGTTTTGGAGAAATACGAAATAGGTCACGGAGGATCGAGCAGAAACGGCGGAGGTGTCCGGCAATCTGCAAGAGATGTCCGCGAGTTGCCGCTTGCTATGTATGGAGTTAAGAATCTATGGCCGACTCTGTCTGAAGAGCTTGGCGCGGATGTCGAATATTGCCAAAAGGGAAATCTTCGCCTTGGAAAGACGGAGAAGCATATGGAAATCCTGCGCGGGTTATCCGGGAACAGTGCCAAAGCAGGTCTTGATGTATGGATGGTATCCGGAGAAGAGGCGCGTGAGATATGTCCATATATGTCTGATGAGGTTATCGGGGCGAGTTACTGTCCAACAGACGGGCATGCAAATCCAATGATGACGACGCTCGCCTTTTTCAGGCGGGCAAGACAACTTGGCGTTCGCTTCATTACGGGGGAGTCTGTTCTGTCAATCGAGAAAATTCGCGGAAAAGCAAGACGAGTCATTACCGATCAGTCCGTTTATGAGGCAGAGACGATTGTTATTGCAACTGGGTATGAGTCAAGAGGGATTGCATCCTCGGTAGGAATTGATATTCCTATGAAGAAGGTACTCCTCGAAGCGCTTGTAACGGAGGAGCAGCCGAGGATGTTTGATCAGATGCTCGGTACGGCAGAGGCGGACTTCTATGGTCATCAATCCAAGCATGGATCATTCGTTTTCGGAGGGTCGAGTGGAATCGAGGATTATACGATCGATACGGAAAATTCTGTCACTACGCCTATTACAGCACCCTGTATCTGCCGCGGTATCATCAAGTATTTCCCCATACTGCAAAACGCGAAAATTGTCCGTACTTGGGCCGGATGGATTGATGAAACGGCAGATAAAGTGCCCGTTATCAGCAGAGTATCCGAAGTTCCGGGACTTGTCATAGCCGCCGGGTTCACTGGACACGGTTTCGGAATATCACCAATTGTTGGACTGCTCGTTTCAGAGCTTGCCATAGGGAAAGAGACCACACTGGATCTTTCAGAATTTACTTACGACCGTTTCAAAGCAAAAATGTAGGAGGAAAGAAAAATGGATTTGGAAAGAGTAAACTATTCATCTGGAGCACCCCTTGAAGAGAAAGTTGGATACAGCAGAATCGTCAAAGTCGGCCCGTTTGCATATGTTGGTGGTACAACGTCTGTACAGCCGGACGGAACGGTTTACGGAGAAAATGATCCATACGAGCAGACAAAATATGTGCTTGAGAAGCAGGTCGCGCTCCTTGAGAAGGCCGGGGGCAAAAGAGAAGAAGTCATACGTGTAAAAATTTACGCAACTGACATGAAATTCTCTGGAGAAATCACACGTGCATATGCCGGTATATTTAAAGACGTACGTCCCTTGTGTACACTTGTCGGAACGACAGCGCTTAACCGCCCGACGCAGATTGTTGAAATCGAGATGGATGCCATTATCGGATCATACGTCAAATCATAAATTTGGCTGGACGATCATGCGAAATAGTGTACAATATCGATAAAAACAAGAAGGATTATTACACATATGGCTCGCATGAGAAAAAAGAAGAATATTGAGATACGCATGGAGGCATGCAAAAGATATTGGTTTTGGATTCCCGTGATGAATCGCGGACACTGGCGCGAGGCATGTGAGATGTCGCAGGATGCGCCCGTATACCTTGAACTCGGATGCGGGAAAGGCCGTTTCTCGATTGAGATGGCAAAACGCAACCCGGATGTGTGTTATATAGCTCTAGAGAAAGACGAATCCGTCATTTTGGCTGCCATCGAGGCGGCTGCAAAATCAGGACTGACGAACTTGTTTTTCCTGAATGCAGATGCATTCCTTCTTAGGAATTATTTCGGCGAAGGCGAAGTTAACCGGATATTTATCAATTTCTGTGATCCTTGGTCGAAGAAAAACAAACCCAAAAGACGACTGACGTATCGCGTATATCTTGAGATGTACAAAGAGATCATGTCGGCAGACGGACAGATACATTTCAAGACAGATAATGATCGGCTGTTCGCATTTTCACAAGATGAATTTCGCGCAGCTAATCTCGAACTGTCTTGCCTGACGGAGGATTTACATCACAGTGTCTGGGAAGCAGATAATATACGGACCGAATTCGAACAAAAATTTGCAGAACAGGGTCTTCCGATTTTTCGTGTAGAAGCACATAAAGTCGTCTGATTTCAGCTGATTTTCGCAGAAATAGCGGCAAAACAAGCAAAATGAAAATTACTTTGCTGTTCTATTACTGCAATTTGAACAGTTTGTCTGTTTGCGTGGACTATTTATTTTACACAACACGGGCGCTGTTCAGTTGTAAAAAACCGCTATTTGCGGTAAAATCTTCGTGGTGCATTGCACTGATAAGTAGAAGTAACCCTGATTCACAGGGAACACGTAGGAGGAATAAACATGGCAGTTAAAGTTGGAATCAATGGATTTGGACGTATCGGACGCTTAGTTTTCCGTGCTTCTGTTGCTAACCCCAATATTGAAGTAGTCGGTATCAACGATCCTTTTATCGATCCTAAGTACATGGAGTATATGCTCCGTTATGACACAGTACATGGTAAGTTTGCCGGAACAATCGAAGTTGGCGAAGATTTTATCGTTGTTGAAGGCGTTAAGATTAAGATTTTTGCATGCATGAATGCAGCGGAGATTGATTGGAAGTCTGTTGGCGCAGAATATATCGTAGAATCTACAGGCGTATATACAACAACAGATAAGGCGTCTGCCCACCTTGTTGGCGGTGCCAAGAAGGTTGTTATTTCTGCTCCTTCTGCCGATGCTCCTATGTTTGTTATGGGTGTTAACCAGGATAAGTACACAAAGGATATGACAGTTGTATCCAACGCTTCTTGCACAACGAACTGTCTGGCTCCTCTTGCCAAAGTCATCAACGACAATTTCGGTATTATCGAAGGTCTTATGACAACGGTTCATGCAACAACTGCCACACAGAAGACGGTAGATGGTCCTTCGAAGAAAGATTGGAGAGGCGGCCGTGGTGCTGCTTTCAACATCATTCCTTCTTCAACGGGAGCTGCTAAGGCTGTTGGCAAGGTTATTCCTGAGCTCAACGGCAAACTTACTGGTATGGCTTTCCGTGTTCCTACAGCAGACGTATCTGTTGTGGATCTTACCGTACGTCTTGAAAAGGGTGCTTCCTATGACGAGATCAAGGCAGTTATCAAGAAGGCTTCTGAGTCTGAGCAGTTCAAGGGTATCCTTGGCTACACAGAGGATCTTGTAGTATCGTCTGATTTCATCCATGATTCACGTACATCAATCTTTGATGCGGATGCAGGTATCGCTCTGAATCCTAATTTCGTCAAGCTTGTGTCGTGGTATGACAATGAGTGGGGCTATTCCAACAAAGTCCTTATGCTCATCGAGCACATGGCGATGGTTGATGCGAAGTAATTTGCTCTTTCTTTCAATATAAAGAATCAAGAGAAGTCCGCAGATGTGAAATCTATTTGCGGGCTTCTCTTTTTGTTTTAGCAAAAAGGGGCTATAATACAAGCTATATTGTTGATAATCCAACAATGAACGACCCAATAAGGAGGAGATCAAGTATGGCACTTTTTGATCCGAAAATGAAAACTATCACACAACTACAGAAGACGATTGAGGATAAGAATGCAAACATAAGCCGTTTATTTGATGAGATAGGTAAATTATATTACGAGCAATATCGCGATGCCAGTGTGGATGTCTCTAAGGGAATCAACTCCCGATGTGAATCCATAGCCGGGCACTATTTGGATATCGAGGCGTGCAATTTGAAAATATTATTTGAGAAGGGTCTTAAGATCTGCTCAACCTGTAAAAAAGAAAATCCGCTCGAACATGCTTACTGTTCAGTCTGCGGATCGAAATTTCCCGAAGGCTCAGATAAAGCAGTCGAGGTTCCGCTTGCGGCATCGGTGCTTACTGTAGCCCAACAGACGGAAGAAGAAATGGTTCCTGCAGAGACAAAAAAACAAGAGTAGCCATAGGGCCATCTTGTTCACAACTATTTAATTGTATCACTTTCTCTCAGAAAATACTGTTTGGTTTGTTACGGGATGTTTTTTGTATTTGCGTATAATAAGTGTATGAATCCTAATTGGGGTTCATGATCATTAGCCGGAAGGATGTGATTCTATGAAGATCACTACACAGGGTATTGGCATACACGTTGGGCAAAGGCTTGAGGAAAGGATTGCGGATAAGCTTACCAAATTTGACAAGTACTTTGGGGATGAGGCGAGTTTTCTCATCAAGATTCATCCCGAGCGAGAGGTTAAGAAGCTCGAGATTACGATGAAACTTCAGAATCGGATGTACCGCGCAGAAGCGAAGGATGAAGAGATTCTTACAGCGATGGATCGAGCTGTCGATCGGCTGGAATCTCAGATCCGCAAACAGAAGACTCGTATCGACAAGCAAATACATGATTTTTCGTATATGAAGCAGTATCTCAAGGATATCGTTGAAGAAGGAGTAGTCGAGGAAGAAGAAAAGAAGATCATAAAGAAGAAATCTTTTGAATTGATTCCACTGAGTCAGGACGATGCAATTTTGCAAATGGAGATGTTAGGGCACAGTTTCCTGGTATATCTTGATGCGGAATCCGGGAATGTCTGTGTTGTGTATAAACGCAAAGACGGGAATTATGGTCTGATCGAACCGATTTACTAACAAACTACTTGATTCTATCGATTTGCTTTGCACGTATTGGACAAGTCTTTTCTGGATTTCCCGTCTTGTGCGAATTGCAAAAAGGCTGCTTCCTTCGGGAAACAGCCTTTTTGTTTTATGGTATAATATTCCTCACTCGACCAACAGAAAATCTGCATTTGGGAGGATCATGTTTTGAGCGATTATTACGATCAGGAACAGGATACAGGAAGATTATGGGAGGAGAATTTGCTCGCAGGACTTAACCCCGAGCAGAAGAAGGCTGTTACTCATGATGAAGGGCCATTACTCATTCTTGCCGGAGCAGGTTCTGGTAAGACTCGCGTTATCACGTACAGGATTTCCTGGCTCGTACGCCACAAGAATATAAGACCGTCGGCAATCCTTGCTATTACATTTACGAATAAGGCAGCCGCCGAGATGAAAGAGCGAATTCGCGATCTTATCGGCGACATGGCTTCATATATGTGGGTGGGTACTTTTCATGCAATGTTTGCGCGCATTTTGCGCCGACATGCGGAGAGTATTTCGTATCAGAAGAACTTTGTCATTATGGATTCCGATGATCAGCAAAAGATGATTAAGGAATGTATTTCCGAAATGAATCTTAATGATAAGATCTTCGTGCCAAGGTCTGTTCAAGCCGAGATCAGCAAGGCAAAAAACGAATTGCTTTCACCTGATAAGTATGAGAAGGAGGCAATCGGGGATTTCAGACGGCAAAAAATTGCGGGTGTCTATCGGAAATATCAGGAGAAACTTCACCAGAATAACGGAATGGATTTTGATGATATTTTATACTATGCGGTCGAGCTGTTCTCGAAAAACCCGGATATCCTTACGTATTATCAGGAGCAATTCAAGTATATTCTGGTTGATGAGTACCAAGATACGAATCATGCGCAGTATTTGTTGATTTTGATGCTTTCAAAGCTCTACCGAAATTTATGTGTCGTGGGCGATGATGATCAATCGATCTATTCTTTTCGCGGAGCCAATATACGTAACATCCTCGATTTCGAAAAGGATTTTCGTGATACGACAGTCATTAAGCTTGAACAGAACTATCGCTCGACTGGGAATATATTGATGGGAGCGAACAGTGTTATTAAGAATAACAAGGCAAGAAAGAGTAAGGAACTACGAACCGAACATGCACAAGGGGAGCCAATCACTTTTTACTGTGCGGATCATCATGGTGCCGAGGCGTATTATGTCGCTGACCAGATGAGATCCCTTGTTCGGTCAGGGCAATACAAATATGGAGATATGGCAATTCTATATCGTCTCAATGCATTGTCACGTACCATCGAGGCCGCGCTTCGCGAACGAGGTATTCCATATCGTGTATATGGAGGACAGCGATTCTATGATCGTAAAGAGATCAAAGACATTCTTGCCTATCTGCGGCTAATTATGTCTTCGTCAGATAATTATGCCTTGTCTCGCATCATCAACGTTCCCAAACGTGGTATCGGAGAAACGACGGTCGATCGGATTCTTGAAATATCTGCGCAAAATGATATGAGTTGTCTTCGCGTATGCGAAATTGCGCCGCAGTACCCTGAGCTTTCAAGGGCGGCACATAAGTTGCAGCAATTCGCTTGGCTTATAGCTGATTTTCGTGAGAAGGTATCTGAAAACAAAGTGACTTTTGCCGAATTCATTGAATATGTTCAGGATCAGTCCGGCATTGTTCAAGAGATCATTGAGCAGAAAGAAAAAAAGGACGAGACGGTAGATCGAGTAGAGAACATGAAAGAATTACTCTCAGAAGCGGTCGAGTTTGAGTCAAGAAGAAAGACGCAGGCGCAAGAGAAAGAGATCCTTGAGAAAGAAATGGGGACGGATCTTCTTTCTGATCAATACAGCGACCAAGATACATCCTATAATACTGATTTATCAGGGCTTCTTTCTGCCTATTTGGAGAATGCTGCATTATATTCGGAAGGTGATAATGATGAGGCAGATGATTATGCCAGACTGCTGACGATTCATAGCGCAAAAGGGCTGGAGTTTTCTGTTGTTTTCCTGATTGGAGCAGAGGAGGGAATTTTCCCTGGGTCGAGAGCTATTGACAATCTGGAAGCAATTGAAGAGGAAAGACGGCTTGCATATGTGGCCATTACTCGAGCAAAGAGTAAGCTTCACATTACTGCTGCAAGGAGTAGAATGCTCTTTGGGCAGACACAGGAATTACCCGTATCTCGTTTTGTTAAAGAAATTGATAATAAATATATGGAGAGTCTTGGCGCATCACGGCGCTCTTTCACTGAAGCATCATCCGGATATGGCGCAGACAAGTCGAATAGCATGACCCGGACGCCTCAGCCGTTTGGCGCGACTTCCGCGGATGCGAAGTATCGTGGCTCCTGGGGAGAAGGACCGTCATCAAATACGATGCAGAAGCCGGCCGCCCCGTCATCCGTGCTAGGTGAATTCCTTTCGCCCGATGAGGTGACGAAGGGGATGGCAGTTAAGCATCCGCGCTTTGGCAGAGGGACGGTGATTTCGATAGAGAAGGTAGCGGGCGATGCGCTTATTTGTGTGACTTTTGACAATAAGTCTACGAAGAATATGCTTCTCAAACAGGCAAAACTGAGTAAAGGCTGATTCTCTGAAAGACACTTTCTTGCTGCAATGATATACTTGTATACAAAGAGAGGTGCAACTGTGGATAAGCGAGAAAACGAACAGAATTTTCTTGATGCCTATATTGCTGGGCCATCTGATCCGGCTTTTGACCTTGCGGATAATCCGCATGATCGATTGCTACTCTCTATGCTTCGGGACGCGCGTGAGGAGAATCTGTCCCCCTATGCTTTCCGAAGTAAAAACAGTCGCGGGCGCCGCTTTCCAGAGACGCCCTGCACCATTCGATCGGATTTTGAAAGAGACACGGGCCGAATCATTTATTCGCAAGCCTTTCGAAGGCTTAGGCACAAAACACAAGTTTTTTTCAATCCGCAAAACGATCATATCTGTTCTCGTATAGAGCATGTCATTTACGTGAATTATATTGCAACAACGATTGCCCGTGCGCTCAATTTGAATCTTGACCTTGTCCAGGCAATTTCTCTTGGACATGATATCGGACATGCTCCATTTGGGCATTCTGGTGAGCGTACACTCAATGAATGTATTAAGAAATATTGCCCCTCAGAGTATTTTGAGCACGAAATGCAAAGTCTTCGTGTAGCGGATCTTCTTGCCGTGCGACCTGGCCATATACATGAGGGCATGAATTTATCCTTTGAAGTGCGTGATGGCATTGTCTCTCATTGCGGCGAGACATACAGCGAGTACAAGCTTCTTCCCAACCGGCAAAAAGATAGTCAATCGATTCTGGAACGTGGCGGAAGTAAGTGTATGCCTGCGACCCTTGAGGGCTGTGTTGTTCGTATTGCTGACAAGATCGCATATATCGGTAGAGATATTGAGGATGCCGCGCGGGCCGGAATCATGGAATTTGAAGACATTCCTCCGGATGTAGCATCTGCTCTTGGAAATACCAATTCTCAGATTATCCAGACACTTGTATCGGACATCATTCACAACAGTTTGAATCAGGACATGATTACTTTGTCTGATGAATCCGGACAGGCAATGATGGAGCTTCTTAATGAAAATGTTAAGAGAATCTATCATTCGGAGAAGATACGCCGATACGAAACACAGGTCAAGGCAACGGTCGAAGGTATTTTCGACGCGCTCATGCATGCAATATCAGATCCGCAGAAAGCATCAGCATCGGGAAATCAGGTGTTTGCGGGCCTGGTTTCTTTTAGTGAGACGTATCCCTGTGAAGGTACAGATCATGCTCGAATTGTAACAGATTACATTTCCGGGATGACAGACTCTTTTGCAAATAAATGCTATGAGCAAATTTATTGGGTGTGAGGTAAAAGTATGATTGAGAAAAGGATCCATGATTCGGATGATTCGCTTGCGTATTCTTTCTATGCGATGATAGATCGTATGCAATACATCAACCGCTGGGGTCTGATGCGAAACAATCGCACGGAGAACATAAAGGAACATAGTATGGATGTCGCGATTGTCGCACATGCACTTGCCATAATTCGGAATCAATTATTCGGAGAAGGCAGATTGCCTGTTGATCCGCAGCAAGTTGCTGTATATGCGCTTTTCCATGATGCGACAGAGATCATTACCGGAGACCTTCCCACGCCGATTAAGTATCGGAATCCTGAGATTACACGTGCGTATAAAGCGGTCGAGGGTCAAGCATCTGAGACACTTCTGTCACTTCTGCCGGAAGAATTGCGCGAAGAATATCGCAAGGTTTTTTGCCCGGACATTTCTGATCCGTGCAAGAAGGAAGAGGTTATTATCGTGAAAGCGGCCGATCGGATCTGCGCATACATCAAGTGCATTACCGAAGAGAATTCCGGCAACCAAGAATTTGTGTCTGCCAAAAAGGCAATTTTTGAATCAATCCAGAAATTCGAAGATCCTGAAATTGCTTATTTTCTGGAACATTTCATTCCCGCGTATGGGCGGACACTCGATCAGATTAGTCAATAAGCAGAGGTGTTATCGTGAAGAAGAACTTCCGTCTGGTTTTTGTCGTGGCATCGTCAGTCATTATGTTTCTCGGTATCGGTGTGACAGTATATGCCGCTGGATTATTGTACTCGCAGAATGAACCAAGAGTACTATCGGACAGTGAAGAAGGCATAATTTCAAGGACGGCAGGTATTGTTGGAACACAGGCGGGGACGGACCCGTGGGAAACGGAGATTTCGACAAGACAAGCTTCTCTTTCTGAATACTTGCGAGTTTCATTTACGGGGACGTCCTATTTGCTCACCGGCAAGGATGATGAAGCCTTTTCGAAGGATCTTTCTCAGGCAGTCTATGGGTCAGAAGACAATGCTTCAGAGATATTGGGGATGCTCTCCCAAACATCGCGAGTCTATGTTATTGAGAAGATTCTGACAGAGATTTCTCCGGCATATGCGTCTTCCGAGGATGGATCCATTGATGAAGTCGGAACGCAGCTTTCGTCCATACTCGTAGACAATCCGATTTCAGATGAGGAAGGGTATGCTTTTGGGATTCGCGAAATCAGCGGAGACATATTGATAAGCGGCTCAGACGCTCGAACAGATTTCTATGTGGACAAGGATCTTCGACAGGGACAGCTTGAAATCACGCAGGATGAATCCGGGACACAGAATTTCTCTATGGTTTGGGATACAAGAAGTGAGAATTCGGGAGAACACCAAGTTACCGTTCTGCTTCGGACATCTGATGGTCGCGGGCGAATTGTTACGGGAGGCGACGTAGTAATTCCATCGTTTTTTACGCTGATAAATGACGGTGTTCAGCAGGGATCAATCGCCTCAGATCAGACAGATGTCTGGTATGCGCTTGATGCAGAGGACCGAAATGCATATGTCAATTTCGTTGATGCATCTGGTGATATCTGCGTAACACTCTATGATCTAAATGGTAATGAGATTGGTAAAAATGATCTCCCGGGCATTCAGACCGAGGTCTTGCGTGGCGCAAAACAGGAGATTCCCGCTTCAAATAACGAAGGAGTGACATATCAGAATATTTTCTACGTCAGAGTACAGAAGGGTGCGCAGAATACATCTGTTGATGAGATTACCTATCTGATGATTCAATCCAAAGAGGTGGCGGTAGATGCTGCCGGGACATATCTGTCTGTTGTATCTGATGTGGGGAGTGTTCCGACTGATATACCAACAGAATCACTTACAGATGAACAAGAGGGCGCAACGGTTGCCTGCATGGATCTTAACCGAAATGAACTAACCTATGCCGTTTCGGATTTGACGTTTCTTCCGCTTAATGGCTGTCTTGCTAGTCTTGATTTTGCACTGGAAGACAACACGCCGATCTCTCAATACCCTTCTTTTTCTTCCGCGACAAACAGTTATGGTTATGTATCCGAGGCCGAAATAGAAAGTATTCTGATAAAGGCGTCGCCGGTTGAAGGCTATGCGGCGTCCTATCGAATTGAATGTGTGAAGGAAGACAATTCTGTCACGGAAGCTTCAGATACAGGTCTTGTCTCGCTTAGCCAATCTTCAAACAGGGTCAACATATATGTAACGGATTTTGATCAAGATGTTCATGTGTATACACTCTATTTGCTATCTGGAAAAGAGTCGTCCGGGTACGATGTAAGCACACTGTCACTGTTCCCTTCAAGTTATCGAAGTGGATTATGGTTGATGCACAATTTGGAACCAACCTATCAATTTGTTCCCTATTATACGAATCTATCTTGGGATGAACTGATGAGTCAAGAAGACAACGCTGACAGAAATCTTGCCAGTGATTACAGTAATCCGGAATGGGTAAAAGAGGACAGCCCCGTGTATGACGGAACGTCTTGGCGCGCGGCAAAAACACAAGTTGTATCCTATTTTTTGGACCCAAGGAATTTCTTTGATCCGGTTCATATCTTTATGTTTGAGAAGCTTTCATTTGATTCCTCGATCCATACACTTGACGGTGTGAGAGAAATGGTTGATGACACATTCCTGGATGCTACGGATCCCGATTATGCGGATATTTTACTTCGTGCCGGACAAGAATCTGGCGTCTCCCCCTATTTTTTGACAAGCCGAATTTTGCAGGAGATGGGCGTAAACGCTGAGTCTGAACTTGCAACGGGTACGCTTCCTGGTTATGAAGGCTATTACAATTTCTATAATATTGGTTCGACGCCAGATCCGGATGTTGAAAACGGAGCTAGAATTAACGGAGCGAAATATGCCATGTATGGAAGTGATCCAGATGCTAAGACCATTTCAGCGGATGAAAGTGCTATTCTTCTCCCGTGGACAACGCCTGATCTAGCGATACGGGGAGGCGCGCTCTGGATTGCAAAAAGTTATATTAGTATCGGTCAAGACACACTCTATTTTCAGAAGTTCGACGTAATTAGTAATGATGACGGTCTATATCAGCATCAATATGCGCAGAATATTTCTATGCCATATACAGAGGGGGTTCGATACCACGATGCCTATTTGGCGCAGGATATGATTAGCACGGATTTCATTTTTGTGATTCCCGTGTATAACGATATGCCAGAGACGTGGGGCGAACTGCCTGAAGAATGATTGCTGCATATACGAAAAAGTGTATAATACTACAAGAAGATTTCCGCTTAGAAATAAGTACATAGGAGTTGACCAATGAAGAAAAAGCGACTATTTTCGATTATGCTAACAATAATGATTATGATCCCGGTTCTTTTCGGATTTTCTGTACATGCGGATGGAGCCGTGGTTGTAAATCTGACCTCTGATGCGACAACTGCCGTTCCTGGAGATACAATTGCCGTTCGTGTCGATTTTGAAGCTTTTCCCAATCTAACAAGATTTGGGCCGATTGAGGTGCAATTCGATAAGGATTATGTCGCGTTCATGGGACTTGATAAAGGCACAGCTCTTCCATCAACATTTTCGCTTACCCATGTAGAGTCGACAAGTGTGGTTTCGATTACCGGACAAGACCCGACGGTTGAGGATCAGATTTCGACAAATGCAGCGCTTCCCACTGTGGATGCGGCAGGAAATCCAGTCACACCGCCATCTGATCCGAGTATGTCATCAACAACAACGGTTACCGTATGTATTTTGTATTTTAAGGTTCTGGACGACATTGATACTGGCGATATACAGTTCTGGCTTGGGAATATGAGTGGATTCAGGAATAGTTCTTCGGCCTCGGTAACGGCATCAAGCGGTAGCAGCTTGAAGATCGCTGCGAGCAATTTGCTCTCTACAGAAATGGGATTATCGGCGCTTAGTATGGATGGAGCGGCTCTGACCCCAGAGTTTTCTCCATCTGTTTTCGAATACTCGGCAACAGTTACAAGGAGTGTCACGGATCTGACGGTGACCGCTGTCCCTGTTGATCCGACGGCAACGGTGGTTGTCTCAGGAAATACAAACCTTGCCATCGGCGATAACGATGTTACCGTAAAAGTAACGGCGCAGGACGGCAAAACAGCGCAGACATTTACGATTCACGTTGTTAGGCAAGAATCCCTCGTGCCAGAAAATGCTACCATTACGGATAAGGATGGGAATATTTACCTTTTCGCAGAACTTCCGGATCAATTATCCTTGCCGGAAGGATTCTGGCAGGAGTCAGGGCAAATCAACGGAAGTACGGTTCCCGTCTTTGTCGGCAACGGCATTTCAAGTATGCTTTTGTACCTGACTAGCGCAGATTCAGAGACAGGACTATACATATATAATCCAACGCTTAACAGCATAACTTTGTATGATTCTGAGAAAGTGTATTTTCAGGCAGCTGACCTTCTTTGCCTTTCCGGATCACCGAAGAGCAGCGATATTCCTGACGGCTTTTCAAAGACAACATTCACTTTTAATGGAGCGCGTACGCAAGGATATGTGAATTCAGACAAAGTCAAGCTAGTGTACCTGACGAACGAAGCAGGAGAGAGTCATTTCTATGTTGTCAGCGACGATGGGGTCACACAATTTCTTTCTCAATATAGCCAATCGGATGGATCGGGGTTCCTTATTCCATTTATCATATTTGTGTTCATTTCCATTGCAGAGTTTGCGATGATTATCTTTATTATCCGGCAAATTCGTATGCGTAATAACAATCATGAAGAAGTGAAGAGGGTGTAAAATGAAGGTATTTGACTTCATCAGCGGGTCAGACAGCTTAACCGCTTCTCAGCAGAGACAACGAGAAATCCTAATGTATCTCATTTTTGGCGGATTGACTACGCTTGTCAATCTGGTCTGTTTTGCGATCTTTGACTACTTGTTCCGCCCCTATTCTTTGAATATCTATCTCTTTTCGCAGAACTTTGACATGCTTGACATTATCAATCAGGTAATTGATTGGATCGTTGCCGTGCTTTTCGCTTTTGTCACAAATCGATTATTTGTATTTCGATCGAAAAATCATTGGGGAAAAGAACTGCTTGCCTTCATCTCATCTCGAATTGCAACACTGGTTGTTTTTGAGGTCGGGTTATTTGCTGTCGGCATATTGATCATGGAACGTGTTTTCAATACGGACAGGGAAGAAGTACTTCTTGTGTTAGTGGGGTTTCAGGTTACATATAAATATATTGTCAAAATGTTGATTGCCGTATTCGTGGTGGTAAGTAATTATATACTCAGTAAATGGTTCATTTTCCGTAAAAATAAATCGGCTTGTGTGGTTTCACAAGAATCCGCCGAAGGGGAAGAGTGAGAGACATCGTGGAAGCGGATTCTGATATTCCCGACATCCTTATTTCGTCACAGAAATTCGGTATTTTACTTGGACTTGATCGAATGCATGAATTGCTTTATAGACTGGGCAATCCACATATGGGTCAGAGATTCGTACATATTGCCGGAACGAATGGTAAGGGGTCAGTTACAACGTACATCGCTTCAATATACGCTGCAAGCGGATATAAAGTAGGCGTATATACATCTCCCTATTTAGAGCGCTTTTCCGAGCGGATCCGCATTTTGGATAAGGCTGTGTCTCTGGATCGTCTTATTGCGGATGATAAAGAAGGAGAGATCAGTCTGCAAACGCTGCGAGTACTATCTGATCGAGTTTCTGCTGCTACAGCAGAGATGCTTGCTGCGGGGATGGAGCATCCAACAGAGTTTGAATTAGTCACGGCAATCGCATTTTTATACTTTTCACAGACGAAATGTGATATCTCAATTCTTGAGACAGGACTTGGCGGCCGTCTGGATTCGACAAATGTCATTGAGTCGCCGGAATTTACGGTTATTACGGCGCTCGGATATGATCATATGGATCGACTCGGCGATAAGATAGCGCAAATTGCGGCAGAAAAGGCCGGGATTATTAAAAAAGGTTGCCCCTGTTACTTCTATGACCCTGCACAGACAGATTTGTCAGAGGAAGATGCAAGGATAGCACAAAGTGTTGTTACCGAAATCTGTAAGGAGAAAGAGGCTTCGTTAACAGTAGTATCGAACGACGGACTTTGCGTTACAAGAATTTCAGAGGATGGGCAGACCTTTTCACTTCCCTTCTTTTCGCATGAACTGACGATTCGACAGATTGGTGACTATCAGCCAAGTAATGCCGCTCTTGCCGTCCGATCTATGCTTGGGAGGGTATCTGATGAAGCCATTAGCAGAGGCCTCTTTTCGTCTTGTTGGAAGGGGAGAATGGAAGTCTTATGTCATCACCCGTTGAGAATTCTGGATGGAGGGCATAATCCCCAGGGCGCGCGTGTTTTCTGTTCCTCAGTCAATCGCTTGTTTAGTCGGGTATTTGTTGAAACACCTCCCGTACTCATTTTAGGATTTATGAAAGATAAGGATTACCCACAGATACTTAGCATTCTATTTTCCTCGTTGCAATTTCGCTTTTCATACATTGTATGTGTGACTCCGAACAATCCTCGCGCACTTCCGGCAGAAGAATTAAGAAACCATATTATTGCGCATTTCCCCCTGCCAGATTTGTTTTACAAGAACCAAATGACTATGTATAATGAGCGAGATAAGATTTTTGTTATTCCAAATCCGCAGGAGGCATGCAGAAGAGTTCTGTGCGATTCGAATATGCCGGTGCTCTGTCTTGGGTCATTCTATCTGGCCGGTCAGGTCAGGAAAAATCTTATATGCGGTCTTGAGGAGAATATTTGATGGATTGGCGAGAAGCTTCAGTTAACATTCCACCGCTGACTGATCAGGATATTGCACGACTAAATCTCTCGGAAGAAGATGCCGAGCAGGTTCTTGTTTTGTATAATCGGGCACTTTTTAATGCAAGATCAGATGGCGCGGACGTTGCTTTAATAGCACTTAAGCGCTTGCTGACACGTTTTCCAAACTGGGGTGAAGCGGCGCTTCTATATGGTATATGTCTGGCCCAAGAGGGCAAATTGAAACGATCTATGGCAAGTTTTGAGCATGCGCTGTCCAGCGGACTTATTTCTGAGCAAATGACATACCTCGCGCAGATCTGCCAAAGAGATGCAGGAATTGCCTACTCGGAAAAGTCGAGAGAAGAAAAGGAACAAGAAGAAGCAACGAAGGGTCTTTTCACAGCACTTGCGGGGAAAACAAGATCAGCCAATTTGTATAAAGACGCGGAGTCATCCGAGCGAAAATACATGCAGGCGCCCATCCTTATGAAGGCCCCTCGAAATCCTGGAAGAGCGAAACTGGCGACAGACAAAGAACGTAGAGATGCCCTTATGCAGGCGAATTCATCGAACGGGGAACTACTCGATGATGAGATTGATGTCTCCATACCAATGACCCCGGCAGAGAAGATGCGAATCACTATGATTGTGTTATCGTCGATTATGGGAGCCGTGGGGCTGGCACTACTTATCTGGTTTGTCATTATTCCTCGTATTTCTGCCTATCAAGAGAATAATCGTTCGGCTGAGAAACTGGAGTATTTGCTTTCTTCTCTTAAGGAGAACAAAGAGGATCCCGAGGTATCGGAGATACTAGCTTCCTATGATTTGCACTATTCACATTCATCTGCTGAGACTACAATAAGTGAAGGCACGACGACAAGTGCGGCAGATGCCGTGGAGGCAGAACCCAGTAGCACAACAGAGGCGACAAGCGTGACTGCTTCTGCAGCGGCGGATCCCACTAGCGAAGCGACAACGGGCGTATCACCCGGCGTAACAGATACCTCTGGCGGTTAATTTATTTCGCTTACTTTTTTGGGGAAATGAATTTCTGATATGGCATAATGGAGATATACAAGGAGGGAAATACATGAATTATATAAGCTCAAGAGGCTCGGACGTGAAGTTTACATCTGCGCAGGCAATCAAACAGGGAATTGCTCCAGATGGAGGACTCTTTGTCCCAGAGATGATTCCGTCGCTTTCGGAAAATGATCTGTCGGCCCTTGTCGGTAAATCATATGTTGAGATTGCTGCCTATGTTCTTTCTCTATTCTTAGAGGATTACACCAAGTCGGAATTGCTTGATTATTGTGCAAGTGCATATGATCCTGAAAAATTCGGAGATGATCCAGCGCCTCTTGTACAACTTAATAAGTATAATGAGCGCGAGTATATTCTCGAATTGTGGCATGGACCTACGTCCGCATTTAAGGACATGGCTCTTCAGGTTCTCCCATATCTGATGACTGCAGCGATTAGCAAGACCGGCGAGAAGAGTAAGATATGTATACTTGCAGCAACATCAGGAGATACCGGCAAAGCAGCGCTAGAGGGCTTCAAGGACGTTCCTGGAACAGAGGTTATCGTTTTCTATCCATCAAAAGGCGTCTCAGAAGCACAGCGACTTCAGATGATCACAACGGAAGGAAGCAATGTACATGTCGTTGCTGTTGAAGGAACCTTTGATGATGCGCAGACTGGTGTGAAGAACATTTTTGCTGACGAGGCATTTGCTGCATCGCTGAGCGAGAATAATGTTATATTGTCTTCTGCAAATTCGATCAATTGGGGTAGACTTGCTCCGCAGATCGCATATTATGTTGCTTCATATGTTGCACTTGTCCGCGACGAGAAGATCGTTCTTGGAGAGAAAATCAATGTTGTCGTTCCAACGGGCAATTTCGGGAATATTCTGGCTGCCTGGTATGCGATGAAAATGGGGGTTCCCATCCATAAGCTTATCTGTGCATCCAATAAGAACAAGGTTCTATCTGACTTTTTCCGAAGTGGAATCTATGATAAGAAGCGTGAATTCTTCAAGACAAACTCGCCTTCAATGGATATACTTATCTCGTCAAATTTAGAACGATTACTATTTGAAATTACGGGTAAGGATAGTGAGAAGGTTCGTATGTGGATGGAGCAGTTGAATTCGACTGGCAGCTATACCGTTGACCCACAGACACTAAGGCAACTGCAGAATGTTTTTGTCGGCGGATTCGCTGACGAGGCAGGTATTGTTAAGACCATTCGCGAGGCATATGATCGTTTTGATCATGTTATTGATACGCACACGGCCGTCGGGTTCAATGTATATGGACGCTATTATCAGCGCTCCGAGGACGACAAAAAGACGATTTTCGTCTCAACGGCAAGTCCTTTCAAATTTGCAGATTCCGTTATGGATGCCATTTACGGAAACGGCTATAGTAAGGGAAGATCCGCTGAGACAATTGTCAAGGAATTATCCGAGGAAAGTTCACTGCCTGTCCCAGTTGGACTTTCTGACCTTCAGAAATTACCGGTTCTCCATACAGATCAAATTACCAAAGAAGAGATGAAGACGAAAGTATTTGAGATTTTGACGCAGGAAAAGTAAGGTGTCATTGACGCTAAACATTTCAGGATAATAAGAAAACTGCCTCAGTACCTATCGATACTGAGGCAGTTTTTCTTTTCATACAATTCTTGAATCAACTTTTGAGAATAAACTGAATGCCCTTGTTGAGCTCAACAAAATCATCCTTTAACGAAACCAGATAATCTTTGCCAGCATCCGTTACAGAATAGTAACGTCTTAGGCGGTTGTCTTCTGAAATCTTCTTTTCAAATTCATCGATGTAGCCAAACTTCATCAAACGGTAGATTGCAGGATAAAGAGTTGCAACTTTGTAGAGCCCTTTGCTTCTTGCTTCAAATGTCTGGATAAGTTGATAGACGTACATTGGACTTTCTGAGAGAAGGTGCAGGATCAACATTTCAACGGTAGCCTTCTTGTAATTTTCGCGCATTCCCTCTGGCGTGCCACTTCTAATTAGATTTTCTTGCATTTTCATTCACCTCACATTAGTATTTGGGTGTACCAATAATTCCACATATATCTTAACAAATATTTAATACAAGTCTATACATATTTCGAGAAATTTTGTTGAATTCTGCAAAAAAGTACATAAAAAATTATTGGTGCACATATATCATTAGAAGAATATTGGATTAATTTATTCTATATTCATATATTTTGAATTATTCGTTATGGATATCCTCCAGAAGAAGACCCGGATTTCTATCTAGCGCCCAGGAAATGCCCCATTCGGATTCAAACAAAATAACGGGTTCTTCATCTTTCGAGAGCACGACAAGTGAAGTCGATGTGATCGTAAGTTTTTTGATATCGACGGGGGTGTTGTCCTTATTTACCGCCCAACGCGCCATGCGATAGTTTAGATTTGTCCGCATGATATCGACGCCGTATTCGTTTTTAAGACGATGCTCAAGTACTTCAAATTGCAACACACCGACTACACCCATTATGTATGTCTCTGTGCCGATATCTGGCTGCTTATAGAGTTGAATGGCGCCTTCCTCGGAAAGCTGCTCGATTCCCTTGAGAAATTGCTTGCGTTTCATCGAGTCAAGTGGCATGACTCGCGCGAAAAACTCCGGTGGGAATACGGGAATGCCTTCAAAGGTAAAACTCTCGGTCGCATTTGTCAGCGTATCTCCAATGCGGAAAATACCCGGATCGAAAATGCCGATAATGTCACCGGCATAAGCTTCCTCGACAATGGTTCTGTCTTGAGCCATAAATTGCTGTGGTTGAGCCAGGGTGATCTTCTTGTCTATGCGAACATGCTTAACTTGCATCGCCTTTTCATATTTACCTGAACAAATGCGCAGAAAGGCCATTCGATCACGATGATTCGGGTCCATATTTGCCTGGATCTTAAAAATGAATCCGGAAAAGTCTGTAGAATCTGGCAGGATCTTTCCGCGGCTTGTCATTCGCGCAACAGGAGAAGGTGCCATTTCAAGAAAAGCCTTAAGAAATGTCTCAACACCGAAGTTTGTAATGGCAGATCCAAAGAATACGGGTGTGAGTTCGCCCTGAAGGATCTTCTCCATATCAAAGGGATCCCCGGCCATATCAAGCAGTTCCATATCAGAACGAAGCGTATCAAAGTGGTGAGGGCCGAGTCTCTCCATAAGGGCATCATCATCCGCGTCGGAAGCACGGCAGGTAACCATACTGGCTCCATGATCGCCAGCATTTTCATCGTAGAGCAGAACGGTTTCGGTCTGACGATCGTAAACGCCTTTGAAATCGCCATCCGTTCCTATTGGCCAATTGACAGGTGTTGAGCGAATGCCAAGCACCTTTTCCAATTCGTCAATCAGATCGAAGGGATTCTTGGCGGCGCGATCCATTTTATTGATGAATGTAAAAATAGGAATCTTGCGTTTGCGGCATACCGTGAAAAGCTTGATGGTCTGTGCCTCTACGCCTTTTGCTCCGTCAAGAAGCATAACGGCCGCGTCAGCGGCGCAGAGCGTGCGGTATGTGTCTTCAGAGAAATCCTGGTGACCGGGGGTATCCAGAATATTGATGCAGTAATTATTGTATTCAAATTGCATAACAGAAGATGTTACGGATATTCCCCTTTGCTTTTCTATTTCCATCCAGTCAGATGTAGCATGACGAGATGCTTTTCTCGCCTTAACGGAACCTGCCATATGAATGGCGCCGCCATAGAGAAGAAGTTTCTCTGTCATTGTTGTCTTTCCGGCGTCCGGATGAGATATGATTGCAAAGGTCTTTCTTCTATTAATTTGCACTTGTAGAGCTAAATCCATTTTCTGTTCTCCCTCGGAGATAACGACTATCTTTGACGCAAAAAACAAAGTGCATATTCGACTTTGAACGAGCATCAAAATAGGCTATAATCAACATACATAAACATTTGTCTGAGCGACTGAGTTATTATATCAGTCTATTTGCCCTTGTGGCAAGCAAGAGAGGAATTATATATGTCAGAAATTGGCGATACCCGGCTGGCGGTACTTATAGATGCCGATAACATTTCCGCTTGTTACATTAAACCCATGATTGAAGAGATCGCGAGGTATGGAAACCCAACAATCAAGCGCATATATGGCGATTGGACGAAGCCGAATCTTGGTAGCTGGAAAACGGTTCTGCTTGATTTTGCTTTTCAACCGATCCAACAATTTGGATATACATATGGGAAGAACGCGACGGATTCCGCGATGATTATAGATGCGATGGATATCTTATATTCAGAGAAAGTTGACGGGTTCTGCCTTGTATCCAGCGACAGTGATTTCACCCGACTGGCCACCCGATTACGTGAAGCTGGGAAGATTGTATATGGCATTGGTGAGAAGAAGACGCCGACGCCCTTCATCGCCGCATGTGATCGCTTCATTTTCTTAGAAATTCTTGGTGTCGAGGTTGAGAAGAATACGACTGAGCAGATTGCAATGCCAATGAGTGTCGCTGGGAATAACGTCAAAAGCGGATCATCCGCTTCTGGAATTGATAAGAAGACGATTACGCTGATCAAGACATCCATTTCTGATTTGGCTGATGATAGCGGCTGGGCATTCCTAGGGGCTGTCGGAAACCTGGTAATCAAGAAGAATCCCGCTTTTGATCCTCGGAATTACAATTTCACAAAATTGTCTCATATGATTCGATCCATTAATGGAATTGAGAGCGAAGAGAGGATCAATGAGAAAAATCCGCTCGTCACACTTATTTATATTCGAAATCAGGAGGATAGCTAAATGACTCGTTCAAGCGGTGTGCTTATGCACATTTCTTCTTTGCCGGGCGCGTACGGCATTGGATGTTTTGGCGATGAAGTTTTTTCTTTTGCGAAGGCACTGAAGGCCGCCGGGTTTACTTACTGGCAGATTCTACCCTTTTCCTGGCCCGGTATGGGCGATTCTCCCTACCAGAGCTTCTCAGCGTATGCCGGGAATATCTACTTCATAAGCCCAGATAAACTCGTGGAATATGGACTCCTTACGGAAGATGACCTTGCATTTGCCACATACCAGGGTTCCTCTCACAAGGTTGATTTCGCATGGCTTCGCGAGAATCGTGCAATTCTATTTAAGAGGGCATATGAGCGAATGACGCCGGAAATGGAAGCGGAGGTAGAGGCATTTCTAAATCGGAATACTTGGCTTGACGACGCGGCTCTCTTTCTGACGATCAAGGAACAAAACGCGCATGCTTTGTGGTGGAAATGGGAGGATACTGCTCTTCGTTTTCATGAGGAGGCCGCCCTTACTTGCGCCCGTGCGGAATATAGAAAAGAATATATGTATCATTGTTTTCTTCAATATCTTTTTTTCCGACAGTGGAGTGAAGTGAAGTCAGCCATACATGAAGTTGGTATTTCCATTATCGGCGATATTCCCATTTACGTGTCTGATGACAGTGCCGACGTCTGGGCACACAGTGATTTATTTCAAATGACTCCCGAAAAGACGCCATCTTGCGTTGCGGGTGTTCCTCCGGACTATTTTTGCGAGGACGGGCAACTCTGGGGTAATCCGTTATACGATTGGAAAGCGCATGCAAAAGATGATTATGCTTGGTGGATGCTGCGACTAAAAATCAATTTCGAACTCTATGACAGGGTGAGAATTGATCATTTCCGTGGCTTTTCGTCCTTCTGGAGCGTGGATGCCAAAGAGACAACCGCGCGCGTTGGTCGTTGGGTTATTGGCCCCGGCATGGACCTTTTTGATAGAATTGCGAAGGTCTTTCCAGATGCTCCGATTATTGCCGAAGATTTGGGCGAGGCAGATGACGAGTTAGTCTGCTTTCTTGAGAAGACAGGATTCCCCGGAATGAGAGTCTTACAATTCGGATTTAGTCCTAATTGTGACAACACGCATATTCCACATAATTATTCCAAGAACTGTGTTGCATATACGGGAACACACGACAATAATACGATGCTAGGATGGTTATGGGAGGCAAGCGATGACCAGCGTGCATATGCACTGGAATACAGTCATTTTTCTGAAAAGGACTGGGGAAAGGGCGGACCGATGAGTCCTGTGTGCCGAGAAATGATTCGTTTGGTGTGGCAGTCGCATGCCGACCTTGCGATTGCGCCAATTCAGGACATTCTGGGCTTTGGCGGGGATACGCGAATGAATGTGCCGGGAACGCCGTCCGGCAATTGGTCTTTTCGCGTAACACAGAGCGCGCTTGATTCTATGGATATAAACGGATTTAATCGGCTTAACCGTATATACAGACGTTCTTAGGAGGCTCGTGTATGAGCGGATACATTCTTGCTATTGATCAAGGAACGACGAGTTCAAGGTGCATGATTTTTGATAAGGATGGCGAAGTCGTGTCGTCGGCACAGCATGCATTCACGCAGCATTTTCCGCAGCCTGGATGGGTTGAGCAGGATCCGTGGGATATTTGGAATACAGTTCTTCTCTCCATGCGCGATGCGTGTAGTGTCGGCAAAATACAGCAGGGGGATATCTCGGTAATTGGCATAACAAATCAAAGGGAGACTACGATTGTCTGGGATGCGAAGACGGGTGAACCCGTGTATCCTGCGATCGTATGGCAATGTCGACGAACGGCATCAATGTGCGATCAGATCAAGGAAGCAGGCTTTGCTGATCAAATTCTCGAAAAGACGGGACTTGTCGTGGATGCCTATTTTTCCGCGACAAAAATCCGATATATTCTTGAGCAAATTCCTGGCGCGGTTGATCGTGCAGAAAAAGGAGAGCTTCTTTTCGGAACGGTAGATTCTTGGCTGATATGGAATCTTACAGGGAAGACGGTTCACGCGACGGACTATTCGAATGCTTCACGTACGATGCTTTTTGACATCAATCAATTGTGCTGGGATGAAAAACTGTGCCAGATTTTCGGGATCCCGATGGAGATGCTTCCTGAGGCAAGATCAACCTGCAAAGGGTTCGGTTATGTAACAAGCAAAATGCAGGGCATTGAGTCTCTTTCGGGGGTTCAGATTCAAGCAGTGGCAGGCGATCAGGCTGCCGCATTGTTTGGACAGCAGTGTTTTGATGAAGGTGATACAAAAAATACATATGGAACAGGCTGTTTCGCGTTGATGAACACGGGGAATCGGCGTATTCGGACAAGAAGCGGATTAGTTACATCTGTCGCATGGTCAATGGGAGACAAGGCGGTATATGCGCTCGAAGGAAGCGTGTTTAATGCCGGTACTGCAATTACATGGCTTATTGAAGAGATGAAGATGATAACGAAACCAAGTGAATGCGATGAATTGGCTTCACTCATTTCTGACAACGAAGGGGTCTATTTTGTCCCTGCATTTACGGGACTTGGTGCGCCGTACTGGGACATGTATGCACGCGGCACGATTCTTGGACTGACACGCGGTTCTGGACAAAGTCATTTCGCACGGGCTGTGCTGGAAAGCATTGCATATCAAGTTCGTGATTTGGTTATGACGATGCAGACGGAATCAGGCTTTACCATTAATGAGCTCAAAGTTGACGGCGGAGCGAGTCGAAGTAATTTGCTTATGCAATTTCAATCGGACATTCTCTTTACAGCGGTTAATCGAGGCAGAGAGACGGAATCTACGGCGCAGGGAATCGCATTTCTTGCTGGACTTGGCGCCGGAATTTTTTCCTCTTTAGAAGAAATCAAGAAGATTCGTAAGGTTGATCGGCTGTTTTCGCCACAGATGGAGGAAGAAGCGGTTCAGAAGATATGCAGCGAATGGAAACGCGCTGTGCTCCGAGCAGAAAAATGGATCGAACCCGAGTGAACGCAAGGATTTGTCTGCAAATACAGACATGATACGATCATAAGACAGACGCATGCAAAAAATTCCGGAAGTAAATAGCCGGGACTTTTTTTGCTTATATACCTTGACAGACACAGTATCTTGATTTATAATCTACATCAGATGAAAAAGTGCAGCAAGGAGGAGAAAAGATGTCAATTACTGCAGATATGCTTCGTGGTCACACGGATACGATTATTCTAACTCGCCTGATACAGCGGGATAGTTATGGATATGAAATCAATAAATACATCCAAGAGAAGACGAGCGGACGTTACGAGCTTAAGGAGGCGACCTTGTACTCCGCGTTTCGAAGACTCGAAGAACTTGGATTGATCAGCTCCTATTGGGGCGATGAGACAACAGGAGCTCGGCGCCGCTATTATGCCATAACGAAGCTTGGACGTACGGCCTATCATAAAAACAAAGAAGATTGGGAAGAGACGAAGGAAATAATCGATCAGTTGATCAAGGAGGATGAGAAATGAACGAGAGAATTAGGACACATATTGAGCATCTTTTTGAGAATGCACCGGAGACAAGGAAAGCACTTGAACTGAAGGATGAACTCTTAGGAAACTGTAACAGCAAATATGATGACCTCATTGCGGAGGGAACCGATCCTGACGATGCATTTCGAATCGTTGCGGCAAGTATTGGAGATGTTGACGACCTTCTTGCGCAGCTGAAAACAAATCCATCGATCAATTTTCAAGAAAGAGAGAAGCGACAATTACAGAGAGCCATTTTAACGTCTATTGCGATTGGCCTATATATTCTTTCACCCATTGGACTCTTTGTCCTGCACGGCACGGTAGGGCTATGCATTCTGTTTGTAATGGCAGCAGCTGCTACGATGATGCTTGTGTTTTCATCAATGATTATGCCAAAGTATCTTCGTGAGGATGACACGATGGTTGAAGAATTTAAAGAGTGGAAGGATCATAAGAATCGCAAGACGGGGATACGCAAGTCCATTTCTTCTATCTTATGGATTTCTGTTACAATCGTGTACATTCTCGTCAGTTTTCTTACTGGAAGATGGGAAATAACATGGATTCTCTTCCTAATTGGTGGGTTATGTGAGGGCCTGATCAATATCTATTTTGAAATGAGGGACAAGTAATATGAAGGCATTTCGAGTCGTACAGATCATTATACTTATCTCGGCAATTGCCGGACTTATTGTCATTCTTTGCCTGTTTTTGGCAGGAAAAATGTCATTTAAGTCGCTGTTTCATATCGAAGACCCCGTTGTCTTGCTTGAACAAACGCAGGAAATGGAGGGAGTTACAAATATCAATATAGATGTGTCGTCTTCGGATATCTCCTTCTCACAATCCGATTCCGATTCTATAGAAATCGTGTATAAAGGACCTGAAAAATATAAGGACGATCCGGATGTTCAAATTAGTAACACAGATGATACGCTTCATATTACACAGGACACGGACGAGCACACATGGGGAATCAATTTTACCCGAAGAATCATCGAGGTTAAGATTCCTGCGAGCTATAATGGCGCGATTATCATTGTCAGTTCATCGGGAGATGTCAAAATCACGGGAGACTACATTCTCTCGGAATTGTCAATTAAGTTATCATCCGGTGATATATCTGGTGGTGATGTAACAGGCGAAAACATATACATCAGAAGCACTTCAGGCGATTTCGCGTTTTCTAGTCTTGAGGCGGATCAGATCACACTCATCCATTCGTCAGGAAGCACGAATGTCGATTCGATTATCGGAACAACGAAGATTCGTTCGTCGTCAGGCGATACGATTATTGGAACACTTATGGGGAAGACGAAGATTTCCATTACTTCGGGAGACATCACCATATCTGACTTTTCCGGATACGGAGAGATGAAGGTATCGTCTGGTGGAATCAGGGTCGTGGTATCAAGAAGTGATGGCGACTTATCTATTGATAGTACGTCTGGAGATGTGAAGGTAACCATAGGAAATGATGCTGCTTATTCCGTTCAGGCGTATTGCACAAGCGGAGAGGTATCCTCAGATTACGATTTGGACTTCTCGCATGATGAGCAAAGCGCATCAGGGACAATCGGAGAAAGCCCAAGTGATCAGCTTACGATTGACACAACTTCAGGAGATATCAACATTGCGTAACCTGTATCACAGCGTGTTGTAATACGTGAGTATGGGTAAGTACATACAAAAAGCGGAGCGAATAATAATTATTTGCTCCGTTTTCTCTTGCGTCTTCACAAAGCAATGCTATAATAAGTTTGGTATACAAATCAAATATCTTTTCGTATTGTTTCGATGCAATGGAGTAAAAAACGATGAAATGGATAAAGATTGAAGGTCAGCTATTCTTTAGAATGTCTTGCGCGATTTGTCTTCTTGCTACAATCATTGCCTGCCTTGTTTTTCAGATCATTCCGCTTGGCGGAGAGACTGCCGCAGGTGCACTTAAGCAGAACGTCACGATGCTCACTCCCCCAGGCTACATTTTCTCTGCTTGGATTATCCTCTTTCTCTTATTGCTTATTAACATCCTCTATCAGTTTGGTATGCTCCACTTCGAATATGATGCGGACAATCCGGATGAGATAGAGGGCGTCTGCCCCTTTTTCTGTATTGCGCTCCTAAGTTTGATCGTATGGTTTATTGGTTGGCAATTAGGAAGATCGGTTGCGTGTGCTTGCTCGTCCGTCTTGGCGTTGATATCGCTTTCTGCGGGCTATTTCCGAATCCGTAACGAGACGAGGAATCTTAGCTCGAAGATATTCTTTCTATCTCCCATTACGGCCATGCTTGCATGGCTTTGGTATATTTCGCTCTTGTCTGCCGCGTTTCTACTTACAGATAAGAGTGAAAATCTATTGGATATTTCACATACTTACTGGACAATCGGCGGAATTATCGTATTGTTCGTTGCCGCAGAGATTACCCTTGTCAAGGATCGTGGTTACTCATTTGCAATTGCTGCCATGTTAGGACTCTTTGGAATAGCAGCTGCGAGCTTCCCGGATCTTGGCGGTCTCCATAATGATTTCCGTGCTGGGAGCCTTGCGATTCTTGCAATCGCAATTCTAGTGCTTTCTTTTATTGGTAGATTCTGGACTGCGCATCTCGAGTCGAATATGCCGGAGAACATTCGTAACCGGTATCCTCACTAAGGATTCTCGCCTTTGTGCGACATTCCTGACTCTCTTATCAATCGTATTATAGTAGACGTCCTCAATTCTCTTGGCAAAAGTGACCGAAGAGAAGATCTTGACGTTCTCATATGCACGCGCCGCATATACGTTTGCTTTCTCTGGATTTAGTAGTAGATCGCATACGGCGTCAGGAATACCTTCCGAGGTATCAAATAGGTTTCCAGTTACACCGTTCTCGATGAGATTCTCCAGGCAAGGATCCCTTCGCGCCACGATTGGGATTGCGGCTGCCATCGCTTCATAATAGGTAAGTCCTTGCGTCTCTGACGTAGAACAACACATGAATATACTCCCGAGCTGATAATACTGCCCAATGTCACTGTACGGAACGGCTCCGACAAAAATGACCGAATCTAGCAGCCCAAGGGATCTTGCCTGCTCGGTCAGCTCTGCGCGGGCGGGACCATCGCCAACGATGACCAGTTTGGCGCGTGGAATACGAGATAAGATCTTTGGGAAAGCGGCGATCATGACATCTATACTTTTCTCCTTCGCAATTCTTCCAAGACAGAGTATCGTCGGATCCTCCGGATTTATTCCAAGGGAGATCTTGCATTCCTCAATCTTCTGCTTGGGATAATTGTCCCTCATGAAGGGGGCAAGATTGACGCCTGTCGGTATGGTATAAAGAGGCTTACTGACGCCGTAATCAACAAGCGTGTCATGTACCTTCTCGGTTGGAACGACAACCGCGGATGCCAAATTACAGAAGGTACGGCTATATTGCCTCGCAAAACCTACGCCTGCAATCTTCCCGCCTGCGACATAATGGGTATAATCTTCAAGCATTGTATGGTAGGTATGTACGACAGGCAAATGAAAATTGAGGGCAAGAATGAGCCCGAGATAGCCGACAAAGAATTCGCTTTGCGTGTGAATAATGTCGATTTTGTACTTGCGAATCATCCGAATCAAACGAAGTGAAAACGGAGTTGCCGCACGATGTGGTTTGAGAAAGACGAGAGGGACGCTGGGAAAACGGTGAACATATATGTCTTCATTCATATCTTTATGCGCAGAACGAGGTTCTGATACAGTGAAAATATGCACGGAATGTCCATCTTTTCTCAGTTCGGACGATAGGGTAAAGACAGATGTTGAGACTCCGTTGATTTCCGGGAAATAGGTATCGGTAAATATGGCAATATTCATTATGCACATCCTTCACTTATTCATGACAAAGATAATTATAGTACGAAAAGCTCAATTTGTCGCAATGATATGCTTGGCGGCGTGTTAGTTATTTGTTAATCATCACTGCATGCGCTTCTTCAAATAGAATATGGCAAGCTGTGTTCGGCTTCGAAGCTGCAATTTCTCAAGCAAGAGACTGATCGAATTGCGAACAGTACCTTCACTGATATACTGTTTTTCGGCGATCTCCCTATTGGAAAGTCCTTCTGAGATCAGAAGCAAAATAGATTCTTCCCGCTTCGTGAGCCCATATGAGGAAAGATCAGTAGCGGATACTTGTTTTGCCGGAGTCAAAAATAGGTTTGACAGCACGTCTTCACCAAATACACTCTGACCGGATTGTACGACTCGCAGCGCAGGAAGAATACTATCGAAATTCTGTTTGAGTAAGTAGCCTTTTGCGCCCAAATTGAGTGCCTTCACAATATATTCGTCGTCTGAGAAGGTAGTAAGGAAAAGAATTTTCGCATCCGGGAAAAAGGATAGAATTTGTTCTGCTGCCTCAAGTCCGGACACTTTCCTCATCCGAATATCCATAAGCAGAATGTCGGGAAGGTGTTTGCGATAAAGATGCAAGGCTTGCTCACCGTCATCACCAATTGCAGCAACCGTTACATCAGAGTCAGTCTGAATAATTGTCCGTAGTGCCTGTGAGACAATCGGGTCATCGTCAATTATCACTATTTCCATATCTATTGGGCAGGCGTTGATTCATTGCTGATACAAGCTGCTGCCACTACCTTCCTTTCTTGCATTTGACTTTTTGGGAATGGAGACAAAGATCTCAAACCCCGCATGATTCCGAAAGACAATATTTCCGCAAAGAAGTGCGACACGTTTTCTCATTCCATCTAGTCCCATCCCATCTCCTTCGATCATTACTTCGAAGGTATTGCTTTTAGTACTGGTGCCATTATCATGAATAATCATCTGATAGAGAATAGGGTGCTCCTTAAGCGTAACCGATACCTCAGTCGCATTTGAGTGGCGAGCCACATTTGTCAGTGCCTCCTTAAGGATATATAAGAAAGTGTTTCTGATTTGTTTACCGGGGAAATTGTCGAGATTGTCTCTGATTTTTACCGGACAAAAGGTAAAATTATTGGCGACTTCACGAATCTCACTGACAAAGTCAACGGAGCCATCATGCATATCATGTATGCTGGCCCGAATCTCGCCCATGCCAAGTGAAAGAGATTCCTTAAGCTGCGTCAGAGACTCCTTTTCAACAGGGTCAGTGCAGGTGGCAAAGAGCGAGCCTGTCAGCAAAATGGAACGGGTAAGCACATGACCGATACTATCATGGAGTTCTTGAGAAATACGATCACGTTCACGAAGCGTTGCAAGATGAATCTCGTACTCTTGTTTCTCCAGTAATTCACGATTTGCTTTCTCAAGTGCGTATTGACGCTCGATTATTTCGTCTCGAAGTTCATGAAACTCATTCGCACGTTCCTCAACTGTGTGTGATCGATACTGAAAGATATAAGACAGAAGAAATAGGACCAGTATGAAGCCGGCATACATTATTTCTGAACTATGAAAGTAATGAGATATCGGAATAATGGAAAAGAATACAATTGCCTTGAATGATGTAGCATAAACGTCATACGCCAATATTGGAAGAAAGAAACAAAAACTTGGGAATAAAATGGAGAATATAAAGCCGACGGCAAAAATGGACAACCGCAAGGATAGATTTTCGAAATAGCACTGCACACAAATGAGTATGATTGCGAGAATACAAAAAACAACGGCATATGTACTCTGAAGATTAATCAGAAATGCCATTGAACAGAAGACAAATAGGATGAGTTTGTCGAGCAGAGATGTCATAGAAATCCTTTCACATAAAATCGCAAAAGAAAACGATTCGTGTACATTCTTCTCACTTCATTTTACCATGTACCACATACGAATAAATAGGTGACATTTGTCACACAGACATGTGGAGATTTGTCACTGCCCTTTTTCTTCACATAGACCTATTCTAAATGCATGCTATATGCTTTGCCCAGCAATGCCCGAATAAGAGGAGGATAACATGGTTGTAAAAGTATCAAATCTAGTCAAACGATATGGCGATCTTGTCGCGGTTGATCATCTTGATCTTGAGGTTAGGGAAGGCGAAATTTTTGGACTTCTTGGACCGAATGGCTCGGGAAAAACAACGGCAATTAACTGCATACTATCACTTCTGTCATTCGATAAGGGTAATGTAGAAGTTTTCGACCGGAAGATGTCACCATCCGCATGGAATATAAAGAAAGATATCGGTGTCGTTATGCAAGATGTGGCGGTGATTGACGAATTAACCGTCTATCAGAATGTTGATTTCTTCTGCGGACTGTATATATCTGATAAGAAAGTAAGGAAAGGTCTTGTTGATGAAGCAATTGAATTTGTCGGGTTACAGGAATTTGTGAAATTCTATCCCAAAAAGCTTAGCGGCGGGTTACTTCGCAGGCTGAATATAGCTTGCGGAATTGCACACAAACCCAAACTCATTATCCTTGACGAGCCAACTGTCGCTGTCGATCCACAGAGCCGCAACAGCATTCTTGAGGGGATTGTTCGTCTCAACAGAGAAGGCGCAACGGTGATATATACTTCTCACTACATGGAAGAAGTGGAGCAGATCTGTTCGCGAATTGCCATCATGGATAAAGGACACATTATTGCGCAGGGAACCAAAGAAGACTTAAAAGAGATGATCCATCTTGGAGAGAAGATTACCATTGAGATTCTGAGTGAGAGTCCGGAAGTCGCACGAGTGCTTTTTGAGGATTATCCAGGCATTTCGTCCACAGACGTAATCGGGGAGACCCTCACGATTCGGACGGAGAAGGGACAAAACGGCCTTACGGACATTTTGTCGGTCCTTCGGAGAAAAGAGATTCGGGTCGGACGTGTTTTCTGCGAACTGCCGACACTAAACGATGTTTTTCTTGAGATCACTGGAAAAGAATTAAGAGATTGATAGGAGGCCTTTATGTTCTGGCATATATTTAAGTACCGCATGATTGCGATTGCGCGGGATAAGAACATCATGTTCTGGACTCTTGCATTCCCTGTCATTCTTGGCTCGCTCTTTGGACTTGCATTTTCAAACATTTCAAGTATTACTTCATTTGATACCGTTCATATTGGAATCATAAACACGGCAGAATTCGAAGCGGATACAAATCTGTCGGACGTTCTTCAAAACGAGAAAAGCGGAGACAAAGACCTTTTTGACATCACCCTATACGACACGCAGGATGACGCGAAGGCGGCACTTGACGATCAGGAAATATCAGGATTCATCGTAGAAGAGGATGATATTACCGTCTATGTTGCCAGCACCGGCATTAACCAGACCATACTTAAAAGTGTTCTCGACTGGTATATTCAGACAACATCGGCCGTGGAGAATATTATTCAAAATGACCCGTCTACTGCCGCAACGGTTCAGAAAATACTGGAAAACAATGTTACCTATGTCACCGAGACAAAAACAAATACAAACGAACCGGACGACATGCTTACCTATTACTATGCACTCATTGCTATGACATGCCTATACGGAGCGTTCCTTGGGCTCAAAGAAGTGCAGTGTGTGCAGGCAAATCAATCGGCTCACGCGGCTAGACAGAATCTTGCGCCGGTTAATAAGTTGAAGGTTTTTGCAAGCGCTCTTTGCGCTGCGATGGTGATTCAATATGTCTCCATACTTATTCTGATTGCCTATCTTCGTTTTGCACTTGGGATCTCTTTTGGCGGACAAATCGGCTTTGTTCTCCTGGGTGCTTTTGCGAGCTCGTGCACGGGACTCTCCTTTGGCGCGATGATCGGGGCTGCGATTAAGGCAAGTGAAGGCAAGAAGGTTGCCATCATCATCAGTTTTTCCATGTTCATGTCCTTCTTGGCGGGGCTCATGGTAAGCTCAATGAAATATCTGTCAACAAAGTATTTTCCCCCGATCGCATATATCAATCCAGCCAATCTGATTTCTGACGCTTTCTACTCGCTTTACTATTACAACACATATGACAGATTCTTTTTGAATGTTGCCTTGCTGTTCACATATTCAATTGCATTTTATATAATCACCTACCTAGTCATGAGGAGGCAGAACTATGCAAGTCTTTAAAACATATTTCCGTGTGCTATGGAAGAATTTCCCTGTACTCCTAATATACATTGGCATTTTCTTCTTCTTCGTCTCAATATCTACTGCCGTAGGTCAATCAGATACGAAGACTGTTTTCTCTGCGGATAAATGCCAGGTAGTTATCATTAATGAAGATGCTGACAGCGAAATTGCATCCGGACTTTCTGACTACATTTCGAGTGTCAGTGACGTCGTCTCTGTAGAAAATGATCCGCAATCGATAAGTGATGCACTCTTTTATGGATATGCCGACTATGTCCTTACGATCCCAGAGGGATTCACATCGGATTTTCTCGCTGGAAGTCACGAGTTGACTGTCCAGACGAGGGCTGTTGCAGGCTCCACAGCAAAAACACAGATGGATATGCTTGTCAGTAAATATCTTGAAATCACGCAGCTATATGTCGAGTCGGATCCATCATCAACAATGGATTCCACAAGGTTGTCGCAGATATCTTCCCTGGTCTCGGCCGATATGCAGAAACAAACCAGCGTTGTGATGACTGCCAAAGGACATACTGATTCATTTGCAAAAGTAAAAAATTATTACACATTCCTGCCATATTCGATTCTTGCTGTCGTCATTCTGGGGGTTGCAACGATCATGATTACTTTCTCGAAAAGAACGCTTCGTAACCGAATTCAGTGCTCGCCGACACCTGCCACAAAACAAAATTTAGCTCTTCTGCTTGGAAATCTCTGTTTTGCCGCCCTTGTTTGGCTCTTCTACATTCTGGCTGGCTTTGTTTTCACAAAACAGAGGTTAACGGATCCCAAAGTCATACTATTGGTGGTAAATACGCTTGCCTTCACTATATCTGCACTGAGTATCAGCTTCTTACTAAGCTTTCTGATGAAAACGATCAATTCATTACATTCTGTAGCAAATGTAATCGCACTTGGCACCAGTTTCTTAAGCGGCGTATTTGTCCCTCAGGAATATCTTGGCAACACCGTTTTGCAAATTGCTGCATTCACGCCAAGTTATTGGTATGTAAGTGCAGTAAACCAAATTTATGATCTGCCCACGGTGAGCTTCTCCTCTTCAAAACCGATCATTTACTGTATGCTTATTCAACTAGCATTTGCGTTTGCCTTTCTTTTCGTCAGCATATTGCTGGGTCGGCAGAGGAGTCGGAAAACGGTTTAAGATTCACATCATATTATTTAGAGACGGCCGGGCACCCGATACGCTGCCCGGCCGTTTTGCCGTCACGAAATGTGAATAATTGCTACAGACTTTTCTCAGCAAGGGAAGCCAAAAGACTTCGTTCGACCTGCCGTAGTGTGATGTGCCCGGTAATGCTATGATGATTCATTCGCTCAACTACATACACAAGACCATTTGATTTCGAATCGACAAGCACATTGTCAATTTGATTGTCGGAAGGGTCGCCAAGGAAAATGAATTTTGACCTTTCGCCAGCACGTGTCAGCATGAGCTTAGCAAGATGAGGAGTAATTTCTTGTGCTTCATCTACGATGACGATGGCGTCGGAAATGGTTCGCCCACGCATATACGTGAAGGTCTTGATTTCGAAGACTCCTTTTCGCCGCTCGTCATCAATGAATTGTTCGGTCTGCGATGTGCTTTCCAGTCTTTTTCCTCTTTTCCCTGAATAGGGGTCCTTATCGATACTCATTAAATTATCAATTGCATCATAGAAACTCCCCATCCAGGGACGTAGCTTCTCTTCCTCCGTGCCGGGTAAATAGCCGATATCATTGCCTGCAGGGACGGTAGGACGAACAAATACAATCTTGCGGTACTCTCGCTGTTCAAGAACCTTCTCAAGAGCAACGGCTGTCGCAAGAATGGTCTTACCTGAGCCAGCGCCTCCCGTAATCGATACAAATGGAACAGAGGGATCCATGAGTAATTCAAAGGCCATTTTTTGCTCAAGATTAATCGGGCGAAGCCCCCAAGCAGATTGATTGGCATATTTAAGTGGAACAAGCTTGCTGCCATCAAATCGGGCGAGTGTCGTATGATCCGGATTGTCGCGCGAAGTGATGACGGCAAATTGATTGGGAAGCATCTGAATGCTTTTCGGTGGTTTGCCGCCCTCTTCATAGATCTTGTCAATACTCTTTCCGGACATTGTCAAGGAACAATACCCCGTGTACAACTCATCTGTCTTGATCTTGTCCGTCTCGTAATCCTGCGTCCGTATGCCGCAAATCTCTGCCTTGATACGAAGACACACATCTTTTGAGACCAGAAAAGTCTGCCGATCTGTTGCTTCTCTTGAAACCTTCAGTGCACAGGCAATGATCTGATTATCATTGGTTTGCGCTTCGAATAGTTGAGAAGGCCTGGAAATCGCGTGCTCATTGCCGTTTACTGCATCGGTATCCATACGATCCGGAAAAGACACATGCAGGACAACTCCAGATGGCAAATCGATGCCAACACTGACACAGTTGCGCCCGCGTCCATCAATTCTCCGATGAAGTGAGCGAACAGCCTCACGCGCCTGATACCCAGGAAGACCTTCTTTTGATTTGAGATGATCCAATTCTTCCAGTACAGTAATGGGAATATATACGTGATTTCCAACAAAATTCATGAAACATACCGGGTCATGGAGTAACACATTTGTGTCGAGAACATAATTTTTCTGCTTGCCGGGCGTCTTGGATGGGACATCCTCCTTGTCTTTTTGCATGGACGTATCCATTCTAAATGTGAGATTCTTTCTCTGCATAATACGACCTCCCGAAAAAAGATTTATATAACAAACTGCGCCGGCCAAAGATAGGCACAGCGCAGCCGATTACCGCGAATATAGATACTAAGAAGTCAGATTCAATCATACAGAACACCTCGCTGCACAAAAGAATTCCCCAGATCGTTATATGTATATGGTAGCGTATAAATAAATTAACATCAACTATTTACGAAGGGAAAAAATGTTAAATCCATGTCATGCATTTTCTGCGGCAAAGTTAGTGTAAAATTTATCTCGGAGAAAAAAGAATAGAGAAATCCCCCCTGTGGTAGAATTCGAGTATCAACAAACGAATCAACTACGTAAAGAAGGGGCTTCTCTATATGCAGAGTATACAACAGGT
>Ga0209800_10000385_pt1 | contig 74025 bp, 47 predicted proteins | sample Higcelweek8metaG_FD_187174 | JGI IMG/M metagenome (GOLD analysis project Ga0209800, IMG submission 187174) | Freshwater pond sediment microbial communities from the University of Edinburgh, under environmental carbon perturbations - High... | ecosystem: Environmental > Aquatic > Freshwater >... | reverse complement strand
CAGCTATTTCACGTTCGAACAGATGCACCTGCGGGCAGCGCGATGTGATTGACGGAAACGAATCTCCATTGACAACTGTTCGCGTGACGCCAAGCTCATTCTGATCATCATCAGCAAGCACAGCAAATATCTCCACTGCCTCAGATCCATCGACTGGCGATCCGAATAAAGCTGCGACTCGACCGCCGAATGCAACATTTGAAATTATAGCCTGTGTAAACTGGTCGGATGAAAGTAGAGGAATTTCATCAAGGCTTATCGCACGACCATTATACATTGAAGCAAGGATCGGTTCTGATAAAGTCATTATTGTCCTCCGAGGTATTTCACTGCTTCATTGATCAGATCACGCAGCGGTGCAGGTATGTAGATTCCAAGTACCAGAACGATTACCATTAACGCAACCACAGGTGCACCGGTCTGAATGCTGTCACGAAATGTAACTTTTTCTTTAACCTCAACAGGTGTGTTTCCCTGAACAGCATTAAGTACAGTCACTCCCATTCCGATAAAAACTACACAAAGAAGAATAAGGAATAATGCACCGGAAAAAAAATGTCGGGATCCGAAGATTCCTGTGATAATTGTAAATTCGCTTACAAAAGGACCAAACGGCGGGGAACCGGTGATTGCAAGAAATCCTGCGAGAAACAGAGCTCCGGATAAAGGCAGCAGACGTAAAGCGCCGTGTACCTGATCTGTATTTTTGCTGCCGAAAGCCCTGTGAATATTGCCGACAGAAAGAAACAACACTCCTTTTGTCAAACCATTGGTGATTACATGAAGAAGTGTTCCGTACAAAGCAGGAACCCCGATACCCAGACCGATAATAAGTATTCCCATATGTTCAATACTTGAATATGCAAGCATGCGTTTAAGGTCTCTTTGACGAATCATAAAGAGTGCGGCTGTTGCCATGGAAAAGAATCCCATAAAAAGCAGAAGCTTTGAAATATATGCGAATTCTCCTGCTGCGACGCAGATATGATAGATTCTTAAGAAAGCAAGAAACGCACAGCTTGTTGTGGCTCCTGCGAATATTGCACCCACAAGACCCGGTGATTCTCCATAAGCATCAGGTTTCCATGTGTGCATAGGCGCAAGACCCATCTTTGTTCCGTATCCGACAAGAAGAAGAATAAATGCGGCATGAAGCCAAATTTTTGAAAGTAAAGGAGCATTCTGCACCAGTGATTCATATGTCAATGTAGCACCAAGCCCGGCATGTAAAGATGAATATGCTATGAAAAAAGTCCCAAGCAGTGCAAGTGCTATGCCTACAGATCCGATAAGAAGAAATTTCCACATTGCTTCAATGCATAGTCGTGTATGATTAAAATAGATAAGTGGTGCTGTGACAAGCGTTGTTGCTTCAATTGCAACCCACATAAGACCAAGGTGATGAGCCCATGTCACAAGACTCATTGCCCCAAGAAAAGATAACAGACAGACAACAAAAATGCGGTTTTCCCTTTCACTGCGATAACGAAGATACGGTACAGCATAGAATGAACAGAAAAGAAACAGTGTGCTGACAAGTAATAAAACTATTTTCCCCGGAGGGTCAAGTGTCAGCCAATTGGCCGTAAATGCAAGTTTTGAATTGAATACAACCATATAGGTTAAAACACAATGTGGAACTGCAGCAATAGGCAGTAAGACCGGACGCATTCTGTTTGACTTGACAAACGTGGCTGCGGCGGCAATAAGTATTGGAAAAAATATTAAAAGGTATGCCATTATAATCACTCCTTAAGTGAACTCAGAATGCGTGTATCCATTGTCGAAAATGACTGATTGATTTTACTGATAATAATACAGCTGACAAATATTCCGACAAACAGATCAAGAAGCACTCCCATTTCTATTACCATCGGCATGGCTTCCATGAGAAGGACTCCGAATATGAAAATTCCATTTTCAAGAATCAGATAACCGATAACCTGTGTCAGTGCCTTGAACCGGGTTGTCAGAAGAATAAACCCCACAAGTATTGTCGCTATTGATGACGGCACTATGAGTTTACTGAGATTCTCATTTGCAAGCGGCATCTGACTTGTAAATAAAAGCGCGAATACAGTTGCAAGTGCGCCAAGAATTATTGAAGGCAGAAGACCTATCAGAGGTTCAACCTCACGCTTGATCTGTGCATCACGGAGCGCATGAGAGACATCATGAACGGCATTAAATCCCTTCACGGCAATCGCAACAACAGATGCAAGTATTGCAGCCCATCCGACATGTTCATGGGCTACAAGCGGCAATAGACCGATGAGTATACCCTGAATCGCCACTGTTCTTATAATTGACTGAATACGACTTGTCCCAAGTGTAAACAGATTAAGCATGAGAATAATCACAAGTAAAGCATTAAGAACATTTGTCATGTGAATCACCTTATTAAAAGTATAAAACCAAAAGCACAGAATAGAAGCGCACTTATAAGTAAATATGGAATATGAAGCAGCTGTAAACGTGCCATGACAGATTCCGTGACACCGATGATTACAGCTATTCCAACCATTTCAACAACAAACAGTATCCAGTTGAGCCAGACCTGATCAAGTTGAAAAGGCAGCATTATATGTAAAAGAAGTGCACTCAGTACAAAAAGTTTTATTGATGAAGCATACGTGATGACACCAAAAAGCGGGCCGCTGTGATCAAGCACCATGACTTCGTGGATCATTGTCAATTCAAGATGTGTGTTGGGATCATCAACCGGTATCCGGCAGCTTTCAGCCAGAAGCACGATAAAAACACCTATGGCGATAAGTACAAGCGGTGCTGCAACGATTGCGGAATACTCATTGAGCGGTCCGTGAAGCATTGGCGTAAGAGAGAGTGTTCCGGATATTTTTGCAAGCACAAGAAATGCAAAAAACAATGCCGGTTCTGAAAAACATGCAAAAGTGACTTCACGTGCGGCACCCATACCTTCAAACGATGATCCTGTGTCAAGAGCAGCCGCGGTTGTAAAGAATCTTGACAGACCAAAAAGATATGCAAACAGTATCAGGTCCCCTGTAAATGATATCGGAGCATTGAAACTTCCCATGGGAATAAGTAATCCGGCGATCAAAAGCACTGTAATTGTAACAAGCGGTCCAACCCTGAAAATCCAGGTTGTCGTCACACTGAACACCATTCCCTTTCTGAAAAGCTTGAAAATATCGTAATACACCTGAAGAAAGGGAACACCTTTGCGTCCTCCAAACCAGGCTTTTGTCTTATTTATCACACCGAGTAAAAACGGCGGCATGACCAGCAGCAATAAAACATGCAATGCAATTTCTATCATCTGTCTATCTCCCGAGAACAAACAGTACAAGTACTATTATCAGAATGTATAATACGTACATATGTATGTGTCCTCTTTGAAAAACACGGACCATCGGAAAATAATGCCCTGCGAGATGAAAAACCGGAAGTACCAGTTTGTCAAGAACGGTATCAGGAACACCGGTTTTGAAGCTTGACTTTTTAGGAAAATACAGTGAATTCTTCGGTTCATGATCAGAAGGCTGCAGCATAAAGCGCAACAGTTTGACAATTGAATCCCCGAATGACGAACCCGAATACTGCATTTTTCTTGTCGGTGCAGAATATCCGCAGCTCCAGGTTTCAATTTTTTTATCTGTCTTACGCCATAATTTATTCTTAAAAAGCAACAGTAAACCTGCAGCAGACAAAAGCAGTGCGGCACTGATCCAGCTTATCCATCCAAGGGATATTGTCATTGACAATGGCAATTCAAGGGCAGATTGACCAATCCATACAAAAACCGCATTTCTGATAATATTAAGCGGTATTATTGGAAATAAACCTATAAAAAGACACAAAGCAACAAGTGCAGACATTGGAATCAGCATACTCAGTGATGGATCATGTGCGTGTCCGGAACCGCTGCTTCTCTCATTACCCAGAAAAACAGTTCCGAGCATCTTGACAAAACAGGCAATAGCAAGAGGACCTATGGCTGCCAGAGCAACCACACCGAGTGGAATCGCGGTAAAACTCCGCGTGTTTCCTACGTCAAGTGTCTGAAAGAATCCGATGTAAATGAGCCATTCACTTATAAATCCATTCAAGGGAGGCAGTGCACAAATTGCAACGGCACCAGTTACAAATAATAACATTGTAAGCGGCATGCGTTTGCCAAGCCCTCCCATCATCTCGATATCCCGCGAATGCACAGCATGAATAACAGCACCGGCATTCATAAATAAGAGAGATTTAAAAATGCTGTGATTCCATACATGAAGTAAAGTGCCGCCAAGCGCAATTGCCATTATACTTACACTGCCATAATATTTTCCGACAAGTGCACATCCGAGTCCAAGAAGAATTATTCCGATATTTTCAATACTGCTGTAGGCAAGTATTCTCTTTATGTCCTGTTGACCAATGGCAAATGCGATACCTGCAATACCCGTGACAGCACCTATAATAACAAGCATTCCACCCCACCACAGTTCAACCGACGGAAAGAGCGATGTCATTCTCACGATACCATAAATGCCCATTTTAAGCATCACTGCTGACATCACAGCACTGACATGACTTGGCGCGTTTGCGTGAGCACCAGGAAGCCACACGTGAAGAGGCATAAGACCGGCTTTAAAACCAAACCCTATAACAGCAAGTATAAAGAGTGTACCCGCAACTGCACTGCTGTCAGACTGCATCGGGTTAAGCTCAAATGACCCTGTTGTATAGCGCCATAACGCAAACATCGCAAGTAAAAACATTGTGCCTATGTGAGTTGCTATAAGATAAACCAATCCTGCATGGCGGACCTGCAGGCTGTCATCTTCAACAGTAGCTGCAAAGAATGCTGAAATTGCCATCACTTCCCATGCAATCATAAAAAGTACACTGTCATGTGCAATGACAAGCAGTGCCATTGATCCGGCGAGCAGTCCGAAAAAAGCGCCAAGACGCTGTCCGTTCTCAGGATGAAGCTTCTGATTCCAGTACCCTATTGCATATATTGACCCAAGTGCAGGAACAATAAATACAGGAAGAAGAAATACGCAGCCAAGATGATCTATCTTTACAGAAAAGCGACTCCAGGGAAGTGTCCATGGAATATTCATAGATACAGCATCAGGAGAAGCAATTACCAGGGCAACCCCGCTGATTCCGGCAAAAGCCCCAAGCATCATCAGAACAACTGTTATCTTCTGTCCGGTTTGAGATTGCGGTGAAAAAAGATACGCCTGCAATCCACTGATACAAAAAAGAAAGATTGCCCCGAAAACCAGAAAAATACTTAACATTAGAGATTCCTTATTTTACTAAACACAATTCAGCGTGTAAACCAGTTTAAAAACATTTCCTTAAGCGGCATCTGAGTGCAAAGCAATACAAACAATATAATAACAATGTAAAAAATGTAATATTGAATTATACCCTGCTGAAACCGCCTGAAAAACGATGACCACCGGATTGCAGCCCGTGCTGAAGGAAGCAGCATTCTGTCAAGTACCACTTCGTCAATATGACTGCTGAAATGTGATGTTTTTGGAAAAAGTCCGCTCACATCCGGCTTATGCTCATGGGGGCAGAGCACCCATTGAAATGTAGTGACAATTGAGCGGGCAAACGATGATGCCGTGTATTCCATTGAGTTGACAGGTCGCAAGTATCCGCAATCCCATGTTCCGACCTGTGGATACTCTGATTTTTTTCTCCGCGTAAGAAATATAGCTGTTATAATAAATACTCCCAGAATTAAAGCGATTGCAAGTATGGATATTATTGAAAGCGGAGCAACAGTAAAAACACTCAGCTGACTGGCTTGAATTGCCGGATTCCACACAAATATTGCATTTGTAAGAATAGAACTGAAAAGAAATGGTGCGCAACCTATTACAACACATATTATTGCAAGTACAATCATTGGAATTCTCATGCAAAGCGTTGCTTCATGCGCATGCATTGCGAGATCAGTTCGTGGATTGCCAAGAAAAACAGCACCGTATACTTTCACAAAACAGGCAGCAGCGAGTGCACCGATCATGGCAAGAACAGGAACACCGACAGCAGCAGCCATATAGCCGATATCATCTGTCACCATCCTGAACATGCCTAAATAAACAAACAACTCACTTACAAAACCATTTAGAGGCGGCAGACCGCAAATAGCCACTGCCCCGATAAGGAAAAGTGCTGCAGTAACAGGCATTCCTTTTGCAAGCCCACCAAGACGATCAATCTGACGGGTATGAGTGCTGTGAATTACTGCACCCGCACCAAAAAAGAGCAATGATTTAAAAAAACTGTGATTCCATACATGAAGCAGACAACCTGCCATGCCAAGTATGACAAGCTCCGGCCTCTCAGCTGAACGGCCAAGCAGTGCGATCCCAAGTCCCATCATAATGATACCGATATTTTCAACACTATGATAAGCAAGCAGCCTCTTGAGATCATGCTGAGCGATTGCAAAAACAACACCGAAAAGTCCGCTGACAAATCCGATAATAAGAACAATAGTACCCCAGGCATATGGAGGAGAAGGGAAAAGTGACAACCACCTGACCAGGCCATAAATTCCTGTTTTAAGCACTACTCCTGAAAGCATTGCAGATATGTGGGTTGGCGCCGAAGCATGTGCAGCGGGTAACCAGAAATGAAAAGGCATGATACCTGCTTTAATACCAAAACCAAGAAGAGCCATAAAAAACAATATATTCATTACAGTGAAGCTGATTGAACCATTTTCCACAGGCTCGAACATGTAAGAACCACTTACCTGCTTCCACAAAATAAATAATCCGAAAAGTGTAAGCGTACCGACATGCGTGGCGACCAGATAAACCCATGATGCCGACTGACTTTCAGGACGGTTGTCTTCTGTTGCGACAAGAAAAAATGCACTAAGCGCCATAATTTCCCAGCCAAGAAGAAACGCAAGCGCATGTTTGCTTATTACAAGCATGGTCATTCCGGCAATAAGAAAGCCCCAGAAGAAAACAAGTTTACGGCTGTTTGCAGGATGCCTGCTCTGAGGCCAGTAACCAAGGCCGTAAGCGGCTCCAAGAGTACCCATAAGAAAAATCGGAACAAGAAAAAAAGCACTTAAAGCATCTATACCGATAACAATAGTTTCAATTGCAATCCAGGGTATGAGAATTATGTTGTTTTCAGGATGTATAAAAGTAATAACTGAGCCTGTAAGACCAAGCAGTGAGCTGATGCAAATCAATACAAATGCAATACGCTGGGATATTGCAGCATTTTTAGAAAAAAACAGTCCTGGTACTCCACTTGATGCAGCAATTATCATTGCCGAAAAAATCAAATAAAGGGACATCGTCGTCTCCTAAAAGAGCATACAGACTGTTTTTGAAAGTTACAATAGTTCATTTGCATCTTCACTGGCTGGATTGTCATGTACTGCAGGGACCGCAGATTCGACAATTTTAAGAGTCTTAAAAATAATCTCAGGTTGTTCTTTGCTCTGAATCACCGATTTAAATTCAGCATTCTGTAAAACAAATCCAAGTTTTGCCAGCAGATGTAAATGAACCCTGATTGTCGGACATACAAGTGTAAAAAGTGTTGTCACAGGCAGACCATCAATAGATTCGAACTCAATTGGTTTTTCAAGAAAAGAAAGTGTTACAACAGGTTTATTTACATTAAGTATCACAGGATTGCGGACATGAGGAATAGCAATCCCATCCCCTATCCCGGTAGATCCGAGCTTTTCCCGCGCAATCAATACCTGATACATAAATTCCGGATCAACAGATCCGGGTAATTTCAGGGAATTCACCACATTACGAAGAACAGTCGGTTTATCGTTACCCTGAACATTGTACATAATACTGCCCGCTTTGAGAGCATCGTAAAAACTCACCGACTTTGAAGAATCAGACATATCATGTTCATGGTAAGTTTCTGAAGAAACCCTGATACCCATTGATGTAGCCCATTCTATGAGCTCCACACGGTTGAACTGATATTCTTCACCGATTTTGTATACAGGGACATTATTTTGTGCTATCAGATGATAGACTTTTTTTTCGGGTACATTCAGAAGTTTGGCAACTTCTTTTACATTAAGCATCATACTAAATTAGCCAATCCAATCATATTGGAACCGACAAGATGCAGATGTTACTCAATTTATTTCTTTTTACAGTGCTAATGCATACTCTTACAGGTTCATCCGGATTCATAAATCAGAATCAGTGTACTGCGAGTTATTTCTATGAGCATCAATCATAGTACTTCAGTACAAACACTGTTAAAATAATCATATTAAATATATATTAAATGAGACAAAAAATAAAGAGTTCTCTTTTCTTAAGTGCATTGTAACTAAACTTATCGTTAATTCCTTAAATATTTGTGCAATATTTAAAAGGAATTATATACACTTTTACATTATACCTGGACATGATATTTTATTATACTTCAGTATAGTATGAATATGCATATTTTCTTGACTATTTGCAATCACATTCAATTTTTAAGAGCATATAAAATGAGCGATACTGCTGATAACAAAATCGTAGAACTAAACAGTAAATTTGTTGAAATGTTCAATAATGGTTCTGATGTACAATTACGGGAATTAATATGTGAGACTCTTAAATTGGACAGGGAAAATCCGATAACATTGACAAATTATGGTGCTTTTCTATGCAATTATGGCAACTATACTCAAGCTCTTATATTTTTAAGACAAGCTGAACTGATCGCAGGTTATCAGGATTACAACTTATTTTTCAACATTGGTGTTACTCTTGTCAACATTTCCGGTGAAGCACGACCTTTTGCTCAAATTTACTTTGACAAAGCAAACGGCCTGAACAAATCTCCATATACAGTTGAAGCATATATTGATTTTACAGAATACTGATAGAATAAAAAACAGCAATTTCATCTTTAACTATCAGATTGAACCGGTATTGGGCAGACAACCGGCGAAAATTCTCATGGTAATAAACACAAACATAATGTAAACTATTAGCCGGTGCAGAGAAAACTGAATTTGTTTCAGGTAAAATGGAGGATAATAATATGACAGAAAATGTACCTCCTGATCAGTTTACATCAAATAAGATGTATAATAAAAGTGAAATTATTTATAGCAATATTATTGAATTTTCACCAATGGGAATGCACTACTACGAGCTCAAACCGGATAATCGACTGATATTTTCCGGCAGTAATCCTGCCGCTGACAAAATTCTTGGTATCAAAAATTCAAATTTTTTTGGTAAAACAATTGAAGAGGCGTTCCCACCCCTTGCTCAAACCGAAATTCCCGAGAGATACCGTGAGGTTGCGAAAACGGGAACTACCTGGCAGACCGAGCAGATCGATTATGATGATAACAAGATTCGTGGTGCATTTCATGTTGTTGCTTTCAGAACATCAGAAAACTGCATGGTTGCAATGTTTCTTGACATCACAGAACTCAAAAAAACAGAATTTGAACTCAGCCGTACAGCATTAAAATTCAGAAGCGTTTTTGAGCAATCATCTGTGGGTTTTGTTTTTATCGGCATGGACTACCATTTTATCAAGTGCAATGCTGCGTTCTGTAATTTTTGCGGCTACAATGAATTTGAACTGATAGGAAAATCCATTTCAGTTATTTCATATCCTGATGATTTAGAACCTGGGATGGATAAACTCAGGCAGATTGCTGATGGCAGCATTGAATCTTTTTCATTGCAAAAACGTTATATAAGAAAAGATGGACAGATGGTCTGGGGTGAAATAAGCACATCCATGGTTCGTGATGAAGATAAAAAACCATTATATTTTCTTTCTGTTATTAATGATATTACAGATCGCAAAAAATCCGAGGTGGAAAAAGAGAAATATGAAGAACAGCTTCAACAAAACCAGAAACTGGAATCTCTTGGCATTCTTGCAGGAGGTATTGCTCATGATTTCAATAATCTCATGAGCGGTGTCTTCGGGTTTATTGATCTGGCAATACATGAAACAGACAGGAATATCTACTCAAATTACCTTTCAAAAGCAATAAATACAATTGATCGGGCGCGTGCTCTGACACAGCAGCTTCTGACTTTCGCCAAAGGTGGAGTACTGATCCAGAAAATCGGCCCACTGTTTCCGTTTGTTCAGGAGACAGCCGAGTTTGCCTTAAGCGGTGCAAATGTCTCCTGCCATTTTGATATCTCAAATGACCTGCGGTTATGCAATTTTGATCGAAATCAGATTGCACAGGTCATTGATAACATTATTATAAATGCCCATCAGGCTATGCCTTTAGGCGGAACTATAAAATTGAGTGCACGAAATGTCACTGTTTCAGATAAAGAGCATCCGGTACTCACTAAAGGCAATTACATCAGGATATCAATAAAAGACAGCGGAATAGGCATATCCCAGGAAAATATCACCCATATATTTGATCCTTTTTTTACAACTAAGGAAAAAGGGCATGGACTTGGTCTTGCTACCTGCTACTCCATTATCAGAAAGCATGATGGATGCATTGACGTTGAATCAGACCAGGGAAAAGGAACAACTTTCAATATTTATTTACCGGCATCCGTTGAACCTGCTTTATTATGTGCCGGAGAGAAACCAACTTTACATATAGGCAGCGGCAGAATTTTAGTCATGGATGATGAACTGGTTATACAGGAAACAATCAGTGCAATGTTATCCCGTTTTGGCTATTCTGTTGTCTGTAAACAAAACGGAGAAGATGCGGTCAGCTTCTTTGAAACAGAAATCAAAGAGAACCGAAAAATAGTATGTATGATTTTTGATTTAACTATACCTGGAGGTATGGGTGGAAAGGAAGCTGTTGAGAGAATCAGAAAACTTGATATAAAAATTCCTATTTTTGTGGCAAGCGGATATTCAGAAGATCCTATCATGAAAAATCCTGCAGAATACGGCTTTACCGGAAGCATCTGTAAACCTTTCAGAATTACTGAATTATCAGAGATGCTCAACAAATACTTATGAAAAGTTATATAAACTGAAAAAAATTAAAAAGTCTTCGCTTACTCTATTGTCAATGCTATGAAAACAGTAACATTTCGATATATGATAATTTGTCGGCTCAATTGAATTTGTGTTCTAATTGGATTCTTATACTGTGCAAAAATATAAAAGACTCAGGATTTCAAAAAAGTTATAATATATATCAAAACCAACCAAAGAACACAAAAAAAACAGTTGAATAATAAATAATTATTGAAAAAACAGGTTTGTACGTTATAATCATAATTGTAATCGATAATTATTTACAGTTATTTAGATAAAAAACTAATACTGATAAAAAAATTAAAGATCATGAATAAACCTGCCGATATACTTGATATAAGCAGGGTCAGTGGAAAAAAGGCAGTTTAGATTCGGGGCAGCATGAGGCAGGCTCTGGAATATTAAACGATTAAATCTGTTATTTAACTATTAAATGATTAATGTTGAACGAAAAAAATATATAACAAGGAGGTCTCTATCATTTACAAAATCAGTACTGCTTAAAAAATAGCAGATACATTTCATTTGAAAGTCGAATTTTTTAAACCGTAATGTATAATGTATTAACTATCACTCAAAGGACTCGAAAATGAGTATTATGAAGAAGATTTCTCTCGCAGTAGCAGCAGTAGCAATTGTTTCAACATCATCATTTGCCGGTCAGGTACTTGCTGGTGGTAACATTCCTCTTATTAATAACGTCGTTGGTCTTGGTGTGCTTACATTGGACCTTGCATCTGATGGTACTGGTGTCTCCATTGCAACATTTATTGTAAACAACAACTCAGCAGATTATGATATCACCTGGACACTCACCAATCTTGGAAACTTTGAAAATGCCGGCGGAGATCAGATTACTATGTCTAATATTGCAGTTCGAGTCAGTCCAAGTAATACAGGAACCTTGGGAGCCGGCGGTGTCGCCCCTGCGGTAGCAATCGCAGCAGGAACAGGTAACTGGTCAGTCACACAGACAGCAGCAACTATAAACTATGCAGTTGAAATGATTGCTGACTGGACAAGCGCAGCAAACGCACTTGCCGGATTGTATACCGAGCAGATAGAATTTACAATCGTGGCTACTTTGTAACAGCTTGTAAACAATGATTTTCAAGGGGCTTTATAAGCCCCTTTTTTTTATCTGAACCCATCAGTCTTCAAGTTTACTTTATACAATATCGCGAAAAGCTGCTGAATAATATTATTCAGACTGTTGCAACTATGTAACTGACTGCATTATTATGAAGTATCCCTTGAAAGACTATATCTATGTTTATATAATTACATATAGTTTTAATCTCCAACCACTTATAGTTAAAAGACTATTATAGGGTGATGGGATTAAGTTTACATAAAAGTAATTTTATATACATTGCCTTATGCCTGATGATTTAAACCATTTCGATTCTGATGGGAATATAAAAAGGATGAAGATACATAAGCTCTTGATTTATATGGTATTATTCATTTCAGTACCGGTTTCTCAGACATTACCGCCCGGTGATCCGCTTGTAAATACAGTTCAGGCGCAGGGAGTAATAGGACTTGATTTTTCTCAACCTGGAAATGGTAATCAGATTGCGTATTTCATAATAAACAGCAACTCTTCAAGTGGTTTTATAGTGAAAATACAGCTTGCAAACAATGGTCATTTTACAAATGGAGGTTCTTCAATACCCATGACATCACTTGTTCTTGACAGATCAAGTGGTATAATCGGTACAGGTCTATCAGAGCCAATCAATATGGATGTACTTGCGGTAGTGAGCAGCGGAGGAGAATTTTCCTGGAACCCGGGCAACTCACCTGAAACTGCAACATCAAATTACATGGTGGAACTGAAGGCCGACTGGAATGATCCATCCGGAAAACTTGCAGGGTTTTACTTTGAAACTATTACAGTAACCATATCTATAGGCCTTTAACGATGATTTGTAAATAAAAATGCTTAAACGTCTAATTCGGAGAAAACAATGAGTATTCAAAAAACATCTTTGATAAGAACATCTGTCCTGATTGCATCTTTTGGTTTATTTACAATTGCCTTTGGTGGATATTCCCTCAATCCGCTTATAACAATACTTGACATTTCAAAGAAACAAACCAGTGCTGAAGTAATAATAAAATTTGAAGGTCAGGTCAAAACTCCGGTTGCGCTTGAATTAAAGGTAATGGGCAGAGAGGTAAGTCTCGATGGTAAAAGTGTAGTTTATCACGATGACAAATCTTCTGATAATTTTGTTATTTATCCTGCCCAGATAGTTCTTATGCCTGGCGAGATTCAGCGTGTACAGGTTAAATGGGTTGGTGATTCAATGCCATCAAAGGAAATCGCATATGGACTGATTGCAGAAGAGGCACCCATGAAAATAGGAGACGAGGAAAATACAAGGACTAAAGCAGAAGCCCGCCTTATAATTCGAGCCAGGTATGAAGGAATTATTGTGTTAAGACCTGCAGGAATCAAACCTAATGTTGTAGTGGAATCGACAGTATCTAAAACAGACAGTCTGGGAAAACCCCGTCTATTTATAACTTTACATAATAAAGGAACAGGCCTTCAAAGCCTTGCAGGCATGAAACTTAGAATAGCTCCAATCAGTAAAGGCGGAAAAACAATATCAAACAAAAGTATCACTTACACCCCGCAGCTCTCGGATGATCAGACAAAACACAGTATATTTGCAGGATTTTTTCGTACAATAAACCTGCCATGGCCTTCTGAAATACCCGTGGGTCCTGTAAATGCGGGGGTTGACTTTGTTAAATAAACACTACCAGCTGTCAATTTTACCGTATTGTAAACGGAGAGAATGATTTTATTGATTTGTTTTCTCCATGCGTTAATAAAAATTCAGATCAGATCAGATTGATGACAAGAAGCTTTTTTTTATATCATTCCGGTAAAGGAATTCTTTCCAGGGTTCCGTCATTAATCATTATGTCAAGTCTATGTTTCTTAACAAATGCATCTGATACTCTCAACACTGATACACTTGTGCAGATTGCACAGACTGAAGTATCCCTGAGTCCGCTATCTCCGGAACTTGAAGACAGCAAAAAGATGCTGGAAAAAAACAACTCAACAAAAACCAGGGAGCAGCTTTACCGGGAAATATTTGGTATTCCTCCTCCTAAACCTCCACGTCAGATTGAGGCATCCCTTACTGTAAATGAAAAGGTAGACGGCAGAATTGAAGTGATTTTCTCAGAAGACCGTACTGATTTTTCAATACCAGCAGCACCTGTCATGAACATGATTACAGAGATGATTTCTGTGGAACTGCTCGATAAGGTAAAAAGTAAAATCAGCAGTTCAGGTCGTTTGACAAAAAAACAGCTTGATGAACTCAGACTTGAAACAACATTTGAGTCTCAGGACTATCTTGTTCACATCTCAATCGCACCTGAACTTCTCAGTAAACAGGTACATGATCTGAAAGGTTATCAGGATGATCCGTATATAATCGAAAACATAAAACCTGATGCCGTATCAGCATACCTTAATGTAAGCATCAATGAGAAACTGAAATATTTTCAGAGTACAACAAATGATACCGCAGGAACTTATTACAGGATTTTTGAAAAAGCAAACAAGAATCTGAGGCAACCTGTTCTTGGCAACATTGACGGAGCAATAAACATTAAAGGTGCTGTTCTTGAAGGTTGTTTCGCATACCGGGAATTTTTTGATCACTCATTCCAGAAAAAAGATGTAAGGCTTGTTTATGATATACCAAGAAATTTCCTGAGGTTTACAGCAGGAGATCTTGTTTACAAAAAATCTGGGTATCTTACATACGTGCCGGCCGGCGGAATTGGTATCTCCAAAGATTACTCACTTCAGCCTCATATTAACAGCTACCCTGTCAGTGACCGGGAATTTTTTCTTAATGAACAGTCTGAAGTTGACGTTTGGGTAAATGATGTATTGGTCAGAAGCATGATTCTTGAACCCGGCACCCACGATGTACGCGGCTTTCCCTTTGCATCAGGCAGTAACAGCGTAAAAATTGAAATCAGGGACTTCAGCGGGCGGATTGAGACTCTTGACTACACCTTTATTCACGAACCGGCTCTGCTTGCCAAAGGCAAATCGGTTTACACCTGCAACGCAGGCGTTCCATCAGAACAAAAGAAAAATGAATACATCTACCATGTTGAAGACCCATATTTTATGGCAGCATATAAAAGAGGTTTAACCGACAAACTGACTCTTAGTGCATACTGTCAGGCTTTTCCTGACAGAGCAATTGCCGGTACGGATGGAATATATTCCCTTTCACCAGGAAATATCCATCTTGATCTGGCCGGAAGTTATACAAAAAAAGAGGGGCCCGATATCGGCGCGAAATTGGGTTTCTTCTTTCGTTCAAAAGTATCCTATTCAAAAAAGAAAAATGGCCTGACTACTTCACTACAAAGAATAAATCCTTTAACATGGAATACTGACATAGAATATATTGGAGCAGATTTTCCAGAAAGGCTTTTCGATTCCCTTGAATTTTATAAAAAAGGTAAAAGTCTTTGTTTTTCAACAGATCTTTCAATCCCGATGCCCGGCCAGTTTAATGTCAATCTGAGGAGTGCCTATAAAATTCTCCCGGATTCAAACAATATTTTTGAAATAGGTGTCGGTTTTCAAAAAAGACTTTTCAGATCTTTGCGCGCAGGTGCAAATCTGAGTTACTCTTCAGATATCATATCAAACCGGGCAAACCCATTTATAAGTGTTAACGTTCATTGGACATTCATTTCCGGCCCAAACAGCTTTTCTGTAAATGAAACTGTTACAAGGCAGCCGCAGGTATTTACAGATACACTCTTACCATCTGCATCAGAACATAATGAATGGGGATTCAATACAGATTTACAATGGGATTATCTGGGCACATATCAGAAGCCCGAAAAAATAAATGCAGGTATCACAGCCCATGTCAGTGATATTTACAGTGAATACAATGGACGCATCGGCTACAGCGGTAATGGCGGAAGCATAGAATTCAACCAGAATCTGGCAACACCAGGATATTTCCAGAATCATTTTATTCAGCACCAGAGCGATCTAACGCTTAAGTCATCACTAGCTTTTGTAAACGGAACATTTGCTCTTTCGCGGCCCATATACAGCGAATTCATGATCGCTAAAGGGGTGAAAAATCTTAAAGGCAGTACTATAAGGATAAATCCCCGTGATGATGATTATGACGCGACATCTGTCTGGTTTGGTCCTGCTGTACTGCCGCTGCATTCACCATATCTTTTACAGAAAATACAATTATCACCGCTCAATTCATCTGTTGCATCTGTTAATGATAAAATGGATTTTATACTATATCCACAGTACAAAAGCGGTTTTTTAATTAAAGTTGGAACCGATATCACAGTGCTTGTGATTGGCACTCTTCTTGACAAAAGTGGAAGAGCTTTAAACTACCAGTCTATAAGTATAACTTCAAAAGATGACAACACTTTCAAGCCTATCAACACATTTACAAATCAGGCCGGCAAATTTCAGTTTATGGGTACTGCAGGTCAGACCTACGAAATGCTTCTTGACGGTTCATCTGCTGAAAAACCGATTTCGATTACAATACCTGAAGACAAGAATGATTTCTACCGTATAGGTGATATCTATACAGAAGGTAAGAGCCTTGAGATTCCTGATGCCAGCAAAGTTAATGAAAACCTTGTATATTCAAATGCAACGTCTGACACAAAAGAACAGGAATTGCCAAAGAAAGACAGCATTATCAATGCTTCTGTTTCGGATCCTGCTTCTGCTTCTGTTTTTTCTTCTGACAAGCAGACAATTCTCAGGCGTGCCGCCGATTCCGAAAAGGGATTCAGAATGGACTCAATTGTCACAGAAGAAGTTATTACCTGGGACACAACCGCTGACAGAGCACTGAAAGATTCCATAATTATGGATCCCGATAATATGATTGATAAAAAAGCTGCAGAGAAACTTGTCGACCCGAAAGCCCGAAAATCCTATGTTTTCGGCACTCTGAGAGATTCCAGAGGAACACCCATGGCATTTACATCATTTAATATCATACCGGTTGATGATTCTTCAGAGACACCCATCAGGTCGTTTACCAATAAGGATGGAAAATTTCAGATTATCTGTACAAAACCTGCCAGATACCGTATATCTACAACAGCCCCCCCTGACAGTGAATCATTTCGCGGGGTTGATACTTTCATTGTGACTGCTGCAGGAATGGGCTCCTATCAGCAGACTGGAAAATTGAGTCTTAACAAAAGCGAAGAAACAGCGTTTGTTTCAGGTATAGATGACAATTCAATAAAAGTGACAGGAACCATTGAGAATAAAGATGGAAAGCTGCTTATATTTACCCCGGTTTCCTTCATCTCCATTGACACTATAATAAACACATTTACAGATAACAACGGTTCATTCCAGATGATCTGCCGCAAACCCGGAATGTACATGATTTACATAACAGGTTCAAGAACCAACACGGGATCTTTTATCAATATCAGAGCTGCGGTAAAAGGGATTGTGGATGTGGGACGTCAGCGGATAGAACAGTAGTGGCAGCAACTGAACAGGTGCTTTATTTTTACACAACAGTAAAGTACAATTTAACTGATTAATTTGACATTGTCAACATATAAAATTTATTACCCCCCCCATATTTCCCGCAAAAACTTCTTAGAAACAGCTTCGGATCAGTCTGATTTCAACTCATTTCAAATATTATTTTCTTTCTAATAATTACTATTGCAACGGAATATACAATCAATTACATTTCTATATGATACCTGTTTCATGCATCAGACTGTAAACTTAGCTTTAACAAAAAGCGAAAATAATCACACACTTCTGTCAGGAGGCATTATCCATGGCACTCCCCCCTGTAATTGCTGTTGATCTTATGTTGACATACGACTGTAATTGCCGTTGTCCCTACTGTTTTGTGAAGGACAGCGGAAAGGACATCTCAATGTCCGCCCAGATACTGGACAGAGCAATGGACTGGATTGCGATTCACTCAGGATCTGCAGTGGATATTACACTCCTTGGAGGTGAACCGACATTAATGCCGCATCTTATTGAACGTGCTGTATACCGTGCCGGAACATGGCGGCAGCTTGGCGGTATTCAGATGCGTTTCAACATGACTACAAATGCTTTGAATATTGATGAATCCCTTGCTAGAAATCTCGCAAAGTGGGGCATACGCTATCTTTTGTCTATTGACGGAACAGGAGACAGGCACAACCGATCCAGACCAGCAATTGACTATGCTGATCCATTCAAGCACCTGTTTGACAAATTCAACATGCTCAAGGCTTATCAGCCGAATATGGCCGGACGACTTACTGTTATGCCTGAAAACGTGTACTGGCTTGATGAGGATCTTCATAAGTTGCATCAGATGGGATTTGAATCCTTTATTGTATCACCTGCGACAGGTATTGAATGGAGTGATGAAGAACTTGATATATTTATCAAGCAAATGACTGCTTTTGCGACAAGTCGTTCACCTGATAAATATGGAAAACTGAAGCCGCGTCTTGAACCGGTCGATGGTGAAGTTCAGGGACGTGGAACATGGGGCTGCAGTGCAGGGCGCGGACGATGTGCAATCGACCCCAGAGGACTGATTTTCGGCTGCGCCAGAATGGCTCGTATTGATTCAAAAGAGGGTCTTATTTTCGGAAGTCTTGATTCAGATGTAGATCCAGCCGGGAATATCCTTAAATTTCAGGATAATTCATATTCGAGCCGTCCGGCTAAATGCATTACCTGTGAATTACGTGAGCGCTGCATCGGCGGATGTCCATCGGTAAATTACGATGCCAGCGGCAGCCTGGTACTTCCGGCACCGGACGAATGCCGTTTTGCTTTTGCTTTCGATCAGATTATTACACTATCACATCAAAGTGCACAATTAGTGCATGCATAACACATTCATCAGAAAGGATACTGATATGACTGTTGACAAAATTCTCCTGGATGACGATGCAATTGCCAAAATTGCCGCTAAAATTCTTGACAAAATCAGCGGAAAACAGGGTATTGTCTGTCAGGGCTATTACTGCGATAATGAAAAGGAACCTGACAGCAGTAAGCAATGGATCGATGTTTTAGCCCAGAACAAACTTAAACTTGCCGAAACGACTTTAGCCAGGGTAGCGTCAATGCCTCTAACCCAGGATGAAATCAATCAGGTAGCGATTGAACTGAAAACTACAAAACGCACCACAGATACAGTCTCTGAAGAAGAGGCTGATACAGCTGTGAGAAAAGTGTTGGCTGACAATGTTTTAATCTCTCGTGCTGTTCAGAAAAAAACAATGTGCATTCCAGGCAGCCCTGCAACACCACCTATTTGTATTTGTGGCGGACCGAACTCATCATCAACATTCGGCTGCACAGTTTGCGGACCCAACTCTAACACAATTCAATGTAGTTGCGGTGGACCTAACTCATCATCCAATTTCGTATGCTCTATTTGCGGACCAAACGCCTCATCCTCATTCGGCTGTGCAGTTTGCGGACCTAATTCAAACAAAATACAATGCATTTGCGGTGGGCCTAATTCCTCATCTTCAAATTTCGGATGCTCGCCTTGCGGGCCTAATTCCTCATCTAATTTTACTTGCTCAATCTGCGGACCAGGTTCATCATCTAATTTTGCTTGCGCGGTTTGCGGACCACATTCATCATCCTCATTCGATTGTTCTTTCTGCGGACCGAATAATTCCAAAATAGCATGTGCTGTGTGCGGTCCCAACAAACCGGATTTCAACGTTACATGCAGTATGCATAGTTTAGACCAGCCGTTCGACCCCGGTGATATCTTACGCTTAAGTGAGCAGGTGGCACAACTCGCTGCCGAAATAAAAAAATTGCAGGCTGGGAAATAATTATTCCTGATTTTTCAAATTTGAGAACCTGTACAACCTGACAGGTTCTCAAATTTACTCTTATTGACGATAAGACCAGATATTCAAGCTGCTTTATGTAAACACATGATAAGCAGTCACTGAAGCGTACTATCGCGATAAACACTGTCATTTACATTCAAAGAATCAGGTTTCAGGCTGTCAATAAGTTCCGATGAGTCAAGCGATTGTATTTCAACAGAATCATTTTGCTTCTGAATATTATCTTTAAGCGTATCTTCAGCTTTATTTGCATTTGACATTGATTTTGTGTGCAGCTCGATTGCAGCATCGAAATCACCGCCCAGAGCTTTTTGAATAAGTCTTGATCTGCGTGCAACATAACGGGAATTTTTAAGCGGACTGAACCTTATCGGATTTGGAAGAACCGATGCAAGCAGTGCCGATTCATGTCTGTCCAATGTTGAAGCGCCATGGTTGAAATATGCGTGTGACGCGGCTTCAATACCGAAAACTCCATCCCCCCATTCTGCAATGTTAAGATAAATTTCAAGTATTCTCTTTTTGGAAAGGACACGCTCCATTCTCCATGTTATAATGGCTTCATGGATTTTTCGAATCGGTGTCTTTGACGGCGACAGATACAGGTTTTTTGCTACCTGCATTGAAATTGTGCTTGCGCCGACGGCCATTTTGCGTTTTTCAAGATTTTTCTCAAATGCCATGCGCATCGCGTCAAAATCGAATCCATCATGTTTCCAGAACTTTGCGTCTTCAGCAACAATAACAGCCCTCTGGGCATTTTCAGATATGCGGCTCAACGGCATCCATATTTTCTTAATAGTCACTTTTCTGTTTTTCTCAGCCCACTTACTCTCGCGATATTTCATGAATGCGGTTTTATCCGGATTTTTGTTTTTATATTTTGCTATATCAACGCCGAACATATACCAGGACAGATCAAGCCCAACCGCAATTAAAACTACTATGATTATTTTTAATAAAAAATTCTTTTTCTTTTTTTTCCTGACAAGTTTACGAACCATATTCATGCTTTCATATTTTTAACTATTAACTTTCTATTCCTATCATTCTGATCAGAAACATTGCATTACGCGTTGTTGACTGGCCTTTTTTAAGCCGGTAATCAAATGCAATAGAATCAGACTCATAGTGCTCTTCAAAATGATAGTTTACAAACCGCTCTGGTTCATCTGCTGCCATATTGCAAAGCTCAAGATCGTGCGTTGAAATTATTCCAAGAGATCTGTCCATCGACAGTTTTTTAAGTACTGCCACTGCGCCATCATGACGATCCTGGGAGTTGGTTCCCCGGAAAAGCTCATCAAGAAGAAACAGTACCGGTTCTTTGTGTTTGACAGCTTCCACTACCTTCCCTATTCTGAGGAGTTCCGCATAAAATGTTGACACTTTAGAAGAGAGGTCGTCACTTATTCTCATTGATGTGTATACATTGACAACTGGTAATTTGAGATGCTGCGCGCACACTGCACCACCTGCATATCCAAGCACTGCATTGAGACCGACAGAACGCAGAAATGTACTTTTGCCTGACATGTTTGATCCGGTTATAATTGCGACTTCACCGGCATTAGATAATATAATATCATTTGCAACACGTGCATTCCTGTCAAGCAGAGGATGACCGATGCCTTTTGCACTCAGACGCATTTCACTATTATCTATTTCAGGAAACACCCAGTCGGGGTTTTCAAAATATGCTATTGACAAACTGGACAGCATCTCAAACCAGGCCGCAGTTTCAATCCATCCGCGAAATGCACTGCCATAATCATGCTTGATTCTGTCAGCCCCAAGAACACACTGAATATCCCAGAGCCACACTGCATTCGCAATAAAATGTCCCAATGGATTTGAACGGATTTCTGAAGCGCTCAGCACTCTGGATAATGAATTGAGCACTCTTGATGCACTGTGTTTACGACCTGTAACAAGTGATGATTTTAATGTACTAAGATAATCAGCCCCGAACGCCTGAGTCTCTATAGTTTCAATCAATTGCGAGAAAGCGAGTAAAAGTGAGCCGTTTTTTTCATATAAATCTATTATTTTTGACATTTTTATATATGTGATCGCAAATATCAGCAGATGCAATGAGTACATGATCGCAAAGAATACCAGTGTCTGGGTTAAAACAAGTCCGGCAAGCCCGATAACAAGTGATGCAAAAGGCAATGCCCTGAGTATTTTCTTTACAATTACGTACTTGAATGTCTGAACGCCATCTTCGCACCAGTTAAGAAATTTTTCAGGATCATTTCCTGTCGCACTTAACAGACCATAAAGTTCGTATTTCTGCCTCCAGTCAATTAATGGAGCAAGTTCCATCACCGCCTGCTGCCTGAGCTTTATTTCAACGGCATTTTTTTCCTGACAGCTTAAAGCGTATGCCAGTTTCTTCTGTCCAGTATAGGTATGGCATGCACACAGATACTGATATACGGAATGTTTTCCGAACACGTCAAGATCCCATGTAAATGGGTGCTCATGATCGACATACTTTTCACCGGTGTCACTGAACTCACCCCATGTCCCATCAAGCCGCTGTAATCCCATTTTGTTAATCTGAAGTGATTTACTGCAGACAAACCGTCTGCGGTACAGATCATTATGCCAGAACATTACAGCGATAAAAAGTATACATCCGGCAATAATTTCAGATGTCAGCCAGTAATATTCATGAGCTCTGAACAGCAGTATTGCAAAAAAACAAATGATGACAAAAATTGCAAGACGTAAATTACCTGCCATTTTAATTTTTTTATCCACAACGCCCATCTCACCGGTATACCGGTCAAAACGCAGCTTATACTCTTTTGATGCATCAGACATCATACCAATCCCTCTGAAAGATAGTGTGTACAGTAACAGATCCGGATTTTATCGAAAGATTTTTCTAAAATAGTTTCCGACCGGACAAATTAAGCTATTCATCTATCTTATAAATTACAAAATCGAATATCAGACTACAATTCTCAAATCTGTAATTCGATCAGCAATAATTTACTAAAATCATTAAATTATCCATGACAAAGGTCTGGCTTTTTGTAATTTTATTTATCCGGCATCTTAAATTCAAATTTTAATATTCCGGAAAAACACATACCATCATCATTTATAGCAGTGATCTGCGGGCTCCCAAAAGCCCGCAATCAACATTTCAGAGGTTACCTGTGAGTGAATCAGCCATAAAATTTGATAATAATAATAACAGGCAGTATGAATTGCGTTATCTGAATGTATTATCACAGATTGCATCAAGACTTAAGTCCAATGTACCGCTTGATGAGCTCTGCAGCGATATCTGCACTATGACTGCATCAATAATGCGCTATCATGAAAAGGCTATGGTGCGTGTTCAGTTAGGTTCAATTTCACGGGCATCGCAGGGATTTCATAAAACATCCCGCGGACTGATCCGCGAGTTTGAAGGTGCTGACAAAACAAAAGGGTGCATTGAGGTTTATTATTTGTCAGATGACAGCTTGAAACAGGAAACAGCATTTCTTGACGAAGAAGAAGTATTGTTTGACAACATAATAAATCTCCTGTCAGGAGCGGCCACAAAAGCCGCATTTGATAAATTGCTTTCTGATAACACCGAACGGGAAAAAGAGCTTGGCGGAATTGCACGAATAATTTCAATTCTTCAGAAGCCGCTTCCTGTTCATTTATTATTGCATGACATATGCAACGCCGTCCCGGATGCCTGGCAGTACCCGCAGTTCACAGGTGCAAGAATTACATATGGCGATTTTGTCTTTGCAACTGATATGTTTTCCGAAACCCCCTGGATGCAGAAAGAAATGTTCCGTGTCCCCGAAGGTCCATCAGGTACAATAGAAGTCTGCTATACAAAAGAACTTCCTCCCTGCGATGAGGGCCCGTTTCTGAAGGAGGAACGGAGTCTTATTACAAACCTCGCCCAGCTTCTTGCAGCCGCAGCCGGAAGCAAAATGTATGAACACTTGATCGCACAGAACAGAGAACGGCTCAAAGAACTCAATGCGATAAATCAGACAACACTGATCATCTCACATGGAAGAAGCATTCAATCAACATTAAAGAGCATATGCAACATATTACCTGATTCAATGCAGTTTCCAAAACAGTCTGCAGCACGGATAATTTTTGACGGAAAAGAATACGCAAGCTCTGAATTTGAAGAGACTCCCTGGGTGCTGCGTGAACAATTTATTACAATAGATAATCAGATCGGCACGATTGAAGTATTTTACCTTTGCGAATTGCCGGCATCTGATAATGGGCCGTTTCTAAAGGAAGAATGTGATCTGCTGCGAAACATCGCGCGTCTGATTGCTCATTTTGTCAACAACCACAAAGGGCGCCTCCTTCTTGAACGCAGCAGACTGACACCTGATATGAATTCAGCTGTAAAGCACAACATGACCAGGCAGCAGCACACAAATGTTTTTTCTGTCAATTCAAACTGCGGCTCTGCTCTCTATTTTGTCCGTAATATTCTATTCATTGCAAAACCCTATGATGCATTTGTGATACAACGCGAGAGCTCCGGGATCTGGAATAAGAGAGACCCGATAGATCATAATGATAAATGGTCTGCACCGCAAATTACAGTTGTAAACACTCCGGATCAGGCACTTGAAGAGCTCATGCTGCAGCCGTTTGACATGATTTTTATAATGGCCGGTCCTGACATAAAACAGGCAGCGGATTCTCTTGAACGGATCGGCATGGCATTTCCGGAAATACCGATTTACACTTTGGTAAATAGACATGAACATGTAAAACAGCTCTCCGGAGCAATATCCTCAAAAGCCGGATATAAACAGATTTTTGTATGGAGCAATGATCCTATGCTGCTGTTTGCGCTTGTCAAACTGCATGAGGACAGCAGGAATGCGATTCACAGCCATAATCCAATTATTCTTGTTGTCGAGGATACGCCTGAAATATTATCAAAAATCATTACGCGATCCTGTCAGGCACTTTTTGACTGGATCGAATCGCGCATATCACCGCAATCCGTTTCTGATGATGACTATAAATGTGATCTGCCGCTTCGTCCGCATCTGCTCGCAGTGTCCAATTATGAGGCAGCAGTACATATTGTCAGGCAATATCAGGACAGGCTCTGCTGTGCAGTCAGCGACATTGAATTTGACAAATCTGGAATCATGGATCATCACGCAGGACTTGATCTGATTAAGATTATCAGCGAACATGGCAGCAGTACCCCCTGCCTGCTTCACAGCAGCGATTTATCACATAAGCCCGCTGCGGCTGAATGCGGCATCTGCTTTCTTGACAAAAACATACCTGATCTGCTTGACAAAATTGCCGCATTTATAACACTGCATCTCAGAGAGGGAATTTTTACACTTCGGGATACTTCCGGCCGTACAATCGGTCAGACAGGCAATGCTGCGAAATTGATTCAGCTGATAGAAAATGCACCGGTCAAGCTGGTCATAAAAAGTCTTCATGACGGCGAATTTACAAGATGGTTTCTTGGACATGGCGAACAGGCAAATGTTGACGAAGTAAAACGACTTATGCGATCTGATGAAAATGATGTCTGGCTCCACGGAAAACTCGTTAATCTTCTGAAATATTCTATTTGTGAGCGTTACCGCGGATCAGCAGTCAGATTTGAAAATACACTTTTTTTTGATGAATCTTTTATTACGGTTCTCTGTGGAGGATCATTTGGAGGCAAAGGACGGGGTATTGCTTTTTTAAACTCCATTGCACGTAATTTTCCATCAGAACATCCTCTTGATGGTCTGTCAATACATACACCGTCAACTGCAATTATCGGAACTGATGAATTTGACAGAATACTGAAACTTGAAGCCATCCGCTCTGCCGACATTTACAATTCAGATTACAGTACTGTAAAGAAACTTTTTCTTGATACCACATTGAGTAAAGGTTTGCGTGACGGACTGCGTGCGTTTGTGACACAATGTAAACATCCTGTTGCTGTGCGCTCATCAGGTCTTTTTGAAGACTCCCTTGCGCAGCCGTTTGCAGGTGCATTTGAAACATATATAATTCCAAATAGTGACAATAGTATTGATATTAGACTTGAACAGATCGAGAAGGCTGTAAAGCTTGTTTTTGCGTCCCTTTTCAGACCCGTTGCTTCAGACTATTTTAAACTCAGCCGCAAAAGTGTTCAGGAAGAACGCATGGCAGTTGTGATTCAGGAACTTGTCGGTACAGAATATGGATCGTACTATTATCCGCATATAAGCGGTGTTGCAGGTTCATTTAATTATTATCCGGTATCACACATGGAACCCGATGATGGCTTTGCAGTGATCGCATTCGGGCTTGGAGCTATGGTTGTGGAAGGACGCAGCGGACACAGGTTTTCACCGACATATCCGGAAATCAGCTTTGGATCTGTAAAAGACGCACTGAACAACTCACAGGTACAATTTTTTGCAGCCAGCCTGACTGACACATCACCGGATCTGTACCGCAAAGGAGAAAAAGCCGGATTAGCCCTTCTGGATATGGAATCAGCTGAAAAAGCAGGCGCACTCGTCCACTGTGCATCTGTCTACGATCCGGATAACGAAATCATTGTCCCTGACCTGACCCGAAGCGGACCGCGAATTATTGACTTTGCAGATATTCTGAAATATAACTATATTCCATTGGCAGAAACATTAAAGATACTATTGAAAACACTCTCTGAAAGAATGGGTTCTCCTGTAGAGATTGAATTTGCAGTGACACTTCCGCACAAGTGCAACAACTTTGCGGAAGCATCACTGTACCTGCTGCAGGTCAAACCGCTTTCTGGTGAAAAATTATCACACACTATTGATGACAGCAGTATTGATCCGGAAAAAGTCCTGATGTATTCTGAAAATGCTCTGGGCAATGGAATTATTGAATCAATCTCAGACTTGCTGATTGTTGATCCGGTATTATTTGACAAGTTAAAGACCGGAACAATTGCAATGGAAGTTGATTATTTCAACCGTAAACTTACAAAGAGCAACACGTACTACATTCTCATTGGTCCCGGAAGATGGGGCACACGGGATAAAAGTCTTGGAGTACCTGTAATGTGGTCACAAATAAGTAATGCAAGGGTAATTGTAGAACTCGGATTAATAAATTACCCCCTTGACGCATCACTTGGGTCACATTTTTTCCACAATCTTACTGCCACAAACGCCGGCTATCTGGCGATTAATGAAAACAGACACAATGAGATAATTAAATGGGATGCATTAAGCCTGGCTGAAACAGTTGAACAGCAATCTTTTGTCAAGCACCTGCGCTTCCAGTCGCCTTTGCATATAGAAATTGACGGCAGCAGACGAATTGCTGCCATTCTCCGGAAAGAGCAATAAATGTTTGGTGTAGCGATTTTTTCTGATATGACAACAATTCTGACAGCAGGGATCGAATCTTCTCTTTTGTCTACAACTGATATTTCACCCTGTACTATCTGCCGCGCAGAAGATCAGTTGTATGCAGTCCTGAAAAAAGGAAATTACCAGGTTCTTCTGGTTATTTTAAAAGACAGTGCATCTTTACAGATTCAATACAATATGATAAAGCATATAAAAACACATTTTATGCATGTACGAATAATAGCTGTAGCTCCACGCGCAAGTAAAGAATTGGTGTTCGATACAATAAAATGGGGCGCAAACGGTTTTCTTTCTTCTGACGCGACTATACAGGAGCTCAAGGAAGCTGTTTACACAATGCGGGCCGGCCATGAGTATTTCTCATCATCTATAACAAAATTATTAGTCAATAATTATGTGGAAACAATGCGTTTGGAAACCGGGGAACTGGTGAAAGATACTGATAAACTGGGAAAACGTGAGATTGAAGTTCTGTCACTCTGGGGTGAAGGCCGCACAAATGTTGAAATAGCTGATACGCTTTTTATCAGCGTCCGTACTGTTGAATCACACAAAAATCACATAATGCAGAAACTTGGAATCCGGACATCGGTTGACCTTTTAAAATTTGCAATAAGAAACAACATCGTCTCGCTGTAGGCCGCAGTTCTTTAAGTGTACTGACATCTAAACGATTAATAATTTACTCCGGTTCTATTATCATAAGCAAAGATTTACCGTGTAATTACGTAGTTCCCCCAATTTGATAAGTGATTCACTGAATTTCGCCGCAATGCACACTTTTCTATTAAAATACATAGTAATTTAAACACATTACAATTTTGATTTTTTACTTTTATTTTTAAAAAAGGAATGTTCAATGAGTAACATGTTTCAAGTACAAGTTGATGATTTCATGGCAAAATTGGTCGCTAAAAATCCTGGAGAATCTGAATTTCATCAGGCTGTAAAAGAAGTCGTTGAAAGTCTGGTTCCATTTATCAATGAAAATCCAAAATATAAAACAGCAAAGATTCTTGAAAGAATCGTAGAACCCGAACGTGCATTCACATTTAGAGTAGCCTGGCTTGATGACAAAGGCGAAATTCAGGTAAACCGTGGCTTCAGAATTCAGATGAACAGCGCAATCGGACCTTATAAAGGTGGTCTGAGATTCCATCCATCTGTAAACCTTGGCATCCTGAAATTTCTGGCATTTGAACAGGTTTTCAAGAACAGCCTTACAACTCTTCCAATGGGTGGCGGCAAAGGCGGATCAGATTTCGATCCGAAGGGAAAATCAGACAATGAAGTTATGCGTTTCTGTCAGAGCTTCATGACTGAACTTCAGAGACATATCGGTCCTGACACAGACGTACCTGCAGGAGATATCGGCGTCGGCGGTCGTGAAATCGGTTACCTTTTCGGCCAGTACAAGCGTATCCGCAATGAATTCACCGGTGTACTCACCGGCAAAGGCATCCCATGGGGTGGCAGCCTTATCAGACCTGAAGCAACCGGTTACGGAGCAACATTCTTCCTTGAAGAAATGCTCACTGTAAAAGGCACAAGTATAAAAGGCAAAACAGCTGCAATTTCCGGTTCAGGCAACGTTGCACAATATGCTGCTGAAAAGGTACGTCAATTAGGCGGTAAAGTTGTTACACTGTCTGATTCTGATGGTTTCATTTACGATCCAAACGGTATTGATGAAGAAAAGCTCGCATTTGCAATGGATCTTAAAAATAACAAACGTGGTCGTATCAGCGAATATGCTAAAAAATACAATGTAGAATTTTTTGCTGATAAGCGCCCATGGCAGGTCAAGTGTGATATCGCTCTCCCATGTGCCACACAGAATGAAATTAATGAAGAAGATGCAAAGACACTTGTCAAGAATGGCTGTATCGCTGTTTCTGAGGGTGCCAATATGCCTTCCACTCCTGAAGCTGTTGAAGTGTTCCTGAATTCAAAGATCGCATTCGGCCCTGGAAAAGCAGCAAACGCAGGTGGTGTTGCTACATCAGGACTCGAAATGAGCCAGAACTCAATGCGTCTCCCGTGGTCTGCAAAAGAAGTTGAAGACAAGCTCCATACAATTATGGTCAACATTCACAAAACATGCGTTACTCATGGTAAGGAAAATGGTACTTTTGTCAACTATGTCCGTGGTGCAAATATCGGCGGATTCATTAAAGTTGCAGATTCAATGCTCGCACAGGGCGTTCTGTAATTTTAAGATATTTACAAATGTGTTTCATCCACAGCTTCAGAATTGAGAGCTGTGGATAGAATTTGTAAATTTGGTAAAGTAATAATCTGGGTCATAGTTCTGTCAAACGAGCTATGGCCCTTTTCTTTTTACAGACAGGTATTTTTTAGAAGCATATCAAATTAAATTTTTTCAGGGATTTGCCGGAAGAGAATCTGGAGCGGGAAACGAGAGTCGAACTCGCAACCTTCACCTTGGGAAGGTGACACTCTACCATTGAGTTATTCCCGCTTAAGAGTTCTAAAGATACTTTTTAGATATTGAAGTGTCAATAGTCTCGTTACTTAGTAACCGTTCTCATAGTAACTTACTTCAGTATTACATAAAGCGTTCTTGTAAAATGTCCGTAATAGACTTATTTTAAAGAGCTATCTATTTATGGATAAGCATGAATTATCTTAGAAGAGTTCAATTTTTTAGATTATTTTGAATAAATTGACAACAATTATTGAGGAGTTATAAATGGCAGAAAAAATATCAATGAAAAATGGTGTTCTTAATGTACCGGATTTCCCGACTATCCCTTTTATTGAAGGTGATGGAACTGGGCCCGATATCTGGCGGGCATCAAAGTATGTTCTGGAACAAGCTGTAGAGAAAGCATATAAAGGCAAACGCAAAATTGAGTGGAAAGAGATTTTAGCCGGAGAAAAAGCATTCAATCTTACCAAAAACTGGCTTCCACAGGAAACAGTTGACACATTTCAGGAATATCTGGTTGGAATAAAAGGCCCTCTTACTACACCTGTGGGCGGCGGTATAAGATCACTCAATGTTGCACTTCGTCAACTTCTTGATCTCTATGTATGTCTGCGTCCAGTTCAATATTTTGCCGGAGTGCCATCACCTGTAAAGCATCCTGAAAAAGTAGATATGGTGATATTCCGTGAAAACACAGAAGATGTATACTCCGGTAAAGAACTTGAAGCAAACTCGGAGAAAGCAAAAAAACTTCTGACATTCCTTAAAAATGAATTCAACTGGGATATTAAAGAAGATAGTGGATTAGGTATAAAACCGATTTCAAAATCCGGTTCTGAGCGCCTGATCAGAGCTGCTTTTGATTATGCTATTGAAAATAAAAGGAAGAGTGTTACACTTGTTCATAAAGGTAATATTCAGAAATTTACTGAAGGCGCATTCAGAGCCTGGGGTTACGAACTGGCAAAAAATGAGTATGCCGGGAAGCTTGTTTCGTGGGACGAATGTGATGGAAAGCCAGCAGATGGTCAGATTGTCGTCAAGGATGCAATTGCGGATATCTTTTTCCAGCAGGCACTTACACGGGCAGAGGAATTTGATGTTGTTGCTACGATGAATCTTAATGGAGATTATATAAGTGATGCACTTGCAGCGCAGGTTGGCGGAATTGGAATTGCACCTGGAGCAAATATTAATTATAAAACCGGACATGCCATTTTTGAAGCAACTCATGGAACTGCACCAAAATACGCAAATCAGGATAAGGTTAATCCGTCATCAGTGATCCTCAGCGGTGAAATGATGTTACGCTATATGAAATGGACTGAGGCTGCAGATATGGTGCTCAGAGGTGTTGAAAATGCGATCAAATCACGGGTCGTTACGTATGATTTTGCTCGCCTTATGGACAATGCGACAACTGTATCCTGCTCACAGTTCGGTCAGAAAATAGTAGAGAATATGTAATGTTTCAAGGGTAGTTGCCCCACTGCCCTTTTTATTATTAAGCATTCGTGACAGAAAGGTCTGACAAATGGTATTTGTTCTGATCAGTGTTGTTATTTTTCTTCTACTTGTACTGATTGCAATTCGAATCAGCTTTGGAAACAGGGAAACACACGATGAAATACCAAACCCTCTACTTCATGCAAGTGGAATTTATTCAATAGTCCGGGAAGATCCAAAAGAGCAGATTGACCATTTTAAACCATCAATTGAAGAAATCAGAAAATATCTTGAAAGCATAAACGTAAATAATAATATATTAAATTCGATAAATTTATCAAGAGATGAGATAGAATCTCTTATACAGAATTGGCAGAGATTACTCAATAAAAATATTGAGACGATTAAACAGGGCGATATTGACGGGATCTCTTTTTATTATTATGATTTTGACCCTGAAACGTGTCCGGTTTGTGAAAACTATCTGAAAAAGAGGCAGTTTGTGACCAGAGAAGAGATTTATCAGCAGCCGCGAATAATTCCACCATTTCATATAGGGTGCACCTGCACAATCAACGCACATTCTATAGATAAAGAAATCCATGACACTACTGAATTAGGAATGTTCCCTCTATTTAAAAACGAAATTGCTCCAAAGCTTCCTGATTGGAGAATGTTTCAACAATCAAATGCAGTACGAGGTACAATCGAATGATTTTCAATAGTAAATTAAAATGTTTTGTCGGAGTACTCACAATTGCAATTCTTGCCGGAGTTGCGACTTCAATTAATGCAGCAGTTGGTGAATCAGCTGTTATTACACTGGTTTTTCCTCCAGGTGCACGCGCAACAGCACTTGGTGAGGCATTTACAGGGCTCAGTGATGATGCAAATGCGACTTTTTTCAATCCGGCAGGACTTGGTCAGGCTCCACTTGCTAACTCCTGGAAAATGCATCAGAAAAACAGTGAATATAACTTCACTTCAATCGCCGCGAAAAAACGCAAGGATTTCGGCAGCAAGGATCTTATCTGGGTTGGAACCAACAAAGGTCTTCTAAGATACAATGGTAAAGCCTGGGAAAACTATGAGATCTATCTTATCGAACAAAAAGACGATCTGAACAGCATTGTCTCAAAGTATATGAAAATTGATGACCCGAAGCTTTTAAGCAGCGCAGTCTGGTCAATTATGAAATTCAATAAACTCTCTCTGAAACATTTTGAATCATGTAAAGTTCAGATTCAGACTGAATTACAGAATAAGAAAGTTGAAAACGCTGTACATATTGCTGATTCACTTGCAAAAGAAATAGTTATGGTTCCAGTGGTTGAACGCTCTTCTGCAAAAATCTATGCCCTGATTTCAGGCAGCGTTGATTCTCTTCGTGCTGACACTCTCTCAGATCAGCTCTCATCAGTATTTCTTGGCAAGGATATTACTTTTTCCGATGTTGACGAATTAAAGATTCCATTTTCAATAGCTACAACTGACAGTATCACATGTCTGACAATTGACAATTCAGACCGTCTGTGGGCCGGAACAGAAAATGGACTCTGGCGGTACAGCAATAACGAATGGAACCGCTATACAGTACTTGACGGTCTGCCGTCAAATTTAATTACATCAATTGCCACAAGTTCAAACGGTCATCTCTCAATTGGAACAGATAACGGTATTGCAAACTATATTGACGGCCAGTGGAAAAAGCTTGACACTGCAGACGGACTTCCTGCAGCACGAATCAATACACTTGCATATGGTCTTAATAATGCACTTTACGCTGGAACACAAGTCGGTCTTGTAAAAACAACTGACAGCACAATAACTGTTTATGATACATCAAACGGTCTTCTTGCAAATGAGGTACGTTCACTTTTCTATGACTCAGATGAAAGATTATGGATCGGTTGTGATAATGGTGTCACAATTTCAACCCAGACAAGCTGGAAAAGATTCAAATTCCCAGGCAGTAAAGTTGTATCATTTACAGAACATAAAAATGGAAACATATGGATCGGAACAAACAGAGGTGTAATCAGCTACAAAGCAGGCAGGACAGAGGTTGACAAAAATGGAGTGTCGAAAGAAGGCCCTCCGGAGTGGAAATCATTCCATTCAAAAAATGTACTCTCCGATGACGATGTGCGGAGTCTGATTGACCATAATAATGATATCTGGATTGCCACGGGTAAAGGAATAAACGAGTACGACAATGCCCAGCGCGAAGTTTTTCTATTCTATGAACAGCTGCTGCCCGATTTCAACATTCCTGATTTGTGGCATGCCTATGCCGCACTTGTCTACCCTACTGAGGACTGGGGGACAATTGGCGGATTTGTCAATTATATCATGATGGGTAACAATACACCTGTTGATGCATTAGGTCATGAAGGCAAAGCCCGCAAATCATGGGAAGGAGTATTCGGCATCTCCTATGGTATCGCGTTAAAAGAAGATTTTTCACTTGGAATAAACATTAAATACATAAACAGTGCGCTTGCTCCCGGAATGGATGAAGGGCAGGGTGTAGGACGAACATTTGCAGTTGATGCATCACTGCTCAAACGCAATCTTTTTTTCAAAAACTTTGATCTTGGTTTTATGCTCCAGAATATGGGACCAAACATTTTCTATGTTGACAAAAATGATCCGGACCCGCTCCCTTTTACCCTGCGCCTGGGTCTTGTGTACCGACCTGTTCAGACACCGGTTCATGATCTTAAGCTCCTTGTTGATCTGAACCGTGAATTTGTAAATAATAAATTTGATGGAAAACCTGACCCCTTCTGGAAAGCTTTGTTTACAGATCTGACAGATACTGCAAATGGAGAGACTTTCGGGGAAAAAATGCAGGAGATAAATGTTAATCTCGGACTTGAATACTGGTATGCCAATTTTGTTGCACTTCGTACCGGATTTCTTGCTGATTATATAGGTGTTCGCTATGAATGGACACTTGGACTTGGTATAAAATATGGTACACTCAATGCAGACTGGTCCTATATCTATTCTCCGGAGGGATTCATGAAAGGTGTTCTCAAGCATACAAGTAAAGGCAGTGATGGTTCTTCGGGGGTTCGAAACGGTCAATGGCGTGTGTCATTTCTATTCCATTTCTAAGATCAGCCACCTGTCAGCGGCTGTCTTGTAATAAGAACTTTTAATTGATTTTTGGGAATAATAATTTTAAATATCAAAATCATCTTTCATGAAATGCTCAAGCATAAATGCAAGATGATTTTTTTGTTTGATTAACTGCAATTTGAGGAGGTTTCTGCAAGAATGTCAAAATTCTTTTCTTTTCTGATAACCGCAATTATGGCCGTTTCTTTTTCAGATGTTTTTTCTGCATCATCAATGCAATCGGCTTTTTCAAGCGGTACCTCCGGTCCGTATCCGTATCTCATTAAAGGCACATCATCAAAAAGTATTGTTGAAACTGCACGTGACCACCAGTGGTCAATCAATTTCAATAAACGAAACTCCATTGATACATTGAATATCATTGCCATTCGTGTTCAATTTAAAAAAGACACCTCATCTCTTACAACCGGCAACGGACTGTTTTTTACATATAGTAATTTAAAAAACGGTGACCTTGACGAATACAACAACTATTACAAGTCTGATACTATCTACCCGTTCGACCGCCTTCCTCACGACTCTTTATATTTTGAGAAACAGCTCGAACTGGTTAAATCTTATTACAAAAAAGTTTCCCATGGAAAATTCGTAATAACAAGCCGTATTTATCCTCTGCATTCAAATGAAACCGGTTATGAAGTGCCCTATTCACTGCCTGCATACTCTCCTGCAGCAAAGAAAAAAAATGAGTCATATAATGATTACTACAATCGAAAAAATATCGGACTGATAAAGTTTATTAAAGACGCAATCATCGCAGCAAACGGTTCAAAACTTGATTCTCCATTTGCAAATATTACGTTTAATAATAGTGACAATACATACCGCGATGAACTTGGCAGAAAAACAGCCTTTCTTATAATTCATTCCGGTGTATCGTACCTCACAGACGGAGGAGACGGGCGGGTACAGGCTGTCAGCACACCATCAGACCTGATTGACGGATTCATAAATAGTGATTTTTTCAAGTATTACCGTGACACGCTTGGAATCAAAGCCAACGGTATTACTGTACAAGGCAAAAATGGCGATATGCTGCTTGACGAAGTCATGATGTGTCCTGAAACATCAAATCAGGATGGTGTGAACTGGGGAATTCAGGGAATTCTTGTCAATCAGATCGCGCGGCAGCTCGGCATCCCAGATCTTTTCTCTACGTCAAGCGGGACATCTGCAGTAGGTTCATTCTGCATTATGGACTTCGCAGGATACTCCGCAGGAAAAGGCTTTATCCCCCCCTACCCTTCAGCATGGGTCCGCGCATTCATGGGATGGGATAATGTAAAGGTAGCATCACTTGGCAGTAAAAAAAATTATTCACTTAAAGCCCTGACATCTGTGATCGACCGGGACTTGACAGCCGCAGTACCTGCAGACGATACCACAATACTTCTTGTTCCAATAAACGATAAGGAGTATTATCTTCTTGAAAACCGTCAGAGAAACTTAAGCGGCAACCCGGATCTTTTCAAATACGACTCGGTTGATCATAATAAAATTATCGGGGAATACCCCAATAATGTTGATATTGCAAAGAATGTCGTTGTAAACACTCAGGGAAACCCGTCTGCCGTAATATCTAAAGTCAACAATAACGACGTAAGCCTTTCAGCATCAGGTGTACTTGTCTGGCATATTGATGAGCGAATCATACAGAACAGGCTTGCAACAAACTACGTTAATGCCGACTCTCTTTACAGAGGAATTTCACTTGTTGAGGCTGATGGTGTGAATGATCTTGGAATAACTTTTTCCAATGCCTTCTACAGCGCGCTTTACGATTATGGCGGGGCTGAAGATATTTTCCCTCATAAAACAAAAATTGATGATACTGTTTTTACTGTTGATTCTCTTGGCCCATATATTCTTCCGTCAACAAGAGCAAATGATGGCGGACATACATATCTGACAATGAAAATAGCCACCTCATCACCGGCACAGCGTATAGAAACTTACTACAGCGCAAAAAATGATGGTGATCATTATATTTCAAACTTCTCGGACAGTACCTTTATAATAAGCCTGTCATGGAATTACCTTACTCAATCATGGCCTAAACGCGCAGTTCCGGAACAGTTCTTTGAACCGCTCGTTGCAGAGCTTGATGCGGCACACAGCGGCAGGGAATTTTTTCTGATCAGTAAATCAGGCAGAATGTATGCCTGGCCGTCTGATTCATCTGTAAATCCGTATAATAAAAAAACACAGATCATCAATCGGTCTGATCTCCGTGGAAATATCATACAGGCCGCAGATACTATAGCAATATGCGACAGCCTGCCGCCTCCGGCTGCAATGCCGTCATCTATTGCCAATGCGGTTTACATTCCGTCAACTTCAGGCAAACTATACATTGTAAACAGTTTGTCTGGTGTCAACGGAGCTTTTATTGATACACTGACCCTCCCGTTCGTACCATCAACATATCTCTGCAACTTCAGTGACTCATCCTGGGCAATCGGATGTAATGGCGGACGCATAGTCTACGGCCAGAATAAAACCATTGACGCTGCCAGATTTACAAAATTACCATCAGACAGCTCTGTTACAGCAATCGCAGCCATTCGAGAACTTAATGCAATTGCCGTAATGCAAAGCGATGGAACACTTTCATTATGCAGGCCTTTTGCTCCAGCGCCGGATTCCTTTACTACTGACACAACTGGAATCGGCCCGTACACTCTTGTTACAGGCGATCTTGATAAAGACAATGCAAGTGAAATAGTCGTTTCCGACAGCAGACATGGAATATGGGTCTATAACAGGAATATGAAATTATCATCAGGATGGGAAAAAGAACCAAATGATATGTGCAACGTATACTCATATACACCTGAAAATGTCAAGCGTACCGGTTCAAACCGCTCATTATTTCCTGTCAACAATGCATCACCCTCACTTGCAGATATCAACCGCGACGGATACCTTGATATTGTTGCCGGCGGTTCAAACGGCATCTATGCACTTAATTATAAAGGCGTTTTAATCTATAACTGGCCGTCATATCTTGACACAAAGTACTGGTATCAGCGCGGCGTGATCAATTCCACACCGATAGTTGTAACAGGAAAAGACCGTGAACCACTGGTTCTTTTTTCATCTTCAACTGGTGAGAACGCCACGTTTGCAATTACAAAAATTCTCAAGGCAGATAAGAGCCGCGGTACAATATGGTATACAAAGCAGAATGGTGAAATCGACAGTATATGGGATCTTAAAAGTTCCGAGATTGATACACTTCTTACTTTTGGTGACTCGCTTGTCCTTCCTTATGTGCTGCCGGGCGGATATATCGATGCTGTCAACAGCAAAGCAAAGCGTCCGTCATCAGTCATTCAGAAAACTTATCAATCAAACTGGCCATTGACAACTGGTGGTGCCATGTCGACTTCCCCGCTGGCAGCATTCACAGGCAGCAGTACATTACCAGATCTGTTTGGTGCCACTGACGACGGCTGGATTTACAGGTGGCAATTACCAAAGGAGTTTCTCCCGGACACTCTGTTCTGGGCACAATGCGGTTTTGATCCGGGGCGTTCATTTGCTTATAATGGAACCGCACTTGTTTCCCTTACAAGTGATAAGGAACCACTTGCGTTTTTCAGTTATCCAAATCCGGCTGTAATCAGCAGGAACCTTGACCAGGTGGTATTCAGGTACAAATTCAATGGTACTGCATCCAAAGTACGGCTTGATATCTATACATACTCAGGTTTCCGTATCTATTCAATGTCAACAATGGGTAATCCGCCTTATAATCTTACCGGAAGCTACCCTGACTGGAATGAACTTGTAGTTCCTGTAAAAGATTTTGGTCCGGCAGTATACCGCTGCCGCATGGAAGCAACTATCAATGGTAAAAAACATTCAAAAATCTGGAAAATGGCAATTATTAAATAACTTACGAAGGTGTGGATGTGAAATTACGTTTTCTGTTTATCTTTTTGTTTACAATCACTTTTGGTGTCTCTGCAGCGAAATATAACGCATATGGTCTGAAGTTCTATACACTTGATACAGATCACTTTCTGATTCACTATATGGATGGGACAGGACATCTTGCGAACAAAGTCGCATGTAAATTCGAAGAGCTGTACTCAATTTACAGAAATACTTACAATATAACTCTTCCGAATAAAACAAATGTAATGATACTTGACAGCGATGAAAGCAACGGCTGGGCATTCTCAAATATAAATACAATTACAATCTGGACACACGATTTTGATTTCAATCTTCGTGGAAGCCATGACTGGTTTGATGATGTAATCGCTCATGAGTTTGCCCACATTGTTTCAATTTCGTCATCTTACAAAACCACACCTGTTATTCCAGAATTCAGAGTTGGTTATTTTTCTCATCCAAATGAGAAAAATCGCACTGAAGCAATTCACTCATTTCCGACAGATATTCTTCCCAGATGGTTTTCTGAAGGCATTGCACAATACGAAAGTTCACGACACGGAGCTGATACATGGGACTCTCACCGTGACATGATACTCCGTACTCTTGTTTTGTCTGACAAGCTCTTGTCATGGGACCAGATGCAGGTATTTACAGGGCGTGGTGATGACTATGAAAAGACATACAATCACGGTTTCTCACTGGTTAAATATATCGCAGAAACATACGGGTATGATAATATTGCGGCAATGTGCCGTGCAAGCTCAAAACTGCCCCGCCTTACATTTGACAAGGCGATTAAAGAGGTGCTTGGAATATCCGGCAGACAGTTATATGCGCAGTGGAAGAAGCATCTTGAGACAATATATACTGCTGATGTCAAAAATATCGGCACACAGGTTTATGGAAACAGAATAAATAAGTACGGCTACGAAAATTTCTGGCCTCAATTCACCCCTGATGGAAAAGGTATTTTCTTTTTATCAAATGGTAAATATGATTACGGCCGTAAAAGCTTTTGTCAATATAGTCTCAGTGATACTGTCAAAGAAGATAATAAAATTAAAGTACTGTCACCAATTGGCGCTTTTTACAGCATCAGCAGCAAAACCGGGAAAATATGCTATACAAGTGGTAAATCTTCCAAATCAACTCTCCCGGCAAAAATTGGCGGTACATCTGTACGGGATATATTTATTGACACAATACCATCCGATAAAAAGAAAAACGGTCTTTTTCAGCGTAAAAAAGAAAAACAGATTACATTTAAAAAAGACATTTTCAATGCTGTGTTCTCTCCGGACGGAAAATATTTTGCCTGCGCACAGCGTGAAGTTGACAAATTTAAACTTGTCATGACTGATACGTCAGGCAAGGTTTTCAAAACACTATACCCTGTTGACACATCAAAAAATGATATAAATTTTATCTACACAATAGACTGGGCACCCGACGGGAAAAGAATAGCATTCAGTTTCTTTGATCAGCATGACCGTAAAGTGGCAATATACGATACATTGACAAAACAGTGTACTGTAGTCTGCAACACTGATAATGATGAGCGTGATCCGCGTTTCAGTCCTGACGGAAAACACCTGTATTTTTCATCCGACAGAAGCGGCATATTCAATATATACAGGTACGAATTTTCATCAGGTAAACTTGAACAGATTACAAATGTTACCGGAGGTGCGTTTGCTCCATCAATATCACCTGACAACAATCAGCTGGTATACGCCGGATATGACAGATTTGGTTACAGTATATATCATATAAATAAAATTGCAACTGTAAAATCAATTCAAACAGATACATCGGCGCTTGCCGTCAGGCAATTTACTGATGTACCAACCTGCACTCTTTCTTTGTCACCATCACGGAAATATTCCCGTATCCCCCATCAATTTATGTTTGTCCCTACTTTTTTTGCCGAGCAGTCCGCTTCCAGATCAGATAATGTAAATGAAGGTGTAACCATATACAAGACCGGCTTCATTTTTAATCTGTTTGAACCGTTGACGCTTTCCGGAATGGGTAATGAAATCGACGGATATTTTTTAATTGAGCCAAAACATCTTTTTGATTTCATTGACCTTAACAGAGGATTTTTTAATCCGGATGCAAGTTATGATATCGGATTAATGGGATCTACGCAGGTACTTCCATTCCGTGTCTCATGTGATTACGGCATTCGGGGAATTGCAGGAGTTGACTCATTTTTTAATGAATACTCAGATTCAACCGAATCGCTTCCATATAATTATCAGATGCAGAATCTTAACCTGCAGATATCACATATTTTCGGCAAAAACAGCGGCTCTGTTCAAGCTTTTCAGGATGCTCTGTCACTTCACCTTCTGCTGAGCGGGAATATCACAAATGTCAATTTACTTTTAGATGGCACTACTGATTTCAAATACACCCTTGACGAGGGATTTCGCATTGGACTCATGGGAAATTCCAGTGCAGTAAAGATGAATTCACGAAGTGTTATTTCACCGGAAGGCCATACTGCGAAACTTCAGTATACTTTCAATACAAAGTTTGCATTAAAAGAAGAGAATAGTTTTAATAATAAAAATCAGGAGCGGTTTGACCGGTATAACTATCATGAATTGCGTGGACACATTAAAACAGGACTTGCGGCACCATGGCATCCAAAACATGATTTTCACATTGATCTCAATGGTGCGACTATCAGAAATATTAAAAAGAATGAGGATATTCCCTCCTATTTACTTCCCGGAGCATGGATTCCAGGATACACATATTACTACCGTGATATAAAAAATAAGCCTACAAATACGAATGAATATGCGAAAAAAACATATGATACACTGACTATTACCGGTAATACTGTATTCAGCGGGGAGATTTCCTACCGTTTCCCGCTGTGGCCGGGACTTATTGACAAAAAAATAGGTTTTATTTATCTGGAACGTCTTTACGCAGGGATAAATGCAGGTGCCGGCACTGGACTTGACAGGCCATCAGATGTTTTTAACATTAAACGCAATAATCTCCTCGCAGCCTATGGCTGCGAACTCCGACTTGAAGCAAAAACTTTCAGCAGTTATCCGCTTGCAGTTAAATTACGGTGGGACCGGGGTATTGACCGTAAAGCGCCAATAGGCGGTGATCATTTCGCCTTCTCACTGGGATATGATTTTGACAACTGGGGGACAGTACTTTCACCGGATTATCGTAGTGCACGAACTGTCAGATAGTCTCGAAAGCAATACTATTTCTTGACTATTTTTGATATATATGTTTTTTCTGATCCGTCCTGATGCATCACATACCTCCCCCATCTCCACAACTGAAACGGGGGAACATGTGTTTTTTATCCGCAGTTATTTAGCTGACGGGTAATAACGTCTGATCTCTTCAACAAGTTTTTTAGCTGACAACTGTCCCGGAGCTACAGGTTTTTCAATATACCCATAAGTAAATAAAGATCCAAACATTGGTGCAATTACGCGTGAAATTGTTCCAAAAGACCCCATTGCAATTGTCACAACAGGAACCTGACACTCCTGTGTAAAGCATAACAGACGCCTTACATCATCCTGCGAATTGGCCATTACGGCAAGCTTTACAATATCAGCACCCTGATCGCAGGAGCGCAGAACCATATCTTTAAGCGCCTCATCTGAGGGCGTTTTTCTGTAATCATGTTCAGAAATAATTATGGTTCTGCCTTTTGCAAAAGACTGTACTTCTTTTGATATTGCAGTTCCAAGCTCAAGGTCTATACTGTCAACAAATGGCATTATCGCTCTGAATATGGCAACTCTGTCCTTTGATGTCCAGTCGTTTTCACGGACAGTTCCAATCATGGGAAGTGCGAGTCCGGTGCGGACAGAATCCAGGAACTTGATAATTATGTCAAGCGGTGAATTGTAGCAGTCAATACGCATTTCAAAAAGATCTGCGCCGGCAGTTTTTATCTCCATTAATTTTTCTATCAGGAAATGTTCATCAATAATTGCAGCAACTTTAGGGACATTTCCTAATTCGCATTTGCCAATTGAAATCATTTTTATCTCCATTATAAATATTTTACATGCTGTGCTTTTCTATTTGACAACAGTACAATTAATCATCTGTCTGTTTTAATTATTCACTTAATAAGTGAACCTATTTGTAAACGCATCAATCCTCGCCCCCTAAATCTCCCGCAGGGGGACTTCTTGAAAATCATGATCTTACAAGTCCCCCTGCGGGGGATTTAGGGGGCGAGATACAAAATTTACAATTTCATCTGCGTTTTTTAGGTTTATATAAAAATCATGACAGATTCAATATGTCTTGCGCCCTTTTGTCAAGATACGCCGCAAGCCCCAGAGGTATTCGTTGTCTCATCCCTGAATCATCCCAGACTTCCGGACTCTCCATGCATAAATATAAAGTAATTCCCGGGTAAAAACGTTCAAATTCCACACGCATAGCAGTATAAAGTGCCACACGAATCGGTCTGAAATATCTGAGCTTTCCATCTGCGCCATTAATCATTTCCCCTGAAAATAAAGGCAGATGTGATGCGCTTTTTTTTAAGAATGGTTTAAGTGAAGGCATTGTGCGAAAACCGCCCATACTGACATATGCAATTTTTGACGGATCCTTTATATAATCAAAAATCTTTCTGACCACATCCCGGTATTCATCAGGACCGTTATCAAACCAGAACATCGGATCAAAATGAAATGCGACATTAAAGCCCATTTCAATGCATTTTTTCGCAGCAATCAGCCTTTCTGTCAATGATGCAGTCCCTTTTTCAAAAAACGCTATCCGCGAAATCGCATTCATAGAAAATCCAATTATCACCCTGCCTGGTTTTTTTATCTTATGTAAATTCCCGATATTTGTACTCTTTGTCTTGAATTCAATAATTGCATTATATGGTTCAAGCAGTGATGCAATTCGAACAGAATTTGATGTAACATCATCAAGATAAAGACTGTCAGCAAATTCCCCGGTTCCAAATCGTACAATTTTTTGCGAAGATTTCATCTTTGCATGAATTTCGCCTTCAAGGTCACTGAAATTTTCATAGATCGTCTGATCATGATTCTCAAAGTACGCCTGAAGCACGCAGTATCTGCAATACATCCCACAGCCGATCACAGGAGTGATAATCTGATATCCACAGCAGTAATACCCTGCAGTTGTTCCCGGACATGGTTTCCAGAATTCACCTTTGCAATCAGTGCGAACAATACGCTTTCGTTCATCACTGAATGGAACAATTGTCTCAGGTACATTGGCGGTCATATAGTTCTTTCAAAAATGTTACACATTATTCTGGAAAATACTCTATTTCAATTGTAACTCTTAATTTTTTTAAATCTGAACTGTAAAATAATTCTTAAATTATTGATTATAAATGAAATAAGAAATAAAGAGTTTTCACGGACAGATTAACTTAAACTTCAGTAATATTACGATTATATAAACATATCCGGCTTAAAAAGAAATCAGGTTGGTTTTTTTGATTAATACTGTTTACATTAATCCTTATGTACATGTATTATTTTATATGTATAAACATTAGTATAACAGGGAGAATTCAGATGGCCTTAAAAAATGTATTAAGCAATCTTGTTTGTTTTAGTGTACTCGCAATTCCATCAACTCTTTTGGCATCACCAATGATTTCAGCCGATACAGCTGATTATAGTGCCGGAGCTCTGTATTTATTCGATACAAAGCAGGTCGAGCATACATTTATCATAAAAAACACCGGTGACAGTGCACTGGTCATTAAGCAGGTAAAAGGAAGCTGCGGATGCACAACCGTAGGGTTTGATACTACTATTGCACCTGGAAAAACAGGAAAAGTAACGCAGTCCGTAAATGTTCATAATATGAATACTGGAGAATTCAGAAAAAATATTACTGTTTTTTCAAATGCCAAAAACAATCCGGAATTCCGTCTCTCAGTTGGCGGAATACTGAAATCATATATCGATTTATCAAAGCAGGAGATCCGTTTACATACACAGGATCAGAAGCAGTGGTCGGATACTGTAACATTGACAACTACAAAACAGGATCTCTCAATTACTGAAGTAACATTTAAATCATATGATAACTCAGCTCAAAACACACCGGCATGGCAATCAGATCTCAGAATATACCCTGTGTTTTCTTTAAAAAAGATTACCGGCAGTGATACAAAAAACAGTAATTACAAATTGATTATATCTTTTGCTTCCAAAAATTCAGAAACACAATATGGAGAATTCACTATTAAAACGAATCATCCTAAAATGTCTGAAATAAAAATCGGCGGTTCAATAGAAGGAAAGAACTGAAAGAAATCTGAATTCTGTCAGGTCACAGTCTATTGCATGTAAAGGATGTCAATTTAAATGTCTTATAAATATCTTTTTGGTCCTGTCAACTCACGCAGACTCGGGATATCGCTTGGTGTTGACATGGTTCCTTTTAAAACATGTTCTCTTGATTGTGTATACTGCGAATGCGGCAATACAACAGAGCTTGCCTGCGACCTCAAAGAATATGTCAGTTTTGATGATTTACGAAAAGAATTAGACGATTATCTGTCAAAGCATCCAAAGCTTGACTATGTTACATTTGCAGGAAGCGGAGAACCGACACTGAATTCATGTCTTGGAAAAATCGAATATTATGTAAAAACAAACTATCCAGACTATAAAACAGCTCTTCTTACAAACGGTACGCTGTTTTTCATACCGGAAGTACGAAAAAACGCAATGCATTTTGATCTTATATGTCCATCCCTGGATGCTGTCTCAGACGAAGCATTTGTCAAGATCAACCGCCCGTCGCATAACCTTGACAACAAGACTATTATTGATGGTCTTACCAATTTCGCACATGAATTCAAGGGTCAGTTATGGGTAGAGGTTTTTATTGTCCCCGGCATTAACGATTCAATATCAGAGCTTGGCCTTTTAAAAGAAAAATTACTTTTAATAAATCCGGATAGGGTTCAGATAAACAGTCTTGACCGACCCGGTACATGTGACTGGGTCACAGTGCCGTCACATGAATTGCTTGATAAAGTCAAATCATTTCTTGCGCCTTTACCAGTTGAGATTATTTCAAGATCCCGCTCGAATCCAATAACGGAATCAACAGCTGCCGATATTGAAGAAACTGTTGTAAGTCTTATCCGCCGCCGCCCATCAACAATTGAAGAGCTTTCAGCAATTTCAGGCAGAACAATTGATGAAATAAGTTCAACACTAAATTTATTGACAAACAAGGGCATGATAGAAAAAAATTCTGTAAATAAAATTATATTTTATCAGATCAGCCAGAAATAATTATTACAGTCAGAATTTATCCTGCAGATGCCGTTAATTTGCGCATTTACAAATTGACCTGATTTCTATTGCATTCAGCTGGATTATTCATTCATTTCATATTGATACTCATAACTTTAATCATCATATTACTCTTTTATTTCAAAATATCTGCAACAACATGACCTCTTTAACAAGCATTTTCATATTGTCTAATTGATATCACAGTATCTGCTGAATTAAAATCCATATAAAACTGTTCTTATTATCAATTGACTATATTAGTATATACTCATAATATTATACTAACAATATTCTGCTAATTTTATCCAGACATGCATTTTATGCACGTTTAAAGAAATGTGCATTATAAAATGCAAAAATCATCATAGTATAAAAAATAATTTTTATTTATACTATCTGATTTTTTTTACTTATTATAATAATTAGAATGTAAATATTTTTTTTAACATTGCCATATTGGCAATTTACTATTTTAAGATTATAAATATTTTTTAGTCAATATCTTTTTGACTATCTGATATTTACAGTGTTTTGTGCAGATTCTGAAATGTATCATATCGTCCTGTTTTTGATGATTCAACGGTTTTTGAAACATCGTAATGGTTCATTGTCTTTTTTTACTCTATCTCCAGATAAAGCATTATGAAAATCAAATACACATTAGGCAAATTGTTGAATGATGATGAGCATGCGTCACTTTGGCAGGCAAAATTATGTCTTGATGATGAAGATAAGGGACACAAAGTAATTGTAAAATCACTTAAATCCATGATTCATCTTGACAACAGTGCAGAACAGTTGTTCCGTGAGCGTGCCAGTTCCTTTCTTCATGCCAAAAACACATCACTTGTACATCTGTTTGATTTCGGATTGCTTCAGAATAATTTCTATACAACACAGGAGTTTGTTGACGGATATTCTTTACAACAAATACTCATGTCACTCTCATCCAAACAGCTGCATCTTCCATTGTGGTTCATTATCCCGGTTTTTTTATCAATAGTACAGGCAATAAAAACAATTCATTCCAACAGCATGCAACTGAACAATGGACATGCAGAACCAATTTACCGCATTACACCATCGAAAATATTCCTGAGTAACAGAGGGGCTGTAAAACTTATTGAAACCGGTCTTTTTCGCCCGTTTATTAACGCAACCGATAATGAATTCAAAAAAAAATATCAGCAGCCGCAATCAATCGAGATTGAACGTCCTGATTTGAGTGCCGATATATATTCACTTGGAATTATTCTTTGTGAATGTCTGACCGGAAAAGTTCCATCTCAGAAATATCCTTTATCTGAAATACTATCTGAATGCAACTGGATTCCAAAGGAAATTGTTTCGATACTTGACAAATCGATTTCCGCAAACCCGTCTGCCAGATTTAAAAAAACCGAAGACTTCAGCTGGGCTTTAAGTAATTATCTAAAATCATATCCACAAAAAAACAATAATTCAGAATTCATGACTTTGCTTGCAATTCTATTTTCTGATGATAAAAATATCGCATCGACACAAAAACACATTGATAACTGGTTGAAAAAAGTCGAACAGACCGAACCTCAGCGAATATCCTGGTTTTACGAATTCAGACATGCATTTCATCACAATGACCGTAAGACTGCTGAATTAATTGATGATCCAATGATGCGTTTTGTAACTATACAATCTCCAAAAAGGACAATTGATTCAACATTGACAGCGATTAATTTACAGGATAATACAGACATTTTAAAGACAGCTGAGAATAAGCATATATATAATTTATCAAACAGATCGGATCGCGCAGCCAGGACAAATACAATAAATGTATTTAACATGAATGAACAATCTAAGAAAACTGAAGATAAGATTTATGATTTTAACAAATCAATTTCAGTTTCTGATGATTTAGATTCATTGCCCGCGGACATGTGGGTAAGCACCCGAACATTAAGACTTTCAGGCCTGCGGCTTCGAATGGCAGCAGAACAATCTGAAAATATTTTTTCAAAGACCCGAAAACCAGTTAAAAACCCGATAAAAAGTGAAACTGGCAATCAATATATTTCAACAATTGCCGATGATAAGCATAAAGTTATTCAGGGTAAAGATGAATTTGAACTTGGTCTGGAGGCTTTACAACGAAGAGATTATAATATGGCATTGCACCATTTTGAAGCTGCATATCAGTCTGACCCTGAAAATAAAATGTTTGCAGCCAATCTCAAGCGGATAAAAACGCGTATGAATAATTAGTTTTATCAATTTTCTTCTGATTTACTTTGATATAATTACCGGATGATTTCATACTCAAGCGCACAGTTTTATTACATATGATAATTTTCGTACAGAAATAGAGGATAATATGCTTTCATTATCACTGCCACTTTTAATGGTTTCCGCGGTCACAGCACTTTCTTTTATAATTTTCCTTTACATGGCAATTACAGCAATTCATTCTTTCAATCGCCGCAGTAAAGATTTCAACATTCAGCTTGCAGATAAACAGGAGGAATGTGACAAACTATCCAGATTTACAGGTTCACTTCAGACAAAATGTGCACAATTAAAACAGGCACTCGAAGATTCCCAGACTCAATACAGAAACCACCTTCAACGCCTTAAACCCGAATTCAATAAATTATTTCAACAACTTCTGAATGCACAGGAACAGCGTCAGGCAATTTATACAAAGTATAAAGAGTGTTACGAGTCTTATGCTTCAATAAAAATTGATAATTCTAACCTGTCCGGACTGCTTCAGACACTGGAGAAAGAAATTTTTAGCCTGCGTGATGTAAAAGCTCAGGATACAAGTCAGTTACAAGAAAAGAACTGTAAAGAGAGAAATAATTGTGAAAAGGATATAGAATCAGCCGGGGCGACAGAAACAGACAACATTTACAGACTAAAAAGTGAGCAGCTGAATTATGAAAATTCAGAGTTACTCTCAAGAATTAATGAGCTTGAACTGACTGTATCAGAAGTATCATCTCTGAGAACTCAGCTTGAAAAAGCAGCGATTGAAGCAGATGCAGTAAATCAATTGAAAGAAAAAGTGAAATCTCTTAAGACAGAACGTGATCTCTTGTCAACTCAACTTGATGTTTCATCCCGAAAAGTAGCAGATCTGCAGGAAATCCGCACAACTACGGCCCTGTTTGAATCTCAGCAGGCTGAAATTGACCATCTGAGATGCTCTCTTGATATAATGCGAAAAAAGAATGCTGATCTTATTTCAAAAGGTTTATACTATGAAAATCCTCCACTGATTTTCACGCCGGCATCAGGTAATACGATCTTCGAAACATTGAGTATTTTACTTTCAAAATTACATGATTCACCTGCAATCAAGGCAGCAACGGTAGCTGATAACTTAGGACTGATTGTTGCAGAAACAGGTTCAAGAGATTGGACTGAGGGCCTTGCCGGCATTGCTGCATTAATAAATTCACTTGACACGCACATTCATTCATTTATGCCATTTGGGGATTTTCAGCAGATTTCAATAACTGATATCAACAATGTTACGGTCTCAGCTTTTCCTTTCAGAATAAGTGATGAAAACCTTATTATATTGCTGCTCTCTGCCGGTGAAATACCATCATGGTCGACTGTCAGCACCACGTTATCAGAGGTATATAATAATAAAGGAAAAATCATGAACGCACACAATAGACCTATTGACATTTTACAACTTGAGATCACAAGATAAATAGTCGCAGTGTATCTATAAATGCAGCTCAATTTTGCAGATAATACAAGGGGAACATATGACAAAGACAAAAGGTAATATTATTAGAAATCAAAATCAATCTGCAGTCAGTGCCCCTAAACTTCATGATTATTCATTTCTGTTTGATTCCCCATGCGACTTTCTGCGTGAACCGGATTCTTTCAGAAAAGAAACAAAAGAAAACATTTTCTCATCCGGAAACAGTGATACGGTTGATACTATTCAAAAATCAGACAGAATAATATCTTCCCTATCAGAAATTCCTGCAGATACCCGAATGCTTAATACAATGGGAGTACCTCTGGGGTCAGGCAAAATTGTAAATCGTATCAGTTCAAGCGGTAATTCCCATATCTACAAAATCTGGAATGAAGACCTTGAAATGTTTCGTGCTGTAAAAATATGCATCAGTGCAGATTCAATGCATAATGCAATGAACCGATTCTTTACAGAAGCTAAAATAGCCGCGCAGCTTCGTCATCCCAATATTATAGAAGTTTACTCATTGGGAAAATGGAATGAAATACCCTATATTGAGATGGAATTCATTGATGGTTTAAGCGTTGGACATATAATTAAAAAAAACGGCCCGCTCCCCCAATCTGTATCCTGTGCAATTTCAATATTTACATGTAAAGCATTGCTTTATGCAAATCAGCATGAATTCAGAATCGGCGGTAAAGTTTATCGGGGTGTAATTCATCGTGACCTGAAACCACACAATATTATGATTTCAAACAGTGGAATTATAAAACTGCTCGATTTCGGGATTGCCCGTCCATGTGATGAAAGTCTGTATCAGACTGTTGCATCCGATAAGATTGTAGGAACAATTCAATACCTGAGCCCCGAACAGATGGATGGATCTGAACTTGACTTCAAAACAGATATTTATTCTTTTGGTGTTGTACTTTACGAAATGATTACAGGAGTAACCACATTTCCTCAAACAACCCTTTCTAATATTGTAAAAGCTAAAATTTCAAATCATTACAACTCTTTTAAGGAATTAAACATTGATGTTCCATCAGGACTTGAAGAAATTGTAACTACATGTCTTGAATTTAAAAAAGAAAATAGATTTTCAGGTCTGCAGGAACTGCTGAATGCTCTTGAAGAGGTCTTCCTTAAAGAATATAATAGTTCATATGATGAGGTTGTGCGTACATTTATTAAAAATTATTTATTACAGCAAATGCTGTGAATATAAAACAAGAGATGCTTTTTAATCGATTTACAAGGTATCAGTTTTCAACTGAGAGACAAATAAAAAGAATTGATTTTTGATATTTAAATAATAAGGAGTCATTATGACAGCAAGTGGATTGGATTTAGTAGGAGATTCAGCAGTTGGCCGGCAGAAACTCGGAACAATGGTTCCTGTCGCGCTATTCAGATTACTTCGCCTTGTAGGTGTAATGGAAGGAATGAAGGAAATTGCAGGACGCGGTGCAAACGCATTAATTTACCGGGGTGGTAAAAATCTGGGAAAAAGTGTAGGAGAAAAATTATTAAAAACCTCTGGTAAAGATCTTGATAAATATTTCCAGGAAGTTGTTAATATTTGTAAAGATCTCGGAATAGGTTTACTTTCGATTCCTGAAATGGATCTTAACCGCGGGTTTATAAAGGTTCGTGTCGACGAATGTGTAACTTGTTCAGGTATGCCTGATATTGGGCAGGTTGTATGTCATTTCGAAGGTGGCCTTATAGGAGCGATTATTGAGACATTCACAGAAAAAAAAGTTACTGTTGTCGAAACAGAATGCTGGGGCAAAGGTGATAAAGCATGTGTTTTCGAAATACAACTCGCACAATAGTTTAGATTTACAAAATGAATAAAGGGGTACATTATGGCAAGTAAAGTTGAACAGATAACTGAGGTTTTACGTCAATTCAGGACAAGGTGTCCGGAAATCATTGGTTCATCGGTTGTAAGTATGGATGGATTTTTAATAGCATCTGTGTCACCAAAAGAAATTGATGAAGAGCTGGTCAGCGGAATGGCAGCAGCACTTCTTGGTGTCGGTGAACAGATTTCTCAGGAAATCATGCATGCTCCATTGAGTCAGGTATTTGTAAAATCAGAAAAGGGTTATGTTATTCTAAATTCAGTCGGTAAGGATGCAGTACTGCTTCTTCTGGTAACCGGGGATGCAAAACTCGGACTGATTTTTCTTGAGATCAGACGAATTATTCCGGAACTGCAGAGAGTAATATAAAGAAAATCATCGATTGACCTGCCTTTCTCAGCAGATGATAAATAGCATTCTGTAATTAATTTTTACAGAACGCTATGCACTCATTAAGCATCAGCGAATACTAAATATTTCTTTTTTTCTATAATTAAAAAAATTAAACAACTCCGGAGTTTTAAATAAACACCGCTGAATATTGACCTGGAAAATGAATTTATTTACAAATCATTCTCAGGTGTCATAACATGACTTACATTTTTTTGTAAATTTACTTTTTTAAATACCTTGACATATCATTCTTACAAAAATATATTTATTAAAGAGACAGATTTTTTAACATCTGATAATACAAGTTTTAAAAATGTATTATTCAAATAGTTCATATTATCAATTAATATTATTATTATAATTTTCTAATACTGAACAAATATTATTAATATATAATAATCAATAGATGCATTTTGAACGCTGGTTTTTTATCATTTTTTCTTGTAATTAATAACTTTTGATATTTTTAAAGGTACTGCGTAAGCTATACACACACAAAAAAAACACACATCCACTGGAGGGAAAATGATACAGGAATTACCTGCAATGATTAATGCTCGCGTATTACAAAAACAATGTCGTGCCGGAGACAGAAGTTTTTGTTGTAAAGAATGCCTTATGGGACCATGTAACTTCAGCATTAATAATTCTATAGGCGTCTGCGGTGCGAAAAGAGAGCTGGTTGTCAGTCGTAACATGTTAAGAATGGCTGCAGGAGGTGCAGCAGCACATTGCGGACATGCACAGGAACTGCTTGATTTTTTTTCTGCATCTGTATCAACCGAAAAGATTCTGAAACTTATTCCTGATTATATTCTGCGTATATGGAAAAATCTTGGTATTGAGATACCGGCAAAACCAGGCGAACAATTCAGAGAAATCACTGATGCACTTCATCTTACATCAATGGGAGTAAGCGGCGACTATGCTGATGTTCTGAAGTGGAGTATCCGAATGGGAATTGTGGATGGTTATTTCGGGCTCTACCTTGCCACAAACACAGAAGATAAGTATTACGGAAAACCAAAAGTAAAGAGCGGTCATCTGAACCTGAGTTGTATAAATCCTGATAAAATTAATATTGCAGTCCATGGCCATGAACCTATGCTTGCAGAGGCAATAGTAAAACAGGCTAAAAACTTTCCTGATGTCAACCTCATCGGTGTCTGTTGCACAGGTGCATCACTTCTTGCCCGTCACAATATCCCTCATGCTGCACATTTTCTTCTTCAGGAGGATGTTGTTGCCACGGGTCTTATTGAAGCTATGGTAGTAGATTCCCAATGTATTATGCCATCATTATCCGATCTTTGTGAATGCTTTCATACAAAGCTTATTACAACAAGTCATATTGGCAAAATGCAGAATGCTCTTCACTTGCCTTTTAATAATGAAGAGGAGGCTGATGCTGCAGCTTTTAAGATCATTGAAACAGCGATTGACAATAAGGCAAACAGAAAAACTGATTTTGAAGAGCACTTTAAAGTGAATAAACCGGAAGAAAAACATGTAATTCTTGGTTTTTCTGATGAGACGGTGCCTGTTGAAAAAATGGCAGAAGATATAGCACAGAATAAAGTAAAAGGAGTAATTGCAGTTGTCGGCTGCGCAAATCCGAGATCAGATTTGAAAGGGTGGGTGGAAGCATTTAAAATACTCAGCAAGGATTATTATATTCTTACGACAGGATGTATGGCTTTTGAATTTGGCAGTAAAGGGCTGCTTGATGGCGAACGTTTTTTTCATCTTGGATCATGTGTAAATAATTCACGTGTTGCTGAAGTTTTCAGGAAAATTTCAGTAAAACTTAACAGACAAATAAATGAACTGCCATTTATTGTAAGTGCTCCTGCCCCGATTACTGAAAAGGCAGTCGCGATCGGTATGTTTTTTACATCTATCGGATGCAGCCTTCACATAGGTGAACCTGCCCGTTTTGCATCTGACCCTATAGTTGCAAATACTCTTATCTCTGTACTTCACGATACTTTCGGCACAAAGCTTTATGTAAATACCGATCCGCTTGAGTTTCAGAAGCAGCTTCTGATAGAACATTCTTTTGTCCAATTGTGATTTTTTAATGTCAACTTATACAGGGCAGTGGATGTAATCCACTGCCATTTTCAATTCGAAAATAAAAAAGGTACGGAAAAGTTTTCTCTTCCGTACCTTTAAACTATGCACTGCCGGATTTATTGATTATTGAAGCAGTGATAATACGTTTTGTGAAACCTGATTAGCCTGTGCAAGCATTGCAGTACCGGATTGCATAAGAATCTGATTCTTGGTAAATGTTGATGATTCACTTGCAAAGTCTACATCACGGATAAGCGCTTCAGCAGACTGCTGATTAGTATTTGATAAAGTCAGGTTGTTGATGGCATGTTCAAGACGGTTGATAAACGCACCCATATTGGAACGCATTTTATTCACACTGTCAATTGACTCATCAAGATTCTGAATTGCAGATACAGATGCTGACTGAGTTGTCAGGTAAGAAGCACTTAAACTTGCCACTCCGCCGCTTTGAGCTCCGGCACCAAGTCTGTTACTTGACAATGTATCTATTGTAATAGTGATACTGTCAAATCCATAAGCACTGTTGGCGTCAACCCATAATGCAGATCCAGATCCTCCTGCTCCGCCAATGCCGAAACGATCGTTTCTTGTTGCACCAGTGCTTGAAATCAATTTCATACCGTTATAATTGGTAACTTCTGCAATACGGTCTATTTCAGCCTTGAGCTGGTTATATTCCTGATTTGTATATGCACGTTCTGTGGATGTAAGGGTATCGTTTGATGATTGAACTGCCAGTTCACGCATTCTCTGAAGAACTTCTGATACTTCATTAGCGGCACCTTCAGCTATTGTAATAGCTGCAATGCCATCTTCTGCATTTTTCATGGCCTGTGCAGTACCTCTAACCTGTGTACGAAGATTTTCAGACACACCAAGTCCGGCCGCATCATCAGCTGCACGATTGATACGAAGACCTGTTGAAAGCCGTTCAAGAGACTTTGACATGTCACGATTGACTTTGTAGAGTGAGCTCTGTGTGGTCATTGACGATATGTTATGAACAATACGCATAAACACCTCCATGTTATGAATGATACCCTGCGTAAGATATCACCCTATATTATAAGATGTGGCATCCTTGCCACTGTTGTCTTCGATCTGACTGCTGACATTTTATTTATCGTCAATGTCAGAAAAAATCTTTAGTATTTTTTTGAATTATTAAGAATTTGCAGGAGTTTTTCTAATAATTAATTGAATATAAATCTGTTATGCATACATCATTTTAAGATCCCAGACCATAAAAAGTCTGCCTGTGGAAGTTATGTTGAATATAGCGGTTGCCGCATAAACAAAAAAAAGCCCTCTTGAAAGAGGGCTTTACATGTACTAATACTGATCAAGTCTGTTTAACATATCCATTATAAATTGACAGGTTTTAAGCCTTGCTTAACAGCTGACTTCTCATCCTTTTTTGCTTTTCCCTTTGCACGCCACTTCTCCCATGCATAATAAAGGGTAGGTGTTACAATAAGTACAAGTATTGTATTGAATAATAAACCCCAGAAAAGCGGCCAGGCCATAGCAGACCACCACATGGTAGACTCTGATTTTGTAACAATTTTCAAATGTACAAAGTCAACTCCAACACCTGTTGCGAGCGGTAATACTCCGATCATTGCGGTGATTGCGGTTAGAAGTACGGGCCTTAACCTTGTTGCCCCGCCCTCAATGACAGCATCACGAAGATTTCTTCCATCCTTACGGAGTTTATTCATAAAATCGATTAACACAATACCATTTTTTGCAACCACACCGGCAAGTGCAGTAATACCGATTCCGCTGAATAATATTGAAAATGTAACATTGTTCATTTCTGCGGCGCCCTTGGTAATAATATTGCCGAATTCACTGATACCATTGACAATAAGTAATCCCCAGAAAACACCTCCAACAGAAATCATTATACCGATAAGAATAAGAAATGGTTGAAAAAGTGAATTAAACTGAAAAACCATAATAAGAAATACTATACTCAACGCAATAAAAAACGCTTTTATAATAAAGCTTTGTGTTTCTTCCTGATCCTTGTTGGAACTGCCCGGAGAAACAGTATATCCTACAGGAAGGCTCACTTTGTCAACAAGCTGCTGGGCATTTTTTTTCGGTTTCTGTTCATCTTTCTGACCTGGAGCAAGTTCCCCCCAGATCTGAATAGTTCGCTTAGTATCAACATGACTGATTGACGCAATATTAGCACCCTGACTTATCAGGGCCATGCTTGGCAGATATGCATCTTTTCCATCTTTACTGACAGTAATCTGGTTAAATCCATTGATATTCTCACGAATTTCAGGAGCCAGACGCACCATTATTTTATACTCTTCTTTTCCAACACGGTATTCAGCAGCCTCAGTTCCAAATATTGAACTGCGAACAGAAGACGCTACATCAATCGTTGAGAAACCAAGTCGCATAGCCTGTTCCCGATCAACATCAATCCGAATCTCCGGACGTGCCGGATCATAGTCATGATCAACATTTGTTATTCCTGGAATTGTTGCAAACAGTTTTTTTAATGAATCAGCAATCCAGCTCAGTTGTGCATAATCCTCTCCACAGATTTCATATTCGATTGGTTTACCTACCGGAGGTCCATCTTCCTGCTTGATAACCCTGACTTTCCATCCGGGCGAAAGCTGTTTTAGATTTTTTTCCATCCATTCCATTGACTTGGTTGATCTCACATCGCGGTCAATAAAATCTTTGAAAACTACATCAACATATCCCTTATGAGTTTCTGCCTGCCCACCGGAAAAGGAACCAGATTTACCTGATCCTGCAATTGCATTTATACTCTTTATAGATATAATTGAATCCGGAACATTAAGAAGTACTGCTTCCTGTATTTTCAGAGTCGAATCGGTCATTGAAATATCCTGAGACAACGGCCCTTCGACTTCAACCGCAACAACAGCAGGATCGGAATTAGGAAAAAATACAACACCAGGTCCATATTTTCCATATAGAAAGATACCTGAAACAATAAATAATAAACAGAATGCAAGCAGTAACCATGGATGATTCAGAACTTTATCAAGAATGATTTTGTAAAAATCCTTAAATCGCTCAAAGAAGCCTTTTTTACCACCCTCCATTTTGTGCATATCCGCAACATTCATTGTCAAAGAAGAAAAAACCGGATTAAAAACGAATGCGACAAAAAGCGAGCCTAACAATGTTATCCCGACTGTCATTGGCAGATATTTCATAAATTCGCCCATGATTCCGGGCATGAATAATATAGGTGTAAAAGCACCTACAGTTGTCAATGTCGCAGTAAAAACAGGAATAGCAACCTCTTTTGTACCATCCAGTGATGCCTGCCACCGATTTTTACCCATTTGTAAATGCCTGAAAATATTCTCCACCACAACAATACCATCATCGACAAGCATCCCGAGTACTAATACAAGTGAGAATAATACCACCATGTTAAGTGTAATCCCGGAATAGCTCAGAACAATAAAACCTATTGCCATGGAGAATGGAATTGCAGTTGAAATAAAGACCGAATTTCGTGCCCCAAGAAAAAAGCTGAGAACGAGCATGACAAGTATTATACCCATAAGTAAATGATTCTGTAATTCATTTATCATATCGATAATGTATTTTGACTCATCATAAGTAATTTCATAATGAGTTCCTGCAGGCCATTTTGTTTTTTCCTGTTCAACTATCTTTAATACTTCATTGGAAATGCGTATTATATCCTCGCCGGTTCTTTTCGCAACTGTCAATGTTAAAGATGGTTTTCCATTAGTACGGGAGATCGACTGGCGGTCACGGGTGTAGGTAAATTCCACCTTTGCAACATCTTTAATTCTTATCATCCCCTGATCATCAGCCCGGACTATAAGATCGTTGAATTCATCAGGTCCGGACAACTCCCCTGTTACTTTAATTGAGAACCGGAATCCTGATGTTTTCATTGTTCCACCGGGAATATTTCGGTGCTGCCCCTGAATTGCATTAACTATATCCTGCAAAGTCAGATCATATTGCTTAAGCAATGCAGGGTCAGCATCAACAGCGATCTCTTTTTCCTGTTTTCCCAATACTTTAGATTCAAGAACACCCTGTATTTTTTCCATGCGATCCTGAAGATTATCAGCAATTGACTCTAATTGCTCAATATCATAGTCAGCAAACAATGACAATTTGACAATAGGTATCGACGAGAAATTGAGTTCCTGTATAACAGGCTCCTCTGCATCATCGGGTAATTCATCCTTAGCCTGATCAACTTTATTCTTTACACGTCGTAAAGCATCCTCAATATCTACAGATGGATCAAACTCAAGAAAAATATTTGAATAACTTTCATTACTTGTGCTGGTGATTTTCTTGACACCATCAATACCTTCAAGCTCATCCTCAATTTTCTGCGTGACAAGCTTTTCAATTTCCGGCGGATTGGCTCCCGGATATAATGTCGTGACAAATATGTATGGAATCTTTATTTCAGGGTTTGCTTCCCTGCGCATTCCGATAAAACTCATCACGCCGGTTATAAACAGTATAATTGCCAGCACTATAACCGACATCGGATTCTTAAGCGCAAACTTAGTCATCTATTTTTTTCTCCTGTCATTTTCTTCTCTTTTGTTCATCAGGTACTGAAACAGATCAATTGTTGCAAACTTCAATTTCAACAGAATAAGAAGCTCTTAATAAATTACCTTTGTTCCATCACTTACCTGAAACCCACCCATAGTAATCAGTTTATCACCGGCACTCAGACCGCTTCTGATAAGAACACTGTCGGTGTTACTGACTTCAATTTCAACCATGTGCTGTTTTGCAACACCATTCTCAACGACCATTACAGATATTCCATTTTGTAAACGTAACAATGCTCCTGCAGGGATGACTATAGATTTATCATACGTCTTCCGGAGAATTCGTGCGCGACCAACCATACCGGGTTTAAGTGAACCATCCCTGTTTGCAAGAACAATTCGCGCAGAAACTGTACGTGAACGCGGATCAACCGCTCTGTCAATACTCGTTATTTTTCCTGAATACGATCTATCATGATTCTGAAGCAGACGGAACTCAGTTTTCATTCCCTCTTTAAAGCTGAATGCTTCACTTTCAGGAATTGCAATAAGCGCTTCAAGCTGGTCCAGTTTTGATAAACGAACAGTCGGAGCTCCGGCAGAGACTGTCTGGAAACGTTCAATAGAACGGCTTACCAGAACACCATCAAAAGGTGCCTGACATCTGCAATCCTCAAATGAACGCTGGGCAGTCGCCAGATTCATTCGTGCATTCTGATATGCCAGATTTGCTGCATCAATTACAGAACGCCCGAGGGATCCCTTTTCAACATTTACTTTTGCGCGCTCAAGATCCCCTTTAGCCACATCAACCTGCGCCTGCGCAGCCTGAAGAGCTGCTTCATATTTTTCACTTTCAATGTCACAAAGTGGATCACCTGCCTTGACATAAGTACCGACAGGTCTTATAAGGTTGACACGTCCACCCATCACAGGTGCAATTAGGTTTGCATCCTCAAGTCCCCGCAGATCAGCAGAATAAGATCCCCAGTCCTCAAATGAACTCTCTGTCACCTCTTTAACAACAACCTTGATTTTTGCAGAATCCGACTTTTCAGCAGCTGTAGCCGGAACACTTTTTTCAGTTTTTTTTGCATTTTCACCGCAACCATACATTAAAACAGCCATTACTGCAAGACTGCAAAAAATTGATATTTTAAATTTATTCAGTTTCATTTCCCCTCCATTGGAATTATTGTTCTTCCCATTGTCACCAGCAATGCCGCACGGCTTCTCTTTTGTCTATATTGTGCATTAAAAATATTCATTTCTCCCTGACGCAGCCGCTCTTCAGCAAGCTGTAATTCAGTAAATTGTCCATCACCCTGCTTAAAATTATCATCTGTTAATTGATAAGCTTCCTGTAAAGCTTCATAAATAACATTTGCTGCGATAAGATTACTGTCTGCAACTATACATTCAGACAATGCATTCTCAATTTCTATTTCAAGATATTTCAGTATAGATTTTTTCGTAATCTCCAGTTTTCGTGAATCTGATTGATACTGCTGTGCTTTTGCACTACTGGCAAACCCATCAAACAACTGCCACTGTAAACCTACTCCGGCCTGCCAGTTGCCATAATCTTTAAAATTAAATAAATCTTCCAAAGATTTACTGCTGGTTCCGGCACTGAATTGTGCGGCAATTGATGGCAGATAATTTGCTTTATAAATTTTTACTCCACCGTCATTTGCCTTTTTCAGGTAGTCAATAGACCTGATGTCAGTTCTATCTGAGACAGCATTTTTCAGTGCTTCATCCATAGATGGTATACGCATTGTCAATAATGACGGCATCATTGATACTGATGACGTATCAAGCTGTAAAGAATCATTGGAATCATTTCCCATAAGTACATTTAAAAGTCTTCGCGCAGCCCGTGCCTGCTGGCGGGACGTAATTATTTCCGGCCACAGACTCTCAAGATCTGCTTTTGTCAAAAGCATCTGCGCTTTGCTCCCTGATCCAAGAGAAAAGTTTCGGGTTAAAAACTCACTTAACTCCTTTTTACGGGCAACAGATCTTTCCAGAACGGAAAGTGCCATTTCAGCAAGCACAACACTGTAAAACGCATCAAAGCCCTGAAGCTGCAGCAGCTGCAGACTTCTATCATATGTTAACAAATTTGAACTGTCAAAATACTTTGCAACATTGACAGCTGTACCAATTTTTCCAAATGTATATATTGGCTGGGAAATATTGATTGATGTACTGTATACTTCTGCGTCTCCAGGCTCATACATCTTTCTCATTGTATTTCCGAATGTATTGCCGAGAATACTGTAAAGCGTATCAAAAGTGACAATTCCACTATCCGTTGGATTATTGCCACTGCCTCCCCCGCCACTGCTTTTTGCCATTCCTATTCCATAACCATGTCCTGCGAAAATCTGACCTGTTACAGTCGGCAATGCATTAGCATACTGTTCACGAATCTGCTGCTTTGATTTTTTTACTACCTCCTGTAAACTTTTTGTACTGTCACTTTTTGTACAAACATCCAGCATTACCTTCTCAAGACTGATTCCACCGGCAAAAGTCCATACTTGCAAACCAACTATTGCACTGAATATCAATCCTGCCTTGACAACTCGGTCCATATTGAAAACTCCTGATCGTATTATCCTTGTAAATAAGCAACAAATCCGGAAAGAAGCATATTACGCTTCATACTATTTGATATTGTTCTAACTCTTAACACCAGCCACGAATAATTGTTTCAAAAATTATTAAAAATAATTTTATTTTTAGTAAATAATAAGAAAGAACTCGCAATCTCAGTCTTTTTCATAAAAATGTTTTTACATAAATTAATCGTATATTCTTAAATATGTAAATAGAAAAATGTTCAACATGACAACTGAAACTGTAATGTTTAATTATAATATCATGATAACGAAGTATTTGTTATCCGGGGTCAATGCAGATGTAATTTAATAATGTAAAGATCAAATTGAACCGATAAAACAATACGATGAATCATCAAATACAGAATAGTTAAAGAACATAGCAGATCACTTGTTTAAAAGAGACCTGCTGAAAATATTCAATTAAAAATTAAAAGTTATTCCTGGTCGAATCTCTATTCCATAATGGGAATAACTGTCCGGATACCTGACACTATATGATGATTCAAATGTACCCTCACGATCAAAATAAGTTTTACCCAGAGGAACACCGAAATCGATATTTATCGTAACCTTTTTTAGAGTGATGTCAAGACCTGCAAGAATGTTCACTCCATATCCAAATCCGGTCAGATCGACTGTCCCGGCATTGCCATCATCATAATAATCACCAATTATACTTGAATACTCAACATTCATTCTTGAATATATAAAATAGACACCAAGTCCGGCTTTAAATGATACAATCTTTTTGGGAGATACACGGGCCCACAAATTAGTACCTCCACCAACTTCAATAAGCACTGCATCAATGTCATGCTCCATATTACTGACCTGCATTGTTTTAAATCCAAAATTAAACATTCCAAACGGCTCAATACCGAGAACCGGCCCGGCAAGAATGATACCCTTTATTCTGATACCCGGTACAAAAAACATATCTGATATGCCATTCTGATTTGATAATGTGTAATATTTTTCAATATCAAATTGCCACATATCGTGGATATCTTCAAGATAATCGTTAATTTCAGAAGACATAAAGATTTTGGCCATAAGATTTAAACCTATACCGTTGCGACCCACATAACTTTTAGAGCTTTTTGACAATTCAACATCAACAACTGCAGGTTTAACTGTTGATTCACTTTGATTGGATGCTGAGTCAAGTTTTATCGCAATTGAATCAGAGACCTCAGGCTGGAAAACAGCTGTTTTTTCTACTTCAGTTTTCACTGTATCAACCTGAACTGCAGAATCCTTTGATTCTATTGAATCTGCAGATATTGTCGCTGCAACCCTGGCTGCTTCTGCCGGAACAGATTGTTGTAAAACCGCAGTATCCTTAACTGCGGCACTATCCATTTCAACTTTTATACTATCAGAAACATTTTTTACGCTGACACTTTTAACACTATCGGCAACGCTTGTATTTACAGAATCTTTCACACTCTGCTCAGATACTGCTTCATCAATACCCTTCCCCAATGCAATGCAGACGCCAACAAATAAAAGAACCTGGAAATAATATTTAATCATAGCACTCCTGTCAATTTATTGCTTTATTAATGAGAATAATATATGTTTGGCACAATACAGAAACAAGTCTGAAGAGGAATTTATATGTTTATTAAATAGAAAGTACTGTCTGTCAGAGTAACTTTTAAAAAATTACTCCTGAATGATTTCTTGCAGAGTATGCTGTTTAAAAAAGAAATTATACCTATTTTTTCTGCTGCTCACGCATCTTGGCAAACAAATAGGTAACTATTTTCTCTTTTTTTTCAAAAGGAATTCCAATAAAAGCTGCATGGTATTTGTAAACTTCTTCTTCATCTTTCATCCGTTCTGATGAAGCAATTATTGTTGCTCTGAAACCGGACAACTGTACCGGCAGTGAACATGATATGATACAAATGTCGGTTTTTACAGAAATAATGATTGACGATTCAAAACAAAACCCTCCTGCGCTTATGTCAACTAATCTTCCATCAATGTTTATGCGGTTGTTTTCACTGTCACGAATAAATAGTTTCATTTTTGCATTAAGCCTCATGCGAACATCTTTACGAAGCTGATTGCGTCTGAGATTTATTGAATGACGGCATTTGATCCGGGCACCGCTATGCTCAAGCACCCTGACATCAACTGCATATAGACCATCGTTACTTCTTGAAAATGCAATGCGAAGTACCGCATCAGGATTTATCAATACTGTCTTGTCAGGAGGATATTTCAGTACAAAATGCGTCTCAAGATTCTGCACAAGAAGTGCTTCACATTTGATATCAACAAGAGAAACCGTATTACCTGAAGATATGCTTCTGGTTGATACCAGCGGTATTCCTTCCGGAAGGAGTATATAATGAAGTTTCTTGCGAATAGATCCATATGCATTTTCTATCTCTGTAAAGTCTCCCCCCCTATCAATCGCACTCTCTATATCTTCATGCACTGCATGTTCGTAAACATTCTGTATTTCGAAAATATCATTGGGGTTATCACCCAGAAACCGTGATGATGCAAGTTTTATGAGCTCTATCTCTCTATCGTCAAAATGGTAACGCTTGCAGTTATCCCGAAATCTATGTTCAATTGCACGCTGTTCAAGTAATTTCTGCCTGGCGATCATCCGGAATGCAATAATAAATATAACCGATATCAATACTACAAAAAAAGCTACAAACAGAATCACTGTAGCAGTGCTGTATGTTGTAAACTGAAGAACAGAGATTTCATGCGAAAAGGGCCCGTCCATGATTATAGTTCCTCATCTGTTACAGTATCCGGAATTATTACAGGTCCAGAAGAGGTGGTTTCCTGCGGTTCTGTAACGGATTCGTTCTCCCCTGATGGTTCAAACTTCTCAAAATCTTCACCGAGTATTACAATGTCAACCCTGCGGTTTGATGCCCGTCCGACTTCAGTATCATTCGATTCAACAGGTTTAAATTCTCCATAACCTGCTGCCGAAAAACGCACCGGATCAATTCTTTTCTCCTGCACCATGTAATGAAGTACATTAGTTGCCCGTGCTGTTGACAATTCCCAGTTCGAATAAAACCTGAAAGTGTGAATAGGAATATTATCAGTATGCCCTTCAACACGAATTGAATTAGGCAGATCAGCCAGAAGTGATGCAACAGACGCAATTATTTCCTGCGCCCTTTCCCCAAGATCCGCAGAACCTGGCCGGAAAAAAACTGTATCCTTTACACTTATTACAATTCCACGACCTTCCTCACGGACAGTAATTTTCCCTTCAAGTCCCAGATTTGCTATCATACGGCGGATCTGTTCACGGGTATTTGTAATATTCCTTTTTTGTTTATGCACTGCGGGGTCGGGTATAACAGTTCTCCCTCCGTCAAGCACACCGCTTCGGCCGGACTGACCAAATACAATTGCCATGGACTGCGCAAGTTCATCAAATTTCTTGGCACTCACAGAACTCATACTGTAAAGAACCACAAAGAAAATCAAAAGTAATGTAATAAGGTCTGAATAAGTAACGAGCCACCTCTCACTGTTCTCCTTCTCGGGCTCTTCCTTTTTATGCATCATACTTATTTGACACCTGTATTAATCGTGGCTGCAAATCCCTTTGAAAGGAATGCTTTTAATTTCTGCTCGACAATACGAGGATTATCTCCTGATTGCAGACAAAGCACCCCTTCAAGCATGATTTCCTTAATTATCTGCTCATCTTTATGTTTCATTTCCAGTTTAGTACCGATAGGAATCCATACCAGGTTTGCAGAGCCGACACCGTACAATGTACAGATAAATGCAAGAGCGATAGCTTCGCCAAGATTGCTTGGATCAGATAAATTTGAAAGCACATTTATAAGACCAAGCACAGTTCCGATAATACCGATAGTCGGGGCATATCCACCGGCAGTCTTGAAAACTGCGGCGCCCAGCTTGTGACGCTCACCAGTGAATGCTATTTTTGTTTGTAAAGTATCTCTTACAAGCTCGGGATCAGTTCCGTCAATTACAAGTTGTAAACCGTATTTCAGAAATTCGTCCTTTATATTGACAAGTTCCGATTCCAGACATAGAATTCCCTCTCTGCGTGCACGTTCAGAGAAAGAAACCAGCTGCTTTATCACCATTGGTATATCATATGTCTGATTTGTAAATGCAATAACCATTAGTCTGGGCACTGTCATCATCACACTCATTGGAAAACTGGCGGCAGTCGCGCCGATAGTTCCTCCAAAAATGATCACAAGAGCAGATTCTCCAACATACATACCAAGATTTCCACCCTCAAGTACAATACCTATCATAAGTGCCGCAAGGCCAAGCGCAATTCCACCAATACTCGTTATATCCATCTTTTTCCTGCAACTGCTAAAGAAGTGTTGATTATTCTGATCGATTTTCTTCCAGCCCAAAACCACACAACAGTGCAGCAGACAACATGCGTCAACTGAAAAGTGGTTTGGCTAATACTAATTATCAAATTGTTACGCAATTATTTCAAGGAGTTATTGCAGTGCATAATAATACTGAAAAAAACGCGGATGTGTATGGACGGGCATAACAGATCTCTTGACATTTAAACATACGGTCAGATCAGGTATATTCCCTGAAATTGTATTTTCTAAAGTTCATGAAATACTTTAATTCATTATTATGCAGCAAGATAAGAGGATTCAACCAGATGCTTAAATAGATGATAAAATTTCAATCACTATCAGGACAGTGATTGAAATTTCCTGAATTAAGATATGTTACATTTTTTACTCGTAAATAAACCTGATGTTATCAATTTGCAGATATCCAGTATCGGGAACAACAGAAAGCTTACCGCTGTCGTCAAATCTGGCCCTTGGAAAAAATCCGATTCCTGTCGCTTCAGATAACACTTTGTCAAGCAAATCAGGTAGATTGCCTGTTTCCCAATCCGGGTACGATGCATCAGAAATCCTGAATACGCGTACAGAATCACTCACTCCGCAGGGAATATCCCACCCATACTTAGTTTCAATACCGTTTTTGCTGTATACCGGACTTTCAATAAAAACAGATACATTTCTGTATAAATTTCCCTTTAAATTTATATGTATCTCTTTAAGTTTACTTATATCCTTTGCTGTGTCAAATGAAAGTATTCCCATTGACCACTCACGATATGTCCCGGTGTCAGGTGAATTATTAAATGAAAAGGAATAACAAAGATCTGCAGTCCCCCATAAAGGGGATGTGGTATTATGTGCAATGGAAGCTGTTGTATTTACAGATGAACTTGTATTTGCCCATTTGTAATCTGCTGAGGACTGTAAAAATTCAAAATTATTCAGTTTATCAGTTTCTATATAACCAGTTCCGGTAAACGGCTGCAAAAAGCCGCTTGTATCAGCTGTAAACGCTCTCTTATTAATATAATCATCATAGGAACTATTCAGTGTTGTAATATCCTTACGAAGTGCCTTGACACTCCGGGTCCATGAATCATAATTGACATATGGATCATCTGGAATTATTTTGTCAAGCAGTTTCTGCAGGGAATCAATTTTTGATGTCAATTTTAATACAGAAAACTCATTTTTAAGCATATTCTCACAGATCTTTACATAATCATTCCAGAGCAGATCCGCCGTAAAACCGGTCAGTTTATCGCAATGCGCAGGAATTGCCATATCTCCGCCCCATATCTTAACAGGTTCACAGTTTTCAGTTTTAACATTCCACTCCGGTGCACCTGCATCGTCAACAATAGGATCTGTTTTAGAAAATGTCACATGTAAATCCCATGGAATCAGCCAGTATTTTCCATCTATTGCCGCTTCCTCATAAAAGTAATAATTGTGATTTCCCATCCAGCTGCCATCCTTATACCATGTCATTATGCCATCAGCATTATGTATTGCTCTGTCAACCGCAATATATCTGAGAAAGTACTTCATATCCATATATTTTGATACACTGTCAACAAAGCTTGATTCATTGGATTTTGATATCGCTTTAAAAAATTTAACCATTTTCTTTCCATTACCGCTGTCTTCGTTGGTCTCCAATCCTTCCTTGTAGTAATCCGGAATATTATTCATAGGCCACCGCTCTTTGAACAGATTTCCATCAGGATCTTCAGGCCATCTTGATGCTGTAAACCTTCCGTCAATTGCTTCAACAGCCAGGAAAACACCCTGAAAAACACCGTTTATATTGACTTTTACATATGCGGTTCTTGGAGCAGCAATTCCCATGTCCCTGAACAGGTCATAACTGAGAATATCATGCATTTTTGTACCGTCAGCCGACATGGAGTGAAGATTTATATGTTTCAAAGAATAAAACTTCTGATCATCAATATATTCATTGAACTTTAATTTGAAAGATATTTTTCTGCAAACCTGTTTATCTGCACGTGTACCGATAGTGTCGAAACAATTTGGAAGAGAGTAATTTGACCCTTTATATCTTATTCCAATCTGTCCAATAACTGAATCATTAAATGTAAATTGAGCAGGCACATAATTCTCAAGCAGTGCATCTCGTTCCATAATCAATGAATCTTCTTTTGAAATAGTAAAATTATATGTGTAAATATTTGCTTCATTAAATAACGCAGCACGCGGATCCGGTTTCATCTCAATGGAGTACTCCATACCTTCACTTTGTAAATCAGCACTTTGCGGATAATATGAATCATGCTGAAAAAGAAGTGCCTCGGTCGTCAACTCTGATACAGAAGCCGCTGCATCTCGGATTGATCCGGTCATAAATCTCCCTGTCAATCTGTTCTGGGCTGCAGTGTTTATTTTAAACGATGATACCATGCTGCTGTTTGCCTCAAGCTTCATGAGATATATGCCATGTGCAAACCATGGGATACTTATAAGAGGTTTTTCCTTTGAGATATTTTTCTGATATATGCATTTTCCATTAAGAGAAAAAATCATCACTTTTCTTGTTGATGGTGCAGATGAAAAATCAAGAATCGCATTGCCGTGTTTCCAGAACATCTCAAATTTTTCAGATGAATGTACTCTTCCTTTATTTACAACTGCTAATTCATACGGTAATGTAAACCTGCCTGATTTATCTGTATGAGTGACAAAATCAGTATACCCGAGTGACACTCTGACATTCTCCACGGGATACCCGTTTTTTTTATCTTTAACAACACCAACATAAGCCGATGCAAAACAATAGCCGGTAATACACATAAAAAGTACACCAACCCCGGCCATTCTTCTTTTAAAAACACAATTCATTGACATATTCCACTCCTTTTTCGATATTATCTGTCTGAAGCAAGATAAACACTTGACTTTATATCAGACAGGCATGCAGGAAAATCTATCTCAGATCAAAACTTCCGATTCCATGAAGAAAAATGTTATCAAGCCATAACTCAAGGGTATCACCATAAATATCGGCACCTGTTGATTCAAAATGTACTGACCTTATTGAATCACAGACGTCCGCCCACTGTAACTTGTCTGTACGCTGAACAGAATGCATCGGTGGAATAAGTTGACTTGTAGGTATTGTTATTTTCTGCCATTCAGCCGGAACTGCAATTACCTTCTGCAGATCACCCCATCTGTCACCTTCGGGATAATTGTCAACTTTTTTACTCGAAAATGCAACCTTGACATTACCCTTCCCTTTTATATAAAAAGATATCGCAGTCATTTTACTCAGATTGATATAGTATCTTTCAGTCGTTTCATTTTTACATCCGATTCCTGCGTATGGGTATTCGAATTTTTCCCCATAAATAATTTTTACATGAGCAGCTTTGCCCATTCCTTCAACTGTTTCTATACAATTAGAGAAACTCTCAGGAGGAACAATGTCAGGAATAACAACAGTTGTACCGCTGTCACCTCTATCATCCCAGCCATACCAGATAATATCCGGAAATACCGTATACAGTTCAGTAAAAGCATCATTGTCATTAAAATTGTCAAGAAGCAATGCGGTCTGCCCTGTTTCATCAACCTCCACAAGACTGTTATTCTCTATTGTATAGTAACTGACAGCATAAAAATCATTCCCGTTATACCAGTCGGGATTCTGTGCATAGATGAGAGGATCAATAGAGAATACACTGTCTGTATTACTTTCAAAAAAGTTATACACTCTTCCTGAACTGCTGTTCATCTGCACATCCCGGATAAATACTGTATCAGTATTTGCGGTAGTTTTAACAGAAAGAAAATTAACCGTGTTGTTATAGACAAATCCAAGATCATATTGACCATTAGGAACATTCTGCAGTCTATAGTAACCGGACGAATCTATATCTGAATGAATTCCAAGCCCGGGAATAAAAACTCTTGTCGCCCTGACTGACAATGAATCAGTCAGAATGCGGCCTTTAATTGTTATATTATTATCAAGAAAAAGATCCTGATTCAATAATTCACTATTCCCTTTTTGTAATTTTGAAATCACCGCAGACATATTTGTCAATGTATCACTTGTATATAAAACATAAACACCGTTTTTAACATTTTCAAAAGTGTAACGCCCAAAACCGTCGGGGTTTGCCTTCTCCTCATAAATAATACTGTCTCCCGCCGAAGTAATGAGTATCTTACGCATAACAACACTTGAGTTCGCCCGCATAAGTTCATTTTTATATATAACCATTCCTGAGACACGTTCATTTGGAATATCAGTGACACCGGCAGTATTGACAGTACAGCTAATATTGACAGCTGCTACAATAAAAATTACTATTGTCAACTTATAAATATATAAAGGCATTATTCACGCTCCCTTTTGGGAATTGAATTCGACAGAGGAAATAAAAGCACACTCATTTCGTAAACTTTCTCAGGATCTGCATCGTTCAGGGATTTTCCGATTATTTTCCTGCGCGCATCTTCAAGCACTTCACATGCAAATTCAAATGACTCTTTACTCATTGTCAATGTTGAAAATGCGGCAAACCTCTCGGATTTATCCATAATCTGGACCGCATCAGCTCCGCGCATGATCAGCTCTTTTTTCAAATTCGTCATAAGATATTTCGGTACGCCTTCAAGATTCAGTGATGCCGAATTCTGATGGTACCGGCCGGATTCATCCTTTTTAAGGAGCCCGATCTCAAGCATTATCTCAATAGCAGCGCGCGCATCCTCTGTACTTATTGGTGGTCTTATCATGCGTGCAAGTTTTTTATAATCATCATTCCAGTCACATAACGCAGCTACTTCCCTGAGAACAAGAAAGTACCAGGCTTTTATGTATTCATACTGTTTTTTTTCTAATTTGTAAAAATTTGTCCGTTTCCTTATCTCCTCAAGGTTTTTAAGGTATTTTTCACGCTCTTCAAACTCTTTTGCCTGATTATAAAAAACAAGGTTTTCAAAAAACTGTGCAGCAGTTCCATTAATCCCCATTGCAGAGATAGTTTTCTGAAGCGTCGAGTATGTCAGGTTGAAACGTCCCTTGATTACAGACAAAAGATAACTTGATGATTTAAAACCGGCTTTCATGGCAAAATATCTGTTGGAAAAAATATCTGATATCCGTTTCTGCTCTGAAAAAAAATCACCCAGAAACTTCCTGTAATCGTCATACTCAAATATTTTTGTAATTGCCTGATTCTGTACCGGTTCATTCATATAAATTGTTCCTGCCTGAAAAATTTCTTACTCAATAATATAAACAAATTATAACTGTAAATAACGCAATGTGTGTAATTTTCGTGTAATTTTTTACACATTATAATTACTTTTTATTGCTTAAATACTGATTTTTAAACTGTCACGATAGGTTGAATCAGCTTTATGTGTGTAATTTTTTTCTGATTCAGCGCATCATTTAGAGCAATCTGAACAAAATCGCTTATTAGAAACGAATACAAATCAAAGACTGCCGAGACTTTACATCAGACATTAAAACATAATTTCCAATACTCTTGCTGTATACAAACATCAATACTATAATTATTATTAGCTTACGTAAACTAAGACGACATAATTTGTTTTTATTAAATGCAATATCTATTTTGTTAAACATTTAAAAAACAACAAATCAATTGGCAGAAACAGCCATTTCCGGCAAATAACAACAGGCGATCCATTTATGAACGAAAAACTGCAGCCTTTTAAAGTGTCACCGGTATTTCTTGAAAAAATATGGGGTGGTCAGGCTCTGAGATATAAACTGAATAAGAAAATTGACAATACATTAAAAATCGGCGAATCCTGGGAAGTCAGCGGTGAAGAACCATACCAGTCGAAAATCTGCAGCGGCGAGTACTCAGGGGATTTATTATCTGAATACGTCTCAAGATTTGGAAAACAATTTCTTGGTGATAAAACCGTCGATTCAGGCTTTCCGCTTCTTTTCAAGTTCATTGATCCAAATGACAAACTTTCAGTACAGGTTCATCCTGATGACAAACAGACAATTGAGAATAATTACGGCATACGCGGTAAAACCGAATGCTGGTATGTTGCAGATGCATTGCCCGGTGCGTCATTAATCATCGGACTTAAAAAAGACTGCTCAAGAGATGAGCTTCGCAGCGCTATTGACAAAAAGACTTTCAGGTCTTTACTGAATGATGAGACGGCCTCTGAGGGTGACTTTTTTTTCATACCTCCCGGAACAATCCATGCGATTATGCCTGGCAGTATAATTTATGAGGTTCAGGAAAGTTCAGATATAACATTCCGTGTCTACGACTGGGATAGAGTTGACACAAATGGAAAATCCCGCACATTGCATATTGACAATGCAGTCAAAGTGATGGATACAAAATCCCGCAAATCATTCAAGGTTGCTCCTGTTGAAATATCTCACAATGGTTATAAGCACAGTATAAGAGTCGCATGCAGGTATTTCGCGGTTGAACAGTACTCCATGATTAAAGGAATATCAGTTACTCTTCCAGTTAAGCAGTCATTCAGTGTACTCACTGTCATAAAAGGCTGCATGACTCTAAGAACCCAGTCCGGTGATACACTCTCGATAGCGCATGGCGAATCAGTCTGTGTTCCTTCTAAGTCAATAGGATGTATAGTTGCAGCAACTGACAAAACAGAACTTCTATGTTCATCAGTACCTGACATTCAGACAGAAATCATTGACCCATTGACACAATGCGGAATTGCGAAAAAAGCAATCATTGCACTTGGCGGATGCGTTGATGAATCCAATGATATTCTGAAAACTATTAATAATAAAGGCAGCTAATTACATTTTCATTATGCGCTGCCTCATCACCTCAATGACCGCTTCCAACCAGCCTGACTAATTCATTTGTCAAACTAAGCTTACCAGCAAAAAAAAATTTCTAATATAAGGCTTTCGTTCGTGTTCATTTTAGCGTAATCAATTCCATGCAAGGCAGAGAATCCCATATAGGAGTCAACATGTACTTTTTCCCCTTAAAAATTAATTCGATAGTATATTGGTCTTTTTTTACCCGGCACCAACGAGCTCTCCCAAACTTATCTGTTTTATTATTATATCGATATTTATTGGGTGTTAACAAACTGCACTCAGCCGAATCAACTGGTAAGCCGGAAGAAGTTTGAACTGTAATTGAAATATAGCCGCCATCAATGCACCCATCCTCAGATCTGCATATATCAATACAGTGGAATGTAATATCACGATTAGAAAATATTCTTTCCAACCTTTTCATTTCTTCTGCTTCCTCTTCCATTGGTGGTTTGTTCGTTTCAGCAGGCGTTGCACTATCTTTCATTTTTCTTTCAAGAAGTAGGTTGTTTTGCAACAGAGGATTTTTTTTCATTAACATATATTTTTTTTGAGCTTTTTTCCCGTTTAGCTGAGAAATCCCATTTTCGATTATATTTAATAATTCCCTTGCATTTGTTGTGTCATTAACGTTTTCTCTTTCGATAGAAATTACCAGTTGCACATATCGATTTGTAAGCACCACCTTTTTCTGGAATTCTAAATGCTCAGGTGTATTGTTATGGCGTAAACCTTTTAAACTATTGTAAATGTGTTCCAGTAATAAAATTTTCTTTTTTTCATCCTCATATACAGAAGGAAAATTAGCTATAACATATTCATTTTTCTTATTTGAGAGATACTGGTATTCTTGAAGTAATAAAAAACAACCTTGTTTGGGTCTGTAATCAGCATGGGAGTGTTCCGCTGTATCATCGAAAAGATAAAATGCAGCTTCTCTGCATAATAACGAATCATCTTTACATATCTTAATTTTCCATGAATATTCCAGATGTGTATTGAATGTAGTATCGGGATGGAAACCGTAATCGATTAAACATTGCTTTAAATGTTCCGCACGGTCAAAATGTTCGGGAGAATTACATTTGACAACCAACACTATAATCACAATGAAGATATAAATATTTCGCATTTTCATGCCCAGTATATTGATGGTATTACAATTACACCACTATTCCAGGGCCATACAGAACAAAAATCTCTTTTTTCAAACAATGGATGCCCCGATGATAGAAATGGTCCTACATCCCAATGAACCTCAAGAACATCACCATAGGAGAATATGGCAGTGTGCAGATTCCGCGCTGCATACCATCCATGTTCGAAGCTGTATTGCATAATAATATATTTTCGTCTCTTGTTTGCAAGTACTCAACAGAACCTCGATAGTCAGTCAATTATTACCGTATGACCTGGCAGGAAGTACTCCATTTGCATAATACGATTTCCATCTGAATTAAAAACGGGAGAACTTACTATCGCAGAGAGATCAAATTCACCTTCTACCTGAGCGGGAAAAACAAGTTTCATCTCAATAACTACCACACCATTAAACGGAAGAGATAGTAATGAAGCGGTAGTATTCACATTTTCGACAGCTATAATTTCTGACGAGGTCACATTGATAAAAAATTGATTGACAACATTGGAAGACTCTGAATAGTGTTTATTTGTAGCATTGAACTCGACCATGAATATACCTGGTATCCTTGGGTCAGGAATGAATAGCGCTTCCGGGCCACAATTCTTAATACTCAGGCGACAGGAAGTTACAGTAGTTCTTTTTACATGAGATGTTAGTTGGAATGGAAGAATTTGAAATGTGTATTTCGGACTGTTTTTAATCAAGGATATAATTTTATTCAAATGGGATTCGACTTTTTCGAAATAGGGATCCTGTTCTCCGGATTCGGAAACAGCCTTTTTGATTGTATCGCCGGATTGATTAGTAATGATAATTCTCCGAATAAGCTCACCGGGTATTGCAGTCGATGATACTATACC
>Ga0209800_10000384_pt1 | contig 74098 bp, 61 predicted proteins | sample Higcelweek8metaG_FD_187174 | JGI IMG/M metagenome (GOLD analysis project Ga0209800, IMG submission 187174) | Freshwater pond sediment microbial communities from the University of Edinburgh, under environmental carbon perturbations - High... | ecosystem: Environmental > Aquatic > Freshwater >... | reverse complement strand
CGTTTGACGAAATCCCGAAAGACGATCCCGCGGCGTGCGCCATACCGCTACCGTTCGCGGCAGTGTTCCATCCTGCGAACGTGAAACCCGATTTAGCGAGAGTACCTTTGTTTGCGGCGGTGACCGATGCCCCTGAAATATATGCGTTACCGTCAACAGGAATACTGCCGCCGGTATTGCCGTTGCCGTTATACGTCACAGAGAATGTGGGCACAGTGGTCCACTGCGCGTAGAGCGTGACGTTTGACGAAATCCCGAAAGACGATCCCGCGGCGTGCGCCATACCGCTACCGTTCGCGGCAGTGTTCCATCCTGCGAACGTGAAACCCGATTTAGCGAGAGTACCTTTGTTTGCGGCGGTGACCGACGCGCCCGAAATATATGCGTTGCCGTCAACGGGTACGCTGCCTCCGGTATTACCGTTGCCGTTATACGTTACAGAGAATGTAAGATCAGTGGTCCACTGCGCGTAGAGCGTTAAATTCGAGGAAATCCCGAAAGCCGATCCCGCGGCGTGCGCCAGCCCGCTGCCGGTCGCGGCAGTGTTCCATCCGACGAACGTGAAACCCGATTTCGCGAGAGTACCTTTACTCGCTGCAGTGACCGACTCACCCGAAATATATGTATTGCCGTCAACAGGAACGCTGCCTCCGGTGTTACCGTTGCCGTTATACAGTACGGAGAAAACGGTGTTGCCGTTGGCATTCATATCATTGAAGCTTGGAATATTCGAACATGACGCGAGTACTAATAGAAATACCAACGCTAATGACTTTCTCATGGACTGCTCCCCTAGGTTCATTGTTTCCCGCATAAACCGGACTACTCCGGAGCGGAATACTATCTACTGCGCTTTTTCTCGAGTTCCTGTACCATGGCGTAAAAATTATCGAATACCTCTTTGAAATCATCATTCGCGCGTAATGGACGCATGTTCGGTTTCTTCCCGTTCCGTATGTCGGTGATATGACGATTTAAAAGAAACATCGATCCTGATATTCTGCCGGTGCGTTTGATGAAAAGCCAGAACAGCAGAATCGTCAGAATAAGCGTGCAAATACAGAATCCTCTCACGAGATATTTGCTGCGAGTGAAAATCTCGTTTATGAGAGCGGAGATTTCATTCGCCCGCCGGGTGGTAGCTTCAATGTCCTTCTCGATCATGGCAGTTGAAATATGGATGGAAGATTCGTCCGTATCGTCCTTACCTGACTTGTTGCTGTTCTCCTGATGTCGGGCAATCGCCGCCAGTGTTTTCAGAACCTCGTTCTGATTAAACGCGAGAATGTTCTGGTCTTTGCGGATGATCGCGAGTTTCTCGTTGTTATCCGAATTGATGTACGCGACGGGCGCAATAAATCCTCCGATGACGAACAGAATCGCGATGGCGGTCTTTGCCGCAAATGAAATCTGATATCGTCCGTTTATTATAAGCTTTCTTCTTTTCCTCATTTAGTCAAACCTCCAACCGATTCCGAAATTGCATCGTATATATTGTGAAGCGGTTTTTTTCTGGATAAAGATCATGTAAGAAGGTTTCATGAATACTTCCCACGATGGCGCGATACTGTAGTAAATCGCAACGCCCCCTCCAATCGTCGGATTATAATAGGTGTTTCGCGAATAGGTATTGGCGGATACATCTTTTGCGCCGCGGATGGAGTGGATGAAATATCCCGCGCACAGAAACGGTTCGACGAGGTACGCCGATTGAGAGAATTGATATCCGGCGGATAAGAATGGAGATACTGCCTGGGCGGAATCGATTCGTTTGTGGTTTGCTTTGCGCATAGAGTATGCGGCAAAATGTATTCCCGCAGTATAGGATGTGCGGAAAGTTTCCTGTACGCTTACTTCCGCGCCGAATCCGTCGCGAAGAGTATGCGAGAAAGAACCCACCGCGTGCAGGTATGACGGTGCGAAAAGAATTTTCTTCGGAACGGGAAAAGAGTCCGGGGAATCGGGTTTCGGAGACGTTAGGGGTTCTATTGACGGCTCTTTCTTTTTAACTTCATCCTGCCTATTTTCCGGGATGATTTTCTCCGCATGCGGGACAACGGGTTTGCGGGAGAGATAGTATGCCCAAATTTTCTTTCCGGTCGACTTTGCACCACGATCAAGCTGTGCAGCGCCGGTATAGATGTTGTCAAAGGTGAGATCGATAGAATCTAAACGCGAGTTTGTCGTAGTTATAACGCAACGGTATTTCTTGCTGTTCGCGTCTTTAACCGCATAACGGCTGACTTCGGTCTCTCTCTTGACAGTAATGCCGCTGATAGAGCCATTTATGATGATTATCCCGGGATATTTCGCAGCAAGAGATGCGATCGGCCGAGTGTCTGTGATGACCCGATATGTTTTTTCATCCGATATGATTTTCTTGATAATCGATGCGAATTGTATGCCTATCTCGGGCGGACAGTTCTGCGTCTTGAGGTGCAGAATGACAAAATCGGTTTCTGCCACATCGTTATCTGCAAGGCTGTAAGAATAGCTCGTAAGGAGAATAAAGAGAAAAAAGACTATTCTGAGCGCTGATTTTCTCTTATATTGTTTATCCCCTGTCGAATGGAAAAAATATTTTCGAGTCATACATACTCTCTGTGGGAACACATGTTGGTTCGACTGCTAATCGTAATATATCTGAAAAACTTCATTCGTAGATAATACGATACTGCCAATACCAATCTATCGTTTGATACTGTCCCGATAGATCCTCTTCCGACGCAGGAGGAAAAGACGCGCATCACAGTGAAATCTATATATATCATGAATTATCCCTCTAACAATTCCTTATTCATTGAACCGTGATTAATCCGACGGAATATAAATGATATCGAACACGCTGTTGCCCTGATTTATAATTTGGGACACAGGAGAAACACGCGATTTCGACCGGATCATTCTCATTCGATTTAGTGATACAATAAAGAATCGTCTTCTTGTTAGATGTTGAGACTGGAACACACTGGATTTATATTGAGCTGTGACGAGAACGCACCCCGTATGCTTCTACCAATATGAAAATTCTCATGAACTCCTCGCGCAAACCGTTTCACATGATATTGTTCCATCCTAATCACTGCTGTATCATCATTTGATTGAGCCAATCAATTAAAGTTTATAATACAAAGTTCTTTCAACATGGATTAATATTTAAACTGTAAAGAACTTTTTATCCTACCTGCTTAAAATTTTAAGCGCCTGTCCTGTGGTGAGTCAACTGGTTTAATAGGTTTTACTGCTGATAAGGCGCATTATGTGGTGTGTGTTATCTGAATAATGGTTGAAATATGCGGTGAATGGGGCGGAATTTCCTGTTATGGGTGTGACCGTCAAACAAATTATTTTATTTTCATAGCAGTTTCCTTTGCGCTTTCGTTAAACGCATAATGCCGTTAACCGTTATCGATAACATTTGATAACGACATCATGTTTTATGTGTCCTCGTTGCCGAGGACTAACGCAACCGAACTAAATCGACGTTCTTGTCAGCCTGTTATCCGTGCGCTCAAAGCACATACTTGTATTCGTCAGAAACTGGTGCACTCTAGTGTCGTAGGCTACACTATGATAATTATCACAGTGACTATATAGGAAAAATTCCGCACCGTTTCAAACATCGTTCGGTTGCTACCTCACCGCACAATCAAATCAAACTGGCGTGCATACTTCCCCCTGGTAATATGTAATCATGGCTTCCCAAATAAAACCGATCAGCTCTCTGGCGACCGCTGTTTTTGCGATATTACTGTGTTTGCCTCGACTGGTTAGATGATAGTATTTATTTCTGCATCTGCGGTCAGCTCTTTGCGCAAGACTGACTATTGAAGATGGCAGCCCTTCGCGTTTCTGTATCATATGAATTCCAGTGCGATCAGCTTTTTGGTAATGTTGTGCCGCAAGAATCATTATTTTTCGCAGCAAATAGTTTCCTTGTTTGGTGATACCGGATTTGTTGATTGATTCCCCCGAAGAATACTCCATTGAAGTTAATCCGATATACGACATCAGTTTGGAGGGATGCGGAAACGCCCGAAAGTCGGGGACATGAGTGAGAATGGTCATTGCGCTGATAGTACTGATTCCTTTGAATGCGCACAGATAATCACATCGATCTTTATATCGTTCATCACGTGATAGTCTTTCGATGTCAGTTGAGAGTTCATTGATAAGGCTGTTTTGATAGTTGTAGTGAGAAATGAGCCGGTTCAGCATGAGTCGATCGTGATGAGGCAATTCAAGCATTCCGATAAAATTCATGAAGCTCTTTGTAAGCGGCGAAATTGACGTTTCTATTCCTTTTCTAAGAAGAAACGCGCAAATGGATTGTTTAATTCTCACCAGCGCATTGACCTGAAATACCCGGAATCGTATCAGATCACGATCTCTTTCCTGATCTTCATTCGGGACATTTATCGCAGTGAGCAGTCCTGAACGTAAGTACAGTGCAAGTTTCTTCGCGTCAATAGAATCAGTTTTGACTTTTTTTCCATCTGACGGGATGAGAGATGGCGCGACAACAATGCAGTCGATTCCGTGTTGAGTGAACTCCTGTAGATGGTAAATCCGCATCCGCTGGCTTCGTAACAGGTTCGCAAATGGTATTCTTCCGAAAGCTGTTTTACCGTTCTGAGGAGTGCCTTAATGTCATGGGGTATCTTTCTGATAAATTCTTCTTCCTTCCTCTGTTCAACGAGAAGTGCAAGGGTGATGGAATTCTTGTGGACGTCAAGTCCGAGGTATGCGATCTCTTTACTCATGGGTGTGATCCTCCTTAATTTTTTACTATGATTATCATAGTAATGTGTCAATGACCAGTAATAACTGGTTAGCACACGATGCTTGAGGCGGTCACACCCATACTATCTAGTGGGAAAAGTAGGACATCAAATTCATTGAATTGTTTTCCTTTACGGGTAAGTTTCCGGGATAATGGAAACAAGGCGTTTCCCGAATATGAAATCAGAAACCTCCCAGAACTTTTTAAGCGATAATAAAGCATTAGAATCGTAAAAACGGAATGCATTCGATGGAGTGATTTATTCGATTCCGGCGGTGTTCCGGATCTCAATAATCGGACAGCATAATTTCGACGAAATCCTGTATACTCCACAAACTCATCAAGAATAACAATTTTCTCGCGCTGGGAAGCATAATGGTACTTTTCGACAAACACTTTGGTTGAAGACTTTTGTTCAGACATGATTAACCTCATATTTTGCATCCAACTCATGAAATTATATCTGATTTAGAGTTCTTTTCCCAATGAGGCAATATGTGTGTAATTCTATTTTGGTCATGTTATGTCGTATAAGATATATTTCTATATGTGATATTGAAAAATTGTGGGCTTTTGATAAGGATGCATTCGGAAATCATTGTGTGAAGCTTTCGCGTGTTGTCAAAACCCGGCGGTATAAAGGTTTTTCCTCTCAGAATGATGAAATAAGCAGTGATTAAAGCCTTATATTTTATAGATATCGAAGTACCTGATAATGAAAATTTATCATGACATGAATATTATGTGTTGATACGAAATATTCAGATAATAAAAATCGATTATTGTGTTTTACATAAACCCTCAGTGAATCAGCGGTTATCTCCAGCAGTGAAAAATACTGATGAGAAAAATAAATTTTTCACACGAAAAATATAAATTTATTTGACAGTTTGAGGGGGTAAGGCTTTTATGTACGAGCATTCGACGCGAGAGTGTTGAGTGACTTACCGAGATTCTTCACCTTTTACCATATTGAAAAAGGGATGATGCGGAGAAGCAAGTATCACGCGTGGCTGTATGTGTAAACATGCAGGGGCGTAATAGGATACTTTTCGCCGGTGAGCATGGTTCTTTGAAAACTGAGTAGAGAAAGTGTGATTTGAATTGTGAAGACACGGCTTGCCGTGTTGGAACGAAACAAGTCCAAATAGGTGAATGAATGCAAATTCAAACGCCAGCATCACCTTAGGGTGATGGTTAGTTTCAAGTGGGTCTCGACTCACTTGTACAATAGAACCAAATGTCTCTATGAGATGTTAATACTATCATGGAGAGTTTGATTCTGGCTCAGAACTAACGCTGGCGGCGCGTCTTAAACATGCAAGTCGAACGGTATACCTTGAGCTTGCTTAGGGTAGAGAGTGGCGAACGGGTGAGTAACGCGTGGGAAATCTGCCTCTTGGATGGGGATAGCGTTCCGAAAGGAACGATAATACCGAATAAGCTCCTTTTGACGACGGTTGGAAGGAGGAAAAGTGGGGATCGTAAGACCTACTACCGAGAGATGATCCTGCGTCCCATTAGCTAGTTGGCGGGGTAATGGCCCACCAAGGCGACGATGGGTAGCCGGCCTGAGAGGGTGTCCGGCCACATTGGGACTGAGATACGGCCCAGACTCCTACGGGAGGCAGCAGTTAAGAATCTTGGACAATGGACGAAAGTCTGATCCAGCGACGCCGCGTGAACGATGAAGGTCTTCGGATTGTAAAGTTCAATAAGATGGGGCGAAGAAGCACAAGGTAATATTTTGTGTGGTGACGGTACCATCCTAAAGCTTCGGCTAAATACGTGCCAGCAGCCGCGGTAATACGTATGAAGCAAGCGTTGTTCGGAATTATTGGGCGTAAAGGGCATCTAGGCGGGATGTTAAGTCAGGTGTGAAATTCCACGGCTCAACCGTGGACCTGCATTTGATACTGACATTCTTGAGTTCGGTAGAGGAAGGCGGAATTCCCGGTGTAGCGGTGAAATGCGTAGATATCGGGAAGAACACCGGTGGCGAAGGCGGCCTTCTGGACCTGGACTGACGCTGACATGCGAAAGTGTGGGGATCAAACGGGATTAGATACCCCGGTAGTCCACACCGTAAACGTTGTACACTAGGTGTTCGGGGGTTACCCCTGAGTGCCGGCGCTAACGCATTAAGTGTACCGCCTGGGGAGTACGCTCGCAAGAGTGAAACTCAAAGAAATTGACGGGGGCCCGCACAAGCGGTGGAGCATGTGGTTTAATTCGATGGTACGCGAGAAACCTTACCTGGGCTTGAACTGTACGAGACCGGCGCAGAGATGCGCCTTTCCTTCGGGACCCGTATAGAGGTGCTGCATGGTTGTCGTCAGCTCGTGTCGTGAGATGTTGGGTTAAGTCCCGCAACGAGCGCAACCCCTATCGTCTGTTGCTACCAGGTTAAGCTGGGCACTCTGACGAAACTGCCGGTGATAAACCGGAGGAAGGTGGGGATGACGTCAAATCATCACGGCCCTTATGTCCAGGGCTACACACGTGCTACAATGGCCGGTACAAAGAGATGCAAATCCGCGAGGTAGAGCAAATCTCAAAAAACCGGTCTCAGTTCGGATTGCTCTCTGCAACTCGAGAGCATGAAGTCGGAATCGCTAGTAATCGCAGATCAGCATGCTGCGGTGAATACGTTCCCGGGCCTTGTACACACCGCCCGTCACACCATCTGAGTTGGTAGCACCCGAAGTGGCTGGTCTAACCCGCAAGGGATGAAGGTTACTAAGGTGAAACCGGTGAAGAGGGTGAAGTCGTAACAAGGTAGCCGTATCGGAAGGTGCGGCTGGATCACCTCCTTTCAAAGGAAAGATTAAAAATCATTTTCTCTGCTCAGTTTTGAGAGAACCATGTAAAAAGTGGGTCGGGCCCGTAGCTCAGTTGGTTAGAGCGTACGACTGATAATCGTAAGGTCGGTGGTTCGACTCCACTCGGGCCCAAGTGTTAAATTGGGACGGGGGTGTAGCTCAGTTGGGAGAGCATCTGCCTTGCAAGCAGAGGGTCCTCGGTTCGAATCCGTGCACCTCCAAATGGATCTAAGCGATTAGATCCAGATCTTTGAAAACCGTCTGCATCTTCTATAATTAGATGCCTAAGACAAACATTACATAAGGTTCGTCGAAAGACGAATGGAAGTATTATGAACACATAATTCGCTTGGATTGTGTGTGGAATAATATGGTCAAGCAAATAAGGGCGTACGGTGGATGCCTTGGCACTAACAGGCGATGAAGGTCGTGGCTAGCTGCGATAAGCCATGGGGAGGAGCACGCATCCTTTGATCCATGGATAACCGAATCGGAAAACCGGGTAGGGTTTAAGCCCTATCATTGCATACAGAATTCATATGTGTGCAACGCGAGACTGGGGGAATTGAAACATCTTAGTACCCCAAGGAAGAGAAAGAAACCTCGATTCCCTAAGTAGTGGCGAGCGAAAGGGGAAGAGCCTAAACCTTAGTCTACGTTAAAGCATGCAGGCGTTGTAGCTAGGGGGTAATAGGATCATATCGGAAGGAACTGCGTTTCCTTCGGAGAGTTACAAAGACACATTATAGTTGAACCGACTGGGAAGCGGGCCAAAGAGGGTGATAGCCCCGTAAACGAAATGATGTGTTCTCTTCGGATATGACACCTGAGTACCACGGGACACGTGAAATCCTGTGGGAATTTGTGGGGCCCATCCCATAAGGCTAAATACTCGTTAGTGACCGATAGTGAACAAGTACCGTGAGGGAAAGGCGAAAAGAACCCCGGGAGGGGAGTGAAATAGAACCTGAAACCGTATGCTTACAAGGTATGGGAGGGCTATGCCAGCAATGGAATGCCTGACCGTGTGCCTTTTGTAGAATGAGCCGGCGAGTTACTGTATGCAGCAAGGTTAAGCGATTGTAATCGCGCAGCCGTAGCGAAAGCGAGTCTGAATAGGGCGAATAGTTGCATGCTGTAGACCCGAAGCCAAGTGATCTAACCATGGCCAGGCTGAAGCTGGAGTAAAATCTAGTGGAGGGCCGAACCGTTTACCGTTGAAAAGGTATCGGATGAGCTGTGGTTAGGGGTGAAAGGCTAATCAAACTTGGCAATAGCTGGTTCTCCTCGAAATAGCTTTAGGGCTAGCCTTGTGTGTTTCGTTATGGAGGTAGAGCTCTGACAGAGCTAGGGGATCCACCAATCTACCAAACTCTTTCAAACTACGAATGCCATAACGTGAGAGCACAGGAGTCAGACTACGGGAGATAAGTTTCGTGGTCAAAAGGGAAACAGCCCAGATCAACAGCTAAGGCCCCGAAGTGTGTGTTAAGTGAGGAAGGATGTGGGATCGCACAGACAGCCAGGAGGTTGGCTTAGAAGCAGCAATTCCTTCAACGAGTGCGTAATAGCTCACTGGTCGAGCGATCCTGCGCCTAAAATGATTGGGGCTAAACACACCGCCGAAGCTTTGAACTCGAGCAATCGAGTGGTAGAGGAGCGTTCCTATCCGGGATGAAGGCCGACCGCGAGGACGACTGGACTGATAGGAAGTGAGAATGCCGGCATGAGTAACGATAAAACAGGTGAAAAACCTGTTCGCCGAAAATCCAAGGTTTTCTGGGCTACGGTAATCGTCCCAGAGTTAGTCGGCCCCTAAGGCGAGGCTGAAAGGCGTAGTCGATGGGAAGCAGGTTCATATTCCTGCACTGTTGGACAGAGGTTATCGTGATGGAGTGACGTGGAAAGATAGGGATGCGGGGAGATGGTTTTCTCCGTTCTTACGTGTAGGTAGGAGCTGTAGGCAAATCCGCAGTTCCGTTTTAACCCGAGGCGATAGGGGAGCCAATCTTCGGAAAGGCGAAGGTCTTGATTCTCAACCACCAAGAAAAACTTCTAAACGCGAAGTCTAACAACCGTACCGGAAACCGACACAGGTGGATGGGGTGAAAAACCTCAGGCGCTCGAGATAACCCTCGTTAAGGAACTCGGCAAATTAGTCCCGTAACTTCGGGAGAAGGGACGCCCTAGTAACGTGAAGTGTTTACTCATGGAGCGTGAGAGGGCCGCAGTGAAATGGACCAAGCGACTGTTTACCAAAAACACAGGGCTCTGCAAACGCGCAAGCGGAAGTATAGGGCCTGACACCTGCCCGGTGCTGGAAGGTTAAGAGGATGGGTTAGCGCAAGCGAAGCTTTGAATTGAAGCCCCAGTAAACGGCGGCCGTAACTATGACGGTCCTAAGGTAGCGAAATTCCTTGTCGGGTAAGTTCCGACCTGCACGAATGGTGTAACGACTTGGTCACTGTCTCAACGGGGGGCTCGGTGAAATTGTAATGTTTGTGAAGATGCGGACTACCTGCAGGAGGACGGAAAGACCCCGTGCACCTTTACTGTACCCTGACACTGTCGTTTGGCTTCGTACGTGTAGGATAGGTGGGAGACTTTGAAGTTGGGACGCCAGTCTCGATGGAGTCATCGTTGAAATACCACCCTTACGAAGTCGGACTACTAACCGATAACCCGTAATCCGGGATCGGAACACTGTCAGGCGGGCAGTTTGACTGGGGCGGTCGCCTCACAAAGAGTAACTGAGGCGCTCCAAGGTTCCCTCAGCACGGACGGAAATCGTGCGTAGAGCGTAAACGCATAAGGGAGCTTGACTGCGAGACTTACAAGTCGAGCAGGTACGAAAGTAGGAGTTAGTGATCCGGTGGTCCCGAATGGAAGGGCCATCGCTCAACGGATAAAAGGTACGCCGGGGATAACAGGCTGATAGTGCCCAAGAGTTCATATCGACGGCACTGTTTGGCACCTCGATGTCGACTCTTCACATCCTGGGGCTGGAGAAGGTCCCAAGGGTTCGGCTGTTCGCCGATTAAAGTGGAACGCGAGTTGGGTTCAGAACGTCGCGAGACAGTTTGGTCCCTATCCTCTGCAGGCGTTGGATATTTGAGGAGATCTGTCCCTAGTACGAGAGGACCAGGATGGACGAACCTCTGGTGTATCGGTTGTCGCGCCAGCGGCATGGCCGAGTAGCTAAGTTCGGAAGTGATAACCGCTGAAAGCATCTAAGCGGGAAGCACACTCCAAGATGAGATATCCCTGGGAGCTTGACTCCCCTGAAGTCACCTCAGAGACTATGAGGTTGATAGGGCGGCGGTGTAAACGTGGTAACACGTGTCAGCCTACCGCTACTAATCTGACGTGTGGCTTGACCATATTATTAAATACCCCACTTAGGTAATCCTGAGTGGGGTATTTTGCGTCTAAAGGTAAATAACTTCGGTATTGTCAGAGAATACTTTCAAATCATCCCTTTCAATGTTTCATCCGGATTCTCTATGTGGAAGATATTGCACATGATAAACCGTGTTCGTACACTCCCGGAGTGAAGCGGTGGTCTTTGTATCGCGGATTATGTATGCGGTACGGACGGGGATTTGTACATGCGTATGTGGAAGATACTTTACATGATAAAACGTGTTTGTACACTCCCGGAGTGAAACGTGGTCGTTGTATCGCGGATTATGTATGCGGTGCGGATAAGATGCAGTATGTGGTGTGTGTTATTTGAAATGTGATTGCCGTTATGCGGTAAATCGGACGGATTTTCCGAGTGGGAAAAGTGGACTGCCGATTATTCCGTATCTGTGAAAACCGTCGAAAAAACGTGGGGTATTTCAAAGGATGGAAAAAGCCCCGGGAAGGCTCTTTCCATTAGTCAGTAAACGGAGAGAATCAGTGCGATCCGGTCAGGACTTTCAACACTGATGCGGCATCAAACGACGTACCGTTTATTTCAAATGTCCCTGAATATCCCTCGGATGTCTTTGACTTCGTGCCGGTGATATGCAATGCTGGATGTCTCGTTACTTTCCATGTTATTTCACATGAACCCGTATAGGCGTCACCCCACACTTCATCAATCGTACCGTTCGCGGAATACCCGGTCAGGGGATCAGTGTAATTTCTGAACAGCCATTTGCGCGTTTTCGGCATAACGTTTGATCCTTCGATAAATAATGTCGAGGACGCGTTACGCATTTTCGTATAGGAGCCGACAGTTCCGTTGTCAACAGTGCACTCATCGAACGCATTCTCATGTGCGATACTTATTTCCTGAGTACACGAATTCACCTCATCGAGCGTTATCGGATCAGTTTCTTCTGTTTCACCGCACCCGCAAAGTCCGGCCAATGCAAGCGCCACTGAGACGATCACAATGAAACTGAAAGATAATCTTCCGTTATTGAACAGAGAACCGAATGGTATCATAAAACCTCCTGATGGTTCACGACCATACTTGTCATTCAATCTGTGTTACTTCTTAATTCTCCCGCAACATCACTTCGATGACTGGCTTTCAAGAAGCTTTCTGATTTTATCGTTCTTTGTACACTCCGCAGGAGTCTCCCCATTAAATCCTTTCACTTCCGCATCGGCCCCTTTAGACAACAGATATTTCACAATCTCGATACTACCATGCGTCGCGGCGTGATGCAGCGGATAATACCCGTTGGGATCCGCTTTATTGATCTCGGCGCCTTTCTCCACAAGCATTTTCACGATCTCAGCGTGCCCTGCCACGGCGTATTGCAGGGCGGAAAAACCGTCGTTCGTCACTTTCGGATCTCCTCCTTTTAATAGGAGCATTGCGACCATCCTGGTGTGTCCGAGATTCGACGCCATGATCAGCGGCGTCTCCCCTCCGCACATGGGAGCTTCCTCTTCGGTATAACGGGTATTGATGTCGGCGCCTCCGTTCAGAAGTTTCTCCGCTTTTTTCACATCGCCCTTCATGACGGCCTTTCGCAGATCCTCATTCGATCCCGCATGTGCGACCGACATTGACAGCATGATTATCGTGATGCATGCGCTTAATCTAATCATAACATACCTCCGTTGCTGAAATGATTGGTCAGCATATCATATACGGATTTTTCTGAAAACGTGGCAAATACGTAGTTGATGATTTTTCCGTATGAGTACCCGGCGACACGTTCGAGAGAGCAGACAATACTTTACCTGCATATCCGCATGTTCTGAACGCTGAAGGAACCTCATCGAATCGAGTCCGCACCGCGGGCAAAATCATCATCACATCACCGGACTTTGACGGTGGAAACTAAGAATAGACCGAACGGTTGCACTTGATACTCTTCGATCATCAGGTGCTTTTAAGGTTACTGGTACAGCGAAAAGAATGAAACGCGAATAGTGCGACAACTGCAATTGCCCCCGCATGACTGCACGGATCATCACCGAAACACAATCTCCGGTAGCGGAGCTTGTGGAGCATCAGGACAATCACCTCGGAAAAATTTAAGCGCCTGTCCTGTATTGAGACAACTGTTTTAAAGGATTTCACTGCTGATGGGATGCATTATGAAGTATGTGTTATCTGAAATGTGCTTGTAGTTATGCGGTGAATAAGACGGATTTTCATGGTGGGGGAAGCGGAGACTAAAGCCTTATTTCAAATCCTTTCTTGCTTATACTATTAAACCCTATTGATTCATAAAACTGATGAGCTTCTTTTCTCTTGCTGCTGCTAAGAAGAACAACTTTATAACAATTGTTTTCTTTTGCATATTCTATTGCTTTTCCTATAATCGATTTTCCTATACCTTGTCTTCTGTAGCTATTGTCAGTTATTACATTCTCAATAATTCCGTATGGTCTACCTGAACGTGTAAGGTTTAATATAATTGCAATATTACATGTTGCTATAATTTTAGTACTATCTACAGCAACTATATACTTTATTATGTTTCTGTTTACGCTATCTTTCCATATTTGTTGTGCTTGTGATGAATCAATTGGTATATCATCCGGATTGAGATTTTTATACAATTCCAATATTTGTGACAAATCATCTAATTCTGCATAACGTAATTCCATATTTATTTCACCTTATGTATAATAAACTGAAAATTTAAGCGCCAGTCCATCATTGAGTCAACTGATTTACTGGGTTTAACTGCTGATAAGATTCATTTTGTTGTGTGTGTTGTCTGAAACTGTGTTTGAGGTTATACGGTAGGCGGGACTGAAGATCTTGGTGAGTAAAGTTTGTTTTTATAATGAAAAGTCCGGACATGATAGTTTCAATTCCGTTAGCTGAAATGGTAGATTTATTTTACAAGGTGCAAGGCAGCCTCCGATGGCGGTTGCTTCTCTTTTTTACCATATATTTCTACCGGTGAAGTATATGTCCGCGGTGTGCGGTTCAGGATTCTGCGGCTGTTTTGCCGTATGGGTTCATACCGTATTTCGGTTCCTCCTGCATTTCATGTATTACCCGGCAATAAGCCTTCCTGGGAGATGTAATGGGCTTCTCACGAGGATTCTATTCAAATATTTATAAAATGAATTTGACAAACGGGAAAATATCCGCAAAGATCGATTAACTATTTTTGCACAGCCGATCATATACGTTTAAAAAATCCGTAATCGGATGAGTTATATGAAATCCATGAGATGGCTTAAGACCCTCACGGGGAAAATAATCGGGCGGGAAATCGGAGGCTTCCGCATTTTCCCCATTACCACAAAGATTGTGCTGGTATATATATTATTTATACTGCTCTCAAATTTCTCCTCACACTATATCAGCCTGATGCTTTACAGAGGCGAAATGGTAAAGCTTACGCGCCAGCTTCTTGCGCGGGATCTCAAGGACATATATAATTACGCGAACACACAGCACGAAATTTACGTATTCAAAAAGAACAGGGACGAGTCATTTACGCTGATTCGAAACAGAGCCGTTCTCGACTTCACGCACAGAATGTCCATGATGTTGGGGATGGATCGCAACGGCGTTATGCGGATTATAGCTTCCTCGGCGGATACATCTGGTACATTCACCGACAGACAGACTCTCCGTATGATGAATACAAATCTGAACAATGAGCGCAGTGACGGATTTATCAGCTTCATGCTGGGTGGCAGGAAGTACTTCGGCGTATACAAGTACAACGCCGCATGGGAAATGTTTCTGATCCGCGCGGAGGAGTTTAGCGAATTCAATGAAGATTCAAACCGGATATTTAAAAAAATATCCATGATGATCATCCTTATCACTATCGCCTGTGCCGCGTTGGGCGTTTTCATCATTGACTACATTCTCCGGTTTATACGGAACATAACAAACAGCATAATGGAGATGATCCAGAAGAACAGTATCCGTGTAATCGACATGAAAGGAAGCCAGGCCGACGATGTCACGTTCATGGGGATGGCTTTCAACGCGTTGTCCGACACCATCAACACGATGATATCGATATTTCAGAAATTTACGAATAAGGATATCGTGCAGAAAGCATACGCGGAGAAAACCGTCAGGCTCGAAGGCGCGAGAAGGGATCTGACCTGTCTATTCTCAGACATCAAAAGTTTTACGAACATGACCGAAGTCCTCGGTACCGATATTATAAATTTGCTTAACCTCCACTATACGCGCGTTATCAAAATCATCCTCGCCCATGACGGCATAGTCGGCTCAATTATAGGCGACGCCCTTCTGGTTGTGTACGGTACTCTGGGCGAAAAATCGGCGAAGTATAAATCATATCAGGCCGTAATGACAGGCTACAGTATCCATGAAGTAACTGAGGGAATACGATCGCAGATGATGGCCGTTAAGGACAGAATTCTCGAAGAGAAGGGAAGTCTCACGCCGCAGGAAGAGCGCGTATTCAAGGCTGTTCTCATCGAAGTCGGAGTGGGAATAGACGGCGGCGACGTTTTCTACGGCAACATCGGTTCCTATGAACGCATGACCAACACCGTAATCGGCGACACCGTGAATTCCTCGTCGCGGTTGGAAGGACTCAACAGGATATACAAGACACCTGTCATCTGTTCAGAATATATTAAAGATGATATTATCCGTAATGTTCCGAACCACGGTATTGAGTTTCTTGAACTCGACATGGTCAAAGTAAAAGGGAAAGACATGGGTAAAAAAGTTTTCTGGCCGATTCTGAAAAAGAATATAACACCCGCGATGCGCAAGCAGATGCGTTGTTATTCAGAAGGACTCAATCTCTATTACGCGGGAAAATGGAAAAAGGCATCAGTGCAATTTAAACAATGCGATCTGCCGCAGGTCGAAGTTTTTCTCAACCGGACCAGAAACGGAAAATGCCCTGAAAACTGGAGCGGCATATGGACCATGGAATCGAAATAGAAAAACGCGATAAATTTAAAATATCGGATCGGATGCGATTATGACAGGTAAAAATCGTAAACAACTCCCGGCCGTAAAATCCGACGCGGACAGCGCTTCGGACATAACACGTCTCTTCCTGCGCGACGGTATGGGAATTGATGAGGAGATTTCCCGCGCATACAATCTGTCAGGCGAATTCGCACACAGCAGAAAGAACCGTAGCTATCCTGTATTTATTGCCATCGTCTTGTTCTCAATCCTGCTCATGTCGGTCACCTTCGCTCTTACATACGGAATACAGCGGGACATAGACAGGATTACCGTGGATATCGAGGATTTCAAAGACCTCAACCTTGCCGAGCTACTTGGTGCTCTTAACAAGGCGCAAACAGAGCTGAAGAACGTTGATCAGAAGATAGCCCTTTCCAGACAATCACTGGAGATGGAAGTGATGAGGATCAGGCGGGCGGCGGATCTGGAGATGAAGAAGATTGAGAACTCGGGTCTGGGTGATGCCGCTAAACAACGCGTGGAGAAGGAGACACGGGACAAGTACAACAGGAAGATCGCGTCAACCCGTTCCGGCTATGAAGAGCGTATAAGGCTGAACGAAAAGGAAGCCGCCGAAGCGCGTAGCAAAATTACTATGCTTGAGAAAAAAGTCGCGGGCGATAAAGCCGACTATAAAAAGTCAGCCGACCTGAAAGTTCAGACGAGCATAAAGGATGCAGAATTGAAGCTGGCGGCTCAGGAGCGGGAACACACGGCCGTGATGGCGGAGTACGAAAAACAGCTTACGGCAGCGAGAAGCGACGTGGCACGGGAAATCAGCAACGCGCACAGTATGGAACAGCTCCTTACACTGTACAAGCGCGCCCTGACATACTATGCCAAAACCCGAGGCGAACACGGCTATGTGATCGATCCCGGAACCGACGGCAACATGTTCGTCGATGTAAATCCTTACATCTCAATTAAAAAGGGGGATCGGGCCTATGTCCTTAACCAGGAGAGTAAAATACTGGCACTGGTTGAGCTTAAACCTGACGGAATCAGACTGAAGGCGAAGATAATCACCCGCATGATATCGGGAGATATCCAGCCCTTCGACAAGATACTCCTTATAAAAAACTAGGCTGGAATCGATATGAGATTTCATTTCACTATCCTCTTTCTGCTTCTCCTTCCCCTGCTTGCTTCAGCCTCTCCGTGGGAGAATCGCGGGGTGAAGGTGCTAGGAACAGGCGCATCGAATGAGAAGAAATCAACCATGTACCGCATGACGGACGACAACGGCAATACTTTCGAAGTGAATTATCGCGAGATGCCGGACGAAGAAACACAGAAAAGGGTCATCGCTTTGAAGGATACTTTTTACGGCTGGAAGGAAATATCCTCAGAACGCACGGAATTCTTTTTTTCCGATGAGGGCATTTACTCAATTTTGCACATCAGAACGATCACATACAGGGGGAAGAATCTGGCTCCCTTTCTTCCGGCCGGACTTGCGTTTCAGGACCGGAAGGAAGGACTCTATTACAGGTTCCGCATAATCGTGGAGAACACCTCATATATGCTGGAAGGGATTTATACCGGCGAAGAGGATCTTCTCGAACGAATTTATACTTTCGTCGAAAAGGAGAAAATGAAAGCGTCCGGATATGATACGTCTCCCGAGGTGAAAACCGAGTCGACGGAGGAAAACAAAAAGCACAGACTCTCCGCATGCATATATGGTAACTGCCTGCTGCCGACCAGAAAGCTGGCCTCCCTGTTCGCCTACGGATACGGAGGTATGGCCGGAATTACACTTCACGATACCGGCATATCCATTAGCGATAAAACCCTCTTTCATCTGGACTTCACGCTTGCGGCCGGATACTGGCGCTACAGAGTAAAGGATGATGCGGGCGATGTCACCACATGCAGAATTGACTCAGCCTATATCATTCCCATGTCGTTGACTGCCAGGTATCGCTTTGCGCTCCCGCATGATTTCTTTGTCGCACCCGTCGTATCGGTTGGCTATAACTACAACAGTATTGATTATTTTGAACATGTCTCCGGTGCTGACGACAGGGCTGTGAAAATAAGAGAATGGGCTCCGTCCCTGGGCGGCGGTGTGCAGACGGGATACCATTTAATCAGAGACAAACTTACAATAATCGCGGGTGTACAGTATACAAGTATGTTCGAACGTTACATGACCACGCATTCCTTCGTGTTTCAGGCGGGTATGGAATATTCTTTTACGAGTTTCGGGAATTAGGCGGCATAAGGACAGATGGGACAATGAAAAGTTTACGCTCGGCAATCCCGGTTCTCATTCTGATCATGATCTTTTCCGTTTCATGCGACAAGAGTGTGTACGATGATTTTTTTATGGGGTCATACCGAGTACTCTACGATGACAATCACAGCAGCAGCGGTAGTATTCCCTCAGGTTCAGTAATATACAATACCGGAGATATCATCACGGTAATGGACAACACCGGTGCGCTCGCTAGAACAGGCTGTATTTGGGGATGTTATGGTACAGCCCTTGGGGGTTGCCGACGATATAGCGATCGGTACGGGGCCGCAGAATACCGTCGATATCATTGCCGGCTGCGGCGAGGCCGGTATTGCCGCCGATCTGGGTAATAACTATGTCTTAAACGGTTATACCGACTGGTTCCTTCTTTCACTCGATGGACTTCAATTGATACGCACAAATATCTACGAACTCAAGAGTGGAATTGGAGGATCTTGGTCTTTATGGTACTACTGGAGTTCATCCGAATACGCTTCGAATCAAAGTAACGGCGCACAAGCCCTTATTATAATCTCTGGCGGTTCAACAGGCGCAAGCAAAGGTGATTTTATGAGTGTCCGTACCGTACGCCGTTTTTAAAAGGTTCTGTTTTTTTGACTGATAAGATACGTTATATAGTATGTGATCTTAATAATGATATAAATTATGCGACTGTATTCGACGCATGTGAAACACGGTTACTTTATTGTTTCGTAAAATATTATTGCACAGATACCAATCGATAATTGTTTCACACACTGCTTTGAATGCAGACAGATGTATCCATAAGACACGAAAAATAAATTGATTTCGCTGTTCATTACAGGTAACATTTCAGCGGTTACACAGTTATACTAATTTATGGTACATAGATGTCCATATTCAAAGTACTTGTTCCGATTGTCGCGCTCATTATTATATTGCCAGTCGAGACCCGATCGGCCGGAGTCCGCCAGGTTCTCGTTCTTCAATCATACAATGAGCGATACTTATGGACCGCGTCTATAAACGACGGTATTCTCTCCGAGCTTGAAAGTGACGGATGGGATATCTGGTATGAATATCTCGACGCCAAGAATCTGTCACCAGGATTTGATGATACGGCGTTCGACAGGCTTTTTCGCGAGAAATATTCACGACTGAAATTCGACGGTATCATTACGGTGGATGATCCGGCGTACAATTACTTTCTCCGCACGCGCGAGAGTGTGTTCCACGGTATGCGCGGCGTCTCGCTGGGACTCAATTCGAGACCGAAACGGTTGCTCGATAATTTCATTTACATCTTTGAAGAACCCGAATACGGTCTGACGCTTAATTATGCCCTTTCGCAGAGTCCTAAAGCAAGTACCGTGCACATCGTCGTTGATGGGAGCATAACAGGCAAATCTATCACACAGGTAATCCGGAACGAATCACTTTCTCGTCCGGTTACGTTTAATTTTATAACCCGCGGCAGTCCTGATGATATTGTGAGAGAATGCTCGAAAATTTCCCGTGACGATGTGCTTGTGTATGCGGTGTACTTTGATCCCCAGGTGGGGTATGTGAGTAATGATAATCTTCTACGGGCAATACGCTCACAGGTGGATATGCCGGTGTACACGTTCTGGTCATTCAATATGGCGGCGGGAGCGACAGGCGGATACCTTTATGATGGACATGATCTCGGTCGTGAGGGCGCCAGATGCTTCAGAATGCAGACTGCTGGCTTCCTATGGTCATCCGCTCCCGTTATCAGCAGATGGGCATTCGATGCCGCACAGGTTCGCCGATACTCCCTCGATTTACATGGACTTAAAGACGTAATTCTTCTTAAAAAGCCACCCAGTTTTTGGGAAGCCAACCGCACGGTGCTCCTCGGATCGGTCGGCGTTATCCTGATTCTGCTTATCATCATGTCCCTGATCTATGTTAATTTCAGAATACAGAAAAGGCTTGTCGCGTCAGGCGCCGAAAAAATCGGTGTTCAGAAAGAGCTGATGGCTATTCTTGGAGATGTGATCGAAAAACGATCAGGCGAAACTGGTTCACATGTGCAGCGGGTCACGTTGCTTTCTCTCCGGCTCGCCGAACTGCTCGGTCTGTCAGACGAACACCGCGAGCACCTTGAGATATGCGCGTCAATGCACGATATAGGGAAGATTGCCATTCCGGATGCGATACTTCTCAAGCCGGGGCGTCTTGATCCGGACGAGGAACGTGTAATGAGAACCCACCCGGTAGTCGGGCACTTGATTTTCAGGCATCATGAAAGTCCTATTTTCGCGGCGGCGACGACCATTGCTTTCGAGCATCACGAACGGTGGGATGGCACCGGCTACCCTATGGGAAAGAAAGGTGAGGAGATTCACATCCTCGCACGGATTGTCTCTATCGTTGATGTGTTCGATGCCCTGCTCAGTGAACGTCCGTACAAGCGCGCGTGGACTCCGGATGAAGTGAAATCGTTAATCACCGAGGAATCAGGCCGTTCCTTCGATCCTGTCATCGCTGATATGTTTCTTTCCCATTTGGATGAATTTATCTCGATCAGGGACAGCGTGACTGAGTGAGCAATTGCCTTTACAATGAACGTCACGTACAACAGAGTGTCTTCTGATGTAAGCGGAAATAACGCAATACAGAATGATTTCACATATAACGGATACTAATTGATGAGTATAACTGATTCAGATTCACGGCACATTGATTCTTCGCAATGGATTGTCCGCCTCGCTGGTGTGAGCGTGACCCAGGATACAAGGGAAATTCTGCGTAATATCAGTCTTGATATACGCAAGGGAAGTTGTGTCCGGATTCTAGGCGGTAACGGCTCTGGCAAGACAACCCTTCTCCGCCTTATCAAAGGCGACCTGAATCAGGATGGAGGAATCTCTCCTTCACGAATGTATTATTTCAACGGAGAGGAAAGCGCGTCGCCTATTTTAGCGCATCGTTATGCGCGGTTTGTGTCGCCCGGATATCAGGACCGATACAGACAGAAAGGATGGAACCTCACGGGAGAGGAAATTATTGCCACCGGGTTTGACGATTCACCATTACTCTATCGTGATCTGTTATCTGATGAACATGGCAGAGTCGTTGATCTTGCGTCATGGCTCAACATTGGTCATCTACTGAATAAAAGCATGTTAACTATGTCGCGCGGGGAGGGCAGGCGTGTACTGATCGCGCGTGCGCTTGTGTCAAATCCTGAGCTCCTGCTCCTCGATGAATTTCTTCACGAGCTGGATCCCCGGGGGCGGAAGGATGTCGCGGAAATGGCGGAGCGTGCGTTCGAAAAAGGAACGACGGTGGTGTATACGGGTCATCGCGCGGAAGAGCGGCTCAGTACGACTGACGATGAGTATGAGCTTGTTGATGGGCGTATTGTATCTGTATCGGATCTCCGTGTGAACGCACCGGTGCGCCAACGCCGGACGGATACGGTTATTCCGCGCACGAAGGATGCCGTCCGTGAGCTGTTTCACCTGCGGAAGTGTTCGGTGTTTTACGATGAAAAGCCGGTACTGCGGGAACTGAATATAATAATCGATAGTTCGCAGAACTGGGTAGTGTTAGGCGGCAATGGTGCCGGAAAATCAACGTTTATGCGGCTTCTTTACGGGTTCAGCCGCCCCGCGCTCGGCGGTGAAATCGTGCGCTGCGGAATTCATGACGGTGAGCTTCTCCATGCGGCGCAATCCCGGATCGGTTTTCTGTCATCTGAATTTCAGGCTCGATATGACGGCGAGTGCTCGGCGATCGAAACCGTTCTTTCAGGGTTGAGGGGGAGCGTAGGTGTGTATGATGATTTCACTGAAGCGGAGCGTGAAACGGCGATGGGTCACCTCGGCTCCGTAGGTCTCGGTCATGATGCTGAACGCGCGTTCTCCTCGTTCTCCTACGGCGAACAGCGCAAGATAATCTTTGCGCGCGCATGCGCGGGCGTTCCTGATGTGCTGTTGCTGGATGAACCCTTCGCGGGAATAGACACCGCGAGCAGGGATCATCTTCTGTCGCTGATCGAAGAAATCTCCTTGCATGAAGCCCGGTTTGTCATTTCGGTTCATCATGCGGAGGATATCCCGGCAACCGCGACGCATATTCTTCATATTGAAAGCGGCAAAGCGGTATACGCGGGACCTGCAGGGGAATTCCCGATGAGCGCGTATATGACCGGTGTGTAATTCTATTTCGGGAATGACACGGTGAATGCTGTCATTTCGCCGCTTTCGGCGCGTACCGATCCTCCGAGCTGATGCGCAAGCATGAGCACCAGCTTGGAACCGAGTCCTGTTGAGTTTTTCATGTCGAACGCTTCAGGAAGCCCCTTCCCGTTGTCACTTACCGAGATTGAATACTCACTGGTGTTTTCGGACAAAGATACGACAACAGTGCCTTTCTTTTCGGGGAACGCGTACTTGAGCGCGTTAGTAAGAAGTTCATTGAGAATCAGTCCGACTGTCGCCGCGCGTTTCATGTCGATTATCGATTCCGGAAGTTCAGTGTCGATGACAATCGCAGCAGTATCCGAAATATATGATGATGAGAGGGATCCGACTATTTTCTTGAGATATGCATCGAGACGTATATCCGTTTCCTCATTCTTCGCAATGAGAATATCATACAGATTGGCGATTGTCGTAATTCTGGTATGAAGGTTGTGAAGAGTATCCCGTGTTGTCGGGATATCAGTACGGTTCATCTCAAGTCCCACAAGTCCCGCGATCATGGCGAGCGAATTTTTGACGCGATGATTGAGCTCATGCAGGAGCGATTCTTTTTCGGAGAGCGCGGTTGCGAGGGCTTCCTGCATCGCTTTCCGTTCCGTCACGTCTCTTGAAACACCCTGATATCCGATTAACGTTCCCGCATCGTCATAGATGGGGTTGCTGTTGACTTCAAGCCACGCGATTGTTTCATCCTTTTTTTTCTGTGCGATGATGAAAGATGTCTCGGGAAAACTGTACTTGATAGCTTTACTTTTAATTTTCTCTCCGGTTGATACCGGAAACGGCAGCGTCTCAGGTTCGACGAAATCTAAAAATGATTTTCCGATCACGTCTCCCGGAGTGAATCCGAACTGCCGAATCGTCGGACTGATATACGTAAAGTTGAAGTCCGGATCTATGCGCCAGAGCACGTCATGCATATTCTCAACCAGACCCCGGTACTTGGATTCGCTCTCCTTCAATGCGTCTTCTATCATCTTCTTTTCAGTGATGTCCTGAATGAGTCCGTCGTAGCTTTCAAGAATTCCGTCTGATGAGTAATGGAGCACCGGAGTGTTTCGTACCCATCTCAGTGATCCGTCCTTGCGGTATATTCTGTGTTCAAAGGTGCCTGTCTTTTTTCCCTCAGCGAGCATCCGTGCGTTCTTTTCAACCCGTATACGGTCTTCGGGCGCGACCATCCGTACCCACAGAAACGGATCAGCGGCGAGCTCATCGCTTGAATATCCGGTCACCGAAATGCAGCCCGGTGCGTGAGTTGTTGAAACGGGAACGCCGTCAATGATGGTTACCGTATAGATGTAATCAAGAATGATCGAAGATATTTTTTTGTAACGCAGTTCACTCTGCCGTAACGATTCTTCGGTTTTTATTCTGGTCGTAATGTCCTGGATGACCCCGAATACTTTTTTGAGTTTGTGGTCATACTCCGCCATTGATCGTATATCGATGATTACGCCGTCTGATTTGCGTCGTATTTTGAATACGATATCGTATGGTTTGTCCTCGGTAATCAGCTGTTCGAGTTCTTCGTCAAGACTGCGTCTGTATTCCGGCAGTGGTATCGTCTGTATCTCCGCAAGCGGCATCTTCCCCACATCAATGCCGTATATCGATTTCGCTCCACGGGACGCCCACATGGTTCGTGTCGTCAGATCAATTTCCCAGTATCCGATTTTTGCGATATCCTGGGCTCGTTCAAGGAGGTATGAGCTTTTCCTGAGATTCACTTCCGCGGCAAGACGCTCTGAGACATTCCTTGAAACGCCGAGAATCTGTATAATCCGGTTTGCGTCATCCGTGATGAGGGTCGTTGAAATCTCCGTATGGACAATTGATCCGCTCTTATGGATCTGTTCCACCACGGTAGTGAAAAAACGGTCTGCGGTATTTCCTGCGATGATTGAAGTATGGCGCTCCTGGATAAGACTCTTCAGTTTATCAACAGAGCTGCCGGTAAGTGTCGTTTCCAGTGTCAGATGTGACAGTTCTTCAGGAGTATATCCGGTCAGTTTGAACACGGAAGGGCTGATATAGGGGAATCTGTCTTCGAGTATGTCGTACAACCATATAACGTCTTCGGTATTTTCAGATACCAGCGCGTAATTTTTCTGCATGTCGTAAAGGCGCATCTCCGTCATCTTCAGTTCCGTGATGTCAATGATGACCGCGATGATATAATTGCATTCTCCGCGCTCATCGCGGAGTGAGGACAGAGATATTTCGATCCAGATGACGTCCCCGTTTTTACGGATATACCGTTTTTCAAAAGAAATATTCCTGTCTTCTCCCGAGGTGATCCGGTTGAATGCCATCATGTTATTTTCGTGGTCATCCTGATGTGTTATATCGTTGGATTTTTTTAAGAGAAGTTCATCTTCGGGATATCCGGTTATTTCACACAGTTTGGGATTGACGCGTATGAATGAACCATCGGGCGTTATGTGAGATATTCCTACCGCTGAAAGATAGAATGTCGCGAAGAAGACTTTATCATCATCTACGGCTTTGACAGTACTCAGGTTACGCTCATCCGTAGTGCTGAAAAATACCGCGACACTATCCGGTTCGGGCCGATAGATGTAAAAGACATATGCGTTTGTAATGCCGTTGTGGTCGGTGTAAATGTTCCGGTATACTGTCGGGGCTCCAGTTCTCGCGGTTTCGGCGCATATTCCGATGATGTCGCTCATACTGAATCCTGAAAGAACATCCTTAATGGGTTTGCCGATAAACGCCGAGTTGTCAACACCGAGAATAGTGTCGGCTGCGGGATTGAATCTATCAAATATAAGCCGGCTGTTATCATCTGTATGATACAAGTGTATACCGAACGGCGCGTTTTCGATTATTTTCTTATGGTGACAATCACTGCGGCTGATCGATGTTTCGATGTGTTTCTGTGTTGATATGTTTTTTGAAATGCAGATGACACTTGAATAAGTGTCGTTGGTATCTTTAATCGGTTTGATAGACGTGAGAAAGAACCGGTTTCTGTCGTGCGGTGAAGATGTTTCGAGATATACGGTCTCACCTGTCGAAAGCGCTTTGAGCGTCGCGTCTCGGCGTATCGCGGCGTCTTCGGGCGGGTAAAGATCGGTGACGGTCAGTCCGGGTAATTCCTCATGATTGCGTTGAACAAGAGTACCGGTCGCTTTGTTTGCGTATGTATAATGCAATGTGTTGTCAATGGTGAATATGGGATCATCGGATTCGTCGAGGATGAAAAGATGTTTCTCCTCGCGGATGCGGAGTTCTTTATCTCTTTCGATTATCTCGTTCTGCGTATTGATCAGTTCCTGATTCTGCGCCATGAACTCTTCATTGGTTACCTGCAGTTCTTCGACTGTCTGTAAAAGTTCGTGATTCGCGTTCTCAAGGTTTTCTTTCTGCGACTGTATGGTGCAATGCGCTTCATACAGCCTGAACGCCATTCTGATTGACGCGATCAGCACCGTGTCGCCGGAGTTTTTCACCACATAACCGAAGGATGAAATCTTTTCGGTTTTATTGACGATATCCTTTTCAACATGGTTGGAGAGGAACACCACCGGTATCGAATGGGAGCGGAGAATCTGTTCCGCCGCGGCCGTACCGTCAATGCCTCTGCCAAGATCTATATCCATAAGAATAAGATCAATATTATGCTCGTCGGCCATTTGAACGGCGTGTTCCCCGGAGTACGCATTCAGAACGGTGTATCCATGTTCGGCGAGAACTGATGATTCGGCAAGTGAGATGATTACTTCATCCTCAACAAGGAGAAGTGTTTTGTTTATGTGTTCCTCCATCCGTTGGAACTCCCGCTGCAATGAGTGACGTATGAACACGATCAGTATGACATCGCCGCTATGTTATAGCAAGATTTTTTCACGGGTACAAGTACGAGTACGGGAATCGGAAGAATGACGCGGCGCAGGCGCTTCTGACGCATGTTCCGCGCTTTCGCTATCCGATATATCGCGGATTAGAACGGGAATCTGCGCGATTAACCTTCGCAGTTGTGATCGTGACTGCTGCACCCGAGACCTGAATCGAGAACCGATCCTTCGAGCCATTTCCGTACAACGGTCTCAATGTCTCCCGCGCATCCCCGCACAACGCTGATTCCGTTATTCTGAAGCACGCGCACCGCACCGTCTCCCATGTTTCCCGCGAGCATAACGCTCACTCCGCTTCCGGAAAGAGTCTGCGCTATATTGGATTTGCATCCGCATCCTACGGGGGAATCCACTCTTTCATTTGAGATGATCTCTTTGGTGTCGGATATGGTGAATACCTGAAAGTGATCGCAATGTCCGAAGTGATTGTCGACTTCAGAACCTTTTGATGGTACCGCTATTTTCATATTGTTCTCCTTTTGCATGCCGTATTTATTGTGTGCATCGCGGACAATTTCCTTTGTCGCGTTTGCCGCATTGTATTTGCTCCGATTGATCGCAATGGTCACATGTGCGAAGTCCTCTCTTTCGTATCGCGACTGTTCCGCCGCCGATTTCAATGCGCTTTCCGTTGAGGATGGCGTCGGCGATCTTGCTCCGGGCGGCTGAAATAATACGTCCGAAGGTCTGACGGGAAATTCCCATCTTCAGCGCGGCATCTTCCTGATACATGGTTTCATAATCGGCGAGCCGTACCGCTTCGAGTTCATCGAGTGATAATGATACCGATGGAGTTTCCGGAGACTGCTCTCCTGACGGCTGGTATTCCCTGACCGCCGGGAACGAAGAAATTTTTCTGCAGCATTTTGGCCGTGTCATAAAAACAGTAATGAGCATATGCCCGTAACTGTCAATCGCATTAATCAGAGTGGATACGAATAAATACATCATCTGCGACAATCACGGATACCGTTAATGCGGTCATCCGGAGACACCCGCTCCGCGCGGGGTCAGAAATTGTACGGAGATATTTTTTTTACGGCGGAGGTCGGGATTGTAATCGTGCCGTCGGTGGTAATGATTTCGATGGTATTTCCCGCCTGACGGAACACTCCGACATATTCCTTTCCGTGAATCGTGAATACCCGCGAAAGCTTTCCGTACCTCTTTGCGAGATCGCCGATGGAGACGCGAGCGGAGGTAGATTTTACACCGGAATTCGCATCGGTTACTTTTCTGTCTGCGGGCTGTGTACCACGAGATTTTGTCGTGCCGGATTCTTTTGCGGGGCGGGATGCGGATTTGGTATCATTGCTGACGGATGAATCTTTGCGGGTAGAAGGTGATTTCGCGGAGGTATCTGACTGAGCGCTATTCGTATCGCGGGTAACGGTTTTCTGTTTGCCATCAGTCATGGCTGAATCGCGCGTCTCGCCCTTTGCGGAGGAGCGCGATGCGGCATTCTTTCCGTCCGCTGATGTTGAAGCCGGAGAATTATTCTGTGCGAGTTTACCGTTGTTTGCAGCTTCGCGATTGTCCGTACGTGTGGATTTGTTATCCGTTTTTTGAGAATCCGCCGTTCGGTCAGTGACGCGCGCAGTAGATTTTACACCGGAATTCGCATCGGTTACTTTTCTGTCTGCGGGCTGTGTACCACGAGATTTTGTCGTGCCGGATTCTTTTGCGGGACGGGAAGCGGATTTGGTATCATTGCTGACGGATGCGTCTTTACGGGCTGAAGGTGATTTAACAGATGTATCTGCCTGAGCGCTTTTCGTATCGCGGGTGACGGCATTCTGTTTACCGTCAGCCGAGGCTGATTTGCGCGTCTCGCCCTTCGCGGAGGAGCGCGATGCGGCATTCTTTCCGTCCGCTGACGTTGAAGTTGAAGAATTACTCTGTGCGGGTTTGCCGGCTTTTGCCGCTTCGCGTTTATCCGTGCGCGTGGATTTGTTATCCGCTTTATTTGAATCTGTCGTGCGGTCTGTGACGCGCGTGGAAGATTTTACGTTTGTTTCCGCGTGTTTAGTGCCGGTCGCACGGGCGTTGACGGGCTTACCTTCAGAATTTGACGATGCGCGAACTTGATCCTTATCAAGAAGGAGCGGAAGGGCTTCATCCGGAACGACATCTTGGGGAGAGTATGTTCCTTCCCGCAGTTTAGCGGCGGGGATGATGCTGATTGTATCGAGAGCCGCAAGTTCACGGGTTTCTGTTTTGGAAAGTCCTGCCTTACGGTTAATCTTTTTATTCGCGGATGAAGTGAGCTTTTCTCTATTATCAAGCTTCATTGAATTGGCGCTTTTATCTGAGTCTGGCAACATGTTGACTTTGCCGCGAAGGAGGCGGACGACCGTTTCATTCGATTGTGAATTAACGGTGAACGAGTATGCCGCATCACCGGAGGATGTGACCTTCGCGCGCCCTTTTGCGGAATACGACATACCCTGTGCGGTAGTTTTGTTGAATGTGGTTCCTTTGCGTTGAACGAGTCCGATTCGGTTGTCCTTTCTTTTTTGTATTGAACGCGCGGGAATGGTTTGAATGTCGACAGATGTCTGCTCACGGAGGATGACAAGCGAACCGTCATCAAACTGAATTACCGCGGATGAGTTCTCCCGTGTTTCTATTTTATCACCCGCGCGCACCTTCGCGCCGGATGCCACCGCTTTTCCGTTAAGCGACGTACTTCCTGTGGCGAAGGTGACAACACCGGTGAGCTGGCCATCAGTTTCATGCGTTCCGGATCCGCATGCACTTACAAAAGCCGCAAGGCAGAGTGCGGAGATTAATATCACGTGCAGTTGTTTCATTGTATATGCATTCCCCGTTCAAAGTCGTGAATCAGATTGTATCTATATGCAACAGTAACATACCAAAAGCGGACATAAGCAACAAAAAATGGACACGGACTGAAAATAAAGTTCAAACTGAAAAGATGAATTACGTGAATCAGGGAATAAAAAGACCCCGTGGAAACGGGGTCTTTGACGTATCGTGATTGTACGGGATTAAAGATTATATGGCGCGACTTTCTTTACGGCGGAGGTCTGGATTTTCACCGTGCCCTCTGTCGTAATGAGTTCAATCGTGTTTCCGGACTGCCGAAATGCTCCGACATACTCTTTGCCGTCATTGGTGAATACCGTGGACAGTTTACCGTATCGTTTTGCGAGATCATTATTGGTGATTGAGGCAGGGGCCGATTTACTGTCTGCGAGTTTCTGGAACGCTGGTTTATCGGCGATTGCATTCTTGCGCGATATTGCCGTGTTGTTGTGCACTGAGCCGGATTTTACCGGAACTTTTTTGTTTATATCGTATACAACGTGGGTGTTGAATAATTGTTCCTTTGAATGTTTATATCTGAATTTCGCTTTTCCGGTCTGATCTGTTTCGAGAAGGAACGGCAGAACGTTTTTGGGGACAACTTCATCAGGTGTGTATTTCTTCTCCTGAACCTTCGATGCGGGAAGAATATTGATCGTATCGAGTAGGGACAGTGTTTTGCTTTCTGTTTCTGAAAGATCAGTTTTGCCGTTTTGTTTGTTCCTTGTGGATTTTCCGGATGATGAAACAATCTTTTCTCCGTCATTCAGGGAAACGGATTGAACGGAATCTTTGCCGGATTTCGGAAGCACGTCAACTTTACCGTGAAGAAGGCGGATGGCAGCATCGTCTGATTTTGAATCTACTGTGAATGAATACGCCGTTCCGCGCACAGCCGCGATTGTTGTGCTGGTTCTTGTCGAATAGTTGGCCTCATTCTTGATGATCTTGCTGAATGTCGTTCCCTTGTTCTGGACTATCGAGATTTCATTTTTACCGCCGTTCGTGTTTGAACGGGCGATGAGGGTTTCAATGTTGACCGATGTCTTTTCGTGGAGGGTGATCAGGGAACTTTCATAAAACTGGATTACCGCGCAGGAGTTTTCCTGTGTTTCGATTCTGTCGCCTGCGTTCACTTCGGCGCCTACGGTCGCTGATTTACCGTTAAGCGACGTGTTTCCGGTGATGAATGTGATTACTCCGGATATCTGTTCCGGTTTCTTTGCCCCGCATGCGGTTATTAATGAGACAAGACATACCGCAGTGATCATTACCAGATGTTTTTTTTTCATTATATGTGTATTCCCCATTCTATATAGTATCGATATCTAATAACGAACAAAACGCGGGGGGGGATCAACACAAAAAGGATGGCGGAAAAATAAAGTGCAGTCTGACGGGTCTAAAATAGAACATATTTCCCGGATTGTTTATTATACGGCAAGATATATTCCCTTGACATGCCGAAGCAGATAATGACATAAATAATGCATGAAATGGATGATTATTATGATCTGTCAAACAGCAAAACTCACATTGAAAAAACTGATCTGCGCCGCTGTTATTCTTCCGGCGGTTTTCATTATCATGCCATGTGTTGCCGAGAGCGGTGCGTCCTCTGACGGACTCCTTAAAAAAATCGCGATCCTAGATATATTAAATACAGAACAAAAACCCGAAATTGCGTATCTTGAACCGTCAATAACGTTGATGGTGCGCGCCAAACTTGAAAGCCGCTATTCATTTCGTTCGATGACGGAGGGTGAGATACGCGCCGCATTGAATGAAAGCGGTGTTGACCGCAACACGACCGCATCCTTTGACGGAGCGCTCGCGGTGGGCACAGCCTCTTCGCAGGATTTTGTCATCGCAGGGGGATATATCACGCGGCAGTCGGGCACCGAGACGATTGTATCGATGAGATTTCTCGTGATAGATGTGCGGCGGAAGTCCGTGATTCATGAGTTCACCGCGGAGTCGGCGGTCGATTACCGTCTCTGGGACACCATTGACCGGTCAGCCGCGCAGATCGCCGATGCGCTCGCATTGTACCAGCCGCGCCCCGAGGCGGTGGGAAAGATTTCGTTATGCGGTGCTTCAGTGTACGCGAATGCCGGAACCCGTTTCCGCTTTGCGGCTCGTGACGACATCGCCGTTGACAGGATCGTGTGCAGCATTGACGGCGGCGAAGATAAAATCTATACGGGTGAACTTCCATCGGGAAGCGAAGGATCGCACGTGATACGGTACTACGCGGTGGACAAAGTCGGTAACCGCGAGAACAGTAAATATTATCATTACACCGTTGATCTCACACCTCCGGAATCTGTTGTGCGAATATCGTCGCCGGTGATAACATCCGGCGGGAAGACGTATATATCGGGTCATGCCGTGGTGTCGATTGACGCGGCTGACGCATCGTCGGGAGTGGCGAATGTGCGGTACAGCCTCAACGGAAAAGACTTTATCCCGTATGCCGCGGGATTCATAATCCCGGCGGGAGAGGACGTTGCCTTGCGGGTACGCGTTGAGGATAAAGTTGGAAACGCTTCGGCGGTTTTTGCGCTCGTGAGAAAGACGGGAGACCGCGTGAATGCTGATGCGTTCCCTCTGACAATTGACGCGGCGGCGCCGACGGTGACGATTGTACCGCAATCTACGTTTGTGATAATTGACGGAAAAAATGTGGCTCCGCGCGGAGCGGTGTTCGCGGTGAACGCCGAAGATACCGGTTCGGGAGTGAGCGCGGTGTACGTGCGGATCGACGGACGCGGCGATTTTATGCCGTATAACGGATCGCTCGCGTTCAGCACGCCGGGCGCGCATTTTATAGAAGCGAAGAGCGCGGACCTCACCGGCAATGAATCCGGAGTGATGATGCTGCCGTTTCAGATAGACGCGATACCTCCGAGAACAACGGTGGAAGAGAAAGATTGACCGCCCGCACGACTTTGTGCTCCGCACCACACACGACCGCCTGAGTATAGAAGTGCTCCGTAGAACGGTACCGCCTTGACGGACATGAGCATATCTGTCTGTCACGGCTGACTCCGTGTATGGCGGTGCGGTTTTGCATCCAACGATCTTTTACCTGATGTTTCATCTTCGTAAATATTCCGATACCCCGGTTTTAATGATTGAAACGCGTGAACCAAAATTCATAATGTGCGCATATCAATTATGTGTCAGGTGTCGTCATGGATAATATTCCCGTTTTGAGTCTCATTCCTTTTGTGCTCATGCTCCTTTCGATCGCGGTGTTTCCGCTTTTTCTCAATCACTTCTGGGAGAAGAACCGCAACAAACTGATTGTGGCCGCGGCGCTCTCCGTGCCGGTGATCGTGTTTCTTCTCGTCGCGGGTCACGGACACAGCCTCTTTGAGACCATGGTGTTCGACTACGTGCCGTTTATCATTCTGCTCGGGGCGCTGTTCACGATAACCGGCGGAGTGAATCTGTCGGGTGATATTGAAGCGAAGCCGTATATGAATACGATCTTCCTCGCGATAGGCGCGGTGCTGGCGTCATTCATGGGAACGACGGGAGCCGCGATGCTGCTCATTCGCCCGGTGATACAGACGAACAAAGAGCGCAGGTTCAAGGTACACACGATTCTTTTCTTTATTGGCATAGTGGCCAATTGCGGAGGCCTGCTCACTCCGCTCGGTGATCCGCCGTTGTTTATGATGTATCTGCGCGGAGCTCCGTTCACGTGGTTTATGAATCTCGGCGTGGAATGGTTCGCGGCGAACGGCGCGTTGCTTCTCATTTACTTCTTCGTCGATACGTACTTTCACCGCAAGGAATCCGCGCGGGCGCTCGCGCGTGACCGCACTGAACAGATTCCGATCCGCATAAAAGGGAAACTCAACTTTGCGTGGCTTGCCGGAGTGGTGCTGGCGGTGGCGTTTCTGAACGAGCAGTATCTTCCGTTTATCGCGCACAGTCATTATCTGAAGTTTATACGTGAATTCGCGATTGCGCTGATGGCGGTTCTGTCGATCACATTGACCGCCAAAAAAATCCGCAAGGCGAACAACTTCACGTGGGGTCCGATCGAGGAAGTGGCGTATCTGTTTTTGGGAATATTTATAACCATGGTGCCGTGTCTTTTGTATCTGTCGTCTCATGCCAAATCACTCGGGGTGACATCACCCCAGCAGTTCTATTACTACGCGGGTGCGCTCAGCAGTTTTCTGGATAACACTCCCACCGCGGTGACATTTCACTCACTCGCGCTCGGTCTCGGTGCGTCAGCCGGAACGATGGTTGCCGGTATTCCCGAAGCGCTCCTTAAGGCGATCAGCGTGGGTTCGGTGTTCTTCGGTTCCATGACCTACATCGGGAACGGGCCTAACTTTATGGTGAAAGCCGTTGCCGAAGAGAACGGCATCGCAATGCCGAGCTTCTTCGCGTATATGTTCAAGTTCTCTCTTATCGTTCTTCTTCCGATATTCATTATCATTCAGCTTCTGTTTATACACTAAGTCTATTAAGGGGTGGCGACACCCCTTAAAAATCCCCTGCGCCGCTCTGATGCCGCGGAGGCAATTTTTGAGTCTTCAGCAGCTCTGAGTCTTTGAATCCATATATTACTTTGATTGTCGGGCTTTACTTTTCTAACTCACGAGTCTGGTTCTTACTCGCGTATCCGTCATCCATGACGGACGCTCGGCGCGCTACCTCCTGTAGCGCTCACTTTAACTCCGTAACTCTAATTTTTTCCCTTTCGTGAACCTTTCGTGTATTTCGTGGTCGATTCCCAGTGTTCATACCCCGCTGGTTCACCCGCCGGATCTTGATCAAAAAGTTATAGTTTCTAGTTGCTAATTAGGATGCAAGCTCCTGTCTTTCTTGCGTAATGAAAGAAAATCTACTTCACGAATGTCCCTTCTTCGTCAGAAAGGTATTCGTTTAAGCTTTTTTGGCTACTAAACATATGTGTGTAATTTTCGCTTGACAAGTAATTTTACCATTTTATGTCTTATCTTATGAAATCAATAGAAATATTTGCTGGTGGAGGGGGGCTAACCCTCGGCGTTTCAAACGCTGGATTCAAACATGTTTTCTTGGTTGAGTATGACAGTGACTCAGTTAATACATTAAGGTATAATAACAAATCTCATTATAATAAAAAAGATTTTTCATGGATACATGAAAACGATATCCACAATGTGGGTTTTTCGAATTACCAATACAATATAGATTTGCTCTGTGGTGGACCCCCTTGTCAGCCATTTTCCATTGGAGGGAAACATCAAGCGTACAATGATAAAAGAGATTTATTCTCAGAAGCGTCCCGCGCATTGAATGAGATAAGGCCTAAAGCGTTCGTATTCGAAAATGTCCGAGGATTACTAAGAAAAAATTTCTCAAAATATTTTGGGTACATTTTGATGCAATTAACCCATCCGGATTTAAGAAAAAAAGAAAGCGAAGAATGGATGAAGCATTTAGAAAGACTTGAAAAATACCATACCAGTACTATCGCTAAAGATATTCAATACAATGTTGTATTTCGTTTAGTCAATGCGGCGGATTATGGTATTCCCCAAAAGCGAGAACGCGTAATTATTGTCGGTTTTCGTAGTGATATTAATGCTAAGTGGTCGTTTCCAGAACCTACTCACTCAAAACTAAGTCTTGATTACTCAAAATGGGTTTCAGGAGAGTACTGGAAAAGACACAATATAAAAACAAATCTTAAACAGGCTCAAATATTTAATCCCTCATTATCTGAGATTTCCTATAATAAAAAACCTTGGGTTACTATCCGTGATGTCATTTCTGATCTCCCTGACCCAAGAAGGAATACAGGTATAATAAACCACATATATCAAAGTGGTGCGAGGATATATCCTGGACATACAGGCAGTATTCTGGATGAACCATCTAAAACAATTAAAGCCGGGGGGCATGGTGTTCCCGGTGGTGAGAATATGATTGTTCTTGATAACGCTTCAGTTCGCTATTTAACTGTACGTGAAGCCGCGCGTATTCAAACATTTCCAGATGACTATATTTTTCCATGCTCATGGACTGAAAGCATGAGGCAAATTGGAAATGCGGTTCCCGTTAAGTTGGGTCAAATAATTGCCGACTCTGTTAAGGAGACATTGAAATCTTCTGTATGGAGTAATAATAAATACCATGGTGGAAAAACCTTTTAATCCTCTAGATAAAGTTAATCTTGGGATAAGTATAGTAAACGCGATTTATTCATCGGAAGCGAAAAGACTATCTGATATAGAATCGTTTCCCGGTGCTGGCGTATACGCTATTTATTATAAAGGAAGTTTTCCGGAGTATAATTTCATCATTTCCAAAAATAAAAGCGAATTCATTTTACCTATATATGCTGGCAAAGCGGTTCCGGATGGCGCGAGGAAAGGCGGTGTTCTCAGTTCAAATGTTTCCGGTCCATACTTATTTAAAAGATTAAACGATCATAAGAAATCTATTGAACAAACTGCTAATTTAAGCATCAACGATTTTTATTTTAGATATCTGCTGGTTGATGATATTTGGATTCCTCTAGGGGAAGCTTTGCTTATCGAAAAGTATAAACCTTTATGGAATACGGTTCTTGATGGATTCGGGAATCATGATCCTGGTAGTGGTCGTTATAAACAACAAGTATCTCCATGGGATGTTCTTCACCCCGGACGATCTTGGGCGGCAAAATTACAAGACGGGAAGGCTGTTCAGGAAATTAAGAAGCTAATTGAAGATTATCGTATTAAGTATGAAAAGAAATAAAGCGGTAACAAGCAAAATTATGTCAAAAATAAAATCTCGGGATACAAAACCCGAGATTTTATTTAGAAGTAAGCTTTGGAATCGAGGGGTTCGGTTTACATTGAAAAATAGAGTTTTTGGGAAACCAGACATCGCTATAAAAAAATATAGAATCGCGATATTTATCGACGGTGATTTTTGGCATGGAAATAACTGGAAAATTAGAAAACTAAAGTCTTTTGAAGATGAACTTGAGACTTATAAATTATTTTGGCGAAATAAAATTCAGAGAAATGTCTTAAGAGATAAAATTGTTAACAAATCATTGAGAGAGGCGGGATGGTTTGTTTTAAGAATTTGGGTATCATCATTAAATAGAAATCCTGATAAATGTATAGAGAGAACAATATCAATATTGCGAAAAAGAGGATGCGGTGTTTAATTGGCAAGTGTATTGTATAAGTGACAAAGGATCCCATCGAGAGTTAACACCAATCCTAAATTTATCAATTATAAACGCGATGCTTTGAAGCGAATAATTAATGCATGGAAAGTAAAACACGATAGTGCCAAATTGATCCTCGGCTCACTTCGTTAACTAATCCATCAACTGTTAACCTCTACAACAAGCATGAGCGCGATACGACGTCGCACGGGTCGCTAAACGTCCATCCATGGACTACGCGACCCTACGATATCATGTCGAACGCATCGAGTCCGGCAAGGCCGGTACTGAGCTGTAATAAATATCGCTATTGCCTGTCGAAGTAATGCCGGATACGAGAGGAAGGACCAGACTCGTACGTTACCAAAGTAAAGCACTATCAAGCAAAGTACTATAAAGATTCAAAGACTCAGAGAAACAAAAGACCCCGAAATCGCCCCCGCAGCGCAAGTTGCACGGGGGATCTTTAAGGGGGTGGCGACACTCCTTAACAGAGCTGTGATTCTTCAACCGAAGATTCCCATTTGAATTGACAAACCTCGATAATGGAATTACATTGTATCTACATGAGGAAACAGCATGACCGTAAAAATAATCTCAATCGGTAATTCCAAAGGTATCCGGATTCCAAATAATATACTGAAAACACTTAACATCGAGTCTGAAGTGGATCTAATTATCAATGAAGAGAAACGCGAGATACTGCTTCGTCCGTCCGCGAAATCCCGCAAAGGATGGGATTCTGCCTTTAAAAAAATGAGTTCAAATGCGGATGATAAACTTCTAATAAACGATTCTATGGACTCGGATTCCAATGATTGGAAATGGTGATCCCTGCTATGAATATTTTGCAATACAATATATATCTCGTTAATTTGGATCCGACAATCGGTTCCGAAATTAAGAAGACCCGTCCCTGTGTGGTGATTTCACCGAATGAAATGAACAATAATATTCAAACCATAATAATCGCTCCAATGACGACGAAATCTCACAACTATCCGACAAGAGTCAATTTAACATTTTCCGGAAAGAAGGGTTGGATTGTGTTGGATCAAATACGAACAATAGATAAAGGACGCATAATCAAAGAAATAGGGAAATTATCATCGAGTACTATCCGGGAAGTCAAAGAAACTATAATGGAAATGCTTGTTGATTAACAGCCGAAAGTATAACCCGTTAACCGCGGTGAATTTCTTAATATCTGTACCCGGCCATGGCACAATTTAGAAAGCATTGAGGGAAAATGATACACGACATAGAAACCACACGGCTGATATTGCGAAAGTTCCGTGAGGATGATGCGGAGAAGTTAACTGAAATATGCAACCAGCCCTACATATTGAAGTGGATGCCTGATTGGGAAGGGACTGTTGAACACAGAAAGGAATGGATCAAACGGATTGCCGATAGATATGAGCATGTTGACGCAAAAGATGTCCGCGTTATGCTGGGAGTCACGCTGAAAGACGGTAACGAACTTATCGGTATGGTAGGAATCGGAAATAAATCTGAAGTGGATAATGAGATCGAATTAGCCTATTTTATATCAGAGAACTACTCAAATAAAGGGTATATCAGTGAAGCTGCGGAAGCGATGACAAAATGGGCATTACGTGAATTGAACATTGATTATCTGGTCGCGATTGTTGAACTTGATAATCATTCATCGCAGAAAGTTATTGAACGGTGCAGCTTTGAAAAGTTGGGAATCAGGAATATTCTGAATTCCGGCGAAACCGAGGAAAAACCTTTTTATTACTATAGGTTGTATAAACATAAAGGTTGATTGATGCGGTTCTTGTTTGTAAAACTCTACATTTCATCTGACACTTGCAACTCGAACCAAAAAGAAACCCTGCCTGATAAAACGGGCAGGGTTTCTTTTTTAAAAACGATAAAACTATTTCTTTTTAATACTGGAAAACTTGATAATGAATTCCGGGTCAGTAACAGTTCCGATTTCTGTCAAGCTTGACTCCGCAAAAGTTCTCTTGTCGTCATATATAAAACTTCCTGAGAAAACAACAATGTCCCCTTCGGAGAGATTTTCCACCTGCTTGTACACGGCAGATGACAGATTTAGCATTGAATTTGTCATAAGGTCGCTTAATTCATTGTTCCATGTTTTATACGCGATGTCCTTATCGGAAAAATTTGATTCAATTGTGATATACGCTTTCTTGCCGCCCTCAGTTGTCCCGATTTTTGTCAATTTTCCTTCCCAATTTGAGAAAGTTCTTCCGCTAAGATAGCCTTTCATGAAACTGCCCATTTCTCTATACACTTTTGACTTTTTCATTTCGTTATCAGCATCATTATACTTTGACGCGAAATCGGACAGATTTTTATGGAAAGCGACTTGATCCGGGGTGCCTATTACCGGTGTTTGTTCAGCCGCTTTTTCTTCCGGCTTATCTGCTTGCATACTTGAAGATGATGAAGCTGCTGATTTATTTCCGTCTAACACGAATCCTGAAAGAATAAACAATACGATGAAAGGAGCTCCGAAAAATAAAAGAGCATTCTTTCTTGTTCCTTCCGCTTTTTTAAAGATTTTCGTTACAATAACTGGATTGATCAAACAGACGACGCATAAAATAAAGCTTGCCACTATCAATAGACCAAATAATGCGCTCATGTATACCTCTAATAATTTAATTTTCAAAACTAGTGCATATTGAATTGGATTGTGTCAAATAATATTTCACGAAATACTTCCAATAACCGGTTTTTGTTATATGTATAACATCTGCGAAAACGATGAATAGTCAAAGGGATAAGAATAGGTGATAAGAATATTCGCACAATCTTTAGTGGTATGTGCATATTGTGCAACGAATACGAATCAATAATGACCGAGGAAGCATGGTATCAATTGAATTAAGTAATAGAAGCAATCCCGTGGATGGCAATCACGGTAATCATTCTTTTTCTTCAAGAAGGTCGTTGATCCATTTCCCCGCGAATCCGAAGGAGCCTAATCCATAATCAAGAATTTTACGCTGATACCTGAAAATCATTTTATTCCGGGTGGCAATCGTACCCTGCCGGAGATCTGAATCAAGTTTGTGTAAATCGGTTTCAGCTATTTTTATTCGCGCTTGTATATCCTGAAGTATTTTACGCCGTGATTTCACATCTTTAACCACCCCGAGAAAATAGATCTTTGAAAGCATGTTCACTTCAAGTTTGTTTTCGGGAAGCGGTTTATTGATCCATGTGAAAAAAGCCTCGTTCCCCTTTTCTGTTATGGTATAGGTCTTTTTTAGCCGTCCGGAGTCAGAGGATTCCTTAAAAGTTATCTTCCCGGATGAAAGGAGTTTCTGGAGGGTTGCCTGTATACTGCCGTAGCTTGCGCTGAAAAACAGCGAAATACCCGTTTTAAAGGCGGTGTTGATTTCATATACGGTCATCGGCCGTATGAGCAGTAAGCCCAGAATTACAGATTCCATTGTATCTCCCGTTTGTTATTGACAATATCATAATAATATTACTATTAGTAATATACCTAAAGGATACAATACGGATCAGCCTGAATAATGCAAGCACAAAGGAGCCGATATGAATACACAACCGGATAAAAATGATTCCTTGTATTTCTTCAATAATATCCGCTCATTTATGGTAATTCTTGTCGTATTGCTGCATGTGGCGCTTGCATACTGCTCATTCACTAAAAAATGGTGGATTGTCGTAAGTGACAACTCCTCCATTGCCGCTGATATTATTTCCGGTTCATTGGATATTTTCCTGATGCCGGTTCTCTTCTTTGTTTCGGGTTACTTTGCGATTCCGTCATTCGTAAAATGCAGCAGTAAGGATTTTATCATTAAGAAGATAAAGGGTCTTAATTTTTCCTGGATTGTCGGTGTTATTCTGTTTAATCCGTTTCTCGTTGCGATGGTTCATATTCAGGAGGTAAGTTCATTTTCAGGATATATTGACTTGGCGCTTGAGTATTATCGGAATTTCGTAACTCTGCCCGTAAGCGTGATCCAGGATCGGACGCTTTCTCCGGCGTTTTTCAGCCATTACCATTTATAGTATCTTTCGCTGTTATTCTACTTCTTTCTTGTTTTTGTTATCGTCAGTAAAGGTTTTCGACTGTTCAGGAATCCGGACGCAAACGACACACGTATTCCCCGTGTAACTTTATACGCGCAATTGTTAATTCTCGTATTACTGTCATCAGCAGGATACGCTTTGATGTATCTGATATTCGGCGAGTCGTGGTTTGTTGTATCGATTGTCCAGCTGCAATTGTCCCGCATAATTCCCTATATTTGTTTTTTTGTTTTCGGAGTAATCTCTTATCGAAACATGTGGGTGCTTGATAAAAGTTTGCTCAGTCATCCTGTCGCGTTGCTTTCAACGGTAATAGTACTGACTCCTGTGTGTCTTTATTTTTCAAGAATCCTGATCGGGAAGGGAACAATCAGCAGTATACTCATCTATGGATTATCACGGTATGCGCTGTGTGTCCTGTGTGTGGTTGGACTCATCGGTATATTCAGGAAGTATTTCAATCAAGAGACACCATTCAACAGAATGCTCAATAAAACTTCATTCGGCCTGTATTTTCTTCATCTGAATGTAGTCGTGTTTTTTCTATATATATTTACCCGATTGGGTGCGCATGGCGATCTGCTGGTACAAAACATTTCTGGCAGATTCCTTTGCTTTATCGATGCACCGGTTTTTCAAATGGCATGTGTTTTTATTCTGTCGTTGTGTGCAAGCATCGGATTATATATGTGTTATTCGCAAATGAAGCGTGTTGTGAAACGGATGCGTCGGCCATAAAAAGTTGCGGGGACTCTGATACTGTTTATTGCATGAATCGATAACTCCGCTTATCGATCTTCAGTATATCGTCATTGATGGATATGATTATGTGCCGATCCCTGAAATGAATTTTGTTATCACTCATGACATCCATTCGTTGATGATACTGACTTTTATTGCCGTTATATTCCTGTTAGTATGTTTTCTGCCAATGCGAGTGCTGAATATGCGTATATTTCATGTTCCGTTCATCATCGACAATGCTAAATGAACGGAACATGCGGATTACTTAATGATGCACGTTTCTCGTAAGGTCGTGTACGTTGATATCACAAATACGCCTGTTCGCCGTGAAGCGCCTCGTCGAGACCGTTCTCGACATGCTTGGGATCAACCTTCACGGGAGTTATGCGGTTGATGATCTTGAGCATGACAAATGTGAATATGAACGCATACACGCTTGCGCCGACTACCGCGACAATTTGTTTCCCGAGAAATCCCCACTGTCCGTGAATCGCGCCGTCAAACCCTCCCGGGTTCACCGCCGCGGTACCGAAGACGCCGAGCAGAATCGTGCCGATGCATCCGCCGACACCGTGTACTCCCCAGACGTCGAGAGCGTCATCAAGTTTCATCTTCTTCACAAGATTGATTGCGTAGTAACAGCAGGTGCTCGCGATTACGCCGATGATCATCGCGTGCCAGGGTTCAACATATCCGGCGCACGGGGTGATGGTCGCGAGACCGGCGATTGAACCGGTGAGCAGCCCGAGGAATTTCGGCTTTTTCTCAATAAGCCACGCGATCGCAAGCCATGTAACCGCCGCCACTGATGCGCAAAGATCGGTGTTGAGGAACGCGAGCGCGGTGATCTGATTTACGCGCAATTCGCTGCCCGCGTTGAATCCGTACCATCCGAACCAGAGCAGTCCGGTTCCGAGAGCGACAAGCGGAAGGTTGTGAGGTCCGGTGTCTTTTGTTTTGCGTTTGCCCACGTAGACGATTGACGCGAGCGCGGCGAATCCAGCGGTCGCATGCACTACGATTCCTCCCGCGAAATCACGAACACCCCACTTCGCGAGAAGGCCGTTTCCCCAGACCATGTGAACAAAAGGGAAATACACAAGCACCAGCCAGCCTACGAGGAAGAGAAGATACGCTTCAAAACGTACGCGGTTGGCGAACGCGCCGGTTATAAGCGCGGGAGTAATGATCGCGAACATCATCTGATATACGATGAACACGTACATGGGGATAGATCCGTCGCCGAACGCGCTGTTAAGATCGATGCCGTTAAGAAACGCATTGTCGAGATTACCGATGACCGCTCCTTCTCCGCCGGAGAAACAGAGCGAAAATCCGATAGTGAACCAGAGTATATCAACGATAGCCATTGATACGAAGCTTTGTATCATTATAGTCAGGACGTTCTTTCTTCCGACAAGACCGCCGTAGAAAAAGGCGAGTCCGGGTGTCATCAGCATGACAAGGCTTGTCGCAATAAGCATGAATCCGGTGTTGCCGGTATCGAAATTAGTCATTGGATTACTCCTGATAAGATTTTTACATCTTTGTAATACTTCTATCGAGGTCAAATCTGATTGGGTCGAGAGATGTTACGGAGATGTTAATTATACGATAGTAAGTTTCATGAGAGTAAAGCTTTGAGGATTCGGGAAAGTCGGCATCGATTCTTTTTTTGCGGATGACAGGCCGGACATGTTCTGGAGTGATATAATCGCGTAAAAAAGTGAATTGACTTTATATGTGCATCTCTGCATGTTAACAGCATGATTCGTGAAGTGGAAATGTACAAGGCGCTGGGCGAGGACACGAGACTTCGTATAATGCGCATAATGGTGAAGGCGGAGCGTGAACTCTGCGCGTGTGAGATCATCGATATTCTGGAGAAACCGCAGTATACGATTTCAAAGAGCCTCGGGGTGCTCGTATCGACGGGAATTCTTTCGGAGCGCCGCGAAGGGCGGATGATGTTCTACAGGATGAAAACTGAGGACGCGTTCGTGTCCGCTCTGCTTGAGAGCGTCGCGAAGGTGAGCGAAGCGGCAGATCCCGTGTTCAAGGAAGACGCGGCGCGGATGAAGATCCGTATCGCCAAACGCAAGAACGGAAAATGCGTGGATGTCTGCGGAAAGTAGTGTTTTTTTGGAGCTATTTATGCATAATTGCGCATATGGGCTTAGTATGGTTGAGTTAACATAATACGGAGGAGTACAGATGGAAATAACAGAGGTTTTATTTGTCTGCATCCATAACTCGGCGCGGAGTCAGATGGCGGAGGCTTTTTTGAACTCACTCGGCACAGGACGATTTGAGGCTGAAAGCGCGGGAATCGAGCCCGGAAAGCTCAATCCGTTTGTGGTGAGCGCCATGGCCGAGTCGGGAATCGATATTTCCCGCAACGAGACAAAATCAGTTAATGATATGCTTACACGCGGACGCTCCTATGATTACGTGGTGACAGTCTGTGATCCCGCGGCCGCCGAGATGTGTCCGTTCTTTCCCGGTAACGGAAAACGTCTGCACTGGGAATTCTCTGATCCGTCTTCGGTGAGTGGTAATGACGATGAGAAACTCACCGTTGCGCGGAAGGTGCGGGATGAGATTCGTGCGAGGATAGAGGCCTTCATCGCGGAAAATGAATAGAGATTTGGAGATTCGATAATGCGGCGATTCAGCGGAACGGACGCGATATCTGTACATCTTAATCAGAGTTACACATTATGATAACTCGTTGGTGTGTGTTTGAATGCAGATTATTGAAGGCTGTTGCACGCAATGCTTCTATTAAGTGTATGTATCAATTGGATTATAATGAACAAATGTTTCCGGTATAAAGCATTTCACGATATGATATAAGCATTTTATAGTAGATTATTGCATACAATACAAGTCACACCGTAAAATGCTCTGTTGGAGTTGTGCCACGAAATATCTTTCATTTTCCAATAAAATGTTAAGATATTTCTGCACAGCTCCAACTAAAATGCATTATTGAATTCGTGAAATGCTCTAATATTTTTATGGAGGATGACAATGTCCGGTATTATAAGAAAGCTTTCAATTGTAGACAGATTCCTGACGCTATGGATTTTTCTTGTTATGGCGTCAGGTGTCGCGGCGGGGTATTTTTTCCCGGGTCTGGCTTCCTTCTGGAGTTCTTTCTCGGAGGGCACGACAAGCATTCCGCTCGCGATAGGTCTTATTCTGATGATGTATCCGCCGCTCGCGAAAGTCCGCTATGAGGAATTACCGAGAGTATTCCGCAACAAACGACTCCTCGGGCTCTCGCTCGCTCAGAACTGGATATTCGGTCCGATCCTCATGTGCGGACTTGCCCTTGCGTTTCTTTCTGATCGTCCCGACCTTATGACCGGTGTGATTCTCGTGGGTCTCGCGCGATGTATCGCGATGGTTCTCGTGTGGAATGATCTCGCGAAAGGGGATACGGAACTTGCCGCGGGTCTTGTCGCGTTTAACGCGATATTCCAGGTTTTGCTCTATTCGGCGTATGCGTATATATTCATCACAATCGTTCCGTCTGTATTCGGGATGCGCGGCGCGTCAGTCAACGTATCACTTTCCGAAATCGCGAAAACAGTTATGGTCTATCTCGGTATTCCATGCGCGGCGGGATTCATTACCCGCACCGTGCTTGTTTTCATGAAAGGGAAGGAATGGTACCACTCGGTGTTCGCTCCCCGGCTTTCGCTGATAACGCCGGTCGCGCTGCTCTTTACGATATTTCTGATGTTCTCGCTGAAAGGGGGATATATCATCGCCCTTCCGCTTGATGTTCTCCGTGTCGCGGTTCCCTATGTGATATATTTCGCGGTGATGTTCTTTGTCACATTCTGGATCGCGAAAAGAATGAGAAGCGGATATGCGGAAACCGCGACGGTGTCGCTCACCGCGTCATCAAATGATTTCGAGCTGGCGATAGCGGTTGCGGTCGCGGTGTTTGGCATAAATTCGGAAGCGGCGTTTGCCACGGTGATCGGCCCTCTTATTGAAGTTCCCGTACTCATTATTCTGGTTAATGTCTCGTTGCGTCTGAGGAGACACTTTAAATCGGGAAAGAAATGAATGCGCCGTATCGCATGACGCACTGATTCGTGCGGTGTTATATTCTTGACTTTGTACCCGGAGATGGTGAAGATCCGGGTACAGAAAATCTTTATGATTATCGGTGATTTGAATTATTGTTGGACGATGTCTGTCACAGATGTTTTCAAATGGTTTTTCAAAGTACCCTCACACAAAACATATCCGGAGGCGAATCATGGCCGTACAAAAACTGGATTCTATATTTCCCGCACTTGACGCGATTCCAGAAAAGTTCCGAATAAAGAAACTTGATCAGAAGGAATACCTTGCCGACGGCGAGATCAAAACATGGGCCGGCCCCTCCCAGCCGGTGCTGTCGCCCGTATGCGCGGTGGACGGAGGAAAAGCCTCGCGGATCGTGATAGGAAGCTTTCCGCTTCTGTCGCAGGAAGAAGCGCATAACGTACTCAATGCGGCGGTGAACGCGTACGCGCAGGGAAAGGGTGAATGGCCTACCATGAGCGTGGAGAACCGGATCAAATGCGTGTCGAAGTTCGTGCAGACGATGAAGACCAAGCGCGCGGAAGTCGTATCGCTCCTTATGTGGGAAATCGGTAAGTCATTGGCCGACTCCGAAAAGGAATTCGATCGTACGGTGCAATATATTGAAGATACGATAGAAGCGGTGAAGGAACTCGACCGTAAGAGTTCGCGGTTTGAAATTGAGGAAGGGATTATCGGTCAGATACGGCGCGCGCCGCTGGGCGTGGTTCTCTGTATGGGACCGTTCAACTATCCGCTTAATGAAACATTCACCACGTTGATTCCGGCGCTTATAATGGGTAATACCGTGGTGCTCAAGCCCGCAAAATACGGAGTGCTTCTTCTCAATCCTCTGCTGCGCGTATTCCGCGATTCATTTCCTAAAGGGGTGATCAATATACTCTTCGGGAAGGGACGTGAAATCGTGAATGCGCTTATGGAAACGGGGAAGATTGACGCGCTCGCGTTTATCGGATCGTCAAGCGTGTCGAACAGACTTGTGAAGGCGCATCCGCGACCCAACCGGCTCCGCTCGGTGCTCGGACTCAACGCGAAGAATCCCGCGATTGTGCTCTCCGACGCGAATATTGACAACGCGGTATCGGAGTGCGTACTCGGATCATTGTCGTTTAACGGACAGCGCTGTACCGCGCTCAAAATAATCTTTGTTCACGCGAATATCGCCGACAAATTTCTCGCGAAATTCCGTGACGCGGTCGCGAACCTCAAGATCGGAATGCCGTGGGAGGACGGCGTGAAAATTACGCCGCTTCCCGAGGACGGGAAACCGCTCACGATGAAAGAATATGTGGATGACGCCGTATCGCACGGAGCCAAGGTGATGAACGAGAACGGCGGCGCGATTAATGAAACATTCTTCTATCCGGCGATCGTGTATCCCGTGACGTCCGCGATGAAGCTTTATAATGAGGAGCAGTTCGGCCCCGTGATTCCGGTGGTGCCGTTCGACGATATCAATACGCCGATCACCTATATCGAGAATTCGAATTTCGGACAGCAGGTGAGTATCTTCGGAACCGATCCTGATATTATCGCGAAGCTGATCGATCCGCTTGTGAATCAGGTGTCGCGCGTGAATATCAACTGTCAGTGTCAGCGCGGGCCGGATAAATTTCCGTTCACCGGCCGCAAAGATTCCGCAGAAGGGACGCTTTCCGTGTCTGACGCGCTCCGTTCGTTCTCAATAAGGGCGCTGGTATCTGCCAAGGAGAACGATCTCAACAAGGGAATTATCACCGCCATCGCGCGCGAACACAAATCGAACTTCCTTTCGACGGATTTTATCCTTTAACTGTATTTTAAAGGAGCGATAGATGGCAACTGCGGTTAAACTTACGCGGGAAGATATTGATTTCGCGATCCGGACAGGCGATTTTCCTTCTGAAATTCTTTCAAGCGCTGAAAACGTGGCCGTCGTCATGACGCAGGGCTGGTGTCCGCAATGGACACAAATGGCGAAATGGATTCTTGATCTTGAACCGGATATGCGCGTGAATGTATTCTATACCGTCTATGACGAGGAATCGTTCTATGTGCCTTTCATGAATTTCAAAGAAACGGTTTTCGGTAATTATCAGATTCCGTATGTGCGGTACTATCGCGGCGGAAAACTCGTAAAAGAATCGAATTATATATCGCAGAGTCTCTTCCTGTCGGTATTCGCGACGAAAGATAATTAATACGTAATTTTTCTTATTTTTCCTGTAACTACGGTTGACGATCGTTTACGTTATCTATAATATAGGGTGGTGGGGTATCCTATTTTTGGAGTTAGATATGGCTAAAAAATGCGCGCACTGTGAACCGAGAAAGGCTCATCATACGGATAAGATCAAGAAGGAGATTGTGAATCGTCTCAACCGGATTGAAGGCCAGATTCGCGGTGTGAAACGGATGGTTGATGAGGATGTCTACTGTGACGATGTGCTCAGCCAGATTGCCTCAGCGCAAGCCGCGCTCGACGGACTGGGGATGCTCCTGCTTGAGCACCATGTGAAAAGCTGTGTGGTTGATCAGATCGCCGAAGGTAAAACCGAAGTGATCGATGAACTGATGAAAACTGTACGCCGCATGAAGAAGTGATATGGAGGGAATATGTCAAAACGTTATACATTTCATGTTGAGGGGATGAGCTGCTCACACTGCGAACGCGCGGTATGTGATGCGGTAGGAAAAATCGCGGGAGTGAAATCGGTAAGCGCTTCGGCGCCGAAGAAGATCGTCATTGTCGCGGGTGATGCCGTGAATACGGCTGAAGTTTCTGCCGCGATTACTGAGGCGGGTTACTCCGTGACGTCGCATGATGAATCCGATGCCGCCGATTCCGCCGATTCCGACGAGGAAGACCATCCTGCCCGGAGTTTTTCATGGCCGCAGTTCGCTCTTGTCGTTTCGATTACCGCTCTGGTTCTCCTTGTCATCCACCGCACCATAGGATTCTCATTTATTCCGCAAATTCCCATCAACGCGGGATTCGGTATTATATTTATCGCGGGTCTTCTGACATCGATACATTGCGTGGCCATGTGCGGAGGGATAGCTCTGTCGCAGTGTATGCGGAAAAGTGAAACAGGATCGGTTTCACGCGGGCTCCTGCGCCCGGCATTATATAACGCGGGAAGAATTGTTTCGTATACCGCTGTCGGCGGTGTCGCGGGAGCGCTCGGATCGGTATTCGATTTTGCGCCCGCAGTCAAGGGCGGTATCATGATCGGCGCAGGTATTCTCATGGCGGTAATGGGTCTGCGGATGATCGGCGTTCTGTCGTTTCTCAATCGCGTGCGATTGCCTCTTCCGAGGATTGTTTCGGCGGGAGTACTCAAAAAATTGACTGATACAGGACCGTTCGCGGTGGGTCTTCTCAACGGACTTATGCCGTGCGGGCCGCTTCAGACAATGCAATTGTTCGCGTTCGGTACGGGAAGCGCATTATACGGCGCGCTTTCGATGTTCATTTTCAGCGCCGGTACCGTGCCGCTTATGTTCGTGCTCGGTGCCGCGGGATCGGTATTATCAGGGAGGTTTACCATGACAATGTATAAAATCGGAGGAGCTCTCGTCGTCGTTCTCGGACTCATTATGTTTTCAAACGGGCTCAATCTTTCGGGAACAAATGTTCTCGCGCGAAGTCAGGACAGAGGATCGGGGTCGGCGGTTGCCCGCATAACGAACGGATCGCAGAGTGTGATAAGCGGAATCAGTTCGTCAAGCTATCAGCCGATAGTGGTTCAGAAAGGGATTCCCGTCAGATGGAACATCCGCGCGAAAGCTGATGAGATCAACGGATGCAATAACGCGATTATCATTCCGGAGTACGGAGTGAAGAAGAAACTGGTGCCCGGTGACAATATCGTCGCATTTACTCCTTCAAAGAGCGGAACAGTCACCTTCACCTGCTGGATGGGAATGATATCGAGTTCTATAAAAGTTGTGGATGATCTGGGAAAAAAGGAAACGTCAGCGGTTAAAAATGCTGAACCGGTGCGCGGCGAACTCCGTCGTGACCGCAATGATCGCAATGGTTGCTGTCGTTTTGGGCGCTGAAAAAGCGGATAACCGCAAAGGAGATATATCATGGAAATGACTCATTATATGGAGCTTCTCGCTTCAAATCAACCGTGGAACCTTTTTCTTTTTATGGCGATTCCGGTGATACTTGCCGAGACAATCGCGATTGCCGAGCTCTACCTTCTTTACACCCGCAATTTTGACGGAGCGGCGGCAAAGATCAGCCGTTATGCGGGAATAATCGCGGGAGTGTATTTTGTCGGCGTATTCGCGTATCTCTTCGTGAATGCGGTCATCCCGATTACCTCGGGAGGACAGTGGCGTACCTTTATCGACGTTATTGCGGTGGGATTCTACCTCATGGGTGTTGTTCCGTTAGCAGGAATGGCGCTTCTTGAACTCGGTATCATCGCACGGAAGAAAGACAGACTCGGAAAACTCAAGATCCATGCGATCTTTGTCGCGATGTTCCTTGTTGTCGCTCATGTCGCCATGATTGCGGGGATGCTTTCACCCGCGGTGTTCAAGAGTTCAGGCGATATGATGCATATGTAACGAGCGTTAGACGAATCAGTGATTCGCGTATGCTCACAGGAGAATGATGATGGAAAAATCGACACTTATACTTACAGGAATGACATGCGCCGCGTGCAGTGCGCGTATTGATAAAAAACTCAACGCGATGTCCGGAGTGACAAAGGCGTCGGTCAATCTCGCCGCGGGAAAGGCGACCGTTGAATTCGACTCAGCGGTGATACATCTGCCTGAGATGATCACCGCGATCCGGAATCTCGGGTACGGAGCGGAAGAACTCGCCGAAGGTGACTTTGACCGCGAGAAGAAAGCCCGTGAGAAGGAGATCAATTCGCTGAAGCTTGCGCTTGCGGTGTCGGTGATTCTTTCATTACCGCTCGCTGTCGGGATGATTCTCATGACGTTGGGAATCACTGATTCGGTGTTTCATGATCCATTACTGCAGTTCGCGCTTGCGACGCCTGTGCAGTTTATTGTAGGATTCAGATTCTATAAGAAGGCATTTCTGACGATGAGGACTCTCTCGCCGGGGATGGACTTCCTTGTCGCGACGGGAACGTCGGCCGCGTATTTCTTCAGCGTATACAACGCGTTCGGTTCGAAAAATCACCACGAGCTCTATTTTGAAGCGAGCGCGATTCTCATTACGCTTGTGCTTCTCGGTAAATTCCTTGAGGCGTCAGCACGCGGCCGTACATCCGACGCGATCCGTAAACTCATCGGGTTGTCGCCCAAATCCGCGCGCGTTGTGCGTGACGGAGTTGAGAACGATATTCCTCTTTCAGACGTTATCGTGAACGATATCGTCATTGTACGGCCGGGTGAGAAGATTCCCGTGGATGGAAAAGTTGTATCGGGAAATTCGACAATCGATGAAAGCATGCTGACCGGCGAAAGCGTTCCTGTAGAAAAAGCTGACGGTGATTCTGTGTCAGGCGGTACGATGAACCTGAACGGTTCCCTGACGATTACCGCGCTGCGCATCGGGCGAGATACGATCCTCGCGCAGATAATACGTTATGTGGAAGAAGCTCAAGGTTCGAAGGCGCCGGTGCAGGCTCTTGCGGATAAAGTCGCGGGAGTATTCGCGTGGGCGGTGCTCGCGATCGGCGCGGTGACTTTTGCCGCGTGGTTTATCGCGACAGGTGATGCCGGACGCGCGCTTTCGAACGCGGTGTCCGTGCTTGTGATCGCGTGTCCGTGCGCGCTTGGGCTTGCGACGCCGACGGCGATTATGGTCGGTACCGGCAAGGGAGCGGAGAAGGGGATATTGATACGTGACGCTGAATCGCTTGAAAAAGCTCATTCAATCAGCGCGGTGGTGTTCGATAAAACGGGAACACTCACAAAGGGAAAGATGGAGGTGACCGGAATTTCTCCCGCCGAGGGGCGTTCTCCAGACGCGCTTGTTGTTCTCGCCGCTGAGGCCGAGCGCCGGTCGGAGCATCCTATCGCAACGGCGATTGTCAACCGCGCGGGTAACGCTCCGCTCCGCGAGCCTTCGTCATTCGCGGCCGTTCCCGGAAAGGGTGTCCGCGCGAAGTTCGCTGATTCTGAAGTGACGGCGGGAACGCGCGCGTTTATGAAAGAGAGCGGCGTTGATCTATCGGGTGTGGATGATATTCTTCTGTCATTTGAAAATATGGGACGCGTCGCGATAGTCGTCGCGGAGAACGGCGTCTTCGCGGGAGTGATCGCGCTTTCAGATTCACTCAAGGAAACTTCCGTTGAGGCGGTGAGACTTGTGCGTGAAATGGGAATCGAAACGCATATGATTACCGGAGACAACAGCATCACGGCGCGCGCGATCGCCAAGGAAGCGGGGATTGACAATGTGTGCGCCGAGGTTCTTCCCGCGGATAAAGCGCGTTATGTGGAATCTCTCCGGAAAAAAGGAAAAATTGTCGCGATGGTCGGCGATGGAATAAATGACGCTCCCGCGCTTGCGAGTGCGGATATCGGAATATCGATCGGGTCGGGGAGTGACATCGCGATTGAGACATCCAGCATCGCGCTTGTGAAAGGTGATCTGCGTGATATCGCACACGCAATCCGTCTGTCACGGCGAACGATGTCGAAGATCAGACAGAACCTGTTCTGGGCGTTTTTCTACAATGCGGTCGGTATCCCGTTCGCGGCGTTCGGATTTTTGAATCCGGTTATCGCGGGCGCGGCGATGGCTCTTTCATCCGTGTCGGTCGTCACCAACTCATTGAGTCTGAAGAGATTCCGGTAGAAATTGCGCGTATGCCCGCGAGGGCGGTGCGGAGAAGACGACTTGTTAAACTTGCCCGTATAACTAATTATCCCGGCGGAGGAGCAGATGTCCTCCGCTATTCTTTTCTCCGCATCCGGAGTCCGGGCAACAGCAGCAGCACGAGGCGGGAAACATATCTATGATGGTGCCGTATCTGTCGAATTCAAAGTGACAGCATAACATGAGGCTGTCTTTGATCATCTGCCGGCCGCGCTGAACGCGGGACTTGATTCCTGATACGGAGATGCCGAATTCCGCCGCAAGTTCGGTTTGCGGTCTGCCTTCGAACTCGGCGAGAAGCACGGCTGATCTGTATTTTTCGGGAAGCTCTTCCGCCATAGAACGTAATCCCGATGCAATCTCATCTTCGGTTGTCTGGTAATCGCAATTTTCACATACGGGGATTTCATCCGGCATGATACCGCCGGTGTAATGCGTTCTGTAATGATCAATGATTGCGTTGCGTGTGATCTGATACACCCAGCCGCGTATCTTGGAATCATCCTGCAGTGTATCTATTTTTGAGTGAATCCGCAGAAAAACATCCTGAAGGATATCATCGGCGATCATCTGATCGGATACCGACCGCTTGATAAATGCCCTGAGATGAGAGCTGAATTCATTCCATATATGTTCGGTCTTGTGTTTCATATTGTGTCCGCGCCTGTTACCATAAGTGCATGAACGGTCATTCGTCTGCAATAATGTTTTTCTGAAGGAGACCGCGGATGGTTGATTATAAGTGTTTATCGTAATTCTTGATATAGTCTCACGCATACATGTATTGGTGACATGGGATCACAATAATAAAAAGACACCCGGCGAATCGGCCGGGTGCTTTATATATAAAAGGGGAAGGGTCAGCGAGGTGTAACGGTGATCGCGTAGTCTTCTATTTCAACGGATCCGCTCCCGCGTACAACTTCGTTTCCGAGTTCAACACTCGAAAGATAGTTCGCGGAAGTGATAAGACTTTTTGAAGCCAGAAAGTCGATGAAATCATCGAGATGAAACGGGCCGGCTTTAATATCTGACTGTGGTTCAAACGCGATATATGTCCATTTGTTCGACGCACCGCCTGAATCATCCCCGTGATTTTCTTTGACGTATACATCGAATTCCACTCCGTCGATTGTTGTGGTGTATTGTTTCGTGCCTGCCGGGGACAGTCCGTTATTAAGAACCCATATCATTATTTCGTGCGTTATTGAATTGCGCGGATCGGAGGTGTTGGTGAATCCCCAGATGGAGAATGCCATATTATAGACACCGGTTGCGGTGATATTGGTTTTGAAGTCCGCGACGATATCAGCACTGCCCGCAGCGACAGGAAAGGGTGTCGATATCCCTGCCGCAGTGTCCCAGGGTTTGTCTCCGATCACTATTTCAGGATACGCGACAACTGAATATGAAGAGTTTGTCCAATTCCACTGCCAGCCGACCGCCGTTTTGCCGTTCAATGTTTCGGTGAATACCCTCTGGATATAAGAACCGGTGGCCGCTGATTTGTTCCAGACATTGTTTATCAGACGGTATTGCGTGTTATAGATGACGGTTCCCCAGTCAGCGGAGCTTTCCTCGAGCAGTATCCCGGTTGTCGGCGGGAAAGCTTTTTTCTCCTCCGTTGAAGTGCAGGAATATCCCGCGGAGCAGAGTATGATACAGATTCCGGTAAGCACAGTTTTGATATTCATTGAGACACTCCTGGTATAAGAAATGTTGGTATCATTATACGTCGAAGAATGGTTCTCAATCATGCGTTTTTTCTTTTTGTAAAAAGGGAAAAAGCGGTTATTTCCTTAACGTGTGCAGGTTATATCCTCTCATTACTAAGATGCTGTACCCTGTTTTTGAGTACTCTCATTCTTTTTCCGACAGCGGATGATGAGAGACCCGTATGCGCGGACACTTCGTCTCTCGTGCGGTTCTCAACATAGTACATATACGCCATTTCCCGTGTTGATTTCTTTTCGTTTTTGAAAACATAATCGATAAAATCACGGTTGATAAAGCGATCAACCGAATCATCCCGTCCCGCCATCATCGCAATTACCGCGTGATCGGGGCTGACGGATACCGCGTGGTTGTCCCTGATCATATTGAGACAGATATTGGTCGCTATGCGGTACAGATAACTGGACAGGAACTGGTCTTTGACTGTGTCCTGTCTTGATATCAACCTGATAAAGACATCCTGCATCGCGTCGTGTGCGGCGTCTTCATCATGCAGAATAGATCGGCATCTGCGGAGAACCATCGGCCCGTACTTGGTATAGCTTTCTTCTATAAACTTGTTTCCGTCTCTCATAATCAATCCTCATCTCCGCACGGGAAGGGAGTACATAATCCGTCCCGATTTTTACAGTTTGTGCGCAGGGTGTACCTGGATGCTGGTACCCTCTATTGTTCCGTCCATGCACTGAATAAAATTATGTCGAAAAGCGTCCTGAGCGAAATTGTAATACTGTCCCGCTATTGATGACGCCGGAATCCGCAATTTATTGCCGCAATTACCGCTCAAGGCAGTTTGCGAAAGGATTAGTTGAATCTGTGCCACGAAATATCTTACAATTGTCCATAAAATGGTTCTGTTTTACTAAATCGTAAGATATTTCTGCACAGCTCCAACTATCTAATTGTTTCGCAAACTGCTTATATCATCGGGAAGACCGTACCGTTCCGCAAATTTGAAATCGAAACCGTTAAACCGGAGATAATCCGGGAGAAAAGATCGATCCTGTATCGCGGATGTTGAATCAGCATTCTTCGTTGTGGGGGCTACTGCAACGGGTAAAGGTGCTGATCGTCTCAATCTACACGTGAAAAATACCATATTGCAGTCCGGATATCGACCTGCCTTATAAGAGTGAACGCAAAAAAATGAAAATTGCGCATGTAAACCGCTCTATCCGGATGAATTCATAAAATCTTGATCCCCTCTTCATACGGGATTTACCCGCATGAAGATATCCTCCGCTAACTTAATACAGAGAGGATATGCCATGTTACGTTCATTGTTTGTGAAAGGCACAATGTTATGCGCGATCGTAATGTCGATGATATCCGCGGCTTCCGCGGGCGAGATTACCGTGTATACCGCGCTTGAAGATGACATTATCGCAAAATATCTGGAATCATTCAAAAAGCAGAATCCGGATATCAAGGTCAATATTGTCCGGGACTCTACCGGCGTTATCACCGCCAAGGCTCTTGCTGAAAAGGCTAACCCGCAGGCTGACGTGATCTGGGGCACCGCTGCGACCAGTCTGCTCGTTCTTGACCAGGCCGACATGATCGAACCGTATTCACCGGCCGGAGTTGAACGCGTTATTCCGCGGTTCCGTGATACGAAAAACAAGGTACCCCATTGGGTCGGTATCAATGTGTGGGAAACCGCGTTTGTGGTTAATACTGTCGAACTTAAAAACCGTAAATTGAAAATGCCCCGGACGTATACAGATATCATTAAACCGGAATACAAAGGGCTTATCACCATGCCGAATCCCGCGTCTTCGGGAACCGGGTTTCTGACTGTCGCCGGTCTCATTCAGTCATTGGGAGAGAAGAGAGCGTGGGAGTATATGGACAAGCTTCATGAAAACATCGCGTTCTATACTCATTCAGGATCAAAGCCGGCGAAACTCGCGGGAACAGGGGAATACCTGATTGGAATCTCTTTCGGATACCGGGGTATCATGCAGAAGCAGAAGGGTGAACCGGTTGAAACGGTATTCCCCAAGGAAGGATCGGGATGGGATCTTGAGGCGAACGCCTTGATTAAAAAAGCCAACATCAAGAAAGAAGCGAAGATTTTTCTGGATTGGGCGGTCAGTGATGTGGTGATGAAAGAATACAACAAAAACTATGCGATCATTTCTATAAAGAACTCAAATCCTCTCCCTGAAGGTTATGCGAAAGAACCGCTCAAACAATTGTTCAAAAACGATTTTGACTGGGCGGCGAAAAACCGTGACCGGATTCTCAAAAAATGGGAAGAGCACTACGGAAGCAAGACTGAAGCCAAAAAATGATGTATCCCGGTAGTCCTTTATACTGTTCCGGCCGGAGAAATCCGGCCGGAATCTTAAATTGAAACAGGTTATTAAATGGAAACAATTCTGTCTGTGCAGGGAATCTGCAAGTCGTTCGGAATACACAGGGTTCTTGATCATATTGATATAGATATCCTCAAAGGTGAATTCCTCTGTTTGCTGGGACCCAGCGGCTGCGGAAAAACGACATTGCTTCGTGTTATCGCAGGCCTTGAGTGCCCGGACAACGGCCGTGTTATGCGAGACGGTGCGAATATTACTTTTATGGAACCGTCCAAAAGAGGGTTCGGAATTGTGTTTCAGTCGTACGCGCTGTTTCCGAATCTTACCGCGATTCAGAATGCCGGTTACGGAGTGAAAGGAAAGGGAGCGGGTAAAAAAGCGGCTGAAGCGCTTGCTCTTGTGGGTCTTTCGCATGAGTCGGGAAAGTATCCGGCGCAGCTTTCGGGAGGACAGCAGCAGAGGGTGGCGCTCGCGCGCGCTCTTGCGGTGTCGCCTGATATACTTCTGCTCGATGAGCCGCTATCCGCTCTCGATGCGAAGGTTCGCGCGAAACTGCGCGCTGATATACGGGCATTGCAACGCGAACTCGGAATCACCACCATTATGGTGACCCATGATCAGGAGGAAGCTCTGACCATGTCGGACAGAATAGCTCTGATGGACAATGGTATCATCGTGCAGACAGGCAGTCCGCAGGACGTGTATGATCGTCCGGTGAATTCTTTTGCGGCGGATTTCATAGGAATGATAAACTTCATGCCCGACGCAGAACCGACACCGGGTATCCGTCATATGAGCGCGATCCGGCCTGAGCATATTCATGTGTTCAGTGATAATTCCGCCGGACGTATCGGCGTGCAGGTCAGAAATTGGGAATTCAGGGGCTCGTTCTACCGTCTGTATCTGGAACCTGAGACGCGCAACGGATTTCCGATCCTTGCCGCTGATGTTTCGCCTAACATAATGAAAACACTTTCGCCGAGCGCGAATCAGAAATTGTATCTTGAGATGCCGGATGAGAGAATTCTTTCGTACCGCGATGGGAGCCTGACGTGATTAATTCCGCCGCGATGCGTATGCCGCGTCTGTTGAAATCAGCATTTTCCGCGCAGGGTATCCTTATTCTCGTAATGGCTGTTCTTCTCGGATCAACTGTTCTTCTGCCGACCGCGATTCTTTTCTCAAAGGCGTTCACTGACTCATCAGGGAACTGGATCGGTGCGGTCAATCTGATCGCGTATCTTTCCGAGCCGCATCTGCTGAAGTCGGTTACAAATACGTTTATCGTATCGTCAATCTCATCCGTAATCGCGGTCTCGCTCGCCTTCGCATACGCATACGCTCTGTCGCGATGCGTTATTCCGGCGAAGAGGTTTTTCAGATATGCGGCGATTGTGCCGCTGTTCGCACCGACAATGATGCATGCCATCGCGCTGATATATCTGTTCGGCAACAAGGGAATAGTGAGCATGCTGTTCCTCAAACTCTCGGAGCCGTTTCTGCATGGTGCGCCGATTCCGCTGTCAATATACGGCCCCGTGGGCATTGTCGCGTCGCAGATCATATACACTTTCCCGCAGGTTTTTCTCATCCTTTCAATTTCGCTCTCAATGACAGATAACCGGCTATACGAGGCGGCTGAGACTCTCGGTGCGTCGCGTTTCCGGCAGTTCATCACGGTAACGCTTCCGTCGGTGAAATACGGTCTGATCAATTCGGTGATTGTCGGTTTTATAATGGGATTCACCGACTTCGGTTCCGCGAAAGTGATCGGAGGTAATTTCAATGTGCTTGCCACCGATATCTACAAACATGTGATCGGTCAGCAGAATATGTCGATGGGCGCGACAGTGGGAATACTTCTTCTTGTACCGTCGGTCGCCGCGTTTATCATCGACAGGGTGATCGAGAAGAGGCAGAACGCGCTGGTCACATCACGATCCGTACCGTATCGGCCGATTGCGCATACAGTAAGAGACAAGGTGTTCTTCGCGTACTGCACGGGTATTGCGTTTGTGATCGCGATGTTTCTCGTGATTGTCGCTGTCGCCGCGCTTGTGAGGGTATGGCCGTATCGTCTTGATCTGACGCTCGCGCACTTTTCATTCGACAGAGTCGCGGGAGGAGGATTCAGTTCATTTGTGAACAGCGTGATTGTCTCGGCGGCGAGTGCGGTTGCCGGTGTCGCACTGTGTTTTCCATTCGCGTATCTGGTTGAAAAATGTCAGCTGTTCCCGTGGGCCAGACGGTTCTCATATTTTATGGCGCTGGTTCCTCTCGCCCTTCCCGGACTGGTAATAGGGCTTTCATTCATATTCATGTTCAACACGCCGCAATTCGTGATACCATTGCTTGATGTGACCGTTAACAATCCGCTGACCTTTATGTACGGAACCCCGGCGATACTCGTGATTTCGAATATCGTGCATTTCATGTCCGTGCCGTTTATCTCGGCGACGTCCCGCCTGCGCTCGTTTGACGGGGAAATAGAGAATGTGTCCGAGTCGCTCGGCGTATCACGGTTAAGAACATTCTCCCGGATTACGCTGCCGATGTCTCTGCCCGCGGTATTTGATATGGCGTCATACTTTTTCATCAATTCAATGGTCACCGTATCGGCAGTCATATTTCTGTACTCGCCGCACTTCCGTCTGGCGTCTGTCGCAATCGTGAATATGGATGACGCCGGAGATACGGCGGAGGCCGCGGCGATGTCCGCGCTTATCATTCTGACGAATATCGGATTCAAAATCATATATGAAATCGTTACGCGCCGTTTCCGTACACGGAGCGAGCGCTGGATGAATCATTGATCTGGAGGAAGATGTGAGCAGAGAAACACGAATTGCCGGCGTCATTTTCGATTGGGCCGGAACAACAATTGATTACGGATGTTTTGCGCCGCTAGACGCGTTTATAACGGCGTTCAAGGAACGCGGGGTTGATATAACAATCAGCGAAGTGCGCGAACCGATGGGACTGCCTAAAAAGGAACACATCCGCTCGATCCTCCACATGAAAGGACCGCGTGACAGGTGGAAAGCGGTGAACGGTAAAAATCCTGATGACGGCGATGTTTCTGAATTATACGCGAGGTTCGAGCCGGTGCTTATGGAATCGATCGTACGGCACGCTGAGCTTGTGCCGGGAGTAAAGGACACGGTGCATTCTCTGCGTGCGTCGGGAATAAAAATCGGATCAACAACGGGGTATACCGCGGATATGATGCGTCCGATCATACATGAAACCGCAAAGCAGGGATATCTTCCTGATTTGATTGTCACTCCTGATGACGTTCCCGGCGGGCGTCCGTATCCGTGGATGATAATGAAAAACATGATTGAACTCGGAATGCCTTCGTCAAGGGCTGTTCTCAAGGTCGGGGATACGTTAAGCGACATTGCGGAGGGACTCGCTGCGGGGGTGTGGAGCGCCGGACTCATTGAAGGCAGCAGCGAACTGGGGTTGTCGCGCGCGGAATATGCCGCGCTCGGGTCTGATGAAAAGAAACAATGTCACGCGGAGGTACGGGAGAGGTATTTCAACGCGGGTGCGCATATCGTGATGGATAGCATTGATGACACGCTTCACGTTGTCAGGGCAATCAACAGCGCTCTTGCGGACGGCGCTTATCCTCATCGTCTGCCTGATCTAAATTAATACAACGGAGATAAAGATGGATTACTCATACATTCCCGAAAATCCTTATCTGCTTCTTACCCCCGGACCGCTCAGTACGACAAAAAGCGTGAAAGCCGCGATGCTCCGCGACTGGTGCACCTGGGATAACGATTACAACTCAATCGTGCAATACATACGCGGAAAACTTGTCGCTCTTGCCGGGTGCCGGGATGACGGGTATACGTCTGTGCTTATGCAGGGGAGCGGTACGTTCAGTGTGGAATCGGTTATAGGAAGTGCGATCTCATCTTCGGGCAGGCTTCTTGTGCTTGTCAACGGCGCCTATGGCGCGCGGATTGCGAAGATCGCGTCGATGTGCGGCATTGATCACGCGGTGCACGACAGCGGAGAAATATCTCAGCCTGATCTCGAGAAGCTTGACGCGGAACTCTCACGTGACGCGCGGATAACTCATGTCGCCGTTGTGCATGTTGAAACCACCACGGGGATAATCAATCCCGTTGAGAAAATCGCCGCGATCGTGAAAGCGCACAAACGCGTGCTTATCGTGGATGCGATGTCAAGCTTCGGCGGTATTCCTATTGATATGAAAGGACTTGATGTCGATTTTCTGATCAGCAGTGCGAACAAATGCATTCAGGGTGTTCCCGGTTTCGGTTTTATTATCGCTAAACGGTCATCCATGGAAGCATGTGCGGGAAACGCGCACTCTCATTCGCTGGATCTTTACGATCAGTGGAATACCATGGAGCGCGGGAATGGAAAGTGGCGGTTCACGTCACCCACGCATACCGTACGGGCATTCCGTCAGGCGATTGATGAGCTTGAGGAAGAGGGGGGAATCAAAGCGCGGTCTGCACGTTACAGAATGAACAACGCCTCCCTTGTAAAGGGTATGCGCGCTTTGGGATTCAGAACTCTTCTCGAAGATCCGCTGCGGTCGCCGATAATCACTTCATTTCTTTCACCGACGGACAACGGATTTGCGTTTGAGGATTTCTATAACGGAATCAAAAAGCACGGATTCGTAATATATCCAGGGAAGATTACCGCCGCTGATACATTCAGAATCGGTAACATCGGTAATATACAATCTTCAGATATAGTGAGACTTTTAGCGGCGGTTGAAGTGGTATACCGCGGCTGACCTGATTGAAATGATGAATGGTACTATCTCGCCGTAATTTTTTTATCCTTTCTGCGTCTTTTTGCCGCTCCGCCCGTCTCCATATATGACAATAAAATCATATATGGAGAATATCTATGGAAGCCTGGATTGTATCATTATTGACGGACACGCTCAAGGCGATCATCACGTCGCTCGTTCACAATTGGGTGCCGTTGACATTCGCGATTCTTACCGCGGCGGTAATGAGTGCGTATATCGACGCGGAAAAGATGAAGAAAGCCCTGATGAAAAAACCGAAGGTATCTATGATTGCGGCGGTCGCCGTCGGCGCCTTCACACCCCTTTGCGCATGCGGTACGATGGGAATAATTATCGGAATGCTTACCACGACTCTTCCGTGGGGGCCGATCATGGCGTTTCTCACTTCGTCACCGCTGATGAGCCCTGACGGATTCATCATGATCGCGGGAATAATTAGTATGAAGTTCGCGATTGCGCTCGCGGTATCGTCGGTCGTAATCGGGCTGGCATCGGGACTCATTACGCACGCGATTGAAAAGAAAACACGTTGGCTTGAGAACCAAACGCGGTTCGCAGGAAAGAGCGCATCGTTATGCGGCAGCGGATGCGCAACGGACGATGAGATAAAACCCGAGGTATCACGCTGCGATTGCGGAAGTATCACTCAGGGAACACCGCGAACGGTATCATGCGAATGTTCCGACGGATGTTCTGATGGCTATTCCGATACCGCGCAGGATGAACAGGCCAATTGTACTGGGACAACCAGATTTACCGTTCCCGTATACGCATGCTGTGCGGGACCGAATAGCGTGGAGATAGCTGTTCCCAATCGCCTGATCTGTTTTGTGAAAAACATAAAGTACCGCGCGATATATAACAATATCATCAATGTCGGTCTCAAACAGATTCTTCTGTACTTCGCGATTTTTGTCGGGATAGGATATCTGGTGAACTATTTTGTGCCTTCATCCGTGATAACGGGATTGTTCGGTGCGCATAACGTATATTCGGTTCCGCTTGCGGCGCTTATCGGACTTCCACTGTATATTTCCGGGGATGCCGCGGTACCGTTTATCAATTCGCTTATGTCCAGCGGCGCGAGCGGCGGGTCAATGCTCGCGTTTCTTATCACCGGCCCGGGAACGAGCGCGTGGGTCATTGTAGGAATCGCGGTATTTATGAAACGGCGGGTGATCGCGCTCTATGTGGGTTATCTTCTGGTGTTCGGTATAGCGCTCGGATATCTGTATGATATGCTTAACGTGTTCATGGAGTAAGCAAAATGAACAGGTGTGTACGGGCGGTTCGCGAACCGCCCGTACACACCTGTTTTCGCGACCTTGACAGCATCGCATATGCGATTTACCATGTATATGTTCGACGGAATTTCTTTTCCGTTCAGTACGAACCGCTGATATTGCTGATTTCGCCGTTCCAATTTTAAATCAATGAATATAGGATGGCCGCTTATGAAAATTAACTCACTTCGTCAGATGATGGCGGTTATGTGCGTAACATGTTTCGCGTTGTTGATCGCCTGTTCTTCCCGCGCGTCTGAACAAGATATCGATAGTACAATGGAGAATACCAAGTGGTACGGATTTGGTTCTTTCAGAATAGATTTTGAAGGGACTGTGCTGTACGTAGATCCTAACACCAGGATGATGCCGTTTAAAGAGCGTAATGCGGATTTTATACTGATCACGCACGGACATGAGGACAATCACAGCGAGGAATCGGTTAAGGAATTGTCAAACGACAGGACAAAGGTGATTCTGCCGTCGCAGATGGCGGCGCTTGCAAAAAAAATAAATCCTGAATACACGCAGATAGAAGGAATGGCGTCAGGTGACACTCTGGAACTGGGCAATATTGAAGTGCAGGCTGTTCCCGCGTATAATACGGACACGGCAGACGCGGCGTTGGTTAATCATTCAATAACCTACGGCTGGCTCGGATATGTGCTTACAATGAATAAAGTGAAAGTCTATATAACGGGCGGTACGTCGATAATTCCTGAGATGGAGGACGTGCGGAGCGACATCATTCTCGGCGATTTCTATCTAGGCGCTGACGATCCCAAGGGGCTTTCGGAAGTCGCGCGGCGTACTCACGCGCGCATGATTGTCCCCGCGTATCTCTATCCCGCAGGTGCTCTGTACGATGAATTTGATGTGCTGCTCGGAGCGCTTCCAAAAGGCGTCAGAATGACGGTGATGCCTCTTTCCAAGTAGGATTTAATATAAGGGCGGCTCGCGAGCCGCCCTTATATTAAATCCTATCGATTCTTCAAATAATCGATAATGAATTTTCCCGATGGGGTGAGGCTGCTGTCATCCCAATCGCCCTTGATGGAGGCGTTCGGCTTTAAGATCGCGGCGCCTTCATCGAAATCAGTGAGAGCGTAATGACACCAGCTGATTTTGCGTGAGCGCATCATGTCGAGCCATTGGGTGCTTTCCGTGATAAACGGGCCGCCACGCGCGTAGCAGTCGGAGTTCCCCCATTCAGATGAAATGAGCGCGATTTTATGTGACGCGGCCTCAACACGGCTTCGCAGAGACTGCGTATGTGTACCCGAATAGAAATGGAACGCGTACATGATATTTTTATACGCGAGAGGATTTCCCGCGGCGATGTCCACATCTTGACTCCACATGCTCGGTCCCACGATGATGAGCGCATTCGGGTCTCCGGCATGAATGGCGGGGATAACGAATTCCGCATAGGGTTTGATTACATCATCCCAGGTAACGCCGTTGCCGTTGGGTTCATTGCAGAGCTCGTAAATCACATGTTTCTTGGCGCCGTATTTATACGCGAGCTTTTTGAAAAACTTGCGGGACTCGCGCGCGTGCATAAACGGGTTTCCGTCGCCGAGCACGTGCCAGTCTATCACGCAGTAAATACCGAATTCTTCGCATAAACGGACTGTTTCATCGATCAACTTTTCGTAATGCGGGTCATTGATATATGAGGGCTCAGAATACCATTGCGCTGACATGAACGGCACGCGGAAGACCTCGATTTTCCATGTGTTCACCAGTGTGGCGAAGACTTCGCGGTTGATGAACTTCTGCTCGCTTTTTAACGCGCGGAGAAAGACACCACACAGCTGAATTGCGTTTCCCTTTTCATCACAGAGCTGCGCGTCTTTCACCTGAAGTTTTCCGTATCGCGCGACCACGGATCGGGGCGGGTATTTTCCCGGTATGCCGGCATTCGCGGGAACAATTGTTTCCGCGAGAATCGATTTGTATTGTTCATGTGTCAATCCGGTCGGCACATTCTGTACCGTTTCGCACGAAAGAACCGGCAGAATGATACAAAGAATAAATAGTGCATTATGCATTTTAATAAACTTCATGAAACCTCCTGTGTATACGCATAGTCGCGGGAATTGCCGAAATCATTCTATTTTTTTATCGAGTGATGCCTCTCGCGAAATAGGGTAAATTTTTCTGTACGTTTTGATGGGTTTTTGTGCTGATAAGGTACATTGCGCAGTATAGGTTAGCTGAATAATGGTTGCAGTTATGCGGTGAATGGGGCGGAATTTCCTCAATCACCAGCGAACACCTCTTCGTACATAAGATTAACAATTACAGTATGGAAAATCCGCTCGGCATCGAACATTCCTGATTTCAGCGTATCGGTTGATTACAGATATATATGGTGGTGTTCGGACCGTCTTCTGGCATCAGGAACAGATTGTCTCTGAATATTTTCAACCCTTCCCTGGTCATTTCATCCTTGAGGTTCGCTCTTTCCGTCGGATATGATTTAATAAGCTTCAGGTCAACCGGATCGAGAACGTCGATACGTCCCGTTGTCTGGCACCCGACGATGATCCTGTTGTCTTCGAAACAACCATCCTGATAATTTCTGTCAGGATGCGGATTCCGGATTTTTTGAAGCACATTTCCTTCCCAATCGAATACATACAGGTATCGTGATCCCCAATTGGACGCATAAAGCTTTCCGGCTGAATCTGACACGACAAAACTGATGTGATCCTTGACGTAAAAGGAATGCTCCTCCTCAAGCGTCTCGGGATTGTATGCGATGATCTTCGCTCTGCTGCGAGCACTGTATTTTGAGAGACACACCCACAGATATATTCCGTCATAATGTATTCCGCCGGGATGGTAGAGCCTTTTTTCGGTAATATTCTTTTTCGTGATAAGTCCCAGATTCCTCCGGTCTATCTTGAACAGATACCCTCTTTTTTTCGAGGAACTCACCGAACTGATATAGAAAAAATCGTCCGTGACCGCGAGACCCTGCACATGAAAAGTATTGTAAGAAATCTTCATCGCGCCGAGAATCTTCACATGCCCGATTCCCCGCATACGATACGCAATTGCGGCGGACGTAATTGCCGCAATCAAAATCAATACGGCAATTATAACCTTGGACAGCGGTTTTCTTTTCTTATTGGGGTTCTTTTTACGATTCTTCTTTTTCATCATCACTTCCGACTCTCACTAAGAAACGGAAACACTTTCGCCCGAAGCGTTCTGCAAGTCAAATCGGATTTAATCCGTACCCGCGTCCCGTTTTGAGAATCTGCCCGCGCATGCTGATTGCGGGATTTTCGTAATACAACCGGTCACCATTCACAACGACAATCGCTCATGTACCTTTCGCGTGGCTTTATGTGTTTCATAATCAAGATAATCGTACACTCCTTACCCCGGTATCGTGTGGCTCTTAACGGCGTTACTTTTATCATTACGGTATTTTAATACTTCGCATACTGCGATATAAATTTACCGGCATCTCCGTTTCCGAATTTGAAATTCACGGCGGAAATTTAAGCGCCTGTCTTGTGTTGAATCAACTGTTTTAACGGGTTTTACTACTGATAAAGTGCATTCTGCAGTACGTGTTAGCTGAAATATAGTTGCAGTTATGCGGTGAATAAGGCGGAATTTCCTAGTGGGATAAAATCAATCGGGAGAGAGAGGATGAATATTCAGATATTCGGAACGAAGAAGTGCAAGGAAACCGCGAAAGCGCTGCGGTTCTTCAAGGAAAGGCGGATCGAGCCGCACTTCGTAAATCTCGCCGAGAAGCCGGTCAGTAAGGGTGAGCTTAACGCGATCGCCGCACGGATTCCGCTTGCTGAGCTGATCGACCGCGATGGCAAGGAATACGAAAAACAGAATCTCAAATACATTCAGCACGATATCACCGATAAACTTCTCGAGTATCCGCTTCTTTTCAGAACGCCGATCGTCAGATGCGGACAGGACTGCACCATCGGATACCAACCGGATGTATGGATGAAGTGGATCGCGGATTAAAGTTTACGCATTGAATGATCAACAATGGTGCATTATCGGCTGCGGGCGCATTTATTTCTGACGGCATGCCAGAGCTTATCACGGATGATATCTTTCCCGATTTTACTTCTGTCGAAAGACGGATTCGGGTAAAACCGCACTCCTTGCTGATCATCATCGCATAATTCCCGGTACCCGAGAATTCTCTCCTCCGGTATTTCAATCTGAATTCTGACTGATCCGTCATTCTCGTGCTCATAAATCCGATCATATGGCGTAAAATTTAAACGCCTGTCCTGTGTTGAGTCGACTGTTTTAACGGTTTTAGTGATGATAAAATGCATTATGCAGTATATGTTAGTTGTAAAAGAGGTTGCAGGTTATGCGGTGAATGGGGTGGAATTTCCTCTTGGGAAAAGACTTCATGAAGCCTCCTGTGTATACACATAGTCGCGGGAATTGCCGAAATCATTCTATTCTTAATCGAGTATTATATGAGTAATGCGTAAGTACATTATCCATGTGACAATTCGCAATTTATGAACACGCTCGATATAATCGGATTACAACGGTTCGTTCCGGGCAGACGCGGACAGCTGTTACCTCGAAATGGTCTTCATTGCATCGGCAATCAACAGGCGTTATCTTGTGAAACTATTCCGTATATCTTTGCATTTGAATCAATCAGTCATTGTTGTCTTCTCCGTTCTTCGATCTGAAGATGTTCATAATCAGGAGAAGAGTTCCGGACGCGATCATGATGATAGCGGCGAAGCGGGTTGACTTGATGATAGCGGCGTAAAACACCGCGGTGAGGATGATCAGAATGAATGCGGGAATCAGAGTCTCTCTGCGTTTTGAGATAAATGAAAAAATAAGGAGCCCCAAGCCCGGAGCAAGCACGAAGTTCGGCCATGTGGTGGCGGTATGCTCCCATCCGTACACATTGAGCCACAGAAAGTAGCACATGAGAAAAGAAAGAATCGTCAGCGGAATGATCGACCTTGCGTTACTGCTGAAGTCGCGCATAAGATCTCTGATGATCATTATTACGGGGATCAGCATGAAAAGAGGCCAGAGCATTGAGATGGAGAGATCAAAAAAGAGACGATCTTTGAATAGAAAAAGACATCCGGCAAGGATAAGCGCCGCACCGAAAATCCACGAGTTGCCCGATGTTTCGCTTTTACCGTGATTACGACTCATAATAATACCTCGGATATTTAAATATAGATCGTACGCTTCGGATACGCTGCGCACGTAATTGAAACTCTTGGGAATCCGCATCCGCTCATGCGTTTCATGAAAAGATCCGCACATTGCGCTGCAATGTGCGCTACTGACACTACTTATCGGAATCAGGCTCAAAGAACATCCACTTGACGGAAGGGACTGCGCGTTTGATTTCAAACTCGCATGTGTTTATATGTGAGATCAGCATGTCCGCCGAACTCACACTTCTCATTTTCGCTTTAATCGCCACCATGACATCAGGACCCATCTGGATGGTGATCATATTGAGTACTCTTTCAATTTCAGGGCGGGAGTTCAGAATTGTTTTGATTTGTGTCTCTGTATCACTGTCCGCGCTCTGACCGATCAGCATGCTCTTGACTTTCGCCGCGATAAAGACAGACACCAGAACAAGCAGGACGCCGATGACGATACTTCCGACCGCGTCAAACAGCGGGTTTCCGGTGATCATCGCGAGAACAACGGATACCAGTGCGAAAAACAGACCGCACAGCGCGGCGACATCTTCACCCAGCACAACCACCAGTTCGCTTTGACGGCTGTTCCTGACCCATGACCAGAGTGATTTCCCGTGACGTAACGTTTTAATCTGAGTCAAACATCCGAGCAGTGAAGCGCTTTCCAGAATCATGCTGACGGCCAGTACCGCGATGGCGATTAACGGGCTGTTCAGTCCCTCGTGGGTATCGAGCTTGTGTATCCCCTCGTATATGGAAAACAGTCCGCCCATGCTGAACAGGATGAGCGCGACTATAAACGACCAGAAATAGATTTCTTTACCGTGTCCCAGGGGATGTTCGGTGTCGGGCGCTTTTTTTGAAGCTTTCAGCCCCACGAACAGGAGACCCTGATTACCGCAGTCCGCAAATGAATGAATGGATTCGGCAAGCATCGCTCCCGAACCTGTCATGACGGCCGCTATTGTTTTCGTTACCGCTATTCCGAAGTTTGCCGATAACGCGAACAGTATTGATTTTACTGATGCATTTTGATGTGACATTCGCGCATTTACGAAACGATTTGCCGCGGAGTCAATAGTTTTTCGTCATGACGCCGTTCCCGTCATATTATCCCTCCGCGTCTAAAAACTGATTGAATTATTACAAGGGATGGGCGTACTTTGTAAATGAACTTTAAAATGTCTGATTCGGGGGGGAGTATGAAAAGGATAATTCTGTGTCTGGTGATATTGTCCGCAGTGAGTTTGTCATACGCGGGAGACTCCGGCGATGTTCCGGCGCTTAAGGATGTCTTCAAAGACAATTTTGATATCGGAACATGTGTGGAGCTCAAACAGCTTGAAGGGGAAGAGGGGGAAATGGTCAAAAGGCATTTCACAACTCTGACCGCTGAAAACATAATGAAGCCTCAGTATCTCGCTCCCTCTGAGGATAAGTTTTTCTTTGACGATGCTGACAAGCTCGTTGATTTCGCGGTGAAAAATAATAAGCGTCTCCGTGGGCATACGCTCGTATGGGAACAGCAATGCGCGAAATGGATGTTTGTCGACAGCGCGGGAAAAAAGGTTTCAAAAGAAGTTCTGCTGAAACGGCTGGAGAAATATATCAAAACGGTTGTGGGGCGTTATAAAGGAAAGGTCTACGCGTGGGACGTGGTGAACGAGCCTCTTGATATGGGGGATTTCAAATTTTCGGACTGGTATGAAATCGCGGGGGAGGAATTCATCGAGAAGGCGTTTATATGGGCGCATGAGGCCGATCCGAACGCCAAGCTGTTCCTCAACGAAATGGATACGACTGAAAAGCACAAAGAGAAAGCGCTGTACGATCTCGTGAAAAGCCTGAAGGATAAGAACATTCCGATTCACGGCATAGGAATGCAGTATCACGTAACGGTGGATTATCCTGGCATTCAGGCGGTGTCTGATTCGCTGAAGAAATTCAGCGACCTGGGGCTTGAAATTCATATAACAGAACTTGATATGAGTATAAACGCCGATCCGGCGCTTGTCGCGGATAACGCCACGGATTATCAGCTGTTTCTCCAGGCGTTCCGGTACAAGGAACTGTTCCGTGTATTCAAGGAAAACAAGAGCGTGACGAATGTGACGTTCTGGGGATTTCATGACGGGCATACCTGGCTCACGTACTTTCCCGTCAAGAAGGTCGACTGGCCGCTGCTGTTCGACAAATCACTTAAACCGAAATATGCGTACTGGGGAATAGTCGATCCGTCGAAACTTCCCAAGGACGTCAAAGGAATTGAGAAAAAGAACCTTATCGCGAAAGCGGTCAGAGGAACTCCCAAGCTTGACGGAGTCGAGGACAAGGTATGGAAAAAAGCCTCTACAATCAATGTGAACGTGTTCGTACTGGGGAAAGGGTCAACCGGAAGCGCCAAGGCCTTATGGGATGATAAGAATCTTTATGTGTTTTTCAAGGTGAAGGACAACAAGCTTTCGAATAACAGCTCGAACGCATACGAACAGGATTCCGTAGAAGTGTTCGTCGATGAGAAAAACAACAAGTCGTTTGAATATATGGAAGACGATGCGCAGTACCGGGTGAGTTATGAGAATCTTGTCACACTGAACGGTTATCCATCGAAGATAAAATCCAAAGCGAAGAAAGTGAAAGGCGGATATGTCGTGGAAATGATGATCCCTTTCAGTACGATAAAACCAGCGGCCGGAATTCAGATAGGATTTGATCTCCAGATCAATGATGACCCCGGCACGGGAAAACGGGGCGCCATCGCGAAATGGAATGATCCCACGAATGAATCGTACCGTAACACTTCCGGATTCGGTACTCTGGTTCTGGAATAATCGTATTGTAGGGGGCGGGCATGCCCGCCCCCTACAATATTGTATAAACGGATAACAATGCGTAAAAGAACAAAAATATCCATTCTCGTTATCGCGTGTATAATCGCAATTCCTTCGGCAGTCTACTTCTGGCTGCCGATCAACCGCGCGCCTTTCCATTCCGGGCTTGTCATGTAATATTGTGTACGGTATGAGATATTGTGATTTTTGATGGTGTTGTTCCAATAGGACACGCGCGCGTACATTCTTCACATTTAAATATGGAACTCCCTTTCATATCCATCTCATTATCTCGCGATATCTGATATGTATTACACTCTACTCCCGAAAAAGCGTCATTTTTAATGGCGTGCGCAGGACAGGTTGATTTACAAATTCCGCAGTGAATACAAACATCCCCGCATGATGATAGGTTTTCAGTTATTTCCGCATCCGTGATTATAACTCGTAAGTGTGTCCATGGGCCCCATTCTCTATGGAGAAACATAAAGTTATCTCCCATAGACCCAAGACCTGTTTTACTCGCCATATCTTTAAATCTCAATCCGGATCTGCCGGGGTACGGCATAATCACACTGGTATATCCTTTTTTGGCTAGTATCGGAAGCATCTTTTCACACTCTGATTTTAAATGCAAATCGGCGGGACACGTGACATTATTCCGTTCAGATTCAAGCGGAAACCACATCCACTCGATTGCCGACTTGATATGATGAGCCAAAACGATTACGGATTTACATTCTGGCAAAACACCAATTAGCATATCTTTTTCAAGTGAAGAACATGACGAAATAGAAAAACAATCCGCTTCACAACATGGTGATAATATTTCAGTCAGCAATTTTCTCTTTATCATTAAAGTTCAGCTCCTTATGTACTGTTAAGTAAATGATGCATGCACTAAAAGAATCTTGTTGCATACATTCACCGCATAACTTTAATCACTTTTCAGATCGCACCATACCTCATGCAATGTATCTTGTCGGGAGGAAACCCAGGTAAACAGTTGCCCGGCGAAGGACAGGTTCTTACGTATGATTTTATTGTACTTCTTCCAGTTCGCAGGATAACAACGGTTTTTAAATCTAGTGTGAGAAAAAGAATAAATAATTAATGCAGCCCATATAAATCCAAAACTCAATAAGTGGATTTCAGTAAAAGTTTCATTAAAAACAAAAACACCTAATACGAGACCTATTGTCGGAGAAATATACTGTAAAAAGCCTATCGTTGACAACTCTACGCTTTTTGCCCCTTTTGCAAACAATAGAAGAGGCGTTGCCGTGACTATGCCTGCACCCATTAATAAAATAGATGTTAAGATTGATACTGTACCGATAGCGCCGGTGCCATTTAATTGTTTGAAAAGTATAAATGAAAATGCCGCAGGTGTCAAAATCGCGGTTTCTAATGCGAGACCTGTCAAAGAATCCACCTTCAGCATTTTTTTAAGTAGGCCATATATTGCAAAGCTTATCGCTAAAACAAGTGAAATCCATGGTACATTACCGTGTTGAACAGTTATTAAGACAACTCCCGCGGAAGCCATAATCAACGCAATTACCTGTAACTTATTTATTTTTTCCTTTAGTATTGAAACTCCTAAGAAAACAGCCAGAAGGGGATTAATATAATAACCCAGGCTTGTATCAACAATATGATCGTTATTGACTGCCCAAATATACGTAAACCAATTAATTGATATCATTATTGAGCATAGAAATATCAGAGCGATGTTTTTCTTGTTCTTCAGAATTAAAATAAATTTGTTCCATTGTTTAAAAATAAACATGAGCGCGAAAACAAAAACAAATGACCATAATACCCTGTTCGCAAGTATTTCATCAGGCGGAACATCTTTCAGCATTTTCCAATACAAAGGCAGGATTCCCCATATTGTAAATGCCATTGCACCATATAAAACGCCGATAGCTTTATTGTTTAGTTTCTCAGGCATTTTGGCCATTAATTACACCTCAACAATTATTGAATAGTAAAGGCAGATATGACCTTGTCTGGATGGTGTCAACATAGTTGTCGCGTTATTTTAAAAAACTCATGAAACATTTTCTCGTATTTTCTTACAGTAGCCGATAACGGATTGAGAATATCAGCATTTTGACATTATGGGGATACGTTGCCCTTGTTAACGGGGAGATACAACTATTGATATTGTCTACTGGCCGTAACGGCCTGTGGGGCGCAGGGGATTATTAAGGGATATCGCGCGACACTCCTTGATAGATCTATTACGTTGCGCAAACTAATCCGCACATTATTTTGCGGAAAATCCCGCTACATCGCTCGATAGCTGTCGATGATCTTTCTGTATTCGCCTTTGAGAGAATCGTACTTCGAAGGGAGAGTCCACAGTATAATCTGATGGAATGATTCTTTTGATTCAACAGCAGCGACAAGATACTTCAAGTTCATCTTGTCGATCGAACCGCTGATTTCAAACAGCTGAGCCTTCATGCCGTTCACCGTTATATTGACGGGAGGCGTGGACGAGGGATCAGTGAGATTATTCCGCATGAGATTAACGACGAGGCCGGTGTAGTCTTTCAAAGATGTTCCTTTCTGAAAATCAATTTTGCTCTCCTGAAGAACAATGATATACTTGTCAGATACCACGTTTGATGCCTGAATCGTAGCTCCTTCCTTGAGAACTCTGCGTGTGCTCCATGAAGAAGTCGCGGTGAACCCCCATTTCCCGTCGCTGGTTTTGAAATCAGCGGGTGATCCGCCGTTTGCGTTCAGTCCTTCTTTGATCCCGTCAAAAAACGGCTTACACCCGACTAATGAAATCCCGATCGCGCATACAGAAACAATAAGAGTATATCTGAAGTATTTTTTCATAATGAAGCGTCCTTTGTCTGTTAGTTAATTGCGTAGAGTTCGGTCGCGACCGAACCCTACGCAATTAATTGTGCGAATTTACTCCGCTTTATTCCCGGCGTCAATGAATATTCAGGTAAAGACGTATGGTACGGACGCGACCGCACCCGGCGAAACTGTCATTGCCGAAATAAAGATTCATGGAGATTCTTTTTGGTATTGGATTTACTAAAAGGTGAGCGCGGCACGAAGTCGCGCGCCTCGAGTCCGTCATGGATGACGGATACGAGAGGAAGGACCAGATCCCTGAGTTACCTTGGTAAAGCTCCAGCCAGCAAAGTAATATAACAATTCAAAGACTCAGAGAACTTGAAGACCCCAAAACCGCCTCCGCGGCATCCGAGCGGCGCGGGGGATTATTAAGGGGTATCGCGCGATACCCCTTAATAGCTCAATTCCGTTGCGCCAACGGATACACGCGTTATTACGCGGAAAGATATCTGAAAGACATGCACGCATATCAATGCGACGCGATGTGACGCAATTGATAAGGCGTACGTTACCGTGTCATTATACCAGAACTGCTGATGAGATTATCAGAGGTGATGACTTTGGTTTTGAGTGCTTTGGCGATATCAGTGATGGTCATATCATCGAGGGTGACATTGTTGGCGTTGAACGCGGTCTCAGGGATGATGATCATATCGGCCGAAATGTGCGATTCATTGACCGCGCGGATCATGTCCCTTCCGCAGAGGAGCCCTGACACGGTTATCTCGTCACCCAGTAAATGATTATGAGCGGCGACTGCGTGCGCATGCATATTTTCTATACGGTTGAGTACCGGGAGAATATTCCGTTTAACGATCGGATAAAATGATTTGCCTGTGACAACAAGAACCGTGATCGGGTTGTTTACTTTCGCGGGATATCGTGTCTTCGCCTTTGAAAACACCTGAAGGAAATATCTCACCATGCCGACGCCGTTCTCGTACTGCTGATACTCTTCGTAC
>Ga0209800_10000381_pt1 | contig 74647 bp, 54 predicted proteins | sample Higcelweek8metaG_FD_187174 | JGI IMG/M metagenome (GOLD analysis project Ga0209800, IMG submission 187174) | Freshwater pond sediment microbial communities from the University of Edinburgh, under environmental carbon perturbations - High... | ecosystem: Environmental > Aquatic > Freshwater >... | reverse complement strand
ACATGTGTCCGAACAAAAGGGATTACATAAAATCTATTGTCCAGAATGTAGGGTTTTTTCAAAAATCTAATGTCCGATTGTAAGGGTTTTGAAAACCCAAAGTGTCCAAGCTATTGGGTACATTATAAAAAGACTGATTACACTATAACTTTTTGACAAAAACAAAAGCCCTGTAACACTTTATCTTCAAAGGTTACGGGCTGTTTTTATCTCTTTTTGCTGCAAAACTCAGGATATATAACTATGTGTCAACTAGTTTTTTAAAATGGTAATGTGTGTATCTGAGTTTTAATACAAACTTTTTGGTGTATTTATATTGACACTTGAGGAAAATATTAATATAATGTTAATAACAAACGAGAATAAACAAAAATCAATATAAGTACAAAGGTGATTAAATGAGCGAGAGTTTAAAAGACAAGAAAGGTCTTACCGAGAAAGAGTTTTTAGATGCTTATGATGTAAGCATTTACGATAGACCTTCAACAACTGTTGATATGCTGATATTCAGTGTTTTTGAGGAAGTTCAAAAAAACTATAGAAAGCTATCTCCAAAATCATTAAAGCTGCTTTTGATAAAAAGAGGAGAACATCCGTTTATTGAAAAATGGGCTCTTCCAGGAGGCTTTGTGAGTGTCAGAGAAAGCCTTGATGAAGCAGCAAAAAGGGAGCTTAGGACAGAAACAAATATCGATAATATTTATATGGAGCAGCTTTACACATGGGGAGATGTTGAACGCGATCCAAGAACAAGGGTTATCAGTTGTTCTTATATGGCGTTGGTTGACAAGTCAATGCTTAATGTAAAGGCAGGAGATGACGCTGATGATGCACAATGGTTTGATATCAAAACCAAAGTGATCGATGAAAAATGGATAGAAAAAGATAATGGGTATGATGTTGAGAAAAAGATTGAAATAAAGCTTTCAAACTCAACAGATAATCTTAGTGCCATTGTAAAAGTGGCAGAGACATTTGAGGGCAGAGTAACCAAAGTTGAAAGACAGGTAATAGAATCAAACGGCATTGCATTTGATCATGCCAAGATTATCGAGTATGCGGTTGAAAGATTAAAGAACAAGATAGAGTATACTGATATTGCATTTAATTTAATGCCTGATTTATTTACATTGTCTGAACTTCAGCAAGTTTATGAGATTATTCTCGATAAGGAACTTTTGGCTGCGGCATTTAGAAGAAAGATCGCTGCTATGGTTATTGAAACCGAGCAATATACAAAAGATGCAGGGCATAGACCATCAAAGCTTTATAGATTCAACCCATTATGGAGAAAGTCAGATATAATTGAGTGATTTCACATTTGGGGCTGTTTGAAACAGCCCCTTTTAGCAATTTTTATTCGTTTATATACGAACAACAGTAATCACTAAGAGCCTTAACAACAAGTTTGAATTTAGAATTGGCTGGTACTTCAAAGGATTGTCCACCTTTTACGCTCATCCATTCACTGTTATATGGCAACAAAACATCCATTTCACCAGCTAGTATTTCCATAATCTCCTTAGTTCCTGTACCAAACTCATATTCTCCAGGCATCATTATTCCAAGGGTTTTCTTTTCTCCATCCTGGAAAATAACTGTTCTGCTTGTTACTTTACCATCAAAGTAGACATTTGCTTTTTTTACTATTGTTACATTTGAAAAGTTCTCCATAATATCCTCCAGAAAATAGAATCTACAATTATACGATAATTTATATTTTCAACATGCCTAAGTATAACATACTAATGCTGTCAAAGGATACTAAAATGTGCAATTAGTTTTGCATTTAAATTGTGAATCATTGTATATATTTTTTAAGTCAAATGAATGGCTTGACATATGTAAATTTAGTGTTTAAAATCATATTAATACTTAAATATTGTAAAGACTATGATTGGAAAGAGTAGAGGGTGAAAACTTTCTAGAGAGCAGGTGAGGGTGGAATACCTGCAAGGATAGCCTTTGAAAATCATCCATGAGTTGTATCCTGAAGTTGTTAATGCTTAGGGAATACCGGAGATTGGCCGTTAAAGCATTTTGAGTGAATGTAGAAATATGACTTTCTACATTAATTTGGGTGGTACCGCGTGAGATTTATATCCTCTCGTCCCTTTTGGGATGAGGGGATTTTTAACTTTTAAGAAATTTGCAATAAATGATCGGAGGTAAAGAAAATGTATAAAAAAGTATCGACAAACCTCAACTTTGTTGATAGGGAAAAGGAAGTTCTGAAATATTGGAAAGATAATAAAATATTTGAGAAGAGTATCAAAATGAGAGAAGGTGGAGAGACATTCACTTTTTATGATGGTCCTCCAACAGCAAACGGTAAGCCACATATTGGACATATACTGACTCGTGTTATAAAGGATATTATTCCAAGATATAAGACGATGAAGGGTTATAAGGTTTTGAGAAAGGCTGGATGGGACACTCATGGTCTTCCTGTTGAGCTCGAAGTTGAAAAGTTGCTTGGAATAGATGGAAAGCCTGAAATTGAAAAGTTTGGGGTTGAGCCGTTTATAGCAAACTGCAAAAAAAGTGTATGGAAATATAAGGGCGAATGGGAGCAGATGAGTGACAGAGTAGGTTATTGGGCTGATATGGATGAACCTTATATAACTTATGATAACAACTATATCGAATCAGTTTGGTGGGCTCTAAAAAGAATATGGGAACAGGATCTTTTGTATAAAGGTCATAAAATTGTGCCTTATTGTCCTCGTTGTGGAACTTCACTTTCAAGCCATGAAGTTGCACAGGGGTATAAGGATGTTAAAGAACCTTCAATCTACGTTAAGTTTCAAGTTAAAGGTGAAAAGAATGTTTATCTCATGGCATGGACAACAACGCCATGGACACTTCCTTCGAACGTAGCACTTACAATAAACCCACGTGAGACTTATGTAAAAGTAAAGTGCTCCGATGAAGTTTATATACTGGCAGAAGCTTTGGCTCCTTCAGTATTAAAGGAAGAATATGAAGTTCTTGAGAAAATGGATGGTCAGTCTTTGATCGGGATGGAATATGAGCCATTATTTGACTTTGTTAAGGTTGATAAAAAGGCCTTCTATGTTGCTGGTGGAGACTTTGTTACATTGACAGATGGTACAGGTATAGTACATACAGCGCCTGCATTTGGTGAAGACGATGCTAAAGTAGGTAGGGCTTATGATTTGCCATTTGTACAAATGGTTAATGAACAGGGTAACTTTATTGAGGATGTGACATATTGGAAAGGAATGTTTGTTAAGGATGCTGATCCTAAGATTATCGAACATCTAGAAGAAAGAAATCTTATATACAAAAAGCTCGATTATGAACATTCTTACCCATTCTGCTGGAGATGTGATACACACCTCTTGTACTATGCAATGGACACATGGTTTGTTAAAATGACAGCTGTAAAGGATAAACTTCTCAAAAACAACAACAAGATTAACTGGTTGCCTGATAATATCAGGGAAGGGCGTATGGGTAACTTCCTTTTAAATGTTGTGGATTGGGGACTCAGCCGTTCAAGATACTGGGGAACTCCATTACCTATCTGGGAATGTGAATGCGGTCACCGCCATGTAATTGGAAGTATAGCCGAACTTAAGGAAATGGGAGAGAATGTTCCTGATGACATAGAGCTTCATAAGCCTTTTATCGATAATGTTCTATTGAAATGTCCAATCTGTAATACTGGTAAAATGAAGAGGGTGTCTGAGGTTATTGACTGTTGGTTTGATTCAGGTTCAATGCCTTTTGCACAGTGGCATTATCCGTTTGAAAATCAGGAGATCTTCAAGGATAACTACCCAGCTGATTTTATAAGTGAAGCAATTGACCAGACAAGAGGATGGTTCTATACTTTGCTAGCAATATCAACTCTTCTCTTTGATGAACCAGCATTCAAAAATGTTATAGTTTTAGGGCATGTAAATGACAAAGAGGGAATAAAGATGAGCAAGCACAAGGGAAATGTTGTTGACCCTTGGACTGTACTTGATAAACAGGGTGCAGATGCTGTTCGTTGGTACTTCTATATAAATAGTGCACCATGGCTTCCGAACCGTTTCTATGAAGAAGCAGTAAGTGAAAGCCAGAGAAAGTTTATGGGTACCCTCTGGAATACCTATGCGTTCTATGTGCTATATGCAGGATTAGATCAGTTTGATCCTAAGAAATACAAGCTTGAGTATGAAAAGCTCTCTGTAATGGATAAATGGGTATTGTCAAAAATGAATACTTTAATTGCAACTGTTGATAAGAATCTGGGTAATTACAGAATTACCGAGTCAGCAAGAGCTATTCAGGAATTTACTGATGATTTGAGCAACTGGTATGTTAGAAGAAGCAGAGAGCGTTTCTGGCAGAAGGATATGAATCAGGACAAGATAAATGCTTATATGACACTTTACACAGTTCTTGTCCAATTAATTACCGTTTCAGCACCGTTTGTGCCATTTGTGTCTGAAGAGATTTATAGCAACTTAGTAAGAAATATTGACAGCAATGCTCCTGAAAGTGTTCATTTGTGCGATTTCCCTGTTGCTGATGAAAAGATCATAGACAAGGAACTTGAAAAGAACATGGATCTTGTTTTAAAGCTGGTTGTATTAGGTCGTTCTTGCAGAAATACTGCAAATATAAAAAACCGTCAACCAATTTCAAGAGTATATATTAAAGCTACTTTTGAGCTACCAGAAATGTTTAACGAACTTGTAAAAGACGAGCTGAATGTGAAGGAAGTAGTGTTTACTGAAGATGCAAGACGTTTTACAAAGTATAAGTTTAAGCCGCAATTAAGAACTTTAGGTGCTAAGTATGGTAAGCTAGTTCCATCAATAGCCAAAGTTCTTACCGAAATAGATGATAATATGGTTATGGAGAAGTTTGCAAAAGGCGAGAAGGTTACATTCGAGCTTGAAGGTACAGCTGTTGAACTTTCCGAAGCTGATGTATTGATTGAGACTTCTCAGAAGGATGGATTTGTGTCTGAAGCTGAAAAGGACACTACGGTTGTTTTAGACACTAACCTTACACCTGAGCTCATTGAAGAAGGTTTTGTACGTGAAATAATAAGCAAGATCCAGACAATGAGAAAGGAAGCAGGATTTGAGGTTCAAGATCATATCAAGTTTTTCTTTGCCAATAACACAAAGATTAATGAGATAATAGACAGAAACATGGCAGTAATTAAAGATGAAACACTTGCAGATGAAGTTGGGCAAGGAAGTGCTGATGGCTATAGTAAAGATTGGAATATTAATGGAGAGAAAGTTAATTTTACTGTAGTGAAGGTATAAAGAGTAGTTATTTATTGGAATCACTTAACAGAAGATCTCTAGGGCTCGATGCTCTAGAGATTTTTTTGGAGGTCGTTAGAAATTATGGTGCCCATAATTTCTAACGACGAGTTACAGCGGATACAAAAAGTGCTTTCGCATTATTGTTCAATATTAGTTTATTTTGGTTAATTTTTGATTAATACTTGGTAGAAAATTAATACAGTGATATAATGAGGCTGATATTTAGGTTTGCAATATGTATGAATATAGAAAAAATGTAAAATAAATATTACATATACATAGCAAAATACCTCTAATAATCTTTCTTTGGAACAAACCAAAAAGGCAGGTGAAAAAGGAAAGGTATAAAGAGATAGAATAAAGAGATAGAATAAAGAGAGATTTAGGGTATTATATATTATCAATTTTAGGAGGATGTTTTGAAATGAGTAAAAGGATTTTAAGTGCACTTGTTGTATTTACTATGCTGACAACATCATTGATTTCTTATCCTGTAAGTGTCAGCGCAGAGACTGTATCCGCTCCTGAGGGGTGGAGAAAGCTTGTTGATGTGAATATCTTCAAGGATGGAAGCTCAATTGGAGGCTGGTCTGGAAGTGGTGCTGGAGAGTTGGAAACGGTAAATAGCAGTTTGCCTATTGATACTACAGAGAAATACAACTCTTTGCCATCGGTTAAGTTAAGCGTATCAAAGGAAGTAACCTCATGGTGGACATCGCTTCTGACAATCAGAGGCTGGTGCTGTCACGATTTATCACAGTATGTTTCAGGCGGATTTCTTGAGTTCGATTTAAAAGGAAAAGTTGGTGGGGAGAATTTTAAAATCGGTTTAAGGGATAAAGTAAATGAGCGTAAAATAGGTGAGTCTGTTGACGTTATTCAAACGATGGACAAATATGCAGCTATAACAACTGAGTGGAAACATGTTAAGATACCTCTTAAGGACATTGCAGACACAAGCAAAGGCTTTGATCCAAAAGAAGTATTGTGTATTGTTATGAATCCAGTTGATTCAAAGCCATTCACTGTTTGGCTTAATAATATAAAGATAACTTCTCCAGATAATGAAAAATCATATGGGGCAATTAAAGTCAATCAGGTTGGATACATACCTAATAATGAAAAGACTGCCATAGTTTCAGGCTTCGATGGCGAGCTCAAGGTAAAAGCAGGCGACGAGTTTGAAGTAAGACGTGCATCAAACGATGAAGCGGTATTCAAGGGCAAACTTACATTATTAAAAGATTATGATGCTGTTGATTCGGGAGAAAGAGTCCTAGGAGCAGATTTTTCATCTTTAAATGATCAAGATGAATTCTATATTTATGTAAAGGATCTTGACAAATCTCCTAAATTCGAAATAGGAAGTGGAATTTACAAAAGCCTACTTTATGATGCTTCAAGGTATTTCTACTATCAGCGTGCAAATATCGAGTTGACTGAAGAGTTTACTCCTGAATACCCACGTAAGGATAAGACACCACAGGATGCTGCAGCTATATATGACTCAAATCCTGAAGCGACTAGAGAAGTAACAAAAGGATGGCATGACGCAGGGGATTATGGCAAATATGTAAATGCAGGGGCAACTGCAGTTTCAGATTTATTCTGGAGCTATGAAATGTTCCCAAAACAGTTTGTTGACAATCAACTTAATATTCCTGAAAGCGGAAACAAAATTCCAGATATTTTGGATGAGGCAAAATGGGAGCTCGATTGGATGCTTAAGATGCAGGATGGCGTAAGCGGTGGCTTCTATGCAAGAGTTCAATCTGATGAAGATACAAAAGTTACAAAGAGAATTATCAAAGATAAGAACGGAAATACAACAAATATTCTTACTACTGATGATACTGCAAGTGCTGCTGCGGTTCTTGCACATGCATACATTATATACAATAAAATTGATGCGGATTTTGCAAACAAATGTTTAGGAGCTGCAAAGAGTGCCTGGAAGTTCCTTGAGAAGAATCCAAATAACATTATGTCACCTCCTGGTCCATACAATGTAACAAATGATTCTTCAGACAGATTATGGGCTGCAGCTACTTTGTATAGAGCAACAGGAGAAGATTTATATAATACATACTTCTTAAATAACTATAAAAATTTTAAATCCAAGTTTGAAGACTCAACTGGATATGCTCAGTTTGTTGGAGAAAACTGGTTGACAGCATTTTTTAACTATACTAAGGCTGAGAAGGTTGATGATGAAGCATATGTCTGGATTTCAAGGTCATATGCAAAATGGTACAGTAAGATAGTAAACAGGTACAACAACAATCCGTGGAAAAACGCAATAGCAGACGGAAACTATTTCTGGGGCAGCAACATGCAGGTATTAAATGTACCTATGGCTGCATATATAGGTTCTCAAACTATAAAATTTGATTCTAATGCAGAGGATTTTGGACTTGGTTCACTTAACTGGATATTGGGTAAGAACCCAATTAGCAAGTCATATGTTTCTGGACATGGCGAAGGTGCAATAAAGCAAGTGTTTAGTTCTATTTATGCTACTGATGGAAAGAGTGGTATACCAAATGGCTATCTAGCAGGTGGTTGCAACAGATATGAAGGTGCAGGAATATCAAATTTCCCTGCAAAGTCATATGTTGAATCTGCATGTGATTGGGTTACAAATGAGCATACCATATATTGGAATTCTCCTTTGGTATTCATGAGTGCACTTGCAAATAACATAGCAGGTGTTGATTCACAAGTAAGTATTTCTGGATATGTTAAGCCTGATTTTAAATCTGACAACAAATCAATTAAAGCTGGTTTCAAAGTTCAGGTGAAAGGTACAGATTTAAGTGCATTGACTGATTCGGATGGATTCTTTAAGATAGATGGACTTAATAGAATTAGAGGATTCTATGATCTTGAGATTTCAAAGGCATCATATCTTACAAGAACAGTTAAAAATGTGATAGGTAGCAAGGATTCTAAAGTTTCAACTTCTGAAAAGCCTATTGAAATGTGGGCTGGAGATATTAAGACTTCTTTACCTGCTGATGGTGTAATTAACATGATAGATGTTATGACATTAGCGAAGACATTTAGCTCAAATTCTTCTGAAGAGAGATTCAATAAAGATGTTGACTTTGATATGGATGATAACATTACAATGGCGGATGTATTAATTATTGCTAAGCATTTTGGATGTTTTGTAAGTGATTATCCAGAAATCGATTTAAGTATTGCAAGTGCTAAACCTACACCAACGTCAACAAGTACACCTTCAGTAACAGCTACACCAACTCCATCATCTGATCCTGGACCAAAGTCGGATATAGTTATATATGATGATGCGTTAAAAGGCTTCGCAAACTGGTCATGGAATGCAAAAGTAGAAGATCCTACAGCTTCACCTGTGAAGACAGGGACAGCTTCACTTGGTGTAGGATTCACTGGTGCATGGGGTGCATTATCACTTTGCTCATCTCAAAAGATTGATGCTAAAGGATATGATGCAATAAGCTTCTTCGTAAATGGAGGAGAAACAGATGTAAAAATGAAACTTGCAGCAATATATGATGCTACAGATGAAACTGCAACAGGCACACCTTTTGAGTTTACAGCAAAAGCTGGTGTTTGGACTGAAGTGAAAGTAAAGTTGGCTGATTTGGGAATTACTGAAACTATTCAAAGAATTAACATCCAGGATATATCAGGATTGGAAACTAACAAGATTTATGTTGACGATGTTAAGATTTTAGCAGAGTCTGCAAAAGTTGAACCAAAGATTTTGAAGGTTTATGAAGATGAACTTGGAACAGGATTCCAAAATTGGTCATGGTTGAGTACTGTTAATTTCAGTGAAGAAACAAATGTAAAAGAGGGAACTGCTGCAATTTCTGTAGAATACACAGATGCATGGGCTGCATTATCTTTGTACAGTGCTACAAAAATCGATACAGCAGGTTATGACACAATAAAGTTTTGGGTAAATGGAGGAGACTCCAACAAGACATTAGGAGTTTCAACAATTGCTGATGCAGCTGTCGAAACAAGTAATAGCCCAACAGTTCAATGTGTTGCTAAAGCAGGAGCTTGGACTGAAGTTTCAATCAAATTAAGTGATCTTGGAAGTCCTGCAACAATTCAGAGACTCAATGTTCAAGATTCAAGCGGAAAAGCTCAAACGCCTATCTATATTGATGATATTCGTCTTATAGGAGGAGGAGAGACCACTGAAAAACCCAAAAATGAGCTTACAACGTTACCAAGAACTGATAAGGTAAAAATATCAACAGCTAAGTATTCCTTAAGTGATGTTGCTCTTTCTGATGTTAAAGCTACAAATGAGACTTCTTCATTATTCGCTGCTTTAAGAGGTATAGGCGGTAATAATATTATGTTTGGACATCAGAGCGCTACAACTACTGGTATAACAACAAAAGGTGTAAAAGACGGAACAAAATCTGACACATTTAATGATGTTGGAGCATATCCTGCGGTTTACGGCTGGGATACATTATCAATTGAAGGATATGAAAATCCAGGGAGTACCTCTTATACAGCAGAAGAAAATATCAAGCTCCTTGCAGATGTTATTAAGAAAGCATATGCAAGAGGCGGTGTAAATACACTAAGTTCACATATGCCGAACTTCGTGAATGGAGGAAACTTCTATAAGACTACAGGTGACGTTGTTGCAAATATATTGCCTGGCGGAAGCAAGAATGCTGATTACAACAAATTCCTTGACAATGTAGCAGCATTGGCAAATCAACTCAAAGATGAAAATGGAAAGCTAATTCCTGTTATTTTTAGACCTTTCCATGAAAATACAGGTAGCTGGTTTTGGTGGGGAGCATCATTCTGTACTCCAGATCAATATATTAAGCTTTACCGTTATACAGTAGAATATCTTAGAGACACAAAAGGTGTTCATAACTTCCTTTATGCATATTCACCTTCATCTGATTTTGTGACAGAAGAAGAGTTTTTAGTTCGTTATCCAGGTGATGCATATGTTGATGTTCTAGGATTTGACCAGTATGATGACAGCACAACCGAAGCTCAGGAAGAAGCATGGATGAAGTCAATTGTTGCTCGCGCAGAGTTGATGACAACTATTGCAGATAAAAGAGGTAAGGTTTTTGCTATTACTGAGACTGGTATCGCAAGTGGTATTAAGAATGAAAATAACCTTAATAAAGAATGGTTTACGGATCTTTTAAATGCTATTAAAGCAAGTGCGAAGGCAGGTAAGACAAAGGCTGCTTATATGCTCACATGGGCAAACTTTGGACTTGAACAGTTCTGGGTGCCATACAAAGATCACTCAACTTATGGAAATAATGAGCTTCTCCAGGATTTTGTAAACTTCTACAATGATGACTTTGCTGTATTTGGAGATACAATTGGTAGTTTCTATGGTTTTAAGGTTAAAATAGCTGCTCAAAAGCCATTTATGTATATTTCAAGTCCATACGGCGGTAATATTATTACAGGTGATACAAAGATTACAGCAAAAGTATTTGAGAATGGTAAAACTGTAAAGTGTGTTGATTTGTTTTATCCATCGGTTGTAGATGGTAGTGTTCTTTCGATGAAAAAGGGAACTGACGGCTTATACAGTGCTATATGGAAACCAGAAGCACAACTCAATGGTAAAAAGGCTACATTAGAAGTTCGAGTTGAATACACTGATGGATTAATCCAGAAAGAGTCTATTACAGTTAAGGTTTTAGGATCGCTTACTGTAAAACAGTATGATTTTGATGAAAATGTATATGACATTACTTATGAAGGCACATATGCCCCAAAAGGTGCGAGTGTGTCTGGTGTAGTTGGGTATGATGCAAATATAGGAAATGGGGCTGCTATAGTCGATGCAGTATTTGTTGATGATGCAGCAAGTCAATGGACGTATCAGGAAATCAAGGTTAAGTTACCTAAACTCGATCAAGATTTGATGTCAATGGTTAACAAAGCAAAGGTTGACATTTTATTACCTGAAAGTGCTAAAGACACATTGTTTAAACCATACGGTATAATCTATGTTCCAACTTCCGATGGATATAAGAAATGCAACGAAGGTGAAGCTGCACTTCATCTTGAAAACTTCACTCAGGATTCTGAAGAAACAGGCAAATATGGCAAACTATACAGATATACATTATCTTTAGATATTACAGATAAAACAGCAACTGATTTGGTTTTGGCATTTGTTGCATTTGATTGGGATTATAAAGGCCCTATAATTATTGACAATGTTAAATATTTAAATGAAATGAAACCTTTGGTGAAATTACCTGAAATTGTTGATTCATTTGAGGGATATTTTAATGATCAGGCTGAGCTTGAAGCTGCATTTACAAAAGCAGGAGATTCAAATGCTATATCTTTAGTTCCTCACAATAATGGAAATGCTGTTAAGCTTGAGTATAACATAGCATCTAACGGCTACAGTGGAATAGTTAAACAATTAGGTAGTGTTGATTGGACCAAATTCAATGCTTTAAGCTTGTGGTACACACCAGACGGATTAGGTCAAAAAATGGTAGTACAGATTAAAGCAAATGGTAAATACTTTGAAGTATATCCATCAATGGCTGATAAGGAAGCTAAAACAATAGATCTTAAGTTTGCAGACTTTAAGCCAGCTCCATGGCAAGCTGACCAGACTTGCACACTTGCAGAAAATCTTGCAGCCATAGAAGCGGTTGGAGTATATGTAAATGGTGTTGAAGATTTTAAGGGAGAAGGAACACTTTTACTTGATGAAATTAAAGCTATTTATAATAGTGCATACGGAGATCTTGGTGTTAAACCAATAGACAAGACAGCAGTTTATGGATTCCCATTTGATTTTGAAAGCGATGCTAATAGTTGGAAGGCGAAATTTAATTATGATATAACAATTGAGTCGGCAGTTTCTGATACATGGGCATCAAACGGAAAAAAATCACTTAAAGCTGATGCCCAGTTGACTGAGCCTGAAGAAAAATACAGCAAGTACATATTAGTTCTCCAAAAGCCAATGGATTTTACAGGAAAGAAAACGCTTACAGCTGAAGTTAAAGCTGCTACAGCTACAGGAAGCTTTGGAAGCGAGCTTGCAGCAAAGCTCTTTGTCCAGAGTGGAGCAGGTTGGACTTGGGTTGATAGTGGTCATGCGGCGTTAGAAAATGACAAATCCGCAACGTTTACGATTAATCTTGAAAATGTTAAAAATATCGATTCGATTCAGTGTATCGGAGTTGAGTTTGATGCTGGAGCAGGTTGTAAAGGCACTGCATCATTCTACATCGACAATGTAAGACTTGACTAGGTAATGATTTAAAAGCTAGGGGCTGTTGCAGTGATATGCTACAGCCTTTTTTCTTGATAACTATTTCCCGATTCGGAACTCGAATACATCATCTCTTGGAAGAGGCTTGCTGTAAAAATAACCCTGTATGGCATCGCAGCCATATTTTCTCAGCAAATCCACCTGATTCTGTTGTTCGACGCCTTCGGCCACAATGTTTGCGCCTAGCTTATGGCAAAGCCTGATAATTTCTTCTGTTAAGATATGGCTCTTTTCATCAATAATCATATCATCTATGAATGACTTGTCAATTTTAACAGTATCAACTCGAAGCGTTCTCAGATGGTTCAGTGATGAAAATCCCATTCCAAAGTCATCTAGAGATATATGAATACCCTTATTTCTTAGAATATCAACCTTTTCTGCCACTGTACCAAAGGATTCAAGCAAAGCCGTTTCTGTAATTTCAATGCCTAGCATACCAGGCTCGATTTCAGTATAACATATAGCCTCATCTACTATATCCAAAAAATTAGGATTTATGATCTGAAGCGGTGAGATATTGACTGAAACGATCAGCTTTTCATTATAATTGTGCCTGTTTAACTCCTTTGAAAAAAGACAAGCATTCTTCAAGATCCAACCACCGAGTTGAATTATAGTTCCTGTATCCTCTGCAATAGGTATAAACCGACTAGGACTTACCATGCCAAATAATGGGCTGTTCCAACGAATAAGTGCTTCAAAGCCGATGATCCTGTTATCGAGTATATTAACCTGTGGTTGGTAGAAAAGGGTCATTTCTCCATGTTCCAAAGCTTTGAGTAAGTGGCTCGCCATCTGCATTCTCTCAGATGCCTCCTCTTCCATCTGGCTATCAAAGAAGCACCAGCGGTCCTTCCCTTTTTCCTTTGCCTTATACATAGCTATGTCTGCATTTTTCAGAAGCTTTTCAACCGTTTGACCATCTAGGGGATAAATGGTGATTCCCATACTGGTTGTTAGGTGGAGTTGCTTTCCGTTTGACATATATGGTGTGGCAAAAGCTTTGGAGATTTCTATAGCTTTTTTTTCAATTTCTTCCCTCTCATGCCTGCCGCATTGTATGATGACAAATTCATCTCCTCCAACCCTGCTGATGAATCCATCTTCATTATTGATCACATTCTTTAGCCTGCTACCTGTTTCTTTGAGAATTATGTCGCCGGTATTGTGCCCCATGACGTCATTTATATATTTGAAATTGTCTGTATCTACAAAAAACAAAACACCATTACAAAGCCTTTCGCAGCTCGATCCAAGCCATTGCTCTATTTGCTCAACAAACGCCCTCCTGTTGGGTAAACCAGTCAGGCTGTCGGTATATGCCATCTCAATAATCTTGTTCTCGTATTCTTTGACATCTGATATATTAAGCAAGGAGCCAATAATTCCTATATCTTTTCTGTTTTTATATATTATCCTAGTTGCCTTGTTCCTAACCCATATATAATGACCATCATGGTGTCTCACTCTATATTCGATTACAAATTGATTGATCTTTCCAGAAAACAAGTTTTGCTCATACTCCGCCACCATTGCAGCATCTTCAGGGTGTCGTATATTCTTAAGGTCTGCTTCAAATGCTTCTATTTCGTTAGGTTTGTACCCAAGCACTACAAGAGCCCTTTCGGAGTATTTCTTTCTTCCAGTCTCAATATCATACTTCCATATTGTCTCATTGCCCACATTGAAAAGCACCTCAATCTCTTCTTCGGTTACAGAAATCCTCTCATATGCTGTTTGAAGCTCCTCATTTTGGGCCCTTAATTCCTCCTCGGTAATAGTCAACTGCTCATAAGCCTCTTGTATCTCTATTTTCTGGCTTTTCAGGTCTTTGTTTGCCATATTCAGATCACTATTTGCCTTTTCTAAATTATGTGTCTTTGTTTCTATTTCTTGTTCGGACATTAGAAGCATTCCTACACTATAAGCAATCAGAAGGAAGAAAGCCGACTTGTGCAAGCCCGAATTAATCAGGTTTATCTCCATCCCAGATAAATTAGCAAGCAGGGCTTTCCAAAACACTACCTGTAGTGAAAGAATAATGCCGAAAAGTAAGTTGAGAAGGTATCGTAATCTTATGGATTTCTTATGCGATTTTTGTATACAGTAAAGGATATATCCTGTTACAGCACAAGATACCAATGCCAATATAGATATCTTTGCTGCAAACGTTAATCCATATACAAAAAGCGTACCAATTATAGTTGCGATCAGTGTAATAACAGCTGGAACAATCCCAAGCCAGGTTGCAACAACTCCGATCATCATCAGTCTTACATCAATCAGCTCACTGTTCCTGAGATAATAATTATACCAAATCAGTAAATCGGCAGCTATACCAAAATAAAAGCCTAGAAGGATTTTCCTTGTTATTGGCTTGCAACCTCTTGACCATCTGTTAATTAAAAACGACAGATAAAAGATTGATATCAAAATAGCTATTGACAAGATGGTTTTGAATAATATGCTTTCATAAATACTCGGGTTAACCATGGATTTCCCCCTTTTTTGATTTTTGTTACTTAGGCGATTTCAATATATTTAGAATTATGATTAAACAAAGGGTAGAAAAAGTTTTATTAGAATTGTAATTACATTATATATTTCTACATTACATCATGCTTTACCTTGTTTTTGGCTCGAAAAAGTTTATAAAAAAACTTTTTTAGAGGAATTATGGTGTATAATAATTGTTAAAGCATTTGAATCTTTAAAGGAGAGACTTATATATGGAAGCAGCTATGTTTGGATTGGTATTTATAGTATTTATATTAGGAGCAGTAATTTTTGGATCTATTAGAAATAAGGAAAGAATTAAGCTTCTAATATACTCAAAATGGGGAAAAGTTCCTGATGAAAGTATTACAAGCGATAAAACAGATAGTGTATCGAAGTACTGGAAGAGTAAGATTGAGATTGACTCTGATGTTAATTATATTGATGATTTAACATGGAATGATCTAGGAATGGATGATGTTTTCAAAAGGATAAATGCGACATTTTCAAGCTTGGGGGCGGAGTATTTGTATGCAAAGATTCGTCAACCAGAATTTGATATTGAAAGATTAAATGAGTATGAAGGGATTATTAGGAGAGTCGAAGACAATAATGACTTGAGGGAAAAGTTGATTAGAAATATCGCTGGTATTGGAAAGGCCGAATATAATGGCGTTAATGATTTTATGTTTTTTCCAAAAAGTAAAAGACTTGAAAGAAGCTATATTTATACTATACTTTCACTTTTGCCATTTCTAAGCCTAATTGTTATATTCATTAATATTAATTATTTTTTATGGGTGTTGATTCCTATATTGGTATTAAATATAATTGTTTATTACTTGACTAAAAGTAAAATTGAAACACAGCTTCTATCAGTTACCTATATTGTTAGGATTGTAAGTTGTGCGAGCAAACTTGGTAAAATCAAGGATCAAAGCATGCAGCCATACTTTGATAATATTAACAGACTTTATAAGAAAGTAAAAAGTATTGCAAACATCGGAGATCTCATATTGTCTAAAACATACTCTGACGTTGGGGCACTGGCAGATTTAATTAAAGCTTTTTTCATGTGGGACATAATATCTTACAATAGGATGATTAATGTAATGTGCAAAAAGAATGAAGACCTGCATGAATTATGGAAGGCGATAGGTAGGCTTGATTCTGCTATTTCAATTGCATCTTATAGAAGAAGTTTGGATTTTTATACTTTGCCTGATTTTAATGAAAGCAAAGATTTGATATCTGACCAATTATATCATCCATTAGTTAAAAATCCGATTTCAAATTCAGCGAACATTGTTAAAAATTCATTGATAACAGGGTCAAATGCATCGGGTAAGTCCACATACATTAAAGCTCTTGCGATAAATATATTATTTGCACAGACTATTCATACATGTCTTGCAAAAAGCTTTAGCCTAAAGCCGTCTTTTGTAATAACATCAATGGCTGTAAATGACAATGTAATAGACGGAGACAGCTACTTTATTGCAGAAATAAAATCATTAAAACGATTGCTCAAAAAGCTCAATACTGAGATAAGATGTGTATGTTTTGTAGATGAAATTTTAAAGGGAACAAATACGATTGAGAGAATTGCAGCTTCAGCATCTATATTAAAGTGGCTGGTTAAGCAAAATTGTCTGTGTGTGGTTGCCTCACATGATATTGAGCTCACTGTGATTCTTGAAGAGTTGTATGATAATTACCACTTTAGAGAAAATATAACAGACAACGGGATAACATTTGATTATAAAATACATAATGGTAGAACAACGACAAGAAACGCTATAAAACTGCTTGAGTTCTTGGATTACCCACAAGAAATCATTACTGACGCACTTAAATTTGCTGAAAAAATTGTATAAGTTTCTAAGGAGGGTATTGCTGTCAGATAAAAGCGAACCCTAGGATTGCTCCTAGGGTTCGCTTTTTATGTCTATAAGGCTAAATCCATCATTCACATTTATGGAATATTTACATATACATTATTTCCTTTTTTGACAAGATGTTTTGAACTAATCAGTTTATTAATTTTATTTATAATTTCACTTTCTTTATAATCAGTTGAAGCCTTGTACCATGAGCTGACAATAGCTCCCTTTTCGTTTACAGTAAAATAATTGTAGTCAAACAGCAAACCATATAGATACCTTTCGAGCTTAACATCAAGATCTTCAATGTATGGAGGAGCTAATAGTACTTTAACTGGTTTTAAGCCGTCATTTGCGCTTTTATAGAAGGTGTATTCGACTCCAAAGCTCATTCTGCCAAGAGATTCAAACATGAGGGTGGACATACTGCATAACTCAAGATCACCATCGCCATTAAAGTCATCGATTTTAAAGAATTGAGGAATGTTTGATAGATTTGCTTTATCTGTAATTAAACTCTTTAAAGTCTTGCCTTTTTCAACAAGGGTTTCATAGCTTTTTGAGTTGAATTTAACTGTCTGACTTGAATTAACTTGAGGAAAACTTATTTTTACACTATCACCGCTCTCATAACTAAACAGGGTTTCTGGTGCGTATAAATCTAGATTGGTCAATTTGCTATCCTTGTATAAATATGCATAAATATCTGCTGTAGAACCGTTAGATGTAGAAAGCCAAGATAATGTAACAAATAATATCTTATTTTTACTAGATTTTTGCCCCATAGTTTTTATAGTAGGGGACTCATTAATAGTTCTTTGCGGGAAGATTTGCCACTCTGTTTGAGTTATTACTACAGATTCAGCCTTGTCATTAACTCTTAATATCAAATCGCCTCGGAAGTCCATGTTTTTTCCAACTTTATAAATAAGACTAATTTTTTCGGGAGTATTGTCACCTGTTATGTCCTGCATATATGATGACTCTTGGCATTCAAGACCTTTTTCGGAAATGTCTGCAGAGCTTTTGGACGTGTCCCATTTTATATTTTCCCAGAGATTTTTACTATCACCCCAAAATTTGTAAATAGTAGACTCGCCATCGAAATATGCAGTATTTTCTTTTACATTTACTAAAAGAAGCTTGGCGCCATCAAATTGTAAAGAATAATCCGAGTTACTTTTAACAATACTTGATGCAAGTTTCTTGCCTTCAGCAGACGCGGTATCAATTTCTTCTGATTTAGTGAGCATATCAGCTATAGTGTATAAAAGTTGATTTGAAGCTCTATATATTTTGGCATCAGAACCCTTTTTGATTTCAAGAGGGTGTTCAGCAGAGTATAAGTCTTTGAGAGTATTTATCGTACCTGCTGTTATAGGTTTTTCTGTAGTGGTAGCTGTATTGCCAGAAGCACCTGGAGTTGCACCTGGATTCGTACCAGGGGATACTGATGCTGATGTGATAGGAGCTGAAGCATTAGGTACAGAAACACTTGCTGAAGAAACAGGAGTAGATGCTGTGTTTGATGAAGTTGGTGAAGAACCATTGTTATCATTGCATGCTGTTAGCAACAATGATGTCATAGATAAAACTAAAACAGACATAAAAAATCTTTTCATTAATAATTGCCTCCATTTGGGATATTATGTTCATTTGTTGAAATTTCCTTATTAACATTTTACAACAATAATTGCAGATTGAAAAGAGATAAGAATCTACAAAAACGGAGTTACTTGATTTTATTATGAAATTTGTCTATAATTTTGAGTGTACATTAAAAGTAAATAATCTTATATAATCAATAAAATGCTTTGGAGGAGTCAGTTTGGAAAAGAATAATGGAAAAAAAAGAGATGATATACATGTTTCGGATCAAGATATAGCTGAGCAATACAGGTATATGCAGGAAATCAAAGAGATAAATGGTAAAAAAGAATCCGAGACAGGAAAAAAGAAGAAAGTGTTTCTCCAATCATTTGGTTGTCAAATGAATGAAAATGACTCAGAAAAACTCTTAGGAATGCTTCTAGAAATGGGATATATAGAGGGAAAAAAAACTGAGGATTGTGATCTTATCATATATAATACCTGTTGTGTTAGGGAAAATGCAGAAGAGAAGGTATATGGACATCTTGGAGCGCTTAAGAAGCAAAAGAACGATAACCCTGATAAAATAATTGCAATATGCGGATGTATGATGCAGCAAAATGAAGTAGTTGAGCATATAAAAAAGAAATACAGGCATGTAGATATAATTTTTGGTACCCATAATTTATATAAGTTCCCTGAGCTTGTTTTAAAGGCTATGGATTCAAAGAAAACTGTTATTGATGTCATGAATACTACAGGCTCAATAGCTGAAGGAATGCCGATTGAAAGAAAAGATAACATAAAAGCTTGGGTTACTGTTATGTATGGTTGCAATAACTTTTGTTCATATTGCATTGTACCTTACGTCAGAGGAAGAGAACGAAGCAGGAATTTAGAAGATATTGTCGAAGAAGTTAAGATATTAGGACAGAATAATTTTAAAGAAATCACGTTACTTGGACAAAATGTTAACTCATATGGAAAGGACTTTGATAATAACACAAGCTTTTCAAATCTACTAAAAGTACTTGATAAAGTTGAAGGTATTGAGAGGATACGTTTTATGACTTCTCATCCAAAGGATCTTTCAGATGGTTTAATATTTGCAATGAGAGATTGTAAAAATGTTTGCGATCATCTTCATCTTCCAATACAGTCAGGAAGTACAAGAATACTTGAGCAAATGAACAGGAACTATACAAAGGAAAACTATATTGATCTCATATCAAAAATCAAGAAGGAGATACCTAGTATAGCATTGACTACTGACATAATTGTCGGATTTCCAGGTGAAAGTGACGATGATTTTGAAGAAACATTGGATTCGTTAAAAAAGGTTCGCTTTGACTTTGCGTATACATTTTTGTATTCTAAAAGAACAGGAACACCTGCTGCAAAAAGTACTGATCAAATAAGCGAAGAAGTAAAAAAAGCTAGATTTGAGAAGTTACTTGAGGTTCAGAACAGGATAAGCAAGGAGATAAATGATAAATTACTTGGTCAAAATGTTGAAGTGCTTGTTGAGGGTTTGAGCAAAAATAGTATATGGAATTTTACAGGGAGAACTTCAACAAATAAGATAGTTAATTTTAAAGGAAATGAAAATATGGTCGGAAGGACTGTAACGGTTAGGGTTGATAGTGTTCAGACGTGGTCGCTTGAAGGTACTGTGCTTTATTGATAAGGAGTGACGTAAGCAAATTTAAAGAAGGGGAGTGCAAGCAATTATTAATTCCTGAAATTATGTAATTGCTGAAATTATGAATAGTAATGCTCGTAAGGAAGAAGAATTTCATGAGTTTTATGAGTTGATTAATTCCAAAAAGGATGCGTTCAGCTACATAGATAATGATTATGATAAAAAGACTCTCGATAAAATGCAACAAGATTATGATGAGTTTTTCAGAAATGCTTATAAGGAGACCGACGAAGAGCTCATAAAGAAGTATCGGGGCGAAAATAAATCAGTTACTAGAAGACGACTTAATATATTTCGCTTGCTTCTAGTGATTTTTGGAGTTGCCTCCATAATTGTTGTTCTTTTTTTTGTTGCTTTTGGGATTAAGTCAGTTTTTTTAAATATGAGCGAAGACAAACTTATTACAATCACTTCTAGCCCAAAGTATAATCCTAAGAGTAGGTTCGAGTTAAAAGCGGAAGAGGGTTGGAAAGAGGATGGTAACAAGTATAATAAGGATGCAAGTATAATAATTGTCGGTCCTAATAATGATAAAGCTTTTATGGTTATATGTGAAGATAAGTCTGAAGTTGGTAAAACAGTGTCACTAGAAGATTACTGTAGTGCTGTTCAAGAGTTAAAAGATTTAGATGGGACCAGTAATCAAAGGCAATCAATAATTACTCTGAAAGGTTATCATGCTTTTGAGTTTAAGTCTGATATAATAAATGGAGATACTACATATAGATATCTTATAACTGTATTAGAGACGCAAGATAGCTTTTATCAGCTCGTAGCTTGGGCGACAGTCGAAAACTATGATAATGTAGAAGCTGAATTTGTAAAAATGGTAAATAGTTTTTACCAATTAGATTAATAATGTATTTAATATAGATTAGTTCCTAGGGGGTAGTATAGATTTGCTAATTAAATTGCTAGAGTTGCTTTTTGCAGCGATTATCATACTATTTCTTTATTCAGACTCAAAAAGAATTTTTAGAGCATTCTTTATTCATGTTGAAAGAAAGCTTTTAATAGTTCATCAAATAAAACTACTTATATTTTTATTTATAAACTGTAAATTTCGCAAATTTATACCTTATGATAGTGTTATAACATTTTGTATAATTATGTTGATTTTAATGTTCTTGACGATTCTGACATTGAGACAGGTTGAGGTTGGCATAAAGGATAACAGGGACCCGAGATTTAAAACATTTAAATATGGTAGTAAATTTTCTGAATATTTATTATATTTGTTTGCTTCAGTGATGAACTTTTCAGAGTTAAGTAAGCATAAAAAAGAGATAAGAGAAAAAACAAGAGAAATAATGTATGTTGCTGTGTTTCCTGTTCAGAAATATATCGCTGTGAGCATAACAGGGCTTAAATTTAGCATACGAAAAGAAAAATTCATAACTGATTGTGATCTTAAAGATATTAGACTTTCTTTAGAACCTGGAGATATTCTTTTGAAACGAAATGACTGGCAGGCTACAAATCTAGGGATATCGGGATTTTGGACTCATGCAGGTCTTTATATTGGTAGCATTCAAGAGCTTGATAAGTATTTTGAAGGTATAATTCCATCAACCAAAAAGAAATTTTCAGAGAGATTAAAAGAGATTAATCAAGAAATATATAACAAAATGATTCAAAACAGAGACCTTTCTATAATTGAGTCGATTCAGGAAGGTGTTTGTGTCAAGCCACTTAGCAATATTGCAAAGGTCGATTATTTTTCTGCACTAAGGCCTGTTACGACAAAGAAAAAGAAGATGGAGGCAATATTACGTGCGTTTGAGTATATAGGCTATCCATATGATTATAGTTTTGATGTTGAGTCAGAAGATGCATTTGTTTGTACTGCACTTGTACGTAAGGCTTATGAGAATATATTGAGCTTTGAGCTACAAAGAAAGCTTGGAAAAAAGGTCCTTCTACCAAGCAGTATTGTCAAAAAGTTCGTGCGTGAAAGAAAGAGAAAAAACAAACAGCTTGATTTTGTACTGTTTTACGACCTTGATATTCATACAAAGAAGGCATTTAGAAGTAGTGAAAAGGAGTTTATAAAGAGTTTCAGGAGAAATATTTCTTACTACAAAAGGTTGGATATTTTAAGATATATCACTACAATTGGAATGAGAAAAAAGGAAAGTAAAAGGAAAGAATTGCAAAGTAAAGATTTGTAAAAGTAAAGATAAGATTTTATAAGAAAGAATAGATATCGAAGGGTGAGGTACTTAATGAATAAGAAAAAGGAGCTTGTTGCAGCTATAGATGTTGGGTCAAATCTTGTACGAATGTCTATTGCTCAGATAGATTCAGAAGGACGGATGGAGATTTTGGAAGATCTTGAGAAAAGTACTCATTTGGGAAGAGATTCATTTTCTTATGAGAAAATTCAGAATGAGACAATAGCTGAACTGTGCGATGTTCTTTCTGGATATTCAAAGCTTATGAAGGAGTATAAAATTAAAAATTTAAAGGCTGTAGGGACAAGTGCGATTAGAGAGGCGCAAAACAGCGATTATTTGCTTGATCAGGTAAGATTAAAGACAGGAATAGATATTCATATAATAAATAATTCGCAAGAACGTTTTTATATGTATAAAGCCTTAAGAGACTATTTAATGAATACAAAGTTTAAAAATAAAAAAGGAACACTGATTGTAGACATTAGATCAGGTGGGGTAGAGGTTTCTGTATATACCGATAATAAGCTTAAATTTGCTGAGTATATTAAGATAGGTTCCTTGAGACTAAGGGAAATACTGGCTGATCTAGAAAAGAAGACTCTTCATTTTTCAAGTATTCTGCAGGAGTATATAAAGAGTGAAATTGATTTTCTTAAGTCAAATGTTAAGGGAACAAAAATAGATAATTTTATCGGGCTTGGTGGAGAACTTAAAAGTATTTTAAAGCTTTGTGAAATGGAAAAACTTATCACGGATAATGAAGATACTACTGATATAAGAACTATTAGCAGAGATGCTTTTGACAAACTGTTCGAAAATATTAATTATATGACATCTGATCAAATTCAGGATAAATTTAAACTTTCGAAAAGTCAGGCAGATATATTATTGCCATCGCTTGTTCTTTTCAGAGCTTTTTTGCATATGACAAACTCAGATGTAATTTATGCTCCGTTTTTACCATTGAGAAATGGTATACTTGCTGATATTGCAGATCAGTGGCATGATACACCAAGAAAGAAAAAGATAACTGAAGATATTGTTAACTTGGTATGGAATATTGGGAAAAAGTACTTTATAGACGAGCAGCACAGTGCATATATTGAGAAAAGTGCTCTTTCAATTTTTGATCAAACGCAAAAATATCATAATTTAGGACAAAGAGAAAGGTTTTATCTTAGAGTAGCAGCTATTCTTCATGATATAGGCAAGTATATCGATTATAACAGCCATGACATACATTCACAGAACATAATTCAGTATCAAGATATAATGGGGTTTACAGACAATGAATTGAATATAGTTGCGAATATAGTAAGATATCATGAAGAAGATCTTCCAAATCGTTATAGGGGAGAATATTCACGTTTCTTAGAGAGTGACAGAATAATTATTTCAAAGTTGGCATCAATTCTTAGACTTGCAGAAGGATTGGATGTATCTCATAAGCAGAAAATAACGAGCTTCGATATTGTTCCATCAAAAGATGAGCTTTTATTTAAAGTAAACTCTAAAGAAGATATATTACTAGAACAATGGAATTTTACACAGGTTTCAAGTTTATTTGAAGATGTGATGGGGATTAAGCCTGTAATAATAAAAAAGAACTAGGGGTGTGTATTTAAGATGAAGGAACATGGTAATATTTATTTCAATAGAGAGTTAAGCTGGCTCGAGTTTAATGAGAGAGTACTTGAAGAAGCATGTGACTTGAAAAACAATCCAGTATTTGAGCGTATGAAGTTTTTATCAATAGTTAGCTCAAATCTTGACGAGTTTTTCATGGTAAGAGTTGCATCACTTATAGATCAGGCTATGGCGGGATTGAATATCAAAGACTCCTCAGGAATGACTCCAGATGAGCAATTAAACAAGATTACTGTGAGAATAAAGCAAATGGTAAAAGAGCAATACGACTGCTATAATGATAGCCTTATACCTGCTCTTAACAATGAGAAGATATCATTTCTAAATATAAATGAATTAGATACTACTCAGGAAAAATATGTAGAGGATTATTTTTTTAATACTGTTTATCCTGTTCTTACACCGATGGTGGTTGATAGAAGCAGACCATTCCCATTGGTTTTGAATAAAAGTCTAAACATAGCATTGTTGCTTGAAAATGAAGAGGAGGATGAGCCTATATTTGGAATGGTACAGGTTCCATCAGTACTTGACAGGTTGTTAAAGGTTCCTTCAGAGGATGGAAAGTATTGTTATGTGTTTTTAGAAGAAATAATTCAAAAATACATTGATAAGCTTTTCACAGGATTTAATAAGTTTACATTATCACAATTCCGTATTACTAGAAATACAGACCAAGGTCTTGACGAAGAAGAAGCTGAAGACCTCATGCAAGCAATAGAAGAGTATATAAAAAAGAGAAAATGGGGTATGGCAATAAGGCTTGAATTGAGAGAAGATATTGATAAAAGGCTTCTTGACATTTTAACAGAGAAATTTGAGCTTGATGTTGAAGATTTATATTATATAAACGGTCCGTTAGATCTTACATTTTTGATGAAGCTTAGTGGAATAAGTGGATTCGATAATCTAAAATATCCTGTGTTTATCCCAAGGCAATTGAAGGAATTTTCTGAGAGTGATGATATGTTTGAAGCAATTAGACAAAAAGATATTCTTGTTCACCATCCGTTTGATTCTTTCGATCATGTTGTAAAGCTTGTTTCAGAAGCTGCTGATGATCCTAATGTTCTTGCAATAAAACAAACGTTATACAGAGTAAGTGGGAGATCTCCAATAGTTGAGGCTCTTGTAAGAGCAGCTGAAAACGGTAAGCAGGTGACCGTATTAGTTGAGCTTAAGGCGAGGTTTGATGAACAAAACAATATCCAATGGGCAAAACGACTTGAAATGGCTGGTTGCCAGGTAATATATGGTCTCGTTGGCTTAAAAACTCACTGCAAGGTTCTTCTGATAATAAGGATGGAGGATGAAGGAGTAAAAAGATATGTGCATTTTGGGACTGGTAACTATAATGATGTGACTGCACGGTTTTATACAGATTTTGGTCTGTTCTCATGCAATCCTTATTTTGGAGCGGATACTTCAGCATTATTTAATATGCTTTCAGGTTATTCGAAGCTTCCAAACTTACATAAGCTCAATATATCTCCAACAGGTTTGAGAAGTAAGTTTGAAAGCCTTATTGATAATGAAATATTAAATGCAAAAAGCAAAAAGAAAGCCGAAATCATTGCTAAAGTCAACTCGCTTGTAGATGAAGGAATTATAAAAAAACTATATGAGGCTTCTTGTGCAGGAGTAAAGATAAATCTCATTGTTCGTGGTATATGCTGTCTAAAACCAGGAGTAAAGGGTTTGAGTGAAAATATTGAGGTGCGAAGTATAATAGGAAGGTTTTTAGAGCATAGCAGGATTTTTTACTTTTACAATGATGGTGATGAAAAAATATATCTCGCAAGTGCCGATTGGATGTCGAGAAACCTTGATAGAAGGGTTGAATTGATGTTTCCAGTTGAAGAAAAATATAATTATCAGCGTATAAAATCTGTGCTTGATATTTACTTAAGTGATAATATCAAGGCTAGAAAGCTTAATAGTGATGGCGTTTATTCAAGAAACAACTCAAGAAGAAAAACAACAATAAATAGTCAGGAAGAATTGTGCAATACCCACAAACCTTAAAAACTTTTAAAAATGCGACATAAATATTTTAAAAAAGTTGTATTATATAGTGACTAAATTAAATATATTATTAATCTTACATTTAGCAATGTAAAATATTAATTGTGTTTAATTCAAGGTATAGTCAAGAAATAATATATAAAAGAGGTGTAAGGATGAAAAAGATAATTTCAATTGCATTAGTAACATCAGTGATGGTTACTATGTCAGTAAGTGCTTTGGCAATGGGAGGAAAGAAAGCAGCCCCTAAAGGCAGGTGTGACATGAAGTGCTTTAAAGCAGCAGATGTAAAAATGCCATGTAAAGATATTAAAGCCTGCAAAAAAGACAAAATAAAGCTTGATGAAGCTACTTTAGCAAAGATTAAAGCTGCAAACGAAGCATTTTGTATAGAAGCTACTAAAATAAAAGAAAAAATAAAAGCTTTAAATGCAGATCTTAAAACAGCTAAATCAGCTCAAACGGTTGATGAAGCAAAGATAAAAGAGATTAAGAATCAGCTAGAGGTTGCTCAAAAAGAGTTGAAAGAAAAATCTAGTGCATTAAAAAAGACAATTGACAGAATTATGTTAGTTGCTAAATATGGAGAAGATGCTGTGGTTAAGTTAGAAGCAGCAGAAGCAGCTTATAAGGCCGATATTTCCCCACTAAAGAAGAGTGTAAAGGCTCTTATGGATGAATTTAAATCAGCCTATAAGGCACAACCCGTTGACAAAGCAAAGATTAAAGAAATAAACGATAAGATATTTGCAGCAAATAAAAGCATTATGGAAAAAACAAAAGCATATGAAGCTACAAAGAAAAACATAATCGATGTAGCTATATATGGAGCAGAAGCTGTTGCTAAAATGGACGCAGCAAAAGTAGCTTTTAAAGCTGAAGAAAAAGTAATAAATGAAAAAATTCAAGCATTGATGAAAGAAAAAAAGGCATTGAAAGAGACTAAACCTGTTGATGAAGCAAAGCTTAAAGAATTAAGAAAAAGTATAATGAGTTTACAGATGGATCTAAACACCAAGAAAAAAGCTCTTAATGATACAATTAACAGTATAATTAAATCAACAAAGACTGTGTCTAAGGTATAATAAAGCAGATCCTAAAAGTAAAATATTAGTGTAGCAAAAAAAGTATAGCCGCATATTATGTAAATAAGATAAATATTAAATAATATGGAGGCTAAAAGGTGATAATTCTATTTTACATCCTCATTCTTTTTGTACCTGGACTAATAGCAGCTCTTGCATATGAAATTAGCTGCGGACATAGGATAAAATGCTGCACAAGATTCTTCTACGCTGCATTAATATTTGACTTGTTGATTCAAATTTACAATCTGTTTTGGATAAGGTTTATCAAACAGATAGAATCCTTTGACGCTTTGAAGGTTTATTTTAATTGCTTAAGCTTTACAACCAAATTTGCAATTCTTAGCGTAATACTTGGTATTATATTTGGAGTTTTAGCTGGTTTGGTTTGCAGAGGTCTAAGAAAAAAGCTACATTGCTGTAGAGATGAAGAATAATGATGAAAGGCACTTCCGTTAGGGGGTGTCTTTTTTATGTTTAATAAAATAAAAAATAATGCAATGGATAATCTTTCATGATATAATATAAAAATCTTTGAAAATAGAGAGAATAAAAGGAAGAAATGATTAACGAAGATTAATTTTATAGGGGGAATCAAAAAATGTTTAAACGCAAGCTATCTGTAATCCTAGCAGTTCTTATCCTGTTATCAATTCTAAATACTTGTGTATCTTCTGCAGAAGGTTCTGAGAATTATGATCAAAGCTCATTTGAAAAGGTATTTAAAGATGAGTCATTTAGAAAAAGTGTATTGAAGGTCATGGGGCAAGATTATATTGCTGTTGATTGGAGTAAGGTCAATGACGAGAGCCTTTCAAGCATCAAAGGCATTGATTTAATTGGACAAGTTCAAGATTTAGAAGGACTGGAAAAATTAACAGGACTAGAAAGAATCACTTTAGAAGGAACAAATATAAAAGGTTTTCCAACTGGAATTGAGAGTAAGCTTACAAAGCTAGAATCACTTACACTAAGTTTAAATCAAAACACCCTTACAATACCACGTTTTGTTACTTTAACCAATTTTGATTGTGGTTCAGGTCAAGCTATTTCTATTGATTCAAAAGATTCATTAGAAGCAATGACGAAATTAAAGAGTCTGAATCTTAGTTGTAAAAACGATTTAGAAACAAATGAAGTTATTAATAACCTTGATTATTCAAAGTTTAATAACCTTGATACTTTGAAGTTTTCAAATTGTTTATTTGAATTTATTCCTGAAACAGTATATAGTTTAAAAGATTTAAAAGATTTAAGATTATCTGGTTGTTGCAAATTTAATGATATACCACCATATTTTGCATATAAATTTCCTAATATATATAATCTTGAAATTTCTTCATGTAATTTAGAAAGTATACCTGTTTTCTTAACAAGGAATCTAAATCTTCAATCGCTAGATTTATCAAATAACCATATAGAAGTGTTACCACAAGATATATCAATTATGAATAGTTTAAATGCATTAAATTTGAGTAATAACAAATTTAAGTTTTTCCCAAATGAAGTGCTTAATATGACTAATCTTTTACATCTAAGTATCAGTGGAAGTTTTGATTCTATTCTTGGAGGAGAGACGGGAATAGGAAGACTCAAAAATCTTAGAAGTTTGGATTTAAGTAATTCTGGACTTAAAGAGTTTCCAGATGTTTCGTATAATAGTAACCTAAATATGCTGTCTTTAGATTCAAACAAATTAAGTTCAATACCAGATTCAGTTAATTTAGATGGAACATCATTAACCAGTATAAATCTCTCAAGAAATAATTTCGCAGTTATACCGAATAAATTAATTGAGTATTCAAAAAAATTCAATGATGAAAATGCTTTGCAAGTTTATATGGATGGAAATTACATACAAAAAATAGATCCACCACAAAAATATGTTAATATACATTCATCAAAACAAATTGCTCTTGAGTATTTTCCGTCAAAAGTCAGTGTTAATGATGAATTTAAAATGGGCGATTACATAAGAGATGAGATCAATGGTAAACATCAAGATATTAATATTACAGATGATGACATTGAGATGACGTTAGCTGGAAAAAATACAAATAAAATCATTAATACAAAGCTAGAGGATACTGTTAAGTTAGTGGATACTGACACATACAAAGTGACTGTTAGAATCAAGGGTTCTGATGAGTCAAATAAATGTGCTTTCTATACGACTGAATTAACAGTAAATCAAAACAGCAGTGATTCAGATATTTTAAACGATGAGGTTTATAAAAAGTTATTTTCTGATGATGCATTTAGAAAGAATGTTGAAAATAATCTTAATAATGACTATGAGGCTCGTGGACGATCTACTGTGCAATGTTTAAAAAACATAAAATCAATCTTTATCAATGATGAAAACATTATAAGCATTGATGGAATTGAAAACCTGTCTGGAGTCGAGAACTTAGCTATTTATAGTACAAGTATTACTGAATTTCCTAAAGATGTTGAGAATAACCTTAAGAATATAAAAACATTAGAACTTGTTAATAATAAAACTCTAAAAATACCTAAATTTGCTACTTTAACTAGCTTGCGTTGCGGAGCTGTGTCTGGACAGGCAATTGAAGGACAACCTCTTTCAAGCGATTCGAAGGACTCAATTGAAGCTATGAGCCAACTGGAATACCTTAATCTTATTAAAACAAATAGTGCTGATGTTAATAGTTCGGTTGCTAAAAGCATGGATTATTCAAAGCTTTCAAATTTAAAATCTCTCGATTTAACAGAAAATAGTTTAGATAAAATACCAGATAGCGTTACAAAGCTTAGTTCAATGAAAGAATTGGTTGTAAATAACAATAATATTTCAACTCTGCCACAAGGTTTTGGTAGTTCATTGACATGCTTGGAGTCATTATATATGGATAATTGCAAGTTTAATGCTTTCCCGAATGAAGTAGTTAATATAAAGGGTCTAAAAACACTATTGCTTTATAATAATAATATTGGCAGTCTACCTGATTCTTTTGCAAATATGAAGAATTTAGAATGTTTAGATTTGGGAAAATGTAATCTAACAAGTATTCCTAATAGCCTATATTCTAACAAAGGTATCAGATTGCTGAGTTTATCATCTAATAATATTAGGTTGATTTCAGATGAAATTAGAAACCTTTGTGATTTAGTTTATTTAGATATAAGTGATTGTGGATTGACTCAGTTCCCAAAAGAGTTGCTGCTTAATGATAAAATTCAAAATTTATATATATCTGGTAATTCGATCAAATCTATTCCACATGAAATAACCAAACTGGAAAATTTGAGCTACCTTTTGGCTGGAAAATGTGAGCTTAATATATTTCCAAGGACACTCTCAAGTATAAAGAATCTAAGGTATTTATCTTTAGACGGGAATGATTTTTCAAAGGATATAGATTTAGGTATGGAAATAAAAAAGTGCATGAAATTGGAAAGTTTGGGGTTGCAAAATTGTGGTTTGTTCAGTAATAGTATTACGAACATATTTGATAATGTTACAATATCAAATATTGATTTAAGTGATAATAATATTCAATATATACCTGAAATGATAAAATTTAATAAATCGTTGAAAGTATTAGATTTATCATTTAATCATATAACAACTATTCCAGAGAGAATTATTGAAAATATTAAAAATACAGATGATATATATTGTTATTTAGTTGGAAATTATATTGAATCAATTGACCCTGAAATATCAGAAAAGGTTATGATAGAACCTAAAAAACAACTTTGGTTCACAACTGAAATTGAAAAGAAGTATTATGTTAATTCAAAAATCAATCTTTGTGATATGTTGTGTTATGCATTTGAAGGAAAAGTATATAAGAACCCATCAATTCCAGAACTGTATGAGTTTGAAATAACGGATTTAGAGAGATACTATACTAATAATGCGACAATAGAGAACGATGGTACATTAACAGTTAAAGTAGCAGGTGATTATTATGTATATGCATATATAAAAGGTTCAAAATATTATGACTCAGATCTTCCTTTTGCATCTGCATTGATTCATGTTGAAAATCCTGCCAACACAGGAGGCTCAGGTGGATCAATAATTACAACTGCACCAATCACAACAACACTAATAAACCAACCACCTAGTTTAAGACCAACTGCTACATCAACACCAACACCTACGTCAACGCCAACATCAACGCCAACATCAACGCCAATTCCGACGTCGACTAAAACAAGTGAAAAGCCTGATGACAAGATTCCTTCAAGCTCAGGTGTTTCATTTACTGATTTAAGTGATAAGCATTGGGCAAAAGACTTTATAAAAGCGATGGCGGAAAAAGGTATAATAAATGGATACACAGATGGAAGATTTAATCCAGAGGGCAAAATAACAAGAGCAGAGTTCGCTTCTATGATTGCAAAGTTGTTAAAGCTTGATCTGCAAGAAGGTACATCATCATTCAAAGATGTTAAAAAAGATGATTGGTATTTTAAATATGTTTTAGCTGCTAATAAAGCTGGAATAATTAGCGGTTGGAATGGTTCGTTCAAACCAAATGACAGCATAACAAGACAGGATGCGGCGATTATAATTTCAAAGGCAATTACATATATGAAAAAGAGTCAATCAAATAATACTGCTGATATGAGATTTGAAGATAATAAGACTATCTCAAGTTATGCTACTGATCATGTAAAGATTGTTTGTTCAATGAAAATTATGGGCGGAAAATCAGGTAATTTATTTGATCCTAAAGGATATACAAAAAGGGCAGAGGTAGCAAAGATGGTATACTTATTGTCTGAATTGATGAAGTAATTTTATTTATAGATTTTGATAAGGTGCAGATGCATCATACTTTCTAAAAGAGCTGCCAAATTAAATACGATAATGTATTTAATATAAATAGGCGGCTCTTTAGATTGAATAAATTGATTGCTTTAAGGCTAAGGATAAAAATGCTTTGAAAACAAAAAGAAATAAGAATAGAGAGATCTTTTATAATGAGAAATTAAAGTTTATAGATGTCTTAATCTCATTGCCTCTAATATTGGCTTTAGGATTTATACCTCTTATTGTTAGGCTTAAGGTCGTTGAAGTTGATAAAGAAATTGGAGGTATGAAGGTTTTTTATGATTTTTTTTCATATGGAAAGGTTTCTTTTATTTTCTTATCGTGTATAATGGCTATAATTCTTGCGTTCTTTTTAATTAACAAGGATTTTCGAATTGATAAGTCAGCAAAGGTATTTTCATTGTTTTCAGGTGTTTATTTATTAGTCTGCTTGGTATCTACCATATTTTCAAAAAATACCGATATAGCTATGTTTGGGTTTCCATGTCAACAAGAGGGGTTTTTTACCATTGTCTCTGTATTTGGAATTTCAGTATATGGGGCTTGTTTTATAACTACTGAATACAGAAGAAAAATAGTATTTAATAGCCTTTACATTTCATCAGGTATTATTTTTGTTATTGGTATTTTACAATATTTTGGACTTGATATTATTCAATCTGATTTTTTAAAAAGCTTGATTGTACCTCAAAAATTTGAGCAAATGTTTGAATCAATTTTATATCCTAATAGTTCAGGAAACTTTAGAAATAGTATTTACTCTACGCTTTATAATTCAAATGTTTTCGGTACTTATGCAGCAATGATATTGGCATTTGCATTTTCTGAAACGCTCAATAAAGACCGCTTCAAAAAGATGATACCTGGAATAATTATTATGTTTTTAGCTACATTTGCATTAGTTGGATGTTATTCAAGGGGAGCTTATGTAGGTGCGTTATTTGCAATGCTTGTTGTGATAGTGTTTTCATTGAAAAGAATGAAATCCAACTTTAGAAAAACAATCACTTGTTCATCGGTGGTATTGCTGTCTATTCTTATCGTTTTTATAATAAATGGGGGAAGAGTCCTTGATAGACTTGCAACAATTGATGTTAATACTCAGGATACATTAACAAGTGTTAACAATCGAATACGTGATTTTAAAATCAATCAAAGCACACTTACTATTTATTTTAGCAAGAATTATCTTGAAATAGAAAAGAAAGGCGAAAACCTCGAGTTTAGAAATGATCTTGGTAAAGTAATTACACTTGACTATTATGAAAAGGATGAGGGATATAAATTAAACGCCGACAAATATAGAGATTTTTTGGTGTATGCAAATAAGGAACGACTATTTATAAAAGTTCAAAATTCACTGTTAAACTTTGTCATGAAAAACAATACTTTTCTTCTAGCAGATGAATCAGGCAACATAGCAAATATCAGCAATCCTAAGACGCTATTATTTTCAGGTATGGAGAGATATGGGTCAGGTAGAGGATACATTTGGTCAAGAGCTTTGCCTATGGTAAAGAACACAATATTTTTTGGTTATGGTCCTGATAATTTTTACTATTGTTTTCCACAACAAGACTATATGGGTAAGCTAAAATTTATGTACAGTGCTTATATAAGGATGGATATGGCTCACTGTATGTATCTTCAGAGTGCTTTAGAGACAGGAGTGATTTCTATGATTATCCTTATAGCATTTTTGGTGTGGATGTTTGTGTCTGTTATAAGAAAAAATGGGGCACATATGGCAGCTTATTTAGGTGTAATCGCAGCCTACGCAGTATGTGGAATATTTACTGATGCAAATGTTTGTACAATGATCGTATTTTGGCCTTTGATTGCAGTTTGTTTTGGAATGACCGATATATCTCAAGAATAGAAATAGAATTAAGGTTTAAAATACATACAGTTCATAACGCCAAAGAAACTATTCATGTTCAATTTCATACCATTCATCTCTAAATTAACACAAAACTTTAAATAAGATTTATTATAAAATCATCAAAAGAAATTTTGAAAAAATAAACAGGAGGTTTTATTATGGAAATTATTAAAGTTGGAGATTTGGAGAGATTTGAGTTGGTAACATGTTTAGCTAAGAATTTAACTTTTTGTAAAACCAAATATGTTGCAACATGCGCAGTAAATTTTATTAAGGAATTTGATAAAGATGACTATCGTATAAATCCTGTAGATCAAACAATTCAGAGATAGCTATATTTTGAAAGCATCAGATGTTAATGCATCGGATGCTTTTTCCTTTTTCCTATTATGAAGCACGAAGAATGATAAACTATAGTTGGAATGTGCCTATTCTACATCTTTGTCGAATAACATATAGTACTGCAAATTCTTATACTGGGAAATGACTGACTTATCTTTTTCTGAAAGAACTTCAGTGAATTTCCCATTGCTTTTTTTGTAGAACCTATTAGTAATTACAGGCATAGAAGCTTTTAAATTGTTAAGATAATTAAAAAATGAAGAGTCTGAATAACCAAGATAGTTTAGTAGCTCGGCTCCTAGATAGTTTGAACTTATTGTAGGGGCTTTTCCTTTAACCTTTTTTTCTTTCAATTCTAATAAATGTTTTGCTGAATTATTGCTCCAAATGAAGTATGGCGTTTCGTAAGTATTTATAAAGCTCGTCATATCACCAGAATCACTGATTGGATAATTCATTGCCTTATACCCTGCGAAGTCAGTACCAAGAAAAGGTAGATGGTCTCCAAAATAAAGAAGTACAACGGGTTCCTCCGTCTGGTTGAGTTGTTCTACAAGATATCCAAGTGCTGCGTCACATTGTTTAAGACCAGCCGTATAATTGTTTATCATATGATAATACTTGGCGTCGAATTTTGGATTGCGTTTCATAATATCCTTGTATCCAATGCTATTGTTTGCATATGGTCCGTGATTATGAATAGTAACTGTAAAGTTAAAATATGGTTTGCCCGTTTCTTTATCAATGTGTGTGTATAAATCATCAAGCAAGAAATCAAAAGTATCCCTATCAGTTAGATACACGACTTTATCTTTTGAACTGTCAAGATTCATATCATCTCTAAAAATTCTTTTTTCAAAGCCAAAGTACTCATAAACATTTTGTCTGTTATAAAACCACGAAAAACCAGGATGCAGAGCTGTTGTATAGTAGCCTTTATCTTTAAAAACTCGTGATAAAGAAAAAGTGTTTTTTCTTATAATAGTAGAATAAGCATCCGAAGTCATGCCTGTAATACCTTGACATTGACCTGTAAGAAATGCATATTCAGTTTTAGCTGTACCGCCTCCAAAAACATTTGTAACCAATTTGCCAGTGTATGAATCCTTGATTATTTTTTTATAGTTTTTAAGTGCATTATTATTCTCTGTAAATGAAACACCAGGAATCTTATCGATATCGAAGAAAGCTTCGCTCATAATAGCTATAACATGAGGCAACTCACTCTCAAAAGAGTCATCAGAAGATTCTGGGGTGTTGAATTTGTCTAAGAGCAAAAGAGCATTCTTTGCAGAGTAGCCATCGGGTTTTTTTGAATCAGATGAATGAATTTTGTGTATGAAAGAGTACATAAAACCTCTTGATCTAGTTATATCAACAGAGGAAAACTGTGAGCCATATATTTTGAAACTATTGTAGAACTTGCCGTTATTGTATAAATTGAAGAAAAGTGTCAGAGAAATTGCGACAGTAATAATAATTCCAACTGATTTAAACACTATTTTTGTGCTTTTAGATTTTATTAGAAACATTAAAAAAAAGCCAAAAAGGATTAAAGCTATTAACATTATTAAGAAGTTTTTACTAACTGGGAGTTCTTCAAGTTTAACGACCTTAGTTATTTCATTTCCAAGTGTTAAATCGGTAGGGATAAAAGGTTCTTGACGAAGTTTCATTTTAAACCTATTTATAACCTGGAACAATATAAATATTCCACCACCAAGAAAATATGAAACCCACAATCTTGAAGAAGCTATGTAAATCAATAGCATAGTGAGTGTTAAGGGCAATGTATTCATTATTAAAAGCTTTGGTGTATCTAAATAGCGCTTAATAATCTGTGTGGAGAAAACTGATGAAATCATAATGCCAATTAATGACAACCCGATAGAGAGAAGTATTACCAAGATTAAATTAATTATAATGCTATTTATACGCAAACCTCTTATGCTAACGCTTATAATTTTATTATTTTTTGCATCGTTCATTTTAAAAATCCATCCTTAAGAATTGTTAATTTAACTTATACTAATAATATATAGTATGTCCTTATTTTGCAACGATAATTTTTTAAAAAATATTGGTTCGCAATTAATATCCTAATATTGCTATTACATTGACTTTAATTGTTCATAATAATATAATGTGTAATGTGATAAAGATATAAAGATATATACAAATAGTGCCTAATAGCAGGAGGGACTATGAGCAAAAAAGATTTTAGGTTTTTTATGGTTGGTGTTGTTGTTTTTATAGGACTATCAGCCTTTATTACGTATCATTTTATAAAAAGTGATTCGCTTAAAGAAAGTATAGTTTTAAATGGCGAAAAACTATCATTTAGCAGTTCTTTAATAAGCAATGGAGATTGTTTGTTAGCGCCTGTTGCAGAAATTGCTAAAGTGTTAGGAGCTGTTATTGAAGATACAAGTAAAGATTCGATTCGAGTAACAAAAAATGATATTACAATTGATTTGACTGTTAAAAAAAGAGTAGCTAAAGTAAATGGAAAAGATGAGATAATGTCAAAACCCGCAAAGAAGGAAAATAAAACGATAATGGCTCCTGTAACGTTTTTGGCTCAAAAATTAGGAGCTAAGGCGAATTGGAACTCAGAGAAAAAAACAGTTGACATTTCTGTAAAAGGATCAGAAGCTGTGGCATTTTTGGGAGATTCACTAACTGAGAATTTTAAATTAAGAGACTACTTTAATTGTGTTGTTGTCAATTATGGTAAGAATGGTGACAATACATTTGGGGCAATAAGCAGAATGCGAGATGTAATAAACTTAAAACCTAGAAAAATATTTATTATGTTAGGGACAAACGATGTTTGTGGTGGTATTGATAGAGAGTTTACAATTGCAAACTATCGACATATTATTAGTTTATTGAAGATGTCATCTCCAGAAACAGAAATAATAATTCAATCTGTTTTGCCTATTGGAAGTAAGGCTTGTTTAAAGTTTAAAAATGTTACAAATCAAAACATTAATGACTTGAATATAGAGCTTCAAAAGCTCGCTAATGAATATGACTTAAAGTATGTCGATGTTGGGGCAAAGTATAAAGATAAAAATGGTAACCTAGATGCAGCTTTTAGTGCTGATGGAATACATGTATTTCGAGGCACATACAATAGGTGGGCAGATGTTATAAGGGGATATTTAAATTGATACATTTATCTATCGCAAAATTCCGTTAAAATGTTCGGTCAAGTATACAATATGGGATTCAGAACTCAGAATTTAATATTCAGAATACTTAATCTATTCTTATTCTGAAATCTAAATTCTAGGGTTCTGAATTCTTGCAGTTTGATGTAAAATAATACAATATAAAGTTAGAAGGGTGGTACAATTTATGAATGCAGAAATACTTGCAGTTGGAACAGAGCTTCTAATGGGGCAGATTGCAAATACAAATGCTCAATATATTTCTGGAAGATTACCTGAGGTAGGGGTATATGTATATTATCACAGTGTTGTTGGTGACAATCCTGAAAGACTAAAAGAAGCTTTAAAATTAGCGCTTTCAAGATCTGATGTAGTTGTAATGACTGGTGGACTTGGTCCTACAAAAGATGATTTGACAAAGGAAACAGTAGCGGAGAGTTTTAATAGAAAGCTTGTTTTGGATAATGAAAGCCTTGAAAGTATAAAAGGTTATTTTAAAAAAGTCGGAAGAACGATGGTTGATAGCAATATTAAACAAGCATATATGCCAGAAGGATGTATAATCTTAAAGAATGAAAGAGGTACTGCGCCAGGATGTATTATAGAAGACAATGGCAAGACAGTAATTATGCTTCCAGGACCTCCTTCTGAAATGAAACCGATGTTTGATGATGTTCTTAATTACTTTGCACAAAAATCTTCACACAGATTGGTATCGAAGTTTTTAAGAATTTTTGGTGTCGGAGAATCTTTATTAGAAGAAAAAATAATGGATCTTATTGAAAATCAGACGAATCCTACTATTGCTCCTTATGCAAAGGAAGGTGAAGTTACTCTTAGGGTTACTGCTAATTGCAGCAATAATGAAGATCCAGAAGCAATCCTTGCTCCAACAATAAATGAAATAAAGAGAAGGATTGGAGAATCAGTTTATTCCACTGAAGATAAGAATTTAGAAGATGTTGTTGGGGAGTTGTTAATTGAGAACAACTTGACAATTTCACTTGCAGAATCCTGCACAGGCGGCTTGATTTCAGCCGTACTTACTGATATTCCTGGAATTTCAGCTGTATTTAATAGGGGAATTGTTTGTTATAGCAATGAAGCGAAGGTTGCAAACTGCAATGTAAATAATGATACACTCCTTAAATATGGTGCAGTAAGCCGTGGGACAGCTATCGAGATGGCAAAGGGGATAAGGATCAATGCAGGAACGGACATAGGTTTGTCTGTTACAGGCATAGCAGGGCCAGGAGGCGGAGCTGAGAGCAAACCTGTGGGACTAGTGTATATAGCTTTAGCAGATAAAGACAATGTTTGGTGCGAAGAATTTGTTTTTGCTGGTAATAGGAGAAGGGTCAGGAATAATTCAGTACTAAATGCACTTGATATGATAAGAAGATACATAATGAAGAGGATTTCGATTAATAATTGTATTTAATTTAAATGGAGGCATAAGGTTGAGTAAAACACAAAAGAAAAAGCTAACCAGCACAGCAATTATAGTTATGTTGTCAATAACTATAAGCAGGCTTACAGGGTTTTTAAGAGAAATTTTAATTCCAAATATTCTTGGAACAAATGAAGTTGGGGATGCATATGTAATAGCGTTCAGGATAACAGGACTTCTTTATGATATGCTTGTAGGAGGCGCAATAGCAGCGGCTTTAATACCTGTTCTATCAGGATATCTTGCAAAAGATGAAGAGGAAGATGGTTGGAAGGCAGTAAGCACCTTTATTAATGTGATAATGATTGTAATGAGTATGGCATGTTTTGTTGGTATGATATTTGCGCCTCAGATAGTATCATTTGCTAATGATGTTTTTGATATGAAGCTCAAATCACTTGGTCTTTCTATAAGATTGACAAGGATTTTATTTCCATCTGTCGCTTTTATGATGCTTGCGGGTCTTACTAACGGCGTCCTAAATTCATACAACAAAATTGCCGCGACGGCATATGGGCCATCTATTTACAATCTTGGAAGTGCATTAAGCATACTTTTATTAAGCAGATTTGGAGTTGAGTTTGCTGCGTTTGGAGTAATGATTAGTGCTATGATTTATTTTCTTTTTCAACTCTCATTTGCATTTAAATATCTTAAGTTTTTTAAGTTTAAAATTCATTTGAAACACCCAGGCTTCATAAGGTTATTGAAGCTTGCATTGCCATCAATGGCAGCATCTTCAATAGTGCAGATTAATATCATAACAACGACATTTTTTGTTCCGTTTTTCGGTGAAGGAAATGTTACTGCATTCCAGACAGCGGACAGAATATGGCAAATGCCTTATGGCATATTTGCTCAAGGTATGGGGATGGCTGTTCTTCCGATGCTTTCAGCAAATCTGGCTTTAGGGCATATAGAAGAATACAGGAACAACCTTTTAAAAGCATTGAAAACAGTACTGTTTTTGACAATACCTTCAGCTGTGGGGTTTGTTATGCTTAATGCACCTATTATTTCGGTATTTAAAATTTCAAATAAATTTGGTAATGAAGCAGCTTTAAATGCTGGAAATATATTGATGTTTTTTTCGATAGCCCTGATATCACAATCAATAGTGACTATAATAAATAGAGCATACTATGCAAATAATGATACAAAAACGCCTCTTATTATTGGTACAAGTACAATGATTATCAATGTCATACTGAGTTATATTTTAAGGCATACAACGATAGGTGTAGCTGGAATGGCACTAGCATATTCAACTTCAAGTACATTGAACTCAATTTTACTTTTAACTGTACTGAACAAAAAAATGAAGGGTTTGCATTTAAAGAAGCTTTTACTTTTTATGTCAAAGGTTTTTATATCAGCACTCATAATGGGTGGAGTATTATTCGTCGTAAAGACACTGATACCATTTAACGACTTTTCAAAAACCACTCAGCTATTTCTTCTATTCATATTCATAATATTTGGTGTTGTCAGTTATTTCATATCATCATTAATAATCAGGATTGATGAAGCAAAAACTGCTATGACGACCATTAAGAACAAACTTGCTAGATTCAAGAAAAACGCGTAAGCGTTTTTTTTTATGTCTGGAAATTATGGTTTTCATAATTTCTCACGACGTGTCAACCTATAAAACTAAAAACAATAAAAAAATATCGAAAAACAATAAAAATTTATTGAAATCCATAAGCGGTTGATTTATAATATAATTGTATTTCAAATACAATTAATAAATATTTATTATGGAGGTAAAGAATGGCGATTATTGACAAGAAAGGATTAACTGGCTTTGTAAAGTTGTTTCTTGATGCTTTGTTTATAGGTGGTTTGCTTATTCTTATAAGTTTGCCATATTCGTTGCAATTATGTTTCGAGCTTAACGTTTTTCATAATGAAAACTATTTTTTTGCTCTTGGATTGTTGATTGTTACAGGAATATTGGCATTAAATATACTTTTAAATATGAGAAGGATATTTAATGCGCTTAACAAAAAGGATCCATTTAACATGGAAAATGTTAAATGCCTTAAGATGATTTCTTACATGTGCTATATTATATCGGTTTGTTATGTAGTAAAGATAATTTTTTACATATCATTTTTAACAATCATAATAGCAATGATGTTTATAATAGCAGGGCTTTTTTGTACAATACTAGCTGAAGTTTTCAGGCAGGCCGTTATATTCAAAGAGGAAAATGATCTAACAATATAAATTCAAAATGCAAGAGAATACAAATGGAGGTAAATAAATGGCTATTATTGTTAACCTAGACGTCATTATGGCAAAACGTAAAATAGGATTAACGGAACTTGCTTCGAAAATCGATATAACACTGGCAAATTTGTCAATTTTAAAAAACAACAAGGCAAAAGCAATAAGGTTTTCTACACTAGAATCAATTTGCAAAGCATTAGATTGTCAACCATCAGATATATTGGAGTATGTTCCAGATAAAGAGGAATGATTTTGATGATAATTACATACTAAGTAAGGAGAATTCAGAATTCAGGATTCAGAATGATAAGAAGGAATAGTATGGAAATAAAAGAACGATGTTGGAGAAAGTATAATAATTAAGAACAGGATGTGATTATGTGGAAAATGATGTTATGTGGGAGAATGGAAAAAAACCTGTCAAAGAAGCTGTTGAAATGACAAAACAGAATATTTTACTTTTAATTTTTACTATGGGATTGGGCATAATTGGGGATTTGTTGTTTTTTAAAAAACCTTTTGGGATATCTGTTCCTATCTTTGTGCTACTGTTTTATGTTGTTTTTATTTGGAGAACTAAGGATCAAATCAAGTTCAAGATTGATATTGGTTGGCTATTAAGCATACCAGTTTTTGGACTGAGCCTGACATATGTTTTGTTCTCAAATGGTGTTTTTAGAGTTTTGAATGTTTTGGCGATTCCTATATTGGTTATAGCTCAGACTTTGATTTTGTGTAAAGCCAATAATAGTAAATGGTTTGAGTTAAGTTTTTTTAGTGATATACTTGAAGGTATTTTTGTCAAATCATTTATGTATTTTGGAGTGCCGTTTAGGTACTTTGAAGGTCTAATAAAGATTAAAGAAGATAAGAATAAAACACTTTTTAAAATTATTGCTGGTATATTAATATCTATACCATTGATTCTTGTGATACTACCACTACTGTCTTCAGCAGATATCGTTTTTGGACATTACTTAAATAGTCTACCGAATATTTTTACCAATTTCAACTTGGGTGATTTGATTTTTCAAGCGGTTCTTTTTGGACTGATTTTCTTGACAACATTTAGTTATATATGGAGTATGATAAAAAATAAGAAAAGTATTTGTAAGCAAAATACTATGGCTAATAAGGAAAATTCATCGGTAAGATTTATGGATCCGATTATAGTATCAACTGTTCTTATTTCTGTTAATGTAATATATATATTGTTTGTTGTTGTTCAGTTTACTTATTTGCTAGGCGGTGTAAAGCCTCTTGATTATTCTTTTGCAGAGTATGCAAGAAGAGGATTCTTTGAACTAGTTGCAGTATCAATAATCAACTTTAGTATATTGCTCTTTAATATGAATTTTACTAAAGAAATCAATGGGAAATCGTCAATGTTCTTAAAAATTGCAAACACATCGCTTATTATTTGTACACTTGTAATCCTATACTCAGCTCATTACAGAATGATGCTTTACGAAAATGAATACGGGTTTACTTACCTTAGAGTATTTACTCATAGCTTTATGGTATTTATATTTGTGCTGCTTGCTGTTTCGGCTGCAAAAGTGTGGAATAAAAAAATGGTTTTGACAAAGTACTACTTTATAATAAGTATTATAGCTTATCTGATCATTAATTATATGAATGTGGATGCAATAATTGCATCTAAGAATATTGAAAGATACACTCAACATAAAAAGCCTCTTGACGTAGCATATTTTAATGAGTTGTCATATGATGCTGTTCCATATCTTGAAAAGTATATAGATGATAAAGTGTATGGTATTAATGTACGCCAATGCTTAGAGCGAAAAAGTAAACTTCTTGATAAAAGTGACTACTGGCAGTCATTCAATGTTTCAGAATATAAAGCAAGAAAGATCTTGCTGAAGAATGATATAAGCTAGGATCGAAGACAAACAAAAAATATTTTTTGAAAATATTGACGATAATAAATTTTTGTTATATAATTAAGCAAGAACAAGTGTTCGATATGTACTGCGAGGAGGAAAAAATAATGCTTGAAAAGAAAAAAGCTTTAGAAATGGCTATGGGCCAAATTGAAAAACAATTCGGAAAAGGTGCAGTTATGAAGTTGGGAGAAAATGCTCATCTCAATATTGAAGCAATCCCTACTGGCGCTTTAGGTCTCGATATAGCTCTCGGTGTCGGTGGTGTTCCGAGAGGAAGAATTGTTGAGGTTTTTGGACCAGAGTCATCAGGTAAAACGACAGTCGCACTTCACATTGTTGCGGAAGCACAAAAAGCTGGAGGAGAAGCTGCGTTTATTGATGCAGAACACGCACTTGATCCTGTTTATGCTAAAAAACTTGGAGTTGATATAGAAAATTTAATAGTTTCCCAGCCAGACACAGGGGAGCAAGCCCTTGAGATTGCTGAAGCATTAGTAAGAAGTGGTGCTATCGATGTAATTGTTATAGACTCAGTTGCTGCTTTAGTTCCAAAGGCCGAAATTGACGGTGAAATGGGAGATTCTCATATAGGTTTGCAAGCGAGATTGATGTCTCAAGCATTGAGAAAACTTGCAGGTGTTATAAGTAAGTCAAAAACGACTGCTATATTTATAAATCAATTAAGAGAAAAAGTTGGTATAATGTTTGGAAACCCTGAGACAACACCTGGTGGCAGAGCGTTAAAATTCTATGCTTCTGTAAGGCTTGACGTAAGAAAGATTGAGACAATCAAGCAAGGAAGCGAGATGATAGGAAACCGTACAAGGGTAAAAGTCGTTAAAAATAAAGTTGCTCCACCATTTAAAGAAGCTGAGTTTGATATTGTATATGGTCTAGGTATTTCAAAAGCAGGAAGTATTCTTGATGTTGGTGTTAATCTTGATATAGTAAATAAAAGTGGTGCTTGGTTCTCATACAATGGTCAAAGAATCGGGCAAGGAAGGGAAAACTCAAAACAGTTCTTAAAAGAAAACCCTGAATTGATGAAAGAAATAGAAAATAAAATTAGAGACAATTACAGCCTTGCTTTTGTTAAAAGCGTGGATGCTCATGTTGATATCGATGATGACGATGAAATTGATGATGTTGATGAAGAGTAATAAATAATGATATTTTTAATAGTAAGGTCTATGTTAAGGCATGATTGAAATATTACTTACCGTTTTTACGCGTATGTTCACGAGTTAAGTGAACATGAAAGCGAAATTATACGGTAAGTTATATTTTCAACATGCCTAAGGCATGATTGAAATATTACTTGCATATATCTTATGTTATTTTAATGTACAGGTGGATACTATGGAAATTACCGATATTGACAGAGATAAAAAAAATAAGGAAAGGCTTTCGGTATATGTAGATGGAAAGTATTGCTTTTCTATACAAGAGGAAGATTTTTTAAGGCTCGGGATGTACGAAAAAAAGGAAATATCTCAAGAAGAAATAGACTACATAAAAAGTGATTTGAATTTCAGACAGGCTAAAAATACTGCTATTAAATATATGTCAATAAGGTATAGAAGTGAGAAAGAGGTATATAAAAAGCTTAAAGATATAGGATTTGACGATAGTGAGGCATGTCAGGCCATTGATGAATTGAAGTCCATTGGATATATAAATGACATGATTTATGCTCAGAAGTATGTTCATGATAGATGTATGCTAAAGCCCAAGTCCAAAAAAATGCTTAAGTTTGAGCTTGTTAATAAAGGCATAGCAGATAGGGTTGCAGATGAGGTTTTAGAATCGTGGGATGTTGATGAGTCATCTGTTGCGGAAGGCCTAGTTAGAAAAAAGTTTGGCAAATATGATATAAGGGACGCTGATGTTGTAAAGAAGGTATATTCTTTTTTGAGGCATAGAGGATATAGTTTTGAAATAATTGAAGGTGTTATTAAAAATGTATCTCAAAAACTATAATAATATGTATAAATATGTAAATAAACGTAAAAATTTTGTGTGTTATCATAATAAAAATCCATGGGAATTTGTGAAAATTTCATGGTTTTTTTATTGAAAATTTCACTTTAATAAAAACTTTATTGATAGTATCATTAAAGTATGCAGAACAGTTTTTCTGCATTATATAAATAAAATATGGTGAGTAAATATTGGAGGTGATTCCATTGGGAAATAAAAGTTGATTTATTAGTCGGTATAATTATACAATGAACCTTGTGTCGAAAGAAGCTGGATGTGTATATTGACTATTGATATGATAGTTCAAAATACTAGAAGAAATACAGTAAAATGCCGAAATATGTTTCGTTGTTTTACTGCAACGGCTGTTAGAAGTACAGTAATTTGTGTAATTTTAAGAATACAAAATGAAAGGATGTTATAGTATATTGCAAAAAAACGTTTTTTGTTTGAATCATGATTAGAAATCATGTAAATTACACTAATACAAAGTGGAAGAATTCTCATGAATATTATTTTCATGGTTCAATATTAAATACATTATTGATCTAACATTTAGCAGAGCAAAATAACGAAAGCTTTAAAGGAATTTTGTGATAGATAAATGTAATAGATTAATTGTATTTAATCTATTTTGAAAAACTTAAAACTGTTGTGTTGTTGTATATTATTTAGTAGCAATTGAATGAATTACAGACCAGTTTTCGTAATATCAAGTGGTATTGATTCAAAAAGGTCTTTAAAATAATAATAGATGATTGAAGTGTTCTAATAGAACACTTCAATCAGTTTGCATATGTATAGTTCAAGGCGCATGTAAACAAAAACATAATATGGAGTGGGTGGGGATTTATGAAAAATTCTGTTCGTGATAGTTATGTTACTTTGTCGCAAAACGATAAAAATGTTTTATATATGCACCAAATGAGTATTGAAAGAATGAACAAACAAGGCAATATGAACATGATGAAACAAGTTGGTATAGAAAATCTGAGAAGGAATCAGATGTCTGATAAATTCAATGATTTATTTAGTAACATTTTCACTCAAGATTAAAAATTTAATATTTAAAAAGCACTAAAACCTGTTAATAAAATATTAACAGGTAAAGTTTTCTAATGGGTTAATAGGCATCCCTAAGTTAATTTCATTTCACAAGCAATTTCTAACATAATTATTCGTAAACTTAAGGTTTTATCATGATTTTCTTACTAGATTTTTCGGTTAAGGTGATCCCTAAAAAATAACTGGTCAACTGGTGATTTCAAAAATATTGATTTTAGTAATTTCTGAATTAAATATTGAACTAGAAATTTTTTAATCGCTAAAATTGATAATGAAAAGAAAATGGAGGATGGATTAATGGTTTATGATAGTGAAAGAAGAAGATATATCAGGAATTCTGAACATTTGTGCATTATAATGAGTAGCATAGATAGAGTGTTATGGTCTAAGGTTGAATTAATGGACATATCAGCGGGTGGGATTAAGATCTCAACCAAAAAGGCTCTTGAGGAGAAATCAGAAGTTTACATTGATGTGCTAACTTATAATGAAAATTCTGAGTTTAATCTTAGTTTTAAAGGAAAGATAGTAAGAAAACAATCATCTGAGAAGAAAAATATCTATGGAATTGAGTTTCTCGATCCGAATTTAAATCATCAAAATCAACTAAATAATATAATAAATTCACGCATTGGCGTGTTTACATAGAGGATTGATTAGGGATAAGACCATATCAAAAGCTTTAAAATAAAAACATACTGAAAGATCAGGGTGATTTTATGAATGAAAAAAGAAGTAGCGTTAGGTATAAAATGTACGATTATCCAGTTTTTATTTCGGATAATCAAAAAGATTGGGGCAGTGCTAGTTTAGTAAATGTATCAGGAACTGGTGCAAAGATTAAGTGTGAATGCTATTATCCATTTAATTCTTTGTTTATTGAAATGCCAAGACAATTATCTAGAGTACTAGGAAACTCCGTTTTAAAATGTGAAGTAATGTGGAGTAAGTATTCTGAAATAAATGACGGTTCTTGTGAATATGGATTGAAATTTGAAAGAATTCTGGCAGAGGATATGGTTGAAGAAGAATCTGTCCTTCAAAGTACATAATGCCCACTATTATACTTGAAATTCCCCAATCTTATATAAAAGGAATGATATATTGCTTATCTCAAAAAAGCAAATTATCATTCTTTTTTTGCCTATTAAATCCTAAAATAGAAAAAATGTATTCAGAAAATATAGAATACTTCCGAAATAGAATTATGAATATTATAATATTAAAATAACTTACAAAAGTGTTTTATGATTATGAAATTTTAGCAGGTTTATAATTTATAAACAGGAGGAAGTTATATGCCGGTTAAAGTGTTAATGCTTAGTTTGATGAAGAGTGATGTAGTTCTTTTGATTGATTCTCTAGAATATGAAGGATTTAATGTTTTAAATATATCTGATGTAACGGATGTATTAAATACTATAGAGTCATTTAAGCCAGATGTGATACTTATTGATGTTTTAAATCCAATGATTAGCGGGTTTGAGTTATGTAGAATTATAAAAAACAATAAAATAAGTACACCAGTAATGATATTTTCTGACAAAAATGACAGTTATGAGATTAAGCGTAGTTTTGAAGCAGGAGCATGCGATTTTATAAAGGAACCATTAAATCCAGGAGAGGTAATAGAAAGAATAAACAGGGTAATAAAGGATAATAACCGCTTAAAGGAGCTGAGTGAAAGATTTAAGAAAAATGAGTTGTTTTATGATGATGGGAAAATATATAGCAGGAAAATGCTGGATTCCATAATGAGTAAAGAGATTAGCAAAAATCTGCGTAAAGGATTACAAATCACGTTTATGATCATTGAGGTCTCGAATGTAACAAAAAATGTTATAAAAAATGATGCAAGATATGATGCAAGATATGATATAGAACAACCTTATATGAAAGAAGTTGCAAATGTTATTTTTTCATCTATAAGAGAATATGATATAATTTCAGTATATGAAAAAAATAAGTTTGCGATTGTTTTACAAGGTGCTTTCACGAATGAAGTAAAAGTTATTTGTGATAGATTGATCGATAGAATAAATAAGAATACTGAAACATTGAAGTTGAAACCCAAAATAAATATTGCTGTATTTTCTAATAATGTTACCGAAAATATTACACCTGAATATATCTATCAATTTACAGAAAATGTCCTAAAAGAAAATAACAATAAAATTAAAGGTGAAAATAATGAGCAAATTTATGGGAATTAGTGAGGTTTTAAACATGATCCCAGTTCCGATTATTGTGCTTTCAAAAGATAGCATGATCTACGATTTTAATGAGCCTTTTGTCAATTGGTCTGGCTCTAATGCTTATGAGTTTTTAGATAAACATGTTTCAAATCTTGATATATGGGTTACCCAAAACGACTGTGATCATTTAATTAATCAAATAGATAATGCTAAGAGTATTAGAAGTGAAATAAAACTTAAAGATGCAAGCGGAAAAATCAGATTTTGTCTGATAAACACAAATATATGTATTGTCAATGATGAAAATATAATAATTGTTGTGATACAGGATTTAACAAATCAAAAACAAAAAGAATTTGAACAACAAAAGCTTTATCTCGAGTCTCAGGATAGCATTAAATCTCTTACAAAAGATGTTGATATGCTAACAAGTATGCTTATAAATCAAAGGCATAACAAAAATGATATTGTTCCAATAAATAATGATAAACAAGAAGTTATTATTACAGATGATAAAGAAACTGGTAAAAAGCATATAAAAATCAATGATTGTATTGTTGTTTTAAATGAAAAGGAGTTAAGCGTTATAAAACTTATAGTTCAGGGAAAAAGTTCAGGAGAAATAGCATCAGAGCTGTATTTAGCAGAAGGAAGTATAAGAAATATCATAACAGAAATTATATCAAAATTGATGCTCAAGGATAAAACACAGCTAGCCGTATTTGCAATTAAGAATGGAATTGTTTAAGGTGATTCCAAAATATGATTTTCTTTCATAAAATACAAAAAAAGGATGTTCACAAAACATCCTTTTTTAATGTCTAGGAGGGGTGTCAAAAACCCCTTCTATATTTGTTCTTCCTTACAATGCTATAGCTTTAGTTTTCTTACCCTTTTTTTGTGCCTTAATACATACGAAAAAATAATTGTAAATAAGAAACAGTATAAAAAGAATGGTATATATATATAATATAAATTCTGATTATATTGAGCAATTGAAAAATAATTATTAAATTGTTCTATAATATCTTCTCCAGGTGTAAGTTTGAAGATATCATAAATAGTTTTTACTATTCCAAAAAAAAATGCAAATACTGGTATTGACCATAAGTAATCTCTGTTTAGCACGGTTATAAGAAGATTTGCGACAAATGCTATTATTGGAACATAAATAGGAACATTAGAAAAGGTGTCTGCTAAAAAGCCTAAAAACGATTCAAAACTCATTACTGTTAAACAACTCCTTAAATAAATTTGATATGGTGATTGTTATAAATGTAGTATAGTATTTATAAAGCATGATTAATCTAAAAGATTAATCACTGTTTGTTCAGCTTTTCTAAACCATATATACTTTTATCATATTTTTGTAAATAAATCAAATATTGTTTATTGCTATTTATTGATTTTTCTTTTGATTTTTTAAAATCTCCTAAATCGTGATATAATATATACTATATATATTATATCACGATTTATCTTTGGATAAGGATATTTTAAAAATCTCTTTATCTGTCGAGGAATATATAAGATTTAGAAAGTTATAAGATGATCTTTTGTTGGAATGGAGAAATGTGGATGAAATTTGTCTTTTTTACCGATACTCACATTAAAGGAACTACGCCTAAAAACAGACTTGATAATTACTATGAAACATTAAAAAAAAAGTTTGTAGAAATAAAAGATATTTGTGAAGAGTATGATATTGATTATGTTTTACATGGTGGAGATTGGTTTGATAGACCAGATATATCTCCATCAATCGTAAAAGAGTTTGCAGCGATTGTGCAAAGCTATAAAAGGAAAGTCATTACAATAGCTGGTAATCACGATGTATACGGACATAATCCTTTGACAGTTGGGAGAACAATGCTTGGCCTTCTAGAAGGTGTTGGGATTCTTGATCTAATAAACTATGATGATGGTATAATGCTTGAGAAAAACGGATTAAAGGTCTGTATAACAGGAAAGCCTTACAGGTTTGATATTGATGACAAAGGTAAGTTTAGAGAGTATTATGTTGTTAAAAAGCCTGAGGATGCGAAATATTCAATTAACATGGTTCATGGGATGCTGCTTACAAAGCCATTTTTCGAAGGTATACCATATACTCTTGTTGAAAATATTGTTGATACTGAAGCTGATATTACTCTTGCTGGTCATTATCACAGTGGATTTAAAACAATTGTTATGGATGGGAAGTATTTTATTAACCCTGGAAGTATGGTTCGAGTGACTAATACATTAAGCGAAATAAACAGAATCCCAAAAGTTATTATTATTGAGCTTGGAGAAAGTATTAATATTATCGAAAGAGAGCTTAAAACAGCTCAGCCTGGTGATGAGGTTTTAGACAGAAAGCAGCTTGAGTATGCTCAGGACAGGAATGTTAAGCTACACAAGTTTTATCAGGATCTCTCAGATACAGGAAAATTTGATAGGATAGACTTAAGCAAAATAATAGAAGAAATTTCAGCTAATGATAATGCAGGTTATGAAGTTAAAAATGAAACTATCAGGAGGATTGCTGTTGCTGCCGAAGAGCTAGCACATAGTGAAGATGAATAAAGTATGGTAAGTATTAAAAGGTTGATAATAGAAAATTTCCAATCGCATGAAAATACTATTCTTGAGTTTGATGAGGGACTTAACATAATATCAGGTCCGTCCGATAATGGCAAGTCTGCGATGATCAGAGCTATAAAGTGGTTGCTTTTTAATGAGCCAAGAGGCACTGATTTTATAAGACAAGGATCTCAAATGGCAAGAGTAACTCTCGAAATGAATAATGGAAATCAGATTATTAGAGAGCGATCAAAGAGTATTAACAGATACCTTGTAAAATATAGCGGTGGAGAAGATCTAACTTTTGAAGGCTGGGGAAATGAAATCCCAGAGGAAGTCAAAAATGCCCACATGATAACCAAAGCACTTATTGATAGTGGCATTAATTCAAGTTTGAATATTTCAGGTCAGCTTGAGGGTCCTTTCTTGTTGTCTGAATCAGGTGCAGTTAGAGCAAAGGCAATTGGAAGGCTCAGCGGTTTGCATATTATTGACAGAGCAATTAAAGATTGTAATTCTGATTTGAGACGTGAGTCACATGAAAGGGAAATTCTTAAGAATGAAATTCAAACAATTGATCAAAAGCTTGAGGATTTTAAAAACCTTTCTCAAATTCAAGAAAGATTAAAAAAATCACAGAATTTAATTGAACAAGTCGATGGATTGATTGAGTTTAACGATAAGCTTGAAAGAAATTTTAAAAATATTTTGCAAATAGATATTGATTATAATGAACAAAATGATATATTAAATAGATTGGATAAATTAAATGAATATGAAATAATACTAAAAAGCTGTGAAATAAAATACGAAAAATTTAAAAGACTTATTAAAATCAATGATACATTGCAGGGGATAGATCTTCAAATAACCGATGCTTCTAGGGTTGTTGAAAAAACTTCAGATATTGAAGAATGCAGCGAAATAACGAAAACTTTGTCAGAGAAAGCAAGGTTTATTGAGAAAATAACATCACTATATGATAATATACGTAAATACAACAAGGAGCTATATAATGCAAAAATTCAATTAGATAACACAAAAAACATTTATGAACTTGAAAGATGTATACGATCTATTGAAGATAAGATGAGTGCATATGAAGAATTAATAAACATACAACAAAAGTCTTTGTATATTGAAAAAGAAGAAAATAATCTTGATAAAGTACTAGATAGCTACAACGTATTTGATGAGATTTCTAAAGCCAAAGAAGAGATTAAAAATAAATCCGAGGTTCTTTCACGTTTAGAGGTATTTGAAGATATACTTTTTGAAGTTATGGAAAAACTTAAAATAGAAGATCGTAATATAAAAAGCAAAGATGAGGAGATTGAGAAACTTGTTAATGAATATGCAGCTTTGCTGAGAGCTGTAGGAAAATGTCCTCTTTGTGGTAGTGAAATTGAAAGTGATATGCTGAGTAAAATAATTAAAAGTTACAAGGAGGTTCATTGATGAGCACTGATTATAGTGGTAAAATAAATCAATTAAAAGAAAATCTCGATAAAGCTAAAAATTTAAGAATTAGAGCTGAAGCAAAAATGGAGCAATTGAGCAAGCAAAAAGAAGATATTATAAATGAAATCCAAGAGTTGGGAGTTAAGCCTGAAGAAATTGGGAACGAAATAACAAGATTAAAGGCTGAAATAGAAGAGCTGATAGATAAAGCTCAGAAAATGCTTCCAGCTGAATTGATAAACAGAAATATTTAGTAAAAGGGGAATTGAAATGAAGAAAAAGATTGGTGTTGTTTCATTGGGATGTCCCAAAAACTTGATTGATAGTGAAATAATGCTTGGGATTTTAAAAAACAACGAGTATGAGATTATAAATGATCAGAAGGATGCTGATATTATTGTTGTGAACACATGTGGTTTTATTGAGTCTTCCAAACAGGAGTCAATAAACACAATTCTTGAAATGTCTGAGTGTAAAAATGATAAGTGTGAGTTACTTATTGTGACAGGGTGTCTTGCAGAAAGGTATAAGGACGAAATAATTAATTTGATTCCTGAAGTTGACGCTGTTCTTGGAACAGGTAACTATGGTCAGATAGCGGAGGTAATTGAAAAAGCATATAATGATGGTCAAAAGCAGGTGCTTTATGGCAAGATTGATGAAACAGAATATCTAAATAACGAGAGACTCGTATCCACCAATAAAGGATATGCATATCTTAAGATAGCCGAAGGTTGTGACAATTGTTGCACATATTGTATTATACCGTCATTAAGAGGAAAATACAGAAGCAGAAAATTTGAGGATGTTGTAAAAGAGGCGCAAAAGCTCGCTAGACAGAATGTGAAGGAACTTATTCTTGTAGCTCAGGATACTACTAGATACGGGGTGGATATATATGCTAAAAGGAAACTTGCTGAGCTTTTAAGAAGCCTCAGTGAGATTGATGGTATTGAGTGGATAAGGATTCTTTATTGTTATCCAGAAGAAATTGATGATGATTTGATTGAAGAAATGGCCAACAACAAAAAAATAGTAAAGTACATTGATATTCCACTTCAACATACGAGTGATAAAGTATTAAAAGTAATGGGTAGGAGAGGGACAAACTCTCAATACAAATTATTACTTAAAAAATTAAAAAATAAAATTCCTGATCTCGTCATTAGAACGTCCGTAATTGTGGGCTTTCCAGGAGAGGATGAGGAAGATTTCACAAAATTAAATGAGTTTTTTGAAGAATATATGGTTGACAGGTTAGGAGTTTTTTCTTATTCTAGAGAAGAGAATACTGCTGCATACAAATTAAAGAATCAAATACCTAAAAAAATAAAGGATAATAGATTTGCTCAAATGATAAATCTTCAGAGTCAAATTATTGATTCAAAAAATGCAGACAGATTGAATAAGACCTACAAGACACTAGTAGAGGGTGTAGCAGATGACGGTATTTTTTATACTGGCAGAACATATGCCGAAGCCCCTGAAATTGACAGTATTATTTATTTTACAAGTGAAGAACCATTAGAATTTGGTGAGTTTGTAAATGTAAAAATATTAAATACAGATAACTATGATTTAATAGGAGTTGTTGCGAATGAATCTGCCGAATAAACTAACTTTATCAAGAATTTTTCTTGTGCCAGTTTTTATGTTGTTTATACTTCCATTACCTGATTGGATCGTGAATAGTAGCATTTTAAGCTTTTTACATTCCAATATGGTCTCATTTAATGAGTTTATTCGAGGTCCTGGAAAGTATATTGCTGCTGGAATTTTTATTTTAGCATCTATAACCGATGGTGTTGATGGCTACATAGCTAGAAAAACAAAGCAGGTTACAAAAATGGGAATGTTTTTGGACCCAGTTGCCGACAAGCTTTTAGTCACTGCTGCGCTTATTGTGTTGCTTCAAAACGATAAGCTAAATGGTTGGGCTGCAATGTTCATAATCGGAAGAGAGTTTATTGTTACTGGATTAAGGCTTATTGCTGCAGGGGAAGGAATTGTTATTGCAGCTAGTAACTTAGGTAAAATAAAGACAACTACCCAGATTATTGCCATTGTTTTATCTCTTTTAGGTAATTTCCCATTGAAACTTTTAACGGACTTTCCTTTTGACACCGTAGCAATGTTTATTGCAGTTCTTGTTACTATTTATTCTGGCTACGATTATATTGCGAAGAATGTGAAATTATTGGAAAGTAGATAATAAGGGATATACGAATTTATTTCTAAGTTGATCCTAATTAATAGAAATTTAAGTATAAAATAACTTCAAGTATGTCATATGCCTATTTGAATAGGTGATGATATGCTTGAAGTTTTATTATGTTCAAAACCAACATATCTCTGTTTGAAAAAATAATAAAAATTTAATGCTAATTGTTGCATAAATTTAAATTATATTATATACTCTTAGTATCAGAGATTAGTATCAGGTAATAATTATAATTACAGCATGCCTTTTAATGCTGTAAGTTCTAATAATAAATATCGGGCGAGTGTATTGCCTTTTAGACGAGGTGTAGTTGATGAGCAGGTCTTCTGTACAAAAAAGAGAACGACAGAGGGTGCTGGTAGAAAAAATAAAAGATGATCCGTTTCTAACTGATGAAGAAATTGCGGACATATTTGGAGTAAGTATTCCAACAATAAGACTTGATAGACTTGAGCTCGGAATTCCAGAGCTAAGAGAAAGAGTTAAGAATGTTGCTTCTGAAAGTTATAGCAAGGTTAAATCCTTAGAAAGCAAAGAGTTTATCGGCGAGCTTGTGGATATTACTCTTGGGAAAAGCGGGATTTCTATTTTAGAGACAGATGAAGTGATGGCCTTTGAAAAAACTAAGATTATAAGAGGACATTTTATATATTCGATGGCAGAGTCTCTTGCAATAGCAGTAATTGATGCACATGTTGCATTGGTTGGAGTAGCAAATATCAAGTATAAAGTGCCAGTTTATGCGGGAAATAAATTGATTGCAAAAGCAGAAGTTAAAAATAAAAGAAGTAATAATTTTATTGTCTGGGTAAGCATACTAGAGAAACAGATAGAGATTTTTAGAGGGAAATTTATTCTGGTATCCCTTGAAAAAATAGATAAAAAATAGTAAAGTATTTTGTGTTGCGAAATTTATGTGTTTAAAAAGTGTTTTTATGTAAAATATAACAAAGTATCAACTTTGATATTTACATAATTTAGTGATAGCTGGGAGTGGGATGTTTTGATTATACTTGTGGACGCAATGGGTGGAGATAATGCACCACATGCGGTTGTAACCGGTTGCATGGATGCTATAATAGAGCAGAGTGATTTTGAAGTGATCCTTATTGGGGATAGTCAAAAAATTAATAATATATTAAATGAACGAGGGTTTAGCAATGACAGACTTAAAGTTCATCATGCGCCAGATGTTATATCTAACGAAGACTCACCAGTAAAAGCAATAAAAAGCAAAAAAGAATCATCGATGGTTGTTGGACTTAATATGATCAAGAAAAAAGAGGGAGATGTTTTTTTATCAGCAGGTAATACAGGTGCATTAATGACAGGTGCGATGCTGATTTTAGGAAGAATAAAGGGTGTTGTGAGACCAGCACTTACAACATATTTGCCAAGCAAAAAGGGCTTGATAGTACTTATGGATGCTGGAGCAAATACTAACTGTAAGCCAATAAACTTGTTGCAGTATGGTTTTATGGGATCGATATTCCTTAGTGAGGTTTTTGGCATTAAAAAGCCGAAAGTCGGATTGTTGAATGTCGGAACAGAAGAGAATAAAGGTAATGACCTTACAAAAAATGCATTTCCACTTTTGAAGTCTTCTGATATAAATTTTGTTGGAAATATTGAAGGTAGAAATGTTATGGATGGCGATGCAGATGTTTTGGTTTGCGATGGATTTGTCGGAAACATTCTGCTTAAAGCTTTAGAGGGGGCGGCAGAATTTTTTGTAGGCTCCATTAAGGCAATATTTCTTAAAAATCTTTTGAATAAGATTGCCGCACTTGTAATAAAAGGTGAGTTTAAGAAGTTTATGAAGGAGCTTGACTATACAGAGTATGGCGGGGTTCCGCTGTTAGGAGTAAATGGAAAAGTAATAAAGAGCCATGGAAGCTCAAATGCAAAAGCAATTAAGAATGCCGTTTTGAAGGCAATATTATATGCAAAAAGCAATGTATTGGAACAAATAAGAGAAGAATTCAAGAATATGGAGGTTGATGATGTTGAATAACAAAGGTTTTGGGGTTGGAATTTTAGGAATTGGCTCTAAGGTGCCAGATAAAGTATTGTCAAATGCAGATCTTGAAAAGATGGTAGATACATCTGATGAATGGATAATGAAGAGAACAGGTATATCAGAAAGAAGAGTTCTTGATAAGAATATACCTACTTATCAGTTAGGAGCAGAGGCTGCAAAAGTGGCTATTGCAGATGCAGGAATGACACCAGAAGACATTGATCTTATTATAGTTGCTACTGAGACCCCTGACTATAATACACCATCTTCAGCATGTCTTATTCAAAAGTCTATTGGAGCAAAGAGAGCAGCTGCTTTTGATTTGAATGCAGCATGTGCAGGCTTTATGTATAGCTTGACCGTTGCAAAGCAGTTTATAGAAACAGGGTTTAATGGGTATAAAAATATTCTCGTTGTTGGATGCGAAGGACTATCAAAAGCAACTGACTATGAAGACAGAGCTACCTGCATTCTTTTTGGAGACGGAGCAGGTGCTATGGTTGTAGGTAAAGTAGAAGAGGGTTATGGAATACTTGCCGCCAATATAGGTGCCGATGGTAATGAAGGACATAATATAACACTTCCTTGCTTTAGCATTAGTGAAGAAGATATAAGAGTTAGAGAGCATGAAAATAAAAGAGTATTATGGATGAATGGTAGTGAAGTATTCAAGTTTGCAGTAAAGGTTATGGAGAGCGCAACATTGAAAGTACTAGATGATGTTAATATGAAATTAGAGGATGTAGATCTTATAGTGCCACATCAGGCAAATACAAGAATAATTGATGGAGCAATAAAAAGATTGGGAGTTTCTATAGATAAAGTTTGTGTAAACTTACAAAAGTATGGTAATATGTCATCAGCTTCAATTCCATTTGCGCTTGATGAAGCTGTTCGTGAAGGAAGAGTTAAAAAAGGTGACAATCTAGTAATGGTTGGCTTCGGTGGTGGACTCACATGGGGTTCAGTATTGATTAAATGGAGCAAATAAAAATTTACAATCATAAAATATGGAGGTAATTATGGGGAAAATAGCATTCGTTTTTCCAGGTCAAGGAGCACAGGCCGTTGGAATGGGAAAACAGATTTGTGATAATTTCAAATCAGCAATGGATGTTTTTGAGGAAGCATCAGAAAGTCTTGGCTTTGACGTTAAAAAAATGGTTTTTGAGGGGGATATTGAAACACTAAAGATTACAGAGAACACTCAACCTACTATACTTACAACAAGTATAGCGTGCTTGATGCCTCTTATTGAAAAGGGAATTAAACCTGATATTGTTGCAGGATTAAGCCTAGGCGAGTATTCAGCTCTTGTTGCAGCAGGTACTATATCCTTCAAAGAAGCTGTTGCTCTTGTAAAAAAGAGAGGGAAATACATGCAGGAAGCGGTTCCAATTGGAGTTGGAACTATGGCTGCAATCCTTGGTCTTGAAAATCAAGATGTAATTGATTGCTGTAAAGAAGCATCATCAGAAGGGATTGTCGAGCCTGCTAATTTCAACTGTCCTGGTCAAGTAGTTGTAGCTGGGGAAATAAAAGCCGTAGAAAAGGCTGTAGAGCTTTCAAAGGCTAAAGGCGCAAAAAGATCAATGGTTTTACCTGTTAGTGCGCCGTTCCATTGCAGCATGCTTAAACCAGCAGGAGAAAAGCTTGCAGCTGAGCTAGCTAACATTTCATTAAATGATATCAAATATCCTCTAGTAACAAATGTTACAGCAGAGGTTATTACTGATAGTAATAAGGTGAAGGATTTATTGATAAGACAGGTTTCAAGCCCAGTTCTTTGGGAAAACAGTGTAAGAACAATGCTTGAAAATGGTGTGGATACATTTATTGAAATAGGTCCAGGAAAAGCATTGTCAGGATTTGTAAAGAAAATCAGTAAAGAAGTAAGAGTATTTAACGTAGAAGATATGGATTCCTTAAATAAAACGTTTCAGGAATTATAACAGGAGGTCATGCATACTATGCAATTAAAAGGAAAAACTGCTGTTATCACAGGTTCATCTAGAGGACTTGGTAAAGCAATTGCTTTCAAACTGGCTTCTATGGGAGCAAATATTGTTATAAACGGTACAAATGGATCAGCTGCAATTGATGCTACTTATGAAGAGTTTAAGGCTGCAGGGTTTAATGTTTTAGTTGTTAAAGGAAATGTTAACGATGAAAACGACGTAAAAAACTTGGTAAACTCAGCGGTTGAAACATTTGGAACCATTGATATTCTTGTAAATAATGCTGGTATAACAAAGGATAAACCTATGGCTATGATGTCAGAGCAGGATTGGGATGATGTAATTGATATTAATCTCAAAGGCTCATTCCTTTGTACAAAATATACTGGAAAAGTAATGATAAAAAAAAGAACAGGTAAAATAATAAATATTTCCTCTGTTGCTGGTAGATATGGTAACCCTGGGCAAGCAAATTATTCTGCGTCAAAAGCAGGACTTATTGGTCTTACAAAGACCGTTGCAAAAGAGTTTGCACCTAGAGGAATAACATGTAATGTAGTAACACCAGGTTTGATTGTAAGTGATATGACAGAAGCATTACCTGAAGATATCAGGAAAAATTATTTAAAAAACATTCCTCTCGGAAGGTTTGGGACACCTGAAGATGTGGCTAATGTAGTGGCTTTCCTGGCATCAGATGACTCAAATTATGTAACAGGTCAAGTAATTGATATTGACGGCGGGCTGGTAATGTAATAATATCTTTATGTGTGGTTTTTTGAAACAATCACATAAAAGATATGTCTGGTAATATATTTTAACATGCAAGTTTGTTACCTTGACATAGCAAACAAACTAACCCTCTGTGGGAGGAGGTGAATATATGATATTTGAAAAGGTTAAAAAGATAGTTGTTGAGCAATTAGGAGTTGAAGAAGAAGATATATCAATGGAAGCTTCTTTCATAGATGACTTGGGAGCAGATTCACTTGACATTGTTGAGTTGATAATGGCTTTAGAAGAAGAATTCGATATTGAAATTCCTGATAGTGAAGCAGAAAAGATATCAACAGTAGGTGACGCTGTAGATTACATTAAGAATAATTCATAAAAAAAGTCCCCTATAGGGGCTTTTTTTATGAAAATGCAGATGGTTTAAAATTTATGATTTCTTTATGTTTAGGAAATTAAGGATATCATTTTATATATTAATTTTGAATTTTTAATAGAACATAAATACGTTGGGGATTTAGGGAGGTTATTATATGAAAAAGCGTGTTGTTATAACAGGGATGGGGGTCATTTCTTCATTAGGGCTTGATGTTGAGACTTTCTGGAATTCTGTTAAAGAAGGTAAGAATGGTATAAGTAAAATAACAAAATTTGACACTACTGATTATTCAGCAAAGGTTGCAGCAGAAATTAAAGAGTTTGATCCAAGCCAATTCATGGATAAAAAAGAAGCAAAGAGAATGGATAAATATACTCAATATGCTATGGCTGCTGCTAAGCAAGCAGTTGAAAATTCAGGTATTGATCTTGAAAAGATAGACAAGGAAAGATTTGGATGTATCGTTGGTTCTGGAATAGGTGGGATCGAAACATTCGAAAATCAGCACGAAACACTCATGAATAGAGGACCTGGAAGAGTTAGTCCGTTCTTTATTCCAATGATGATTGCAAATATTGCATCAGGTCGTATTGCGATACAATATGGAGCACAGGGATTTAACGAGTGCGTTATGACTGCTTGTGCTACTTCAACAAATGCAATTGGAGATGCATTCAAGGTTATACAACGTGGAGATGCAGACATAATGATTACTGGTGGAGCTGAAGCTGCTATAACACCAACTGCTATTGCTGGTTTTTGTTCAATGAAAGCTTTATCAACAAATGAAGATCCAAATACTGCGTGCAGACCATTTGATGTTGATAGAAACGGTTTTATAATGGGAGAAGGCGCAGGAATTCTTATTATTGAAGAATATGAGCATGCTATTGAAAGAGGCGCAAATATTATTGCTGAAATAGTTGGATATGCGTGCACAAATGATGCATATGATATAGTTGCACCAGCACCTGAAGGAGCAGGTGGAGCAAGATGCATGAAGCTTGCTGTAAAAGACGCAGGACTTAAGCCTGAAGATATAGACTATATTAATGCACATGGAACATCTACCGACTATAATGATAGATATGAAACAGCTGCAATAAAGACAGTATTTGGTGCACATGCTCATAAGCTTGCAGTAAGCTCAAGTAAGTCGATGACTGGACACCTTTTAGGAGCTGCTGGTGCTGTTGAAGCACTTATTACTGCTTTGTCATTGAAGGAAGGATATTTGACTCCAACAATAAATCATAATAATCCTGATCCTGAGTGTGACTTGGATTATGTACCTAATGTAGGTAGAAAAGCTGATATCAAATATGCTGTTTCGAACTCATTAGGATTTGGAGGCCATAATGCTTCCATTACATTAAAAAAGTTTACTGAATAATTAAAGGACTATAAAACTTCCCAATTCTAGCTTGTGTTTAATGGAATTTAAACACCAAGCTAGAATTTAGGGAAGTTTATATGCTTTTAAATACAATTAATCTTATACATTTGGCAGAGCAAAATTCCGTTAAAGAGTCGGTATTTTGCTCTGCCAAATGTAAGATTAATAGTGTATTTAATTTATATGGAGGTTTTATGTTGAACCGTGAAATGCTGATAAACAATGTGGAAGTGTTTGAGAGTAGTATAGGTTATACTTTTAGAAATAAAAAAAATATAATTCTTGCGCTTACTCACAGTTCCTATGCAAACGAAAATAGAACAAGCAAACTATGTAGTAATGAAAGAATTGAGTTTCTTGGAGATGCTGTTTTGAATATAATTATAAGCGAAACAATATATTCAAAATATGATGATCTTGCTGAAGGACAACTTACTAAAGTACGAGCTAATATTGTTTGTGAGCAGTCTCTGGTAAAATGTGCAAGTAAAATAGAAATCGGAAAGTACCTTTTACTTGGAAAAGGTGAAGAGATTAGTGGTGGACGTTCGAGGGTTTCAATACTATCGGATGCATTTGAAGCATTAATTGGTGCTGTATATCTTGATGGTGGTATGAAAAAGGCAAAAGCATTTATATTAAACCAAATGGAGCAGCTTATTTATGATGCTGTGAAAGGTGTCATATTTCTCGACTACAAAACAGAGTTGCAGGAAGTTTTACAAAGAGATGGGGAGAAAAAGATTATATACGAAATTCTTGAGGAGAACGGTCCTGACCACGATAAGGAGTTTGTAGCTCAAGTAAAGGTAGTAGAAAAGGTTTATGGAATAGGGAGAGGTAAAAGCAAGAAAGAGGCTGAACAAGCTGCTGCAAAAGCTGCTTTAGAGTCAAGGTGATTAGATGTCTAGAAAGCATATGATTATACCGATTTTTATTCCGCATAAAGGGTGTCCTTTTGATTGTATATATTGTAATCAGAAAGTAATCAGTGGTCAGATACAAGAGATGACACAGCACCAAATGGAGTCTATTGTCGAAAGACATTTAAGTACTGCAGCAGAAAATGCACATATTGAGATTGCATTTTATGGCGGAAGCTTTACAGGAATAGAAACTGATAAACAAATAATGTTTTTGGAAACGGCAAGTAAGTATGTCCAAGCAGGTAAAATCAGGGGAATAAGGCTTTCTACAAGACCTGACTATATCGATGAGGAAATAATAGAAAGATTGAGAAAATATAGCGTTTCTACGGTTGAGTTAGGGGTTCAAAGTTTGGAACCTGATGTTTTACTAATTAGTGGCAGAGGTCACACTGTAGAAGATGTGGAAAGAGCTTGTATTCTTATAAGGGATTCTGGTATAAACCTTGGTATACAAACCATGATCGGACTTCCAAACTCAGATTATGAAAAGGAAATAAGAACAGCAATTCGTTGCATTGATCTTAAGCCTAAAATTGTAAGGATTTATCCAACACTTGTAATTAAAAATACTTATATGGAAAAAATGTATTTAGAGGGGAAATATACACCTTTAAACTTAAATGCAGCTGTTGGTATCTGTGCTAAATTGCTTGAGCTATATGAGCAAAATGGTATTAAGGTCATAAGAATAGGGTTACAGCCAACAGATAATATAAACGAAAACTTTGATGTGTTAGCAGGACCATTTCACCCATCATTCAGACAGCTTGTCGAATCTAGAGTTTTTTTATTTAAGATAGAAAATTACATAAAAGAGTATAAATTATATACAGAACATGATATAATTATATATACGGGAAAATCTTGTTTGTCGAATGTTATTGGGCAAAGGAGGGAAAACATCGAATATTTAAAAGCAAAATATAATTTCAAAAAAGTTGAAGTTATATGTGATGAAAGGTTTAAAGATGAAATTTTTATAAGGAGGTTATCGGATAAGGTTAATTAATTTTAATATTTCTTATTTTTTTGCAGGAATTTTTTCAGCAGTGTAGAATTATTACATTGTGTTATTTTGTACCAAAATATATAGATAAAATATTTGTTAGTATGTAGGGGGATAAAAGTGTATGGAAGTTCTAAAAGTATCGGCTAATTCTCAGCCAAAATCCGTTGCAGGTGCATTAGCAGCAGCATTAAGAGATCAAAATTGTGCAGAAATTCAGGCAGTAGGGGCGGGAGCAGTGAATCAAGCGGTTAAAGCGATTGCAATAACACGTGGTTTCGTGGCTCCGAACGGAATTGATTTAGTAGCAGTTCCAGCATTCTCTGAAGTTAATATTGACGGGGAAGAGAGAACGGCAATTAAGTTTTTAATACAGCCTAGATAGTTGCTACGATTATGAAATTGTTTGAATTATTTTAGTTTTTGCTTCAAACAAAAAGCCTGTTCCTTATGAGGGGACAGGCTTTTTATTTGAATGAATTTGCAAAGGGAACGCCTTCGCAAATGTCCTAATTATATTCTTGCAACACCTGTTTTTCTTGCAGCTTCAGCAACAGCATCAGCAACAGCTTTTCCAACTCTTGGGTCAAATGGAGCAGGAATTACATACTCTTCATTTAACTCTTCAGCTGTGATGAGGTTAGCAATAGCTTCTGCAGCAGCTATCTTCATTGCATCGTTGATGTCGCTTGCACGAACATCCAACGCGCCTCTGAATATACCTGGGAATGCAAGTACGTTGTTGATCTGATTTGCAAAGTCAGATCTACCTGTTCCTATAACTCTTGCACCAGCTTCTTTAGCTTCATCAGGCATAATTTCTGGAGTTGGGTTAGCCATTGCAAAGATGATAGCATCTTTAGCCATGTTTTGAACCATTTCCTTTGTTACCATACCAGGAGCAGACAATCCGATAAATACGTCAGCACCAACTAAAACTTCTTTTAATGTACCTTGTTTCTTTTCAAGGTTTGAAATCTTAGCCATTTCAGCTTTTTCAGCATTAAGATTGTCACGACCTTCGTATATAGCACCCTTAGTATCACAAAGAATAACTTTCTTCATACCCATGCTCATCAAAAGCTTAGTAACAGCGATTCCAGCAGCACCTGAACCGTTAACAACAACTGAAATATCTTTTATGTCTTTCTTAACTATTTTTAAAGCGTTAAGCATTGCAGCAACTGTAACAACTGCTGTTCCATGCTGGTCATCGTGGAAGATTGGAATATCACATTCTTCCTTCAAACGTCTTTCGATTTCAAAACATCTTGGTGCAGATATGTCTTCTAAGTTAACTCCACCGAAGCTTCCAGCCAAAAGTTTAACTGTATTTACTATATCATCAACGCTCTTTGAACGGATACAGAGCGGGAATGCGTCAACATCACCAAAAGTTTTGAATAATACACATTTACCTTCCATAACAGGCATACCTGCTTCAGGTCCGATATCTCCAAGTCCTAATACAGCTGTTCCGTCTGTAACAACTGCAACGAGGTTCCATCTTCTAGTATACTCATATGATAAATTAACATCCTTTTGAATTGCAAGACATGGTTCTGCAACCCCAGGTGTATATGCTAATGAAAGGTCGTCTTTAGTTTTAACAGGAACTGCACTAATAACTTCGATTTTACCTTTCCATTCTCCATGCTTTTTTAAAGATTCTTTTCTATAATCCATTTGCTTTGCCTCCTACAACGTAATTTTTATTAAATATTAAAAATAGTTATTAAATATCTTTAACTTCATCCAATATTATCTTTAATGCGTTTGCTGAATTTTGTAAGTCAGCAATTTCTTTGTCAGTCAATGGTAAATCAATAAGACTTCTTACTCCGTCAGAAGTAAGGATTGCTGGAAGACTGAGTGCAACGTCGTTTATTCCGAACTTGTTGTTTATAACAGTACTTACAGTTCTGATTGTCTTCTGATTCTTAAGTAATGACTCAACTATTGCATTTATAGTAACAGCAATGCCATAGTAAGTAGCGTTTTTCTTTTTAATGATTTCCGCTCCAGCTTTTCTAACATCTTCCATAATTGCTGCTTTATCTTCATCTGTAATAGAAATTTTTCCTTCTTCACAGTAGTCATCCATTTTAACACCTGCGATGTGAGTAGCGCTCCATGCTGGAAGCTGGCTGTCTCCATGCTCACCGATGATGTAACCGTGAACGTTCTTTACGTCAACATCTAACTTGCTGCTGATAAGATGTCTGAATCTAACGCTGTCAAGTACGGTTCCAGAACCAAATACTTTTCCTTCAGGCAAACCTGACCATTTTTGAATCATGTAAGTCATAACATCAACTGGGTTAGCTACAACAAGGATAACACCTTTTGTATAATGTTTCATGATGTTTGCTGTGATTTCTTTCGCGATTGCAACATTCTTCTTTGCTAAATCTATACGTGTTTCGCCTGGCTTTCTATTTGCTCCAGCTGTAACAACGATAACGTCACAATCCTTACAATCTGAGTAATCACCTGCATAAACTGACATCTGGCCTAAGAATGAAAGACCATGGTTGATGTCCATTGCTTCACCTTCAGCTTTATCTTTAAACACATCGATGAGAACCAATTCACTTGTTATTTGACTTAAAGACATTGCGAAAGCGGCTGAAGCTCCAACAAAACCAGTTCCAATAATTGCTACTTTTGACTTGTTACTGCTCATAATATTCCTCCATTTTAAATTATCATTTTATACTTTGTTATAACTTTAACACAATGAATAAAAAAATCAAGTATTTTATAATAATATTAACAAAAAAAATATTTTATTATGGGATAATAAGACAAGAATGTACAATAAATAACAAAAAGCGCATACATAAATATAAATCTACTTTGTTGTTGATTAAATTAAGAATTATGTTAAAATTATTAATGAATATTTTTTAATGTCTAGGAAATTATGGTGCCCATAATTTCTCACGACGAGTTACAGAGGACACAAAAGCCGCTTTGCGGTTTTGTTAAAATACTATTTAGAGGTGTTTGGATTTGTATCTTAAAAAGCTTGAAATACAAGGGTTTAAGTCTTTTGCAGATAAAATAAATCTTGAGTTCAATTCTGGTATTACATCAGTAGTTGGACCAAATGGTAGTGGTAAGAGTAATGTTGCTGATGCTGTCAGATGGGTTTTAGGTGAGCAAAGTGCCAAAACCTTGAGAGGTACCAAGATGGAAGATGTTATTTTTGCTGGAACAGAGCACAGAAAGGCTATGGGCCTTGCTGAGGTTTCCCTTACCATTGATAATTCTATGCATACACTTCCTATTGAGTTTAATGAAGTAACCGTAACAAGAAGGGTTTATCGTTCAGGTGAAAGCGAATACTATATTAACAAAACTTTATGCAGACTTAAGGATATTCATGAGCTTTTTTTAGATACTGGTATAGGAAAGGACGGCTACTCAATTATAGGACAGGGTAGGGTTGACGAGATATTGAGTACTAAGTCTGAAGAGAGAAGGCATATTTTCGAGGAAGCGTCAGGTATAATGAAGTATAAGGTAAGAAAGACTGATGCTGAGAAAAAGCTTGAGCTTTCCGAGCAGAACCTTGTTAGAATAAATGACATTATTAATGAGCTTGAGATTCAGATAGAGCCTTTAAGAGTCCAATCCGAAGCTGCAAAGAAATATCTTGCGATCAGAGATCACTTAAAAGATCTTGAAATAAACGTTTATATTGAGAGCATAGAGAAGTTTAAAGAAAAGATTAAAGAGCATGAGGAGCAATATCTTAAAATAAAGGAAAGTATTGATGATGAAAATACAAGACTTCATAATATCACGGACTCTAATAGAGTTAAAACCGAGTTAATGAAGTCTCTTGAAGAAAAGCTCGAGGTTTCGAGGCAGGAGTTTTTCAATCTTGAAACTAATCTGGAAAAGTGTAACTCTGAAATAAAGTTAAACAATGAAAAAATAAACAATTATATCCATAATATTGAAAGAATTGATAGTGAGCTTTTAGAAGTTGATGAAAAAATTAAATTTCTTGCAAAGGATGAAAGTGTAAAGTCTGAGAAGATAAAGTACTTGAATAGTCAGTTTGAAGAGTATTCTAGAAAGCTATTGGAATATGAAAAGCAAATGGCAGCAATAGTTGAGACTTTAGATGAAAATGAAAAATATATTGAAGGCTTGAAGTCAAGCATTATGGACAAGCTTGACCTATTGTCAGACAAAAGAACACAGACTAATAATATTAAGTCACACATTGATAATCTCAAAAAGAGGCAAAACAGCCTTGATGTTGAAGTTTATCAGATGGTCCTCGAAAAGGACAGAGAATTGATGAAAAAAGAAGAGCTTTTAGATAATATAAAGCTAGCAAAGGACGCTATTTCAAAGGCTCAGAGTGAAGTTGCTACTTTAAGTAAGCAAAAAAATGATTGCGAAGTGACTTTGGTGGGTCAGAGAAAAAGATACAACAGTATCGTATCTGATTATCAGTTTAAGTCTTCACGACATAAAATGCTTAAAGAAATGGAAAACAAGCTTGAGGGCTATAATAGAAGTGTTAAGCAGGTGTTGCAGGCATGTCAGCAGTCAAATGAGTTTGGACGTGGTATACATGGTGCATTGGCTCAGTTAATAAGTGTTGAAAAGAAATATGAAACAGCTATAGAAATGACTCTTGCTGGGGCTCTTCAAAACATTGTTACTTCAAGTGAAGAAGATGCAAAGAGGGCAATTGAGTACTTAAAAAGGAACAAGCTTGGAAGAGCTACATTTTTACCAATAACATCTATAAGAGGAAAGTACTTAGACAACAACATTCTAAACCAGGTAAGGCTTCAAGATGGATTTGTTGGAGTTGCATCTGATCTTGTTGTGTGCAAAGATGAATATAAAGGCATAATTTTAAACCTTCTCGGAAAAGTTGTTGTGACAGAGAATCTTGATGCTGGAATCAGGATAGCTAAAAAATTCGGATACAGTTTCAGGATAGTTACTCTTGAGGGTGATATTTTAAGCACAAGTGGTTCGATGTCTGGAGGTAGCAATGAGCATTCAGGACCAGGTATCTTAAGTAGAAATAGGGAAATAACAGAGCTTAATGATGAAATTGAAAAGCTTAAGGCAGCTGAAGTTACACTTGAAAAGCAGATTAGTGATGCCACAAAAATGCTTGAAGAAATAGTTGCGGATATATCTCAAGAAGAAAAGAATGTTAATACAAATGAAATTATAAAGATCCGTGATGAGAGCCATTTAGCGCAGATTGAGGATATTATCCGAAGAACTGAAGCAAAGGTTGAAATGTTGAATCAGGAAAAAGCTCAGCTTCAAAGGCAGGAAGTAGATACTGATTCAGAGCTTATAAAGTATAATAAAGAGCTTGAAGATATTGAGAAAAACATTACAGATACTAAAGAGATTATTTCAAAGCATCAGGAAAAGCATAAAGAGGATCAGACGTTGAGAGATAATCTTCATAATGATATAATGGACTTTAAGATTTCTGTGAATTCCATTACTGAAAGCATTGAGAGTGTGAAAGAGTCTCTTGAAAGGATAGTTGAGGAAAAAGCTCAAATAGAAAAGAGCATTTCCAGGAAAGCAGGAGAAAAGGAAAGATACACTCAAGAAATTAACTCACATAATGAAACAAATCAAGGTCTAGAAAGAAGAATTAAAGCGTTAGAAGACGAAAAAAATGGGAAAACCTTTAACATAGACAGAATTGTCGAAGAAAAAAAGGTGATTGAGGAAGAACTTGCTGATATAATTAATCAAATACAAGATGCAAATAAGAAAATAATTCTTTTGCAGGAAGACTACAACAGAATTGAGATAAAAAAAGCAAAGGTTGAAACTGAGTTAGAATCAGTTCAGAACCGTATGTGGGATGAATATGAGCTTACCTATAGCAATGCAATGGAGTTTAAAAAAGACATTGGTGGTATTGCACAAGCACAAAAAAGAATAAATGAGCTCAAAAATGAAATGAGGGGTCTCGGACCTGTTAATGTTGCTGCAATTGAGGAGTATGTCAAGACAAAGGAACGTTATGAATTTATGTCTACTCAAAGAGATGACATGGAGCTTGCTAAGGAAAAGCTTAAGAAAGTAATAAGCGAAATGATAAGCATAATGAAAAAACAATTTTTAGATCAGTTCAAGCTCATCAGAGATAATTTTAATGCAGTATTCAAGGAGCTCTTTGAGGGTGGTCGAGCAGATTTGGTACTTGTTGATGAGGATAATGTTCTTGAAAGTGGTATAGAAATTGAAGTACAACCTCCAGGAAAAAAGCTGCAAAACATGATGCTTCTTTCTGGTGGCGAGAGAGCATTTACAGCTATTGCTCTGTTATTCTCGATTTTAAGGCTTAGACCAACACCGTTTTGTATACTTGACGAAATAGAGGCAGCTCTTGATGACGCGAACGTCTACAGATTTGCTGAATATTTGAAAAGATATACTGCTAATACTCAGTTTATAATGGTTACACACAGAAAAGGTACAATGGAAGCAGCTAATACGCTCTATGGTGTAACAATGCAAGAGCACGGAGTTTCAAAGGTAGTGTCCATGAAGATGGGCGATAAGGCTAGTTGATGTTTAATTTAAAATTAATATATTAATAGTGTATTTAATATTAAAACAAAATTAGGAGGAAATTCAAGGATGGGCTTTTTTGACAGGTTAAAGGAAGGACTTTCAAAAACAAGAAAAAGCATTACAGAGAAAATAGATCAGGTTCTGGTGGCTTTTGGAAAGGTTGATGACGAGCTTTTTGACGAGCTTGAAGAAATACTTGTAACATCTGATATTGGAGTAGATACTTCTCTAAAAATAATTGAGGATTTGAAAAAGAAAGTTAAAGAAAACAGGGTTGTAGATCCTGCAAAGGTTAAGGATTTGCTTAAAGAGGAGATCGCAGAAATTTTGAATGAAGAAAACTCCGAATTAAACATTTCTTCAACACCTTCGATTATTCTAGTGATAGGAGTTAATGGAGTTGGCAAAACCACATCAATAGGTAAAATTGCAAGCTTATTAAAAAGTCAGGGTAAAAAGGTTATATTGGCTGCGGGAGATACATTCAGAGCTGCTGCAATTGATCAGCTTGAAATATGGGCAGAGAGGGTAGGAGTAGATTTAATCAAGCAGGCAGAAGGATCCGATCCAGCAGCTGTTATATATGATGCTATCCAAGCTGCAAGATCAAGAAAAGCTGATGTTCTGATATGTGATACTGCAGGTAGACTTCATACTAAAAAGAATCTGATGGAAGAGTTGAAAAAAGTAAACAAAGTAATCGACAGAGAACTTCCAAATACTTCACGTGAAACATTATTGGTTTTGGATGCTACAACAGGTCAAAATGCGATATCGCAAGCAAAGACATTTAATGAAATAGCTGATATATCAGGCATTGTTCTGACAAAATTGGATGGAACAGCAAAAGGTGGAATTATTGTTGCGGTAAAAAACGAGCTTAATATTCCTGTAAAGCTTATTGGTGTTGGCGAAAAAATTGATGATCTGCAAAAGTTTGATTCAACCGAGTTCGTTGAAGCGCTTTTTTCATAAAATAAAGTAATATTTTAATCATTCTTTAAGTAAGATTGAAATGGTGTATCTAAGTAGAAATCCTGTCAGTGAATGGCGGGATTTTTAAATATATGATAATTAAGCAAATATCTTTACATTTATTAGAATTGTTTTTCCAGAATTTTAAAGCAAAGGGATGGTGGTTAAAATGGATAATAATTTTTTTAGGGATGAGAATTTTATTAGAACAGAAAGTGTACCAAAGAAAGTAAAGGGTAAAATCATTGCAGGAGTATCTATCATGGCTTTGATAATAGGGCTTTTTATTGCAGCTGGTATTTATTTAGATATTATCCAGTTGAAAGAAATTAGAGCGAATTTATCCTCAGTGTATATTACAAATATCCAATACAAACTGATTTTTTCTGGGGTAGTGTTTATTATTGTATTTGCTGTATTTAGCATTACCAATATGTTTATAAAAAAGGCATTAACAAGTTTTTTGAAACAAAATGGAGATTCAATGGGTAAGTTTCCAAATTATATTATATCTTCTGTAGTTGCATTGCTAACAGTGATGGTAAATATTGAGGTTTTCTACAGAAAAGCATTAACATATTTAAATGCAGTTGGTTTTGGCTCTAAAGATCCGCTGTTTGGCAAGGATATTGGATATTATGTATTTGAAAGACCTTTTCTTATGTCCATTTATGATTTTATTTCAACATTATGGTTGTTTGTGATAATATACACGATTTGCTATTATGTTATATACATTGCAACCATTTATAAAAATATATCATGGAAAGACATTCTGTACAAAAAAATATTAAGACATAATATTATAAACATCGCATTGTTCTTTTTAATCAAAGCTTTCTCATACAAGTTTGAAAAGGAAAGTTTGCTATTTGGTAGTTTTGCAGGGATAAAGGGAGCTGGATATGTAGACAATACTGTCTGGAAGCTATACTATTCTGTTGCGCCTTTTATACTTGGAATTATTGTGATACTGACTTTTTTGTTTGTTTGGAAAGGTAAGCATAAAAAGGCTGCGTATTCAATTGCTTTTTTTCCCGCGATTTTTATAGTTGTTTCTATAGTCGCTTCTATTACACAGTTTGCTTTTGTTAGGACTGATGAGCTGACATATGAGAAAAAATACATCAAAATGAATATTGAAAAAACACGAGAAGCATTCAAGCTTAATAAAATGGAAAGCTTTCCATTTGCAAAGGTTGAGCCACTTAATAAATCTATTATAGATAATAACAAGGATACGATTGAAAATATAAGGGTGGTAGATTATAAAGCAACACTTGAAAGCAATAAACAACTCCAGAGCTTAACAAACTTCTATAGCTTCAATGATGGGGACATTATCAACTATAATATAAACGGGAAAGAAACCCCTGTATTCATTTCTGCAAGGGAAATTAATAAAGACGCATTGCCATCAAAGACTTATACCAATACAATGTTCAAATATACACATGGATATGGTATTGTTATGAATCCTATAAACAGGTTTACGAACGCTGGACAGACTGATTTTATTCTAAGTGGTCTTCAGAGCAATGTGAATAAGGACCTTAAAATTAATGAGCCTCGAATATACTATGGTGAGTTGACAAAAGACTATGTGGTTGTAAATCCTGCCTCAGCAAATAAACTAAAAGAAACAGACTACGATGGTAAGAATACTGAAACTAGCTATGACACAAAAAATTGCGGAGGAATCAGGCTTAATACAATAAACAGACTGCTTTTTGCAATAAAACAAAAGGACTATAATTTTATATTTTCTGGAAATATAACCTCTCAGTCGAAAATGCTTTTGAATAGACAGATAATAGAAAGAGCAAAGAGGGCTGTACCATTTTTAACTGTTGATAATGATGCATATATTATTTTGACTGATGATGGAACGCTTAAATGGGTATTAGATGCGTATACATCCACGAATTTTTATCCTTTTTCAGAGAGCTTTTCAGGGGTGAATTATATAAGGAACTCAGTTAAAATAATAGTTGACTCATACACTGGAAGTGTTGATTACTATATAATTGATAATGAAGATCCAATCATTAAGGTTTATGATAAGATTTATCCTGACGTATTCAACAAGGGTGATTTGCCTGAGTATGTAAAAAAACATATGAGGTATCCAGAAAGTCTTTTCAAGCTTCAAACGGAGGTTCTGAAGGGATATCATATTATTCCTGATAGTGACCAGAGTATTACAAGTTTTTATGGTAATCAGGATCTATGGGAAATTGCTACAACTCCAGGCAGAATGCAGGATGAAGAGATTCTGATGGAACCATATTACAATATGATTAGGCTTCCTGGAAAATTTGGAAGTAAGGAAGAACTCATACTGATGAGGCCATTTACTCCTTCAGGAGAGCGTCATAATCTTGGATCTTGGATGTCTGTTAGAAATAGTTTTGATGACTATGGAAAACTCATACTCTTTAGTTTTCCTAAGGACAATGACAATATATTTGGCCCATATCAGGTAGAAGTTAAGATTAACCAGATTGACTCCATCTCTAAGGATATGACACTTTGGGGGCAGGGAGGTTCTGAGGTATTCAAAGGCAATCTGTTGGTTATCCCTATCGAAAACAGCATTCTTTATGTTGAGCCAATCTATATCAGATCAAGTCCTAAAGCGATACCTGAGGTCAGGAAGATCGTAGTGGGATATCAGGATGGAAATGAGTTTAGATATGGTAAGGGAAACAATCTAGATAATGCCATTAAGGATTTATTTAATGATGCGAGCGAAAAGGTGGATGTGACGACTGAGGATATAGAGAATACAGATACAGGTGCTACGAAGGAAGAGTTGATTGATGAGATTATTACGAAATATGATACACTTAAGCAGCAGTTGGATGATCTCGACAAGCTTTTGAAGGAATTGAAGGAGAAATAGGAATTTGTACTTTGTGGTGTATTTGAAAGGCTTGGGTCTTTTGAATGCACCATTATTTTGTTTATAAGTGAGGAGATAAATTAATGGAGGTTATTGTAATGAAAAGATGGTGTATATGGGTATGCCTGTTAATTATACCGAATTTAGCATTATCTACTATAAGATTTTTATATGAGAATCTTTATGTGGAAGCTATAGGCGATTACTCAATGTTTTTCCTATTGATATATTGGGGGTTTATTGGAGTATTTGCAGGAATAAGGAGTTATAAGAGGATAATAACTATAAGTAGTTGGTTCACTATCTGTATTTTACTACTGTCAGTTTTTGATGTGGTTTATGGGAATGGATTCTTGGTGGATCCTTTTATGGGGGTTTGTGGGCCAATGACTCCTATTTTACTAATATCCCAACCATTAGTTATATCACTAGCTTTCGCATCAGTAAAAACTAAGCATAAAATGATTAAGAAAAAATTTTGATAACTAGATTATGGGATTATCAATTCATCATACTGAGATACTTTGTATAATATTATCCTTTCGCAGTTTGTATTTTTCTCTCTAAAAAATCTATAGCATTTATAATCTTGCTTGTGTTAAAATATAGGAGAAGTGAAGTTGAGGGGTGGATTATATAATGCCAAACAAAAAGCTGGTCCGTTTTGACTGGGCAATGAAATATATATTACGTAACAAAGCTAATTTCGACGTACTTGAAGCCTTCCTGTCAAACCTTCTGAAGGAAGAAATCAAGGTGTTGGATATACTTGAAAGTGAAAGCAACATGGAGGCGGAAAACAGAAAATTCAATCGTGTAGACTTGAAGTGTAAGGACTCACAGGGTAGACAAATTATAATAGAAATACAGAATCAGCGTGAGACTGATTATTTGCAAAGGCTTCTGTGGGGAACATCAAAGGCAGTGGTGGAGGGTCTGCAGCTTGGCAGCAGATACAGCGAAGTGGTGAAGGTGATTTCAGTCAGCATTCTGTACCATACAATGAGGGTAGATGAAAAGGAAAATACCGATTTTATTTATTATGGAACTACTGAACTTATAGGCTTGCACACAAAGAAGCCGCTTGTATTACATGAAGCAGTTTCGAAAGGTGACAAGGTATCGTTAGTATCTTAAGCCTTTAAAACATCAATTAAAAACAATTTTTTATGCAACCATAGCCATCAAATCCTCTGTAGAGGCAGATAGTGCAGCATTCAAAGCTGATGTGATTTTTCTTCCCTTATCAGTCA